>Ga0180437_10008716_pt1 | contig 12795 bp, 12 predicted proteins | sample SS_ome_4_FD_132410 | JGI IMG/M metagenome (GOLD analysis project Ga0180437, IMG submission 132410) | Hypersaline lake sediment archaeal communities from the Salton Sea, California, USA - SS_3_D_1 metaG | ecosystem: Environmental > Aquatic > Non-marine Saline and Alkaline > Hypersaline >...
TCGATCTCCATCTGGTAGCGGTAGGCGGCCTCGGCGATCTCGCGCTGGAAAAAGCCTTTCTCGATGGCTGGGATGACGCCACCCAGTGCCTCGATCTTGCGGAAATAGTCGTAGGCCGCCTGCTCCATGCGATCCGTCATGGCCTCCACAAAGTAGGAACCTGCCAGCGGGTCCACGGTGTTGACGACGCCGCTCTCGTGGGCGATGAGCTGCTGGGTGCGCAGCGCCACCTTGACGGCGTACGCGCTGGGTAGGGCCAGCGCTTCGTCCATGCTGTTGGTGTGGAGGCTCTGAGTGCCGCCCAACACCGCCGCCAGCGCCTGCCAGGCGGTGCGCACGATGTTGTTCTCCGGCTGCTGGGCCGTCAGGCTGCAGCCTGCTGTCTGGGTGTGGAAGCGCAGCAGCCAGCTCCGCGGGTTCTGAGCGCCAAAGGTCTCCCGCATCTCCCGCGCCCAGATGCGCCGCGCAGCCCTAAACTTGGCGATTTCCTCAAAAAAGTCGTTGTGGGAGTTGAAAAAGAAGGACAGCCGTGGCGCGAATTCATCCAGGTCCAACCCCCGCTCGATGCCCCAACGCACATACTCGAGCCCGTCGGCCAGGGTAAAGGCCAGCTCCTGGGCTGCCGTGGAACCCGCCTCACGGATGTGGTAGCCGCTGATGCTGATAGTGTTCCAGCGGGGCAGGCGCTGGCTGCCGAATTCAAAGGTATCCACCACCAGGCGCATCGAGGGCTTGGGCGGAAAGACAAACTCCTTCTGGGCAATGTACTCCTTCAGGATGTCGTTCTGGGTGGTGCCGCCCAGGGCCTCCATGGGGACACCCCGCTTTTCGGCCATGGCAATGTACATCGCCCAGATCACGGCCGCCGGGCTGTTGATGGTCATCGAGGTGGTGATCTGGTCCACCGGGATGCCGTCGAACAGCACCTCCATGTCGGCCAGGCTGGACACCGCCACACCACACTTGCCGAACTCGCCCAGGGCCTCAGGGGCGTCAGAGTCGTAACCGTAGAGGGTGGGCATATCAAAGGCGACGGACAGGCCGGTCTCACCGTGCTCCAGCAGGTACCTGTAGCGGGCATTGGTCTCCTCGGCGGTGCCAAAGCCGGCGAACATACGCATCGTCCACAGCCGGCCGCGATGCATGGTGGAATGCACACCGCGGGTGTAGGGATACTCGCCGGGAAAACCCAAATCCCGCTCATAATCCAGGCCGGCCACATCCAGCGGTGTATAGAGCCGTTCCACCGGCACACTGGAGGTGGTCATGAATGTCTCCAACCGCTCGGAGTGCTTGGACAGCGAGTCGTGGAGGGTGCCCTCTTCCCACTGCTCTTTGCGCTCCTGGAGCGCCCTTAGCTTGTCCTCGTCATACATGGTTGCTCCTCTCCAGACTACAACGAACCGGGCAGGGATCGGATTCTTCCTCTACGCTTCTTTCCAATACTCAATGCTCGTATTCGACCAATTCGATGAGGACGCCGTGAGCGCCCCTGGGATGGACAAAGGCGATCTGCCCGTGAGGGCCCTGGCGGGGCTCCTCGTCGATGAGGCGCACGTCGTGGGCTCTGAGCCGGGCCAACGCTGCCCCGATGTCATCCACCTCGATACAGATGTGATGGATGCCCTCTCCTCGTTTCTCCAGGTACTTGGCGGTGCCCGTATCGTCGCTGGTCGGTTGCACCAACTCGATGTTGCTCTCGCCGATGGACAAGAAGGCCACCTCTACCTTCTGGTCAGGGACCTCCACCACTTCCTCGAGTGGCAATCCCAGGGCCGTACCGTAGACGCGCAGGGCCTGCTGGATGTCACGCACGACGATGCCAATGTGGTCGATTTTCATGGCCTCCCCACAGTTACTGCAACGGATGAATGCGGATAAACGGATGGTTTGCCTCCCTCATCCGCTTATCCGCTATTCATCCGCGGCCCGAAATAAGAACTAGTATGCCCGGTCCCACTCCCCCTCAACCTGTACGCGTCGCAGGGCGGCGGGTAGCGCGGGCGCGGGAGGTGTTTCGATCCAGGCGAACGGCTGGGGGATGGATGCCGACTCTGGTGGGACCGAGTGCGGAATCTGCCCAACTCCCTCTGCCACCTCGACGCCAGCCGCCTTGTGGAACAATGCCGATAGCTCCGCCACGAGGGCAAAATCCGGGTTCAGCCGGTAGTAGACCCGGTTCCCTTCCGCCGAACTGACGAGAAGGTCGATCTCGGCCAGGCGCTTGACCTCTCGCTGCACGGCCCGGATCGGCTGACCGGTCTCGCGCTCGATCTCGCGCTGGTAATACTCTTGCTCAGGATTGAGCAAGAACAGGCGCAGCACCTCAATCCGTGCCGCGGAGGAAAACAGGACTTCCAATTCTGTAGACATTTCGTATACACTCCTAGCACGTTAGCCAACTGTCCGGAGCGCCAAACACCAGACAGCCTAACCAACAGGAGCATCTACATCCGGGAATCCATCCCTAGAACCACGTCGAGGTTTGGTATTCCCCAAAGACACCCCGTAGCACGTTGCAGATCTCGCCCAGCGTGGCATACGCTTCCACGGCATTCAGGATGAAAGGAAACAAGTTATCGTCCGATCGGGCCGCGGTTTCCAGGCGACTGAGCGCAGCGGACACTCTCTCCTGGTTCCGACTCTCCCGAAGACTTCGGAGGCGAATTGCTTGACGCTCAACGATCGTCGGATCGACGCGCAGTAGGTCGAGGTTGAGTTCTTCCTCGGCTTGAAAGCGGTTCACACCGACTACAACCTTGTCCCCATGGTCCACCGCTAGCTGCCAGCGGTATGCGCTCTCCTGGATCTCGCGCTGAATATACCCCTGCTCGATGGCCTTGAGGGCTCCACCCATGGCGTCGATCCATTCAATGTAGTCAACAGCGCGCTGTTCGATCTCGTCGGTCCAGTTCTCAACGAGATAGCTGCCTGCCAGGGGATCGATCGAGTCGGCCACGCCGCTCTCATGGGCGATGATCTGTTGGGTGCGCAGGGCGATCTGCACCGACTCCTCGGTGGGCAAGCTCAGGGCCTCGTCACGGGAGTTGGTGTGCAGGCTCTGCGTGCCACCCAGCACCGCCGCCAGCGCCTGCAACGTGACGCGCACGACGTTGTTTTCCGGTTGCTGGGCGGTGAGCATCGAGCCTGCCGTCTGGGTGTGGAAGCGCAGCCGCCAGGAGCGGGGGCTCTCGGCGCCGAACCGTTCGCGCATGATGCGCGCCCATAGGCGCCGGGCGGCGCGGAACTTGCTCACCTCCTCCAATAGGTTATTGTGGGCGTTAAAAAAGAAAGAGATCCGCGGGGCAAAGTCGTCCACCTCGAGGCCGGCATCCAGGGCCGCCTGGACATAGGCGATAGCATTGGCCAGGGTAAAGGCCACCTCCTGCACCGCCGTGGAACCCGCTTCGCGGATGTGGTAGCCGCTGATGCTGATGGTGTTCCACTTGGGCACCTGAGCGTGGCAATAGCGGAACAGATCGGTGATGAGTCGCATGGATGGCCCGGGTGGGTAGATGTAAGTGCCTCGGGCGATATATTCCTTCAGGATGTCGTTCTGGACGGTGCCCCGCAACTGCTTGGGATCCACACCCTGTTTCTTGCCCACTGCGATGTACATGGCCAGCAGCACCGTGGCCGGGGCGTTGATCGTCATCGAGGTGGACACTTTGCCCAGCGGGATCCGGTCGAATAACCGCTCCATGTCTTCCAGCGAAGAGATAGCCACGCCCACTTTGCCCACCTCCCCCGCGGCTAACGGGTCATCCGAGTCGTAGCCGATCTGGGTCGGCAGGTCAAAGGCCACGGAAAGGCCGGTTTGACCCTGCTCCAACAGGTACTTGTAGCGCGCATTGGTCTCGCTGGCGCTGCCAAAGCCGGCGTACTGGCGCATGGTCCAGAAGCGGCCGCGGTACATGGTCGGCTGGACGCCCCGCGTGTAGGGATACTCGCCCGGGAATCCAATGTCGTGAAGATAGTCGGCCCCCACATCTTCCGGGGTAAAGATCCGCTCGACAGGGATGCCCGACTCGGTTTTGAATTCCCGGCATCGTTCAGGGAAGCGGTTCAGCGTCCTTTGGAGCGTCGTCGCTTCCCATTCCGCCTTGCGTTGGGTGATCTCTTCATTCGACACGGTCAGGCTCCGCATTCCTACTCGATCTCTGCCAACACAGCACCGGTCTCGACATCCTCGCCCGCTTTAACGTGGAGGACTTGCACCGTACCGGCCTTGGGGGCCTTGAGTTCGTTTTCCATCTTCATCGCTTCGAGGATGCAGATAACGTCTCCCTCCTCCACTTCGTCACCCTCGGCAACCAACAAGCGGATGATCTTGCCCGGCATGATGGCCGTCACCGCGCCCTCGCCTGCCGCCACGACGGCTGCAGCCCTGGGCCCGGCCCTTTCCTCCTCCAACCCCTCAATGCCCAGGCTGTAGGCGATGCCACTCACCACGGCTTGCTCCCCCTCCAGCGCCACGTCGTAGGGCGTGCCGTCTACGAGCACCTTATCCCCTTCAAAGCCTACGACAAAGGGTTGCCCGTTGACCAGGATCGAGTTGCCGTCTATGACAATTTTGTAGGATATGCCATCCACCGTCAGGGAGAACTCGTTCGCCGTGCGCTTCATCGCATCCCTCCAGAACCATCGATCAAGCCGCCCCACCGGCCCTGCTGTGGTCGCCATGACATTTTCCATGGGGAGACCGCGGCACCGGCCTTCTCGACCACTGCCGCCGGTCTGGATTCGTGCTGCTGGACGACCAGGGCAGCGATGGCCGCCACCAACGCCTCCCTGGCCCCACCCCCCTGTCTGCGGCGCTCCAGGAAGGGGCGTGCCACCTGGGGAAACAGCGCGTAGCTAATCACGTCCTCCTCCGTCTCGGCCAGGTCCCCGATTTCGGCGCGGGCCTCCTCCATACCCGGCGGGATCAGATCAGCCGGGCGGCAATCGATCGGCTCTTCATCGCCGATGGCCTTCTTTTTGATCTCCGGGTCGATGGCGGCCGGCGGCCGGCCATAATAACCCCGTACATAGTTCTTGATCTCGCCGGGGATGACCTTGTAACGCTCCCCCAACACGACGTTGAGCGTGGCCTGGGTGCCCACGAGCTGGCTGCTGGGTGTGACCAGCGGTGGGAAGCCCATCTCCTCCCGCACGCGGGGCACCTCTTCCAGGACGTCGGCATAACGATCCTCGGCGCCCTGTTCGCGAAGCTGGGACACCAGGTTGGAGAGCATGCCACCGGGGATCTGGAACTGCAGGACGCGCACGTCGACACCCTTCATCCCACTCTCAAAGGCAGCGTATTTCTTGCGTACCTCGGTAAAATAGTTGCTAATCTCGGCCAGTAGGTTCAGATCCAGGCCGGTGTCACGGGCTGACTCTTGCAGGATGCGCACCAGGCTTTCTGTGGGTGGCTGGGAGGTGACCATGGCCAGTGCAGAGATGGCCGTGTCCACGATGTCCACACCAGCTTCTACAGCTTTGAGCACAGCGGCCATGGCCATGCCACTGGTATAGTGCGTGTGAAGGTGGATAGGGACCTTGACCTGGGTCTTGAGACGGCCCACGAGATCATGGGCCACATAGGGCGACAGCAAGCCGGCCATGTCTTTGATGCAGATGGTGTCGGCGCCCATGTCCTCCAGGATGCGGGCCATCTCCACAAAACTGTCCACGTCGTGCACGGGGCTGATGGTATAACAGATCGACATCTCGGCCAAAGCACCCTCGCGCTTGACGAACTCGCAGGCCTTGCGCATGTTGCGCACGTCGTTCAGGGCGTCAAAGATGCGGAACACGTCAATGCCGTTCTCGTGGGCCCTGACGACAAAGCGTTCCAGCACGTCGTCGGGATAGTGCTTATAGCCGACCACGTTTTGTCCACGCAGCAGCATCTGGAAAGGGGTGTTGGGCATCTTGGCCTTCAGCTTGCGGATCCGCTCCCAGGGATTCTCGTTGAGGAAGCGCATGGCTGAATCAAAGGTAGCCCCTCCCCACATCTCCACCGACCAGAAACCCACCTGGTCCAGTTTCTCGGCGATAGGCAGCATGTCGTCGGTGCGCATCCGGGTGGCCAGCAGGCTCTGGTGCGCGTCGCGCAGGATGGTATCGCAGATACGTACCGGATTATTGTCCATAGAAAGCCTCTCCTGACTTGGCACTGCAATACAGACGGGTCCAACCCTTGAGGTTGGACCCCTTCTATTCGGCAAATAGATGGGCAGCTTTGAATATCAATACCAACGCCTCATCCTCGGCTCGGGAGCGATGGCGCTCGCCGGCCCTGACCACCAGGACCTCTCCCTTTCGAACAGGGACGCTGGGTCCGTCATAGTAATCGATGAACATCTCGCCCTCCAGCACCACATACATCTCATCCTTGGCATGCTCGTGGAACTTGTAGGTGCCATCAAAGCGGCTCAGATAGGCGCAATAGTCGTCTACCTGGCCCAATACCGTGTGGGTGAAGGGCTGGATCAGCACTTCGGCTGCTTCGGCGATGACCGTCTTTTGCTCGGGCATGTCCTTCTCCTTTCCTTCTACCAGGGAGCGATTGAAATCGCCGCTACAGCGGGATGTTGCCGTGTTTCTTGGGCGGGTTGGTGTCCCGCTTGTTCTGCAGCATTTGCAGCGCCTCGATCAAGCGGGGACGGGTTTCGCGGGGCTCGATCACGTCGTCGATATAACCCCGCGCTGCTGCCACGTAGGGATTGGCAAAGGTGTCGCGATATTCCTGCACCAGCCGGGCCTGCTCCGCCTCTGCATCCTCGGCGTCGGCGATCTGCTTGCGAAAGATGATGTTCACCGCGCCCTCCGGCCCCATCACGGCGATCTCGGCCGAGGGCCAGGCGTAGCTAATGTCACCACGGATGTGCTTGGAGCTCATGACGTCGTAGGCACCGCCGTAGGCCTTGCGGGTGATGATGGTGATCTTGGGCACCGTTGCCTCGCAATAAGCATACAGCAGCTTGGCCCCGTTGCGGATGATGCCCCCATGCTCCTGGTTCACGCCCGGCAGGAAGCCAGGCACGTCCTCAAAGGTGATGATGGGGATGTTAAAGGCGTCACAGAAGCGTACGAACCGGGCCGCCTTGGTGCTGGAATCGATGTCCAGTACGCCAGCCAGGATCATCGGCTGCTGGGCCACAATGCCTACCGAAAAGCCACCCAGCCGGGCAAATCCGACGATGATGTTCTGCGCCCAGTGTTCCTGTACCTCAAAGAAATCGCCGATGTCCACCACACGGCGGATGATGTCCTTCATGTTGTAGGGCTTGTTGGGGTTGTCCGGGATGAGGCTGTCCAGCTCTTCGTCCATCCGGTCAGCGGGATCCTCGGTGGGCACAAAGGGCGGGTCCTCCATGTTGTTCTGGGGCAGGTAGCTGATCAACTTGCGGATCTGGTAGAAGCAATCCTCCTCGTCCTCGGCGGCAAAATGAGCCACGCCGCTTTTCTGGTTGTGGACCATCGCCCCACCCAGGTCTTCGGAGGTGACCTCCTCGCGCGTCACCGCCTTGATCACGTCTGGGCCGGTGATGTGCATAAAGCTGGTCTCTTTCACCATCAGGATAAAGTCAGTCATGGCCGGGGAATAGACCGCACCTCCGGCGCATGGCCCCATGATGGCGCTGATCTGGGGGACCACGCCAGAGGCCAGCACGTTGCGGAGAAAGACATAGGCATAGGCAGCAAGGCTGACTACACCCTCCTGGATGCGCGCCCCACCCGAGTCATTTAACCCAATGACCGGTGCGCCGTTCTTCATGGCCAGGTCCATGATCTTGCACACTTTTTCGGCGTGGACCTCGCCCAACGAGCCGCCAAAGACGGTGAAATCCTGGCTAAAGACATAGACCACGCGGCCATCCACCTTGCCCCAGCCAGTGACCACACTGTCGCTCAGGATCTTTTGCTCCTCAATGCCAAAACCCACCGTACGGTGGGTCACAAACATGTCCATCTCTCGGAAGGTGCCAGGGTCTAGCAGCCGTTCGATGCGCTCACGAGCGGTGAGCTTGCCTTTGGCATGCTGGCGATCGATCCTTACCTGGCCGCCGCCCAACTGGGCCTCAGCCCGCATCTCCCTGAGCTTTTCGATCTTGGGATCAGTGGTCATCTTCCACCTCCTCGTGTATGAATGACGAACATAGTATAGCACAACGCCCGAGGCTTGACAACAGCGTGGCACGCCGTCGCATCACCCTCATTCTGGCAAGGGACTGTCACTGCCTACAGGCCGGTTACAGGCCAGGGTGACGAATACGTTGGCTGGGGCCCAAGGCATTTGTCCCTGTACACGGGCACTGTCCAGTAGGGGAAGCACCTGGCGGGCGTTCCTTACCCAAGCTCGGCCAGGACTTGGGTTGGGTGAAGAGCAGTGATCGCAGTCGAGACCCGCTCCCTCTGTTCCTGATCCAGCGTGACCAAAGTGCTGCCAAAGCGTAGAGCAACGGCCGCATAGACTGCATCACTGCCCCGCAAACGATATCCGGCGGCCACGTCCAGCGCCTGGTGCGCGAGTGTATCGTCGAGTGGGATCAGGATCAGGTGTGGTAGACGGCCCAGAGCAAGAGCAAACTCGCGGGCCAGCGTCTCATCCTGCCGCCCCCGGCTGACTGCCGCTGCTACTTCCGGCAGCAGCAATGCCGGCACGATGATGGGAATGGCGTGCTCCTGCAAATGGGCCAACAGGCGATGGCTATCCTCGTGCCCCTCCTCATAGGGATTGAAGGCGTTCAAAAAGACGCTGGCATCTATGGTGTACGTTTTGGCCACGGGCCACCCCCTAGCGACGCATCTCGGACAGCAGCTCGGTACTGCTCAGCGGTGAGCGCCACTCCCGGCCAATCTCTTCACCCAGGCGCGTCAACGCCTCCCAAGCAGCTTCAGCTCCACGTTCAGCGGAGCGTAGTGGGGCCGGACTTGCCTCGTCCAGGGGCACCAACAAACCTACCGGCTTTCCCCGATGGGTAATGACATAGCGTGCTCGCTGATCGCGTACGCGACGAATGATCTCCGAAGCGTGGGTCTTCAGTTCTCGCACACCGATGTCGGTCATGGATACCCTCCCAATAATGTAGTTCTTTTTGTGACTACATTATACCACGTCCGGGGAGAATGTCAACTCACGGATTGGCTTGAGCAGGCAAAAAAGTCCGGGCCTGTTCTGCGAAAGGGCTTTTGCAGTGCTCGTATCATGGGCTGAACCGAGCCAGCTACCCGCGGCGTCTCAAGTTGCCCCAGGTGACCTCGGAGCAGATTGTCAGAACCTGCTCCGCCAGACGATCCGCCCGTCAAAGATCGTCATCTCCACGCGGGTATCCAGGATGTCCATGGGGTCGATCTGGTAGATGTCCTGGGAAAGCACGACCATATCGGCCAGCTTGCCGGGAACCAGCGAGCCCTTGAGATGCGCCTCGCCCGACGCGTGGGCCGCCCCCAGGGTGTAGGCATGTACTGCCTCGGCCACCGTCAGACGTTGGGCCGGGATCCAGCCATCGGGACCGGGACGGCCGTCGGCGCGGCGCCGGGTCACGGCAGCGTGGATGCCAGCCAGCGGGTCCAGCGTCTCGATCGGGCAGTCAGAACCAAACGCCAGGGCAGCGTCGCTTTCCAACAGGCTGCGCCAGGCGTAGGCCAGGTCACAGCGGCGCCCCCAGAACGCATCGGCCATCTCCATATCGGACGGGGCATGGATCGGCTGCATCGAGGCGACGACACCCAACTGGGCAAAGCGTGCCACGTCGTCGGGGTGGAGGATCTGCACGTGTTCGATGCGATCCGGCAGGCTGGGGCCCGGGGCATCGGCAGATCGGGCCTTGTGCCTTGTGCCTTGCGCCAACTCGATGGCGTCGAGGGCGGCACGGTTGGCGGCGTCGCCGATGGCATGGATGGCCACAGAGAGACCGGCCTCACGGGCGCGCGCGACCAGACCCTGCAGTTCGGCGGCGGTATGGGTGGGGATGCCGACGTTGTCCACGGATCCCTCGTAGGGAGCCACCATGTGGGCCGTCTGCGGGCCGAGGGCGCCGTCGGCAAAGAGCTTGACCCCGCCGATACGCAGGTACACGTCCCCCAACCCGGAGCGCAGGCCCAATTGTATGGCAGCGTCCAACTGATCGGTGGGGATATGCATCAACACCCGCAGGTCCAACTCACCCTGTGCCTGGAGCACCTGGAGCGCAGCCAGGACCGAGGGATGGCCTGGATCGTGCAGACCGGTCAGCCCCAGGCGGTGCGCCTCGGCCATACCCTGGCGCAGGGCCTTCACAAAAGTGTCCAGGTCGGGATCGGGGATGACATCGTACACCAGTTCCTCGGCGGTTTCCAGGAGAATGCCGATGGGCTGGCCTGAAGCGTCGCGGGCGATCTCCCCACCGGGCGGGTCCTCTGTCTCCGCCGTGATGCCCGCCAGTTGCAGGGCACGGCTGTTGACCCAGACTGCGTGCCGGCTCTTGTCGTCCAGGGCCACCGGGTGTTCAGGGGCCACGGCGTCCAGGTCGGCGGCGGTAGGAAAACCCCCACCAGTAGGGTAGGCATCAGGCCAGATGTTCTTGTTCCAGCCCCCGCCCTGGATCCACGCCCCCGGCGGCGTGCAGCGGGCAGCCTCGGCGACGCGGGCCACCGCCTCAGCCCGGGTGGGCACGTTGTCCAGGTCCACCTGGTTGCGGTAGACAGCGACGCTATGCCAGCCAAAGTGGATGTGGGCGTCGATCAGGCCTGGGATGATCGTCCGGCCGCCCAGGTCCACCGCCTGGCCGCCAGGGCGCAGCAAGGGACGCAGATCGGCGTCGTCGCCCACGGCCAGGATCCGGTTGTCCGCCATGGCTATGGCCTGGGCTTGGGGTCGCGCTGGGTCCAGGGTGTAGATACGGCCGTTGAACAGAATGATATCGGCTTGCATATCACCCTCCCCTCTGTCGACGCTTGCCGAGCGTCGCCACATAAATGGCGAACTCGTCCTGTCCATCCACCTGGAGGGCGCGATCCAGCTTTGCCTGGTCATAGGCCCCGATGGCACAAGCGCCTGCCCCGATGGCCTCCGCAGCCAGGTAGAGATTCTGGCACACATGACCAGCGTCCAGGGCGATGACCTTGTGGGCCAGGATGTCATACCGCCACTCGGTCCGGTAGGGGATCGTCGTCCAGACAAAAACGACGGCGCTCTTGTCCACATACTGCTCGAAACAGGCCTCGTGCACCTCCTGAACCAGCTCTCCCTCTGCGCGCAGAAAGCAGAGTTTGTGCTCCAGGGGCAGGTACCGATACAGCCCAGGCGCCACCCCCTCGACTCGATTGACGAGCAAATAGGTCTCGAAAGGGTGCCGGGCTCCGCCTGAGGGGACAGTCCGCAGGGAGGCCTGGCGCTTGGGAAAGACCTTGCACACCCCCTGTGTAGCCCACAGCAGGAAGGACAGCTCCTCCAGGGTTAGCGCCTCCTCCCGGTACTTCCGGTGACTCCGCCGTCGCTCCATCGCCTCGATGAGCGGCATCGTGCCGACCGAAAACGCTTGGAGGGGGACAAGGTCCACCAGAGTTGCGTCCTCGGGGTAGGGCTTTTGCACCGGGAGGGGCGTCAACTCTTTTCTCTGATCGGTTTCCAGGTCTTCCCATTCAGTCCAACGATCGGACTTGAGGGATTTGCGATAGGCTTCCATAAACTCCATGAACTTTGCTCCTTTTCTCTCGATCGTGCATCCATACCGGCCCCAACTCCACTGTGGCGGCTGCAATTCCGGCCCACTCGTGTCGGGCGGCCCGCTTGACCGCACCACCTTGTAGGCCTATCACTCCCACTGGCCCGCCTACAGTTGGGCAGCAAGCTCGCTCCGCCGGAAGGTCTTGGCGCCGAACCACAGCAACGAAAGGGTGATGAGCCACAGCACCAAGCCCAGCAGCAGCACCAGCCAGACACTGAAATAGATCACGCCCGTTGCCTGGCCGACGACCAGCAACACGAGGGGCAGCACCACGATGGCACCCAGTTGGTAAGCATCCTGGAATCCCTGGGCGCGGACCGAGATCAGTACGGTGGTGCCCAACCCCACGCCGGCCACGGCAGGGGCCACCCATACCGCGAGGATGATCCACATCAGGTTGGGAAAAAAGATCTGGCCCATCGTCGGCCAGCCAGCCACGTTGGCCACGATGGCATACAGGATCAAGCCACCCCAGGCAACCCCGAGCGCCGGCAACCAGGCCGAAAGCAACTTGGCCAGGAACAATTCCCCATCGGTGGTGGGCGTGTAGAGCAGCGCCTCCAGGGTCTTGCGCTCCTTCTCGCCAGCAAAGCTGTCGGCGGCGATGACACTGGCCACCATCAGCGGCAAGATCAGGTACAGGGGTGCGAAAAAGTAGATCAAGATCAGGACGACGAGGGTCTGCCCTTCACTGAGGTCCTCCATGTCGGCCTGGAGCCCGGCGGGCATCCCCTCCAGGAACATCTGGAACTCGTCCATGGCCGAAGTCAGGTCTTCCTCAAAGAGGGGCACCAGCGCCATCAGCGACGGCAGGAGCAACATAAAGATGGCCGGCACCACGATCAGGGGGATCACGACGCCCTTGTTCTGTAGGACAACCTTCAAGTCCTTGCGGACGACAGCACGGATCGCTCGCCAATTCATGATCTACCCTCCTGGTTATGGGGGCGCGGGGGTTCGCCCTGGACAGCCGCCTCTCCATGGAGGGCAAAGTAGACGTCCTCCAGCGATGGCTCCTGGGGGGCCACCCGGTAGACGCGCACGCCCGCCGCCACCAGCGAGGCCACCAGGCCGGGGATCGCCTCCCGGCCGA
>Ga0180437_10008717_pt1 | contig 12794 bp, 6 predicted proteins | sample SS_ome_4_FD_132410 | JGI IMG/M metagenome (GOLD analysis project Ga0180437, IMG submission 132410) | Hypersaline lake sediment archaeal communities from the Salton Sea, California, USA - SS_3_D_1 metaG | ecosystem: Environmental > Aquatic > Non-marine Saline and Alkaline > Hypersaline > Sediment...
AAAGGCGATTAAGACTTTCCAGTTTTTCAAATATTTGAACAAAATTATCAAACTCTGCCTGTTGCATCGAGTCAAGCTTTGTATAACTTTTGGCATAAAACTCTTCATTTTTAATTCGTTTCGAAGTCTGAGTATCTATTGGGTGAGCAGCTTCGTAAAGCTGAAACATGAATTGAAGCTTTAACTTTGAGTGCTGAAGTGGCTTGGACTCAAAAAATAACTTAAGTCTATCATCAAGCTCTTTCTTAATCACTCCTTCATACTTATCAAGCAAAGCACCTAACTCTTTTACTTTCTTCTTCTTAGTATCCTCATCGTGTTCTGTTTTATGAGTTTCAAGCCACTCATTAAAATCTTTTACAGCTTTTACATATATCCTTTTGTGCAAATTCATATTAAGCTCTGCGCTATCAAACATAATCATTCTCTGATGATAAATATCAGCCTCTAGCTCAGTTTGCTTTCTTTTAAAACTTTTTACTCTCTTGTGAACCTTATCATGATACAAAAGTAAATCATCTGGCAATTTATCGAAAAATTCCTCACCAAATTCCATTCTATCATCGATAGTAACTATTACATTTTCACTATTATTTTTTCTTCTTAATTTGCTCTCAACATAGTCCTCAAAAGCCTGGGTAAGTTTATCAAATGCTAAAAATGCCTCAGATGGCTTAAATTCTTTCTGTCTTTTTTTTGTACATTCTTCTAAAATCTTAAAACCGTTAGTCTCTTCTCTTGTGGGATTGCGAGACACTTCATTATATTCTGCATCATAAGATAATATTTCTTCAAAACTCATTTCTTCAGCTATTTTAGCTTCAATTTCAGCAATTATTTCCTCATCTTTTTTTTCACTACCATCAGATTTATATTTACCAAAGGGATATCTTGCATGGTATTCAACATAGTCACTATCAATGGATTCAATCTCAGAATCATTAAGCTCTGCAAACTTTTTAAATGCATCTAGTAAAGTTCTTTCGCTTATACTATAAGCTTTATCACTAGAAGAACCCATCATAAGCTATCACCTCAAAAAGCAAACGCCTATTTGTGTTATTATAATACAATCTGAAATACAAGGGTTCAAAATACTGCCTATACTAACCTTATTACACCCCCACCCTGCCGCTAAATACAAATTTTACCAATCAATACAATAAGTTATTACAATCTAACTCCAATTGCTAAAAGCACAAAAAAATGCTATATTTCTCCTGTCGCTAAAGGCAAATATTGGATTTTTGTGTTCGCAACCAAATTTTTGCCCGTAAACGAAGCTAGTTTACATTTCGACTATTTAAAAATAAGCAAACGAACACCAACTTAAAGTACAGAATTTAACTAAACTGCGCCCTTTGTCTTTGATAAATAGCGCTTTTAAGAAAGCAAGTTGCCCCGGGTTTTTTGGAAAGAAACGATCACTGCTAATATAGTGGTTTAAAAAAATACAGGCGAGAAAGTGGCAATAGCGGCAATATTTACAGCTAACAGGATATATCCTATTGGTTTATTTGAATAAAAACGCAAAACACAACCTGAAAATAAATATAAAAAAAACAGCAACGACTTTTTTTAAAAAAGCGTATTTAAGATAAAGTAAAGAGCGCCTTAACAGAGATTAAGGCAAATATGAAAAGAATGTTAATTAACGCAACTCATAAGAATGAAGAGTTGCGAATTGCGCTAGCGAGCGGTCAACACCTTTATGATCTAATAATAGAGTCGACAATTCGCGAGCAAAAACAATCAAGTATATACAAAGGTATCATAACCAGGGTCGAAAAAAGCTTACAAGCAGCTTTTGTAGATTTTGGCGAAGAACGCCATGGTTTTCTTCCGCTAAAAGAAGTTGCAAGATCTTGCTTCAAAGAAGGCTTTGAAGACAAAGGTGGACGCCCTAATATTGATGCAGTCCTAGAAGAAGGACAAGAATTAATTGTCCAAGTAGACAAAGAAGAACGCGGCTCTAAGGGCGCGGCTCTTACCACCTTTATCTCTATCCCAGGATCCTACTTAGTTTTGATGCCAAACAACCCTAGGGCTGGCGGTATATCAAGACGCATAGAAGGTGATGCTAGATCAGAATTACGTGACAACCTATCAAGCCTTGACCTACCAGACGGCATGGGGCTTATCGTTAGAACTGCTGGCAGCGGCCGCAACCAAGACGAGCTACAGTGGGATTTATCTATACTATTAAAACACTGGGATGCAATCCAAAAAGTAACCGTAGATAAACCTGCACCTTTCTTAATCTATCAAGAAAGCAATACCGTAATCCGAGCAATTAGAGATTATTTACGTAAAGACATAGATGAAGTTCTAGTTGACGACAAAGATGTACACGAAGAGATCAAGCATCACATCCAACAAATTAGACCGGACTTTATTAATAAAATTAAATTATATGAAGACCCAACACCTTTATTTACAAGATTCCAAATAGAAAGCCAAATAGAATCAGCTTTCATGCGTGAAGTTAGATTGCCATCAGGTGGGTCCATAGTTATAGACCACACAGAAGCCTTAGTTTCTATAGATATAAACTCTGCAAAATCTACTAAAGGTGTAGATATCGAAGAAACCGCTTTAACAACTAACCTTGAAGCTGCTGATGAAATTGCAAGACAACTACGTCTTCGCGACTCTGGTGGCTTAATTGTCATAGACTTTATTGATATGACCCCCCTTAGAAACCAAAGAGAAGTCGAAGACAGAATCAAAAAAGCCCTAGCACTTGATAGAGCACGTGTTCAAGTTGGTAGAATATCACGCTTTGGACTTCTTGAGATGTCACGTCAACGCTTAAGACCATCTTTAGGCGAATCTAGTCACAACAGTTGCCCACGTTGCCTTGGTCAAGGAACCATTCGTGGCATCGAATCTTTAGCTCTATCTATAATAAGAATCATTGAAGAACACACATTAAAAGAAAACACCGCTGAAGTTCGAGCTATTCTACCTGTGGAGATTGCTTCATTTTTATTAAATGAAAAACGCCCAGCAATTATTGAAATTGAAAGAAGGCAAAATATTAAAGTTGTTATTGTGCCAAATCAATACATGAAAACCCCACACTACGAAGTCGAGCGCATCAGATTATCTGATACAGCTGACAGTGATGAAAAAGTTTCCAGCTATGATTTAGTTGAACAACCTACGCTAGAACCTATTAAAACCACCCAAGAAATACAACGCGCTCAACAGGTGCCTGCGATTAAAAAAATGGCAGTTGCGGACTCTGCGCCAACAAAAACATTTACTGAAAAATCCCAAAGCATACTGAAAAGGGTTTTAAATTATTTGTTTGAAAAGAAAGCAAAAACCCCTTCTGAGATTAGGTCTGAATATAAAGCTACTAGAAAATATTCAAAACCAAAAGCTCATCATCGCAACAGACCACATAACAGAAACAATAATAGGCCTAGAACTAACAACAAACGTTATGAAAACAATAACAACTCCCAAAATGCGGCGCCACAAGCACAAGAAAGGGAAAACCTAACAAACAAAGAAACCTCTACAAATATTGAAAACAAACATCAAAACAAATATATGAAGCCGGCTAGGAAATATAAAAACAAAGATGAAAACAAAGGTCACAGAGAGCACAAAAGACCAAGGCACCACAATAAGCCCAATAAACCAAAAAAAGAAAGCACAAACACAAACAAGCCTGATGTTGTGATTAGTGAAACTGTAGTTGAAACCAAAGAAATTGTAATAGTTGCTGAAACTCCAAAGGTAATAGATTTTCCTGAAAACGCTAAAGTTGCCCCTGTTAAAGTTAAAACAGAAGAACCCAAGCAAGAGCAAGCCCCAGAAGCTACCGAAGCTCAAAGCACTGAAAGCAAAGACAGTACTGAAAGCACAGGCATTACCCAACATAGCGATCAAAAGCCTGCCGGGGTCAAAAAACACAGAAGACACAACAGATACTCAAAGCATAGACACCCGCACAAACGCAGATCAAGCCAGAATCACGATAAGCGCTCTCAAGCTGGTGAAGATATGTATAAAAAAGATAACGAAACAACGAGTGATTAAATGCATCTCGAACGAAGTGAGAGACCTCCATGGAGGTCTCTCGACTTCTCTCGAGATGATGAAAAACATAAACTACTCATCAGTCTCAAGTCTTCTAGCCCTACTTTGCAGCATGACAGGGATACCATTTTCCACATGAAACGCCAATCTATCAAACTGACAAATTAATTCTTTGTGTTTTGCATCAAACAATAGCTCACCTTTACAAACAGGGCATGCTAAAATCTCAAGTAAATTTTTATCCATGGGAAAAACCTCTAGTTTAGACTTATGACTACTATGAAAACATTTAATATAACCAATACAGATAAATCTTGGCACGACTGCCTAAAGAAAAGCCTTTGCCAAATGGATCAAGAGTATTTGAACCATCTTTACAATGATTGTCAATGGATTCCTAACCATAAAAAAATATTTAGTGCCTTTTCAATACCTGCTCAAAAAGTGAAGTACGTACTATTTGGTGAATCCCCATACCCAAGAGTGGAATCTGCTAATGGATATGCTTTTTGGGACTCTAAAGTAGTTGATCTTTGGTCTGAAACTGGATTAAACAAAAATGTTAATAGAGCAACCTCATTAAGAAATATTATTAAAATGCTATTGCTTGCTGACAATAAACTCAAGGCAAATGATTTAACTCAAGACAGTATTGCGCGCATAAATAAAAATGATCTTATTCAGACAAATGATGAACTTTTTTATAATCTAACTAAAAATGGCTTTTTGCTGCTCAACGCTTCCCCGGTACTACAAAGCACTGATGTAAAAAAAGATGCTAAGCAATGGCAACCATTTATCAAAGAGATTTTAAAGTTTTTGTATAAACAAAACCCTAAAACTAAGCTAATTTTATTTGGAAAAATCGCAAAATCGATTGATAAAATAACTGAACAGCTAGATATGCCTAAACTTTACTCTGAACATCCTTATAACTTAAGCTTTATCACCAATAAGGACATATTAAACTTTTTTAAACCTCTGCAACTATTAAAAAAATAACACAATCTATATAGTTTGAAAATCTCATATTAATCAATTAAATTTGTTATAATAAATGAATCAAAAACAGCTTAATTTACGAAACTTGGATTATATATGAGAATATTATTGGTTGAAGATGATGAACCTTTGGGTGACAGCCTTAGAACAGGTTTAATACAACACGGCTATACTGTTGACTGGTTAAAAGATGGAAGCGCCGCTGACCAAGCATTAAGAACTGAAAATTTTGATGCAGTAGTTCTAGATTTAGGCTTGCCTAAAATGTCCGGCATTACTGTGTTACAAAATTTACGCTCAAGAGGTCAAACCAACCCTGTATTGATTTTAACAGCCAAAGAAACTGTAGAAGACAGAATCAAAGGCCTAGACAGTGGTGCTGATGATTACCTAACCAAACCATTTGACCTAGATGAACTTGCTGCAAGAATAAGAGCCTTACACCGAAGAACCACAACAAGAGCCGAGCCTACATTAATACATGAAAATATTGAACTCGACCCTGCTGCTCACTCTGTAAAACTAGACAATGAAATTATAAATGTCTCAAGAAGAGAATTCGCTTTACTACAAAAGCTACTAGAAAATGCCGGAAGAGTTCTATCAAGAGAACATCTAGCCCAATCACTGTATGGCTGGGGAGAAGATGTAGATAGCAATGCCCTTGAAGTTCATATTCATAATTTGCGCAAAAAATTTGGGCAAAATTTTATTAGAACTATACGAGGTATTGGCTATATGATTAATAAGAGCAAAGAAGAAAAATGATACACTCAATACGGAAATTTTTATTTGTAAGTCTATTCACAAGTATAACTATTGCCTCTTCAATAACGGCAGTTGGAAATTACCTGTTAGACAAAAGAATAATACAACCGTATCTTGATGGCGAACTTATAAAAATTCACTCTGTGCTAGATAAACTAAATGAAATCGCCAATATTGATAATTTAACCAAAACAAATCTAGAGAAATATTTAGAAGCAGCATCATATCCTGACTTTATGTTTCAAATCTGGAGCGCCGACGGAAAGCTGTTATTTCATTCACGAAATGAAAATTTTAAAATATCTCTCAAAAACTCTCCTAAAGGTTTTAGTGACTTAAGAATAAATGAATATGATTGGCGAATTTACAGCGCAACAAGTGAAAAAACTAAAAACATAATAGCAGTTGCAGAAATATACAATATCCGCAACACATTAACCAACTTGATCACTAAAAATAACGCTTATATATTATTAGCAACATTTCCATTTTTTGCTTTATTAATTTGGATCATAGTTGGGCTTGCTCTAGGATCTGTTAACAAAGTTACTAAAGAAATCTCAGATAGAGCTTCATATTATCTTGAACCTGTTAATACCAAAGAACTACCTATAGAAATTAAACCTCTAGTAATAGAACTAAACAACTTATTTGCAAGATTAAAGCATGCGTTTGATAGAAATAAAAGTTTTTCAGCTGATGCTGCACATGAACTGCAAACTCCACTTGCAGCCTTAAAGACTCAAACACAAGTTGCATTAAGAGCCACATCAGATGACGAAAGAACAAAAGCTTTAAATAAAATTATAGCTGGAGTAGACAGAAGCTCACATGTTGTAAAACAACTTTTAATATTAAGCCAAGTTGATCAAGCACAATTTTTAAATGATCCTAAAAAAATTGAACTACATAGCCTAGCTGGTGAGATACTAGCATTACTTGCACCGAAGGCTTTAGATAAAAATATAGATATAGAACTATGCGAAACATCTAAAAAATATTATATTTATGGAAACGAAATAATATTAGGCATACTAATTAGAAACATCATTGACAATGCAATAAGGTACACTCCACAAGGTGGTAGAGTTTCTGTAGAAGTCACAAACAAAGGTAAAAAAATTATATTTAGAGTTATTGATTCAGGTCCTGGAATACCATTAAGACACAGAAAAAAGATTTTTCAAAGATTTTATCGTATATACGGCACCAAACAAACTGGTAGTGGCCTAGGATTAGCTATAGTAAGCCATATTGCTAAACTGCATAGAGCTTCAATAAAATTAAGCAAACCGCAAGATAGTGATGGATTACAATTTGAAGTAACATTCCCTAAGGAAAAAGATTTTTTTGATGAAAAGATTTAGCTTACTAACAGCAAATACAACTATCTTAACTCCAAATAGGCGCTTATCAGCAACTATTAAAAAAAAGTTTGATGCTTATAATAGATCATTAGAAAAAAACTCGTGGCAAACTTTAGATACACTACCATTACAAAGCTTTGTTTTAAGATTATGGCAAAATATAAACCTCGAGAGTTTAAGCAATGACCTCATCATTTTAACACCTGAAAAAGAAAGCTTAATTTGGGAAAATATTATATTAAAATCTCCAGAAAACGATAGGCTTTTACAGATATCTAAATCCGCGGATCTTGCAAAATCTGCCTGGCAACTTTTGCAACAGTGGCAAATACCTTTATCTCACCCTATGCTAGATTATACTGAAGATTGCAAAACTTTTAAAAGATGGGCTAGCGTATTTAAAAATATATGTACCGAAAAACATTTAATTGATACAAGCTCTTTAGCTAATATTGTGCAAGATAAAATTTCAAAAACAACATTGGGGAAAATAGATAACATTATTCTCACTGGATTTACTGAGTTAACACCACAACAACATTCTTTAATTAATAAATTAAAACAACTTGGAATAAAAGTTGAATTAATAGATGTATTTTTTGCAAATGAAACAACTAAAGCTAACGTTATAAGTTTAAATGACTTTGATAACGAAGTTAAAACCATGGCTAAATGGGCCAAAAAAACTTTAGCTGAACAACCAGACAAAATCATAGGCTGTGTTGTTCCAGAGCTTGAAACTCATCGAGAAAAAGTGCTTCAAACTTTCAGCGAAGTTTTTGCTGATAATACAAATAAATTTAATATATCAGCCGGAAAACCTTTAACTAAATTTGCTATAGTTAATGCAGCTTTAAAAATATTATCTTTAAACTTAAATAAACTATCTCATGAAGACTTACACTTTTTACTAAATACTCCTTTCATAAAAGGAGCTGAAGTCGAAAAAAACCAAAGAGCAAAGTTTTTCAATCAAATAATTGCAACAAATCAAAAAATATTTTCTATAGACCATTTAACTAGTAGCGAGTTAAAACTAAGTTTAAACAACTATTCACCAATTCTTTCTAAGGTTTTAAAAGAAATTAAAAAGTTTTCTGAAAAACTAGAAAGTAAAGCCTTATGTAACACTTGGATTGATCATTTTTCTAAAATTTTAAAACTCATTGGCTGGCCCGGTGAAAAACTTTTAAATAGTGAAGAATATCAAGTTGTAAATCGATTTTTGGATTTTTTAAATGAATTTAAATCATATAATAATATAATAGATAAAATTTCAAAAATTCAAACCCATAAAACCTTACAAAAAATCTGCTCTAAAGTAATTTTCCAAGCTAAAACAAATGATTCTCAAATACAAATTCTTGGATTATTAGAGGCTGCAGGTTTACCATTCGATAACACATGGGTCATAGGGTTAGATGACTCTAAATGGCCAAACCAAGCTAAACCAAATCCATTGCTACCAGTGAAATTTCAAAAAGAATTAAAGATGCCGCACTCTAGCGCTGAAAGAGAACTTAACTACAGCATTAAACTTACAAGCCAACTTAAATCTTGCACAGAACATATAATATTTAGTCACTCAGAAAAAGACGGCGATACTGAGTTACGTCCTTCTACATTAATATCAAATAATAATAAACTTAAACTAGAGAATTTAAGCCTGCCTTTTCATAAAAGCATGATTGAAGAACTTTTTGCATCCAAATCAATTGAAAATTTTGTTGATGAAACAGCACCAGAGGTTTCAAATGATGAAAAACTCAAAGGTGGTGTGAGCATACTAAAAAACCAAGCATTGTGCCCATTTAAAGCTTTTGCAACCATTAGGCTTAATGCTAATGAAATTAATAATATTTATCTTGGCTTAAAACCTACTGAAAAAGGCATTATAGTTCATAAGATTCTAGAATTAATTTGGCATGAAATTAAAGATTCTAGAACCTTAAAAGCTTTGTCAGATGAAAAACTTAAAGAACTAATTAATAAAAACATCGATAAAGCGATAGATGATTCAATTCAAATAAATATCTACCAATCAAAGTATCTAAAAATTGAAAATTTGCGCTTAAGTAAGATTATATATAAATGGTTACAGCTTGAAAAACAACGAGAAGACTTCTCTGTTGTATCCATTGAATCTGAAACTAAATTTACTATAAATGAATTTGAATTCAAAATTAGAGTAGATAGGATCGATGAAACCAATAATGGTGATAAAATTATAATTGATTATAAAACTAAAAAGTTTTCAAATCCTAAACTGTGGTTTTCTGATCGACCCGAAGAACCACAATTACCATTATATTGCCTTACAGACCCTGACAAAACTAAAGCAATTGCATTTGGTGAAATTAATTCTGAAAATATTTCTTTAACAGGTGTAACTGATAATTTTGATACTTTTAGCAAATTAAAACCTATTGCTAAAAATAAGTTTGCAGATAATGATGTTTGGCAACTACAAATTAACTCTTGGCAAAATAACCTTGAAAACTTAACCGCCAATTTCATAAATGGCAACGCCAAAGCAAATCCTAAAAATATTAACGAAACCTGCCTGCACTGCAAAATTAAACCAGTTTGCAGAATCTTAGAACATGAGGACTAAATGTTAATACCTGATGCAAGTGAACGGGAACAATCCTTAGATCCCAATAAATCATTTATAGTTCAAGCTCCTGCTGGTTCTGGAAAAACTGAACTTTTAACACAACGTTTTCTAATTTTGCTGGCTAATGTGCAAAATCCCGAAGAAATTTTAGCGATTACTTTTACAAAAAAATCTGCAGCAGAAATGAAAGCCAGAATTATTAAAGCTTTAAAATTTGCCGCTGAAAACAGCCAAGCACCTTCTGCAAGCCATGCAAAGAGAACTTGGGATTTATCTAATAAAGTTTTAAAAAGAAGCGAGGAATGCAATTGGAGTTTAATTGAAAACCCAAGTAGATTAAAGATTTTAACAATAGACTCTTTTAATTCCTATTTAAATAGCCAGTTACCAATATTATCAAATTTTGGTGGTACACCTGATATTATTGATGACCCATATTTTTTATATAACGAAGCTGTAACTGACTTTTTAGAATTTTTGGATACAGATGCCAAATGGTCAAATTCCATAGCTGTATTATTAACTCACCTCAACAATGATTTAGAAAAGCTACGAGAACTTCTAATAGGAATGCTAGCAAAACGCGACCAATGGTTAAATCATCTTGCACAGCAGGATGACCATGAAAATATGCGCCACGAATTAGAAGACTATTTAAAATTTATTAATGAAAGAGTATTAACTAAACTTAATGAAAGCTTTCCAAAAGAGCTTGAAAATGAATTTTTAAATATAGCAAGATACGCTGCAACTAACTTAACAAACAACAACCAAAATTCTAAAATTACTCTTTTATCTGATTTAACCAATTTACCTAAAAGCACAATAGAAAATAAAAATCTTTGGCTTGCTTTAGGTGAGTTAATATTAACTAAAGATTTTAATTACAGAAAGAAATGGGATAAATCAATTGGTTTTATAGCTCCTTCAACCTGCAAAAATAAACTTGAAAAAGCTGAATGCGCTGACTTTAAGGAGCGCATAAAAATATTTACTCAACATTTAATTAATCATTCTGATATTAATACAATTTTTGCTAAACTTAATAACGCTCCTAGCGCCACCTACAAAGAAATTCAGTGGGAAGCATTGCAAGCTTTGATTGAATCTTTAAAAATATGCGTAGCTCAATTAAGATTAACCTTTAAAAAATACAGTAAAATTGACTATATAGAAAATTCCACTCAAGCATTGTATGCGCTTGGTGATGATGAAAACCCAACAGATTTGATTTTAAACCTAGATTACCAAATTAAGCATGTCTTAATTGATGAATTTCAAGATACTTCTATACAACAGTATAGGTTAATTGAAAAACTCACTTCTGGCTGGGAAGAAAATGATGGTCGCAGCTTATTTGTAGTTGGTGACCCCATGCAATCTATTTACAGATTTAGACAAGCTGAAGTTGGACTCTTTATATCGGCACAACAAAATGGCATTGGAACTGTAAACTTAACCCCAATAACGCTAACAGTTAACTTTAGATCTACCAATAATATCGTCAGCTGGATAAATACAACATTTAATAAAATTTTTCCTAAAACTGAAAACATAAACATGGGGTTAGTGAAATATTCAGCCAGTGTTGCAAAACCTAATGAGGCTCCTCTAGACGACAGCAATATCGAAATCTCTACTATTGCTGGAAATGACAAATTATTACAAGGCAAAAAAATAATTGAATATATACAGCATAGACAAAGTATTAATAATGATGAATCAATTGCAATTTTAGTCAGATCTAGATCACATCTAGTCAAAATCATATCTTTATTGAAATCTAATAACATTAGCTTTAAAGCTGTTGATATTGATCAACTAGATTCAAGACCAATAATACATGATTTATTATCCTTAACTTTTGCACTTACAAATTTGGCTGATAAAATTTCATGGCTTGCAATATTAAGATCACCATGGTGTGGTTTAACGTTACAAGATTTATTAACCATTTGTAAAAATAATGCAAATAAAACAGTGTTTGAAATTTTACAAGACGCTAATATTTTCAATAAAATTTCAGAAAATGGTAAAAAGAATTTAAACCGTATTTTACCAATTATTAATTTAAAAGTTTCTGAAAGATACAGAAACCCCCTGCGACAATTAGTTGAATCAACTTGGTTAATGCTTGGCGGCCCTGCTGCCACTGATAAAATAACAGATCTTTATGATGCAGAAGTATTTTTTAATTTGCTAGACACTATAGATGATGATTTAGATTATAAAAATGTGCATAGACTAAAAGCTAAAATCAGCAGTTTATTTGCATCTACTAATTCTAGTGCCTCAAGCAAGATTCAGATTATGACTATACATAACTCTAAGGGTTTAGAATTTGATACTGTTATTTTACCCCACCTTGAAGCCAAAACCCCGAATGACAAGCAACAGTTGCTTCTTTGGATGGAAGAACAAAACATTAACTATGGAAACTCTCTTCTTTTAGCACCCTTACATGCTACTGGTGAAAGCAATGATTCTATATACGAATATATTAAAGGCCAAAATAAAAGTAAAACTGAAAACGAAACTGTTAGACTATTATATGTAGCAGCAACCAGGGCAAAGAAAAATTTACATGTTTTTTATAATTTACAATATAATGAAGATCAATCTATAAAAAATCCTGAACCAAATAGTTTTTTAGAAGCAATTTGGCCTATAGTTGATGGCAAACACAATTTATTAAATACAATTTCTAATTTAAAAGATGCAACTAAAAATCGCGATTCTTTAACTCTTAAAAGAATTAATTCATCTTGGCATAACCCTGTAATCGACAACTTTAAAAAAGAAAAATTAAACTATCATAAAAATCAAGAAGGGTTTAACCTACCTGATAATTTTCATCAACATCTAGGAACGCAAATACATTATCTTTTAGAGTGCATTGCTATAAAAGGTAACTCTTGGTGGACAAATAAACCTCTTGAACATATAAATAAATATTTATATAACACATTTAGTAATTTAGGATTACA
>Ga0180437_10008718_pt1 | contig 12794 bp, 12 predicted proteins | sample SS_ome_4_FD_132410 | JGI IMG/M metagenome (GOLD analysis project Ga0180437, IMG submission 132410) | Hypersaline lake sediment archaeal communities from the Salton Sea, California, USA - SS_3_D_1 metaG | ecosystem: Environmental > Aquatic > Non-marine Saline and Alkaline > Hypersaline >...
CACCTCGCTAGTCGCCAACGGTTACGTCGTGTTCGAGGCTGTGAATGGTGCGGAGGCCCTGGAGGCTGTGGTGCGGGATCGTCCAGACGTGATGATCCTCGACTTGGGTCTGCCTGACGTGGACGGTACGCAGGTCACGGCCCGTCTGCGGGAATGGTCTCGCATCCCGATCATCGTCCTGTCGGTTCGAGATCAGGAAGCGGACAAGATCGCAGCCCTGGACGCCGGGGCGGATGATTATCTGACCAAACCCTTCGGTGTAGGGGAGCTGATGGCCCGCATGCTTGTGGTCATGCGCCGCATTGCCCATCCCGAGGCAGAGCCGGTATTCACCACCCGGGGCCTGGTCGTCGACCTGGCACGTCGCCTGGTGCGTGTCCGCGGACAAAACGTGCAACTGACCCCGACCGAGTATGATCTACTGCGGGCTTTGGTGGCACATGCCGGCAAGGTGCTCACCCACCAGCAACTGCTGCGCCAGGTATGGGGCCTGGGCTACGAGGCCGAGAGCCATCTCCTACGGGTGAACATCAGCAACCTGCGCCAAAAGATCGAGCGCAATTCGGCTCGACCCGAGTATATCATCACCGAACCAGGGGTGGGCTACCGGCTGCGGATCGAGGTGTGACACAATCCGAACTCTTAATCACCAGGCCGCAAAGCGAGTTCAGGAACTAGACTCGGGTCCCAATTCACGGCTCAGGGCTTGAAGCACGCCGCCCCGCCCCAACAGACCCACCAGCCGTCCCTCGTCATCGACGACCGGCAGACGTTTGATGCGGTGCTCAAGCAGCAACTGCAGGGCATCCAACAAGGGGGTGTCGGGCCGGACAGATACCGGCTGGGGGGTCATCAGTTCGCTGGCCGTGCGCTGCCGCAGGCGGATGGCGCCCTCCTGCTGGCTTGCCGGGACGCGACTGGCCAATGCCTGGAGGATCCCGCCCCGCTCCGCCTCCGCTGCTCGCTTCAACAGGTCACCGTCGGTGATGATGCCCACTACGCGCTGCTCGTCATCCACGACGACGACCCGTCGCTGCGCTGTGGTCACGATCATGTCCACCACCTCAGCTAGGGGCGCATCCGTTCGAACTGTGGGCACCTGACGCATCATGATTTCGCCCACGGTCACGTGGGTGCCGGGCGGTGGAGGCCGCCGTGGCGCTTCGGCGACCGGGGGCTGAGCCATGACGCGAAACAGGTCCAGGCGGCTGACGATGCCCAGGAGCCGCCCCTTCTCATCCGCCACTGGCAGCCGCTTGACATCGTGCTGGACCATCAGCTGCACAGCCTCAGTTGTGCTCGTGGTGGCCTGGACGGTGATGGGAGGCGCGGTCATCAGATGCCCAACAGTCACCTTGGCTCGGCGCATCATGGTGAGATGGTGGTAGAGTTCAGAAGTAGTCAGTGCTTGCTGCGCACTGATGGGCAGCAGTCCAGCCTTGTGGAGGAGGTCGCCATCAGTCAGGATGCCCACCACGCGCCGCTCCTCGTCGACCACGGGCAAGGCACGGTAATCCTGGTCCAACAGGAGCTCTACGGCCTCGGTCACCGGCGTACCAGGAGTCATGGCGCGCACCTCACGGCTCATCAGGTCGCTCACCGGGGCCTGGGCCGGAACTTCGCGCAGGCGACGGTGGCTGTAGGTCACCACCTCTACGTCGTGCACGGTGATTAGTCCTTCGATCACCATCTCGCGCAGGCTGGGCATGACGCGCTCGACGCGCGCAGGATTGTCCACCCACTCCACGATCAACGGCAGGTCGGCCGACAGGTCGACCAGGCTGGCGGTGTGGATGCGGCTGTGCGCCCCGAACCCTGTCAGCGCGCGCGTCACGGTGGCACCGGCACAGCCCTCACGTTTCAGCATCTCCAGGATCGCCACGTGCAAAGGCTTACGCTGCCATCGATCACTCTCGCCGATGTAGATCGTCACCTTTTTTGCTTGGCCCAGAATTTCCATCGCTCTATCCTCCCCGCTGCAGCCAGCGTGCTACAACGATGCCCAGGAACGCTCCAAGCAGGCCGAGGCTCGTATTTGCGGCAACGTTCAAGCAAGCCGCCCCCCAATCGTTCTGTTCCAACAATCGCAGTGTTTCATAGCTAAACGAAGAAAAAGTGGTGAACGCCCCAAGGAAACCGATGGCCAGAAAAGGTCGCGCTCCAGGGGGAGCAGACACTCGACCGGTCAACAGTGTCAACAGAAAGGCAAGGGCAAAACTGCCGAGAGCGTTGGCTACCAGGGTACCATAGGGAAACGCAGTTCCCAATCGGTCGGCGAGCCAAAACCCCAGCCAGAAGCGAGCATTGGCTCCCAGAAAGCCGCCCAGCCCGACCCATAAGAAGGTTAGACTGTTGTCAGTCAACATCTCTTCTTGTGTCTCGCTCTCTGGAGTGATGATTTTGGCTTCGACAATGGATTTCTACTTGGAGGCAGAACGCTCCCATCATTTCCCATTTAGACAGCAGGTTCTTGCTCATCCAACAGCGGGCTGAAGCCCTTGCCAAGGATCTCTTGTGCAGGGGACACAACGACAAAGGCATTCGGGTCGACACTGCTGACCAGCGACTTGAGCTGAGCCACCTCGGTCACCGTGAGGGCGCACATCAGAATGGCGTGTGGCCGATGGGTGTACATGCCGGTGCCCGACAGGGCCGTCACGCCGCGGCTCATCTGGCTCAAGATGAGGTTGGAGACGGCCTGGGACTGGTCGGTGATGATGTAAGCTAGAAGCTTCTGCCGCTGCCGGCTCGGTCGGAACCAGGCCCGCCAGCCTCTAACACCCTTGATGGGTCTCGCGCCCTGGTCGAGAAAGCCAGGGAAACGAAAGTCCTCGTAGCGTGGCAGCACTTCGCCGCTCGCTCGCTGCAAACCAACGGTCAGCAGGGCGAGCAGCAGGAGGATGCCGTTCAGAACAACACCGGCGACGAGAACTATCGGACCTGGCACCGTGCCGATGGCCGCCCTGGACAGAAACTCTTCCCCGGAGGCCGCTGGGCTGGGGTGCAACCAGACCTTGGACAGCCAGGCCAGGCCCAGAATGACATAGATCCAGATGTAATTCCGGCGCAGGCGCCGGCCCAGTGCCTCGAGAAGGGAGATCGGGTGCTGCGGATGAAGCAGGTTCTCGGCCAGGCTTTCGGCCCAGTCAGGGGCCGGGTGGAAGGGCGGCACCAGCATCGTTGCGAAAAAATCGGTCTCCATGAGCCGCACGCGATAGCTCCACAACTCGTAATAGCGGTAGCGGCGTGCCTCGATGTACAGAAAGAGCGTGACCAACAGGACGTTTAGGATGATCAGCCGGTGGTCTTCAACCGCCGTGCGGCTGTAGGCAAACGAGATGGCAGCACCTGTGGTCACTACCGCCCAATTGGTGGTGGTGTCCAACCGCTGCCGCCAGACGTTGGCCCGCTGGACCTCAGCGCGGAAAAAATGGACCATCGCCGTGGTGAACTCGCTGGGTCTGAGGTGGTACCCGCGATAGGTCCAGACCGGTTCTGTATCACCGGACCCTGGATCGTGTCTTGCGTTTTGCTCCTCAAACTGTTGCTCTTCCGTCAAACTTCCTCCTCCTGTTCTGGGAGTACTCACCGCCCTGCTAACCGGACCGGGTCGCCGTCGGACTTTGATTATAGCATATCTGCGGCGTGGCCGCCAACGGGCCAAGCCTCAGGTGCCTCGGGGGCTCAACCTTCCGCTCGTTGCGACTGTGATCGCCCAAAGAACATTCGCTGCCCGTCCCTGGGCGCACTCCGGAGCATTCAATGTGGTGCGGGGTTGGGATTATTCGCGGTTCGTTGCCCCTGGGCCGAGATAATCACTCGATGCCCGGGGTGCCCCATTCGACCCACACCTGAGTGACCATCATCAGAGCCGACAGGCAGATCCTCAGGGCGCTTGTTTAGGATCTGGACGATCAGGCTCTCAAGTGGTGCTGATATCGTTGCATTGTGCGTGGTGGGCGGGACGACGGGGATATGTAGATGCTGGCTGATCACGGTCAATGGATCCTCGCCGCTGAAGGGTACCTGTCCTGTTGTCGACTCGTACAGCATGACGCCCAAGGCGTATAGATCGGCGCGGTAGTCGATCTCTCGCCCCAACGCCTGCTCTGGAGCCAAGTAGAAAGGCGTGCCCAGGATGACCCCTTCCGCGGTGAGCCGCGAGGCGACGGTCCGAGCCAGGCCAAAGTCGACCAGCTTCGCGGTGCCGCCTGGGACGAGCAACACATTCTCCGGTTTGAGGTCACGGTGGATGATGCCATGCGCATGGGCATGGTCGAGTGCGGCGCACACCTGGCAGGCGAGGTCAACAGCCTCCTCCAGGTCCCGTGGTGGTCGGTCATGGAGCGAAGGACCCTCCACCAACTCCATTACGATGAAGGGACCGCCCCCGGCTTCACCTGCATCGTGGATCGAAGCTACGTTGGGATGATTGAGCTGGGCGGCAGCTTGGGCTTCGCGCAAAAGCCGCGCGCGGCTCTCGCGATCCAGCGTGGTCTTGGAGAGAATCTTGACCGCTACCTGCCGCTGGAGCAGGATGTCGTAGCCCCGGTAGACGACGGCCATGCCGCCCCGGCCAATCTCGCCATCGAGGCGGTATCGCTTGCCAAGAAGGGTGCCGCCCGTTTCAGACATCACTTCACCATCATGGCTTTGGTGTCGAAAGACACACTGAATGGGTCAAGTAGACCAAACGTCTGGCGTTCCAGGGCGTCGCGTGCCTGGGTGACCTCTATCCAGACACACATCAGCCCAAGTGGCAACCAGGCGGAGAGATTCCCGCCAGCCGCAGGCTATCAATTGGACTAGAGAAACCGCTGGGGGACGCACCCGCGGGGTCGACGGATGAGCATGCCAACGGCCTTTATCATACGCACATCTTGTGCTAATGCGCCTTACGTTCGATTGACGCAGCGCAAGCTCAGCGCTGCGCGAGCAAGTTGCGCAGCGCTTGTGGCTCAGCCACCGGTGCCTGGCAGGCGAAATCGCGGCACACGTAGGCCGCTGGCTTCCCGTTCACTAGTCCTCGATCCTGAAGGAGCGGGACTGCAGAGGGTTGCCCGTCCGGTGCGCCCAGAGCCACGACTTGAAAGGGACGGTAGCCATCGCGGACGACGTTGAGCAAGGCCTGGGTGTCGGCAGAGTCGGGATCGCCAACAATGGCAATCTCCTTTGGCTTCGCCAGGGTGTAGCTGAGCGCCTGGAGCCACTGGCCAAAGCCCAGTGGATACTGGCTCATCATGCCCCCACCGGCGGGGGTTTGCATCTGGGCCAGAGCCTGGTGAGCAATATCGACATAACGTAACTCGTTGGTGAAGCCGGCCAGCTTGAGCAGGGCCGTAACAGCCATGGCATTTCCTGAGGGCGTGGCGTTGTCCTGCAGGTCGCGGGGACGGGTAATCAACGCTTCGTGGTCGTCGCTGGTGTCGAAGAACGTACCGTCAGAATCTGCAAAGTGCTCGAGCATGGTCTCGGCCAGCTCCTGGGCGGCGACGAACCAGCGAGGGTCGAAGGTGGTCTGGTACAGCTCCAGCAGGCCCTCGATTAGATAGCTATAGTCCTCCAAATAGCCGTTGAGCTTGGCTTCTCCTGCTCCTTCGGCACGCTCAGGACGAGCTTTCCACGTGCGCAGCAGACGACCATTCTCCTGTCTCAGCTCACGGAGGAGGAATTCGGCGTTGCGCTCGGCCGCCTGGCGATAGTCTTCGCAGTTCAGCGTCCGCGCCGCCTCGGCAAAGGCGGCAAGCATCAGGCCATTCCACGAGGTAAGCACCTTCTCGTCACGTCCGGGATGCACCCGCTGCTCGCGGGCTTCGAACAGCTTGCGTCGGGCCTCGGCCAGGGCAGGGCGCTGGTCCAGGTCGCCGACAAATTCGAGGATGTTCTTGCCTTCAAAGTTGCCGTGGCGGGTGACACCGTAGGCGGATATGAAGTCTTCCGCTTCACTGCCCAGAACCTCGCGGATCTCTTCCGGTGTCCAGACAAAGAACTTGCCCTCTTTCCCCTCGCTGTCAGCATCTTGGGTGCTGTACAATGCAACACCTGCGGTGCTGCTTGGCAGTTTCGGCATGCGCCGAGCCTGCTGGGTGTCGATGCAAGCATCGACACACGTCATCTCGCGCATGACATAATCCAGGATCTCTTCGGTGATGGTGCGGAAAAAGTCGTTGCCGGTGACCTGCCAGGCGTGCAGGTAGACGCGAGCCAACTGTGCGTTGTCATAGAGCATTTTTTCGAAATGAGGCACCAGCCAGTGGGCGTCCACGGAATAGCGATGGAATCCCCCGCCGAGTTGATCGTACATCCCTCCCCGAGCCATCGCCTGCAAGGTGTGAGACACCATCTCCAGGGCCTGGGGGTCGCCCGTGACGTGATGATAGCGCAGCAGGAATTCGAGGGCCATCGGCTGGGGGAATTTCGGCGCGTCGCCCCATCCACCGTGGGCGCTGTCGAAGGAGTCGACGAGATTCCTGAAAGCGACGTCTGGCGTCTCACGTTTCAGGACTGCGGACGTGGCGTCCCCGCGCATCGCACTCTGTTGTTCGATGGCTGCCACCAGGCGCTTGCCGCCCTCGATGACTTCTCGCCGCCGATTCTGCCAGGCGTCGGCCACAGCCAGCAGCACGTCCGCGAACGCAGGCATCCCGTGGCGAGGCCGGGGCGGGAAATAGGTGCCGCCGTAGAAGGGGTGACCATCAGGCGTGAGAAAGACGGACATGGGCCAGCCGCCGCTGCCGGTCATGGCCTGCACGGCACTCATGTAGATGCGGTCCAGGTCGGGCCTCTCTTCGCGATCGACCTTGACGTTAACAAAATGCTTGTTCATCACCGCTGCCACCTGTTCGTCCTCGAACGATTCATGAGCCATCACGTGGCACCAATGGCAGGCCGAATAACCAATGCTGAGGAAGATCGGCTTGTCTTCAGCTTTGGCTTTTTGAAGCGCCTCCTCACCCCAGGGATACCAATCCACAGGATTATCGGCATGTTGGAGCAAGTAAGGGCTGGTTTCTTTGGCCAGGGGATTTGACATTCATCACCTCATTCCACGCACAACCAAGAGAAATTAGCATATGGCCCGCAATCTCAAACCCCGTGGACCTCCCGAATCCTGCGAATGTCATCAATGTGCCCGTCTACATGGTCTGCCTGCATCTCAACGATGTATCCCATCGCCGTCTGTCTCCTCTCCCCGTCAGGCCGCTGGATAAAGATGTGCCTCTCCCAGGCATCAGGTATCTGCTGCAACAATTGAACCATGTGACCACGATTGGCTCGGAAGAGACCCAAGGATGGTTCGATTCCTCGGCCCACATAGTCCCAACTCTCTACCCACTCATCCTGCGGCTTGTCCCAGTACCAGAGTAGACTATACGTCCCACTGCTGTTGCCCAGGGCGGCTTTGATAGCGATCTTCCAGATGTCGTCCCCATCAGCTACGTGATGCACAATCTGCCGAATGCTCCAACTATTACTACTCTGAGCCAGATCAAGCTCCGACTCTTTGAGACCAGAAATGGCACGCTCCAATTGAGCCGGTCCGTCAGCGTAGCGTGCCAGAATTGCCTCTGGATTGCGCTCTTGTTCTGTCACGGGTAATTCTCTCCTCTGAATCCCATTTGACTGTGGACGGAGTGCAGCCGCCTAGCGCCCGGCACACAAGCCGCCGCCCCCAGGGCCACCAGGCGCAAACCACCATTCCCATTCGGCGCCCGCTCAATCCCACACCGAGCTGGCGACGACAGAACCACCTTCATCAAATCTCCCACGCTTCAGCACAGCCTCAAAAAGATACTCGATTGGGCGGTACTTGTCCTGTACCCTATACCTGTCGGCACCTGTCCCGTACCGGACAGGTACGAGGTCCAGGACAGGTGCGGCCAAGTACAGGGTCGGAAGCGAGGGTGGAAAGGTGGTAAGCGCGAGCCAGACGTAGCGACCCCACCAAGCAGGTGGCTACACTGCACTTGCGCTGTACGCAAGTGCAGTCAACGCAAGTGAAGGTATGATGAGGCGTCCCTTCGACTTCGCTCAGGGCAGGCTGTCAGAGAGAACCTGCCAACGTAGGGATGCGCCGTGTCAGCTCTGCCCAGTCATTGCCGATCGCCTTTTGGATGAGCTGCCTGGCTACCGCGAAAGCTGGAGGAGGCATCACCATTTGCCAGATCCGGGTCATGTTCTCTCGGTCGTCGTGGCCTAACAAGGGGAACATCCACGCGACCAGTTCCGGGAAGCGGTCCTGTGGCACAGTGCTTGCCATGATACCGACTGCCTTGGCCTGGTCGGGCACGGGCACGCGCTCCCTTACGAGGCGGTACAAGTGCGCATCTTCCTTTCCCAGGTGAAGGTCGAGATGGAACTTGAATGCTGCAGTGGCGCGCGCAGTCTCCAATGCGTCGTGTGCAGACACTGCAACGCTTAATGCGTCGGCTGCAGCATCCAGGCCTCGGTGATCTCTCTCGTACGCCTCGGCGACCGAAGGCGCGACGCCTTCAAGCGCAGGGAAGATGGCCAGTTCCTCGCCGCAGGCGTGCCAAACCAGCACTTCGTTGAAGAATCGGAAGCGCTCGACCGTCGGCGCGAGTCCCGGTTTGCCGCGTGCCAAGTCGAGCGCCGCAGTGTCGATCCCATTCATGTCACGTCGGAAAGCATTGTGGATCGCTGTCACTGCATCAAGTGGTCCTGCCATGATCTGTCCCTCCTGATACTATCTACTGCGGATTTGTACGACATATGGATCATATAAACAAACACATGCGATGTCAATTGGCAAGTGAATCAAGTACTGGAACGGGCTGGTATCCTCCCTAGACGACTCCAGCAGAGCCCGCAGGACATGTGCACGGGATGACCTAGCGCCGCCTTCTATTGTGTCGCTTTTGTCAAGTTCCTGGTGATAGGTGCGCGGCAAGGACCGACCCTCACGGGACGTCTTTCCTGACACTATGAGCGCGACGAATGCGAGAAACTCGTCCAAGCCGGTTCTTCACCCTCCAACGAACTGGCGGCGCCTCAGGCGTTGGGTGGAAAACGCTCCTCACTACCTTCCCTGGCCCGTCGGCCAGGACAGGCTATCCGTGCTGGCTCCATCAGGCCAGACACCCAATACTGTGTTCGCCCCGGGGACGGTCCTACTTTCTCCCTGGTGAGCGGTTCGTGTCAATTTTCGCCTGGTATAGGGCCACCGATTTCGATAGTGCGTAATTGGCGTTTGTAAGGAGCGAGTTCGACACCAGTGCATTCTTTCCTTGCCGAGGTTACCGCACAACAACGAAACTTATGGAATCTGCTCGTTTTGACGTGGATTCCGCCCGCTTTACGCATGCCCAAACTGTTAATCTGGCGATGGGAAAACGACCAGGTTCTTTTTCACTTCTAGTTGAACCTTGGTTTCAAGTATCACTTCTCGCCAATTTCCATTATCCTCACATCTCGCCATCTCGCCATTTCTCAACCCATTTCATCACCCGACCCAACAACTTGTCACACGCTTCCGCGTACGCTGGGCCAATCCACTCCGTTCGGGACGCCTCTTCCTCAAAGTACGGTGGCATATGTCCCATAACCAGGCTTGCCCCTCCATAATCATCCGCTGAGCCATACATGACACGCCCCAATTGATGCAATAGGATGGCTCCTGTACACATCAAGCAGGGCTCAAGAGTTGTATAGAGGGTCATTTTTCTCGATGCATTCCACAGATGTTGGGGGACGTGGCGCAGTGCTTCAATTTCCGCATGACGAGTGGGGTCGTATTGGGGATGCCAGATCGCATTCTTGCCCTGCGCAATAATCATCCCCTCCAGGCTGATGACGGCCCCAATCGGCAGGTTGCCCTCCTTCTCAGCCTCAAGGGCAAGTCGAATGGCGTGTTGGAAACATGAGATAGCGGAATCAGATATGTTCGTTTGAATAGCCCCCTTCCCTGGTGCAATCACCCGTTCGTCTGGGGAGTGTCTGTTTACTGAGCCGCCGTATCCCCTGTGCGACGCCACGCCATGAAAACGACCGCTGCGGCTATGAGTACCAACACGACTCCGAGGCAGAGCCCGCCTATGCCGAAAGTCAAGGCGGATTGAGCATCTGTGCTGCCGAAAACGTCAATGTCTGCTCCGGGGATGAAGCTGACCAAGGCGAACATGCCGCCCATAAACAGGCTGAACAACCCTGGACAGGCACACAGTGGGATTGCCACCACGGTGATGATGATAGCGATCATTCTTTTGTCCATCTTTCCTCCTTGATCCTTGAAAGAATCTGATGCCCTGTATCAACCCTGGGCTGTCTGAGGGTACTGGCAGAAGTCGAGCTTTAGGCAGGCGTTCTTGGGGACGTACTGAAAGCCGGATGCTCGGACAGGGTATCTACTTCTAAAGGTGCATTGACCAGGCGAACGCGGTTGAGTCATCACCGCCAGTAGTGCCAATGACAATGGCCCGGTTGCTCAGGAGCGGCGTGAAGCGAAAGTTTCACGCTCTGTTCTGTAGTGGGGGCCGGGGTCGGGAGGCCCAGCCTACCATAACTTAGGCCGCCCTGGGCTGCAATTGGCCCTTGTCAGGGCATCGCTTAGCCACGTGGCTCAGCCTCTTCACGGGGCTGATGTTCAGAAAGGAATCTCTCAATGTCGTCGATGAACGCGGCCGTGGCCGTTTCGATGCTTGAAGTCAAGGCGTCTGGGTCGCTGAAGTCGAAATCCTTGGCCAAGTCGCACTCGACAATTGAGTCAATACCTCTCGCGGGTGTGACAACACGGTACTCGGGCCATTGGCTGTCCCTAAACAGCTCCCAGTACTGCCGCTGAACCTTCCGGGTGCTTCCCGCGAGCCAAGCTTCGAATCTGAATGCGTCGTAGTTGAAGACAATTGCGATCTTTAGGTCGCGATGCTTGAGTGACGGCGGAAAGAGGGCAAAGTACGTCATATCCATGTATCCCTGATAGAGACCGGATACGGCGGAACCCGCGTAGCTGTTCTTGAAATGCGTTCGCAGACCCATCATGTAAGAGAGCAGTGCTCTGTAGGCCTTCTGGATCGATCCTTTCCCGAGTTGCCCCCGAAACTCCTCCATGTCTTCCCGTATCGAGTGCATGCTTGCCTCCTGTGTCGTCGGGGAAGGACTCTGCGAAGGACGGCCTAACGATTTGATTCACCCGCTTGGCGGCTGCGGTGTGAGTAAATTCGCTGCAAAGTGAACTGAAATGCGGGTGAGAAACTTGAAAAGCGCGCCGATCAGCCAAGTCGGGTGCAACCGGTGTTGGGCGCACATCTACATTACTGTATCGCATAGGTCTCGTAGGTTTCTCCCCGAACGTAGCCCAATTTCAGCGCCAGTCTCTCCGAAACAGCATTCGCTGCCAGCCATCGCGGTTCAATCCTTTGTTCCAAACAATACGATACCAATTTCGCGCCTACGGCGGTCCCTAGGCCTTGTTTCCGAAAACGGGGCACAGTCTCAATTTCAATGTCAATGGCCTTGCTACTCTGCGCCATGGAAGTGGCTGCACTGACAATTCTATCTTGATGATGAATGCAAAAGCCTATACCCCGCCCCAAGAAATCGTCTACCGACTGAAAGTTCTCGAAGAAATACTCATTCCCAACATCGGAAGGCAATTGCTCCGCCAGAGGTTTATCAATTCGCTTGAGTTCAAAGGTGGGTGGAACCACCCATATCAATTTCGCCAAATGGGCCAGGTCAAGGGATTTAGGAGAAAAGTCGGTAAAGGGCAATGCTGAAATGCGAGTACCAAACTCGCACTGAAGGAGGTTCCGCCATTCATTATCTTGGGGGGTCACATAATAGATAGGCGCATGGTGGAGCAGGTCTTTCGCTCCAGCCGCTGCTGGGTTTCCCCCAAGCATAGTGAAAGCTCCAGAGTCTAATCGTGCTACCATAGGTTGACTAACCGAATCAGCATAAGCGCTGCCGAAATTTCCTTCGAGTACACTATCAATGAGAACTCGATCGTGTTGACAGTCTTTGAACAGGGGGATGAGAGCATTCCTGTCAGCCGCTTTTATTTCCATTAATACAGTCATTGACATCCTTCCGTGTTGGAGTGCGCCCAACTATTGACTATACGGAATCCGTCTTTTTCCACCATTTCGGCATCTTAGACGGAATCCTCCTAAATCACTCTTTGAGTTGCGTTTGCGGAAATTTTCTGTATAATATCCCCGTCCAGGCTCTTTTCTGGAAAGTGCGATCTTGCCGAGTGAAAAGATTATAGAGCAAGTACCGGAAAAGGTCAATCCTACCGGAGGAAACCGATGGAACCAACTCCTAAGAAACTGCTCGACCAAGTCCGCGACGCCATCCGCCTCAAACACTACTCCATCCGCACCGAGCAAGCCTACGTCACCTGGGTCAAACGCGACATCTACTTCCATAACGTGCGCCATCCTGCTGAGATGGGCGCCGCCGAAATTCAGGCCTTTCTCACCCACCTCGCCGTGGAGGGAAATGTCGCCGCCTCGACCCAGAACCAGGCCCTCAGCGCGTTACTCTTTCTCTACAAAGAGGTGCTTCGCCAGGACCTGGGGCCAATTGACGCCATGCGCGCCAAGAAATCGAAACGCCTGCCCTCCGTCCTGACCAAGGAAGAGATGCATCGGGTCCTCGGCCACCTGTCAGGCACGCACCTTCTGATGGGCAAGCTCCTCTACGGCAGCGGCTTGCGGCTGATGGAGTGCCTGCGCCTGCGCGTCAAAGACCTGGACTTTGCCCAACGCATCATCCTCGTCCGCGACGGCAAGGGAGCAAAGGATCGGGTAACAATGCTGCCCGAAAGCCTC
>Ga0180437_10008719_pt1 | contig 12793 bp, 15 predicted proteins | sample SS_ome_4_FD_132410 | JGI IMG/M metagenome (GOLD analysis project Ga0180437, IMG submission 132410) | Hypersaline lake sediment archaeal communities from the Salton Sea, California, USA - SS_3_D_1 metaG | ecosystem: Environmental > Aquatic > Non-marine Saline and Alkaline > Hypersaline >...
CGAGGCGCAGGAGGTCAAGCAGGGCAGCCACCCCCGGATTGGCCGGCAGTGGCAGGCCATCGGCCAGACGCACCGGCAAACCGAACTCGGCCGCAGTCTCTAGGATAAAAGGCCGGTAAGGTCCCAGGCTGCGCGCCAACAGGGCCACCTCGCCGGGACGGATGCCGTCCTCCACCAGGCGCGCCTTGAGCCAACGCAAGGCTGCGCGCACCTCCCCGGCCCGATCGGGAGCTTTGATCAATTCCACAGCCCCCGCACCCTCCACCCGGGCAGCGTCACTGCTGAACAGGCTATTCTCCAGATGGGCCAGGGCGGGCACCTGATGCCAGGTTCGCTCAGGCAGCGGTCGCGCCCGCACGCCCAGCGCCTCTTCCAGAGCGCGGCGCGTGCGGTCAAAGCGCCCGTGGGCCAGGGGACGTGGCCGTCGGTCGGCGACTCCGGTCAGGGTGACGATCAGCTCACCCACCCGACCGGCCAGCACCTTCAGCAGGGCCAACTGCACCGGCGTCAGGTTGTCAAAGCCATCGGCTACCAGGAGCGGCCACTCTTGAGGGGCATCAGGAGCCCGCTCCTCCAGCGCCTCAACAGCCAGCCAGCCCAGACCGGCCCGGTCAGCCCAGCCTTGCGCCTGGAGGCGCGCCTGGTAAGCGGTGTAGACCTGGGCCAGTTCGCGCAGCCGGGGCTCGTCGCCCAGGTCGGCCACGGCGTCGGCAAAGGCATCAGGGAAGATGCGGGCCGCTTTCAACTCGCCGATCAGCCCCCTAAGCACCTGGATGAAGCCAGGACGGCCAGTCAGCGGCGCATAGTGAACCAACCCCAGGTCGTCCACGACGGCCCGGAGCAACCGGTACTGGACGGGCTCACTCAACTCGGTGTAGACCTCGCCAGCGGCGTTGAGGCAGTCGGCGTACAACCGGTCAAAGGTCAGCACGCGCACGCCAACGGCCCCACCAGCCCCAGCCAGCCGCCGGCGCCAGGAACGGACCTGCAGATGCGTAGGCACGACGACGCGGGGCATAGAGCGCAGACCACGGGCTGCCTCGCGCGCAAAGTCCAGGACGTATGCTGTTTTCCCGCTGGCCGCGGGGGCGAGAAGGATATCGCTGGTTCCCATCAACCACTATTATACCCATGCCACTCAAGCCGACAAGTTGCCCCTTGTTCCGGAAGCTTCTGGTTGCCCAATCCCCCACCTCAATCCCCTAATTGGGGGATGACAAATCACCCATCTGGCAGCTATAATAGGCATAGATCTGGTCCCAAGGAGGCAATGCCCATGACCAATGGACGCAAATTCGACGAACGAGCCACCTACCACATCAGAGTGAGAGGCAACCTGGAGGAAAGATGGGCAGATTGGTTCGACGGCTTTACTATCACACCACAGGTGGACGACGAGACCTTGCTGATCGGTGTGGTCGCCGATCAGGCCGCGCTGCACGGCCTGTTGGCCAAAATCCGCGACCTGGGCCTGCCCCTGCTGTCCCTCGAACGAGTAGAGATCGAAGGATAACCGCTTTTCAGGATCACCCATCTCAATCCCCTACTTGGGGGATGACAAATCCCCCACTCGATGGCTATACTATGCGCAGAACAGGCCCGGTCAGGAGGGTCACATGATTGATCCAATCCCTGGATGAAGCCATGATGGGCAACTGTCCCCATAACCTGGGAGGAGGGACAAATGATGTCTGGAAGGACAAACGATCGATCCCCTGAAAGAAACAATCGCAGTGGCGGTGGCGTCGCCGTCGGCCTGGCATTCGGCACGGCGTTGATCCTGGCACTGGGCAACCCAGCTCTCATTGGCGTCAGCATCAGCATCGGCCTTGTCGTCGGTGCTGGCCTGTTCATTGGCGCGGCGCTGTGTGATGCGGTTAACCGGCATAACAGAGGCAACAACTGAACCTTGAGGCGCTAAACCAATCCAGCCAAAACTGAACACAAGGGGCCACCCGAAGCAAAACCGGTGTGGCCCCGATTTATTGTCCGTGTATGCGGCCAAGCAGCACAACCCGTGTGCTGTTCATTGGCCCATTCCCCAGGCTGGCAGCACTTTGCCTCACCGACGGCCAGCCGTTGTAAAAGTCACACACATCCGCCCCTGTTGAAACCCTTTTTGCACCCTTTTTCAACGCCTTTTGAACATCGTTGGACTATACTGGCGAGTGGAGACAAAAAACCGAGGAGGTACACCGATGGCTGTTTCGTTTTGCCTGGATTGTGGACACAGCATCTACCTGGGGGCCCAGCCATGGCAGGGCCAGATCGTCAGATGCCCGAATTGCGGCGCCGAACTGGAGGTCATCAACGTCGCTCCCCTGGAGCTCGATTGGGTTTACCTGCAACCAGCCGGGATTGAAGAGAGCCAGGACTGGCAGGCCGACGAAGACTGGGAAGAGTAAACTGCGATGTCACGGGCCTATATGGCCTGTTGCGCTGCTCTTTAACCTGGAATATAATGTCCTGGCTAGATCCAACGTCCCTGCCAGCGCAAAGCGCATTCCCACAAACATGGGCCAGCCAGGGCTGACGGAGGGGAATGATGAAACCCAAAAAGGAGCCTCCTGGCGTTGTCGGCCAGGATGGCAGTGCAGTTGACGCCCAGCAGAGAGCAATGGAATCCGAAAAGGAGCCTCCCGGTGTCGTGGTGCTGTACAATGCCACCGAAAACCTGATCAAAGGTGAGCCGCGAGACCTGCTGGCCGAGCAGGGCGTGGTGGCCTGCGCACAGGCAGTGGCGGATGCACTTCAGGAGGCCAATTACCGGGTCGCACAGGTGCCGATCTACAGCGACGTCGAGTCGGCCCTGGCCCCCTATCCGCCCACCGAATGGGTCATCTTTAACCTGGGTGAAGGCCTGGCGGGGCGACTATTTGAAGAGGCGCGCATGGCCTGGGCATTGGAGGCCATGGGCTACCGTTTCACCGGCTCCGGCGGAGACGCCATTGCCCATTCTGTGCACAAGGCGCGGACCAAGATCCTGCTGATGGCCAGGGACGTGGCCACGCCAGCCTGGAGGCTCTTCCGCCACCCAGACGAAGTCGAGGCCTTGACCAGCGCTGACCTACCTTTCCCACTCATCGTCAAGCCGGTGGCCGAGGACGCTAGCATCGGCATCGGGCCGGCTGCGGTGGTGCACACGGTCCCGGCGCTGCGCGAGCGCGTGGCCTACGTCGTCGAGCGCTACCGCCAGGCTGCTCTGGCCGAGGCCTTTGTGGCTGGCCGGGAATTCAACATCGCGCTGTGGGGAGACCCGCCCCAGGTCCTGCCCCTGGCCGAGATAGACTTTAGCGCCTTTGCCGACCCATACGCGCGCATCGTGTCTTTTGCCGCCAAGTGGGAGACAAACACTTTTGAATACCATCACACGCCAGTCCTCTGTCCTGCGCCGGTAGATTCCAGCCTGAGCAACCGCATCGCCAGCACGGCGCGGCGCGCCTGGGCAGCCATCGGCTGCCGGGGATACGCCCGGGTGGACATCCGCATCAGCGCGGACGGCATGCCTTACGTGGTGGAAGTGAACTGCAATCCGGATCTCTCTCCCGACGCCGGATTCTACCACGCCGCCCGGGCAGCCGGGTACAGGTACAGGGACATGGTGACACATATTTTAGAATTCGCAAGGAGCCAGTGTTATACCGATGATCGAGTTAGCCTTACACACCGACGGCCCGTCTATCCTGAGGATAACCGCCGAGGCGGGCGTCTTTACCCCTACGGAATTGGATTGCGTCGAGGAGCTGTGGAACGCATTCCGGGATAGGGGAGAAACGAGCGGTTACGCCTTTGTAGTCTACCGTGACAACGGCTGAACGCGGGGTTACGCCTGCTTTGGCCCCCACCCGTTGACCCAGGGCACCTACGACCTTTACTGGATCGCCGTGGATCCGGCAGCCCAGGGCCGTGGCATCGGGCGCGCCCTGCTGGCCCAGGTGGAAGCCGAAGTACAGGCTCGAGGCGGCCGTCTGCTGCTGATAGATACGTCCGACACGCTGGCGTACGCCTCCGCACGCCGGCTTTACGAAACGAGCGGCTATCGCCTTGAAGCCGTCGTCCATAGCTTTTATGCCCCCGGAGACAGTCTGCTGATCTTTGCCAAGGAATTGGGACAGGCCCAACGCTTGCCCGAAACGCCGGCCGCATACCAGGTGACGGTGGCCAACCTGGTCGCCGAGGTACCCGTCTCGGCTATGGGAGGATAGACAGGCAGCCAAAAGAGTGACAGGCGGGCGGCTGATGACTCGGAGCGCCCGCCTGACCTTATCCAGGCGCAACGCACTACGGCAGAAATCGCTCAAAAAGTGCGTCGCACCCCGTGTAGGATAGGACCCATGCCCGCCAGAAAAAGACCGCATAGAGAATGTAAGGAGTACGAGAGGCTATGGAACGGCCTCTGCGTGGACAAGAACCTGGACGACGATTGGCTCGCACGCCTGAACAGCCTCCAGTGCCTACGGCCGATCAGCATCTGTGAAGGGCATTTTGACCAGAAAATCGGATCGGCCAAAACCTTCCCCCACGTCAAATTGCGGCTAAAAGACCAATTCCTGCCCGGCGTTGCCAGCCACTGGGAACAACTGAGATCGGTCCTCTCCAATGAAATGCAGCATCTCTTTCACACCGCAGATACGCACCTCGAACTGGAACTAAAGTTCAGGTTTAGATGGGGCGGGAGCCGCTTCCCCTATCGGGAAAACCTGACCGTGAGGATACACTGCCGGCAGGCAAGGAAAACAGAAAATATGGACGACCTGACCCATGCCTGGTTTGAGCAGACGCTAGATCGCATCGAAGTGCTGGACAGCCTCATCGGGCATCAACTCTGCTCCACAGATCATAGCACGTGAAAAATCCCAATGCACATCTTTTATACTGACCGACACAAACAGCACGCGACCGACAGGGTTTCGTTCGAGGGCCATCCTTTTGTGACCGAAGAAATCCCGGCCCGGGCAGAGGTCATCCTGGACGCCGTCCAGACGGCCGGGCTCGGGCCGGTGAGGGCGCCTGACGACCACGGCCTCGAACCGATCCTCGCCGTCCACGACACGGACTTTGTAGACTTTATACGGACCGCCTACGCCGAGAACGTGACCGTACGCCAGGAGGCCCAGCCGATCTTTCCCCACACCTTTGCCGTGCGGCACAGGGGGCGCAAGCCTAACAGCTTTCTCGGCCTCAGAGGTTACTACGCCTTCGGCTGGGGCACGCCCATCCTGGAGGGCACCTGGCAGGCGGCCTATTGGGCCGCCCAATGCGCTCTCTCGGCCGCCGACCTCGTCCGCGCTGGCGAGCGCACAGCTTATGCACTCTGTCGCCCACCTGGCCATCACGCCGCAGCCGACCTTTTTGGCGGCTTCTGCTACCTCAACAACGCCGCCATCGCCGCGCGGCACTTGCAGGCCGGCGCTCGGGTCGCCATCCTGGACATTGACTATCACCATGGCAACGGAACGCAGGCCATCTTTTACGCCGATCCCTCCGTCCTGTTCTGCTCCCTTCACGCCCACCCGGACGATGACTATCCCTTCTACTGGGGCGAGGCCGGTGAGCGCGGCCAGGGGCCAGGAGAGGGCCTCGACCACAACTGGCCCCTGCCGCAGGGCACGGACGACCTGGGTTACCTGGCCACCCTGGACGCTGCCCTGGCCGCTATCCGCGCCTCTGGGCCCCACTACCTCGTCGTGTCGGCCGGCTTTGACACCGTAGCTGGTGACCCTGTGGGCGGGTTTTGTCTCACCACCGAGTGCCTGGGCGAGATCGGCCGGCGGATCGCAGCGCTGAACCTACCAACCGTCATCGTACAGGAAGGCGGCTACCTGCTCGACAGGCTGGGCGAAAACGCAACCGCCTTCCTACGCGCCTTTGTCCTTTCCGAAAGCTCTGGAGACGCGTCGGCCATGTAACGTCTTCTCGATCAAGCGCGATGTTAGTATTATGTCGAATCCCGTTAAGTAGAAAGACATCCATTTGGCGATGCCCGGCCGCAACCCATCGTCGCCAAAGATCAGATCCAGGATCTACTGTCGGTCGGCTTCGGAGAGCAGCCTAAAGCCGCCGTACTCCTGCAGCCGGGCCCGATAGCCGTGCGTTTGCGCCGTCTCGACGCACATGAATTCATCCGCCATGGGAATGAGCAGGAGAGAGCTCCAAGAGGTTGATGCCATCGCGACGGATGTTCTGGTAGAGCAGGGTCCTGAGTTCTTCCAGCTCGTGCCAGTGGACCTGGCTCCAGACGCGGGTGGAGAGATAGATGTCGTACTCCAGCCAGACCTCCACCGCCAGATGGCGGATCTCCTTGCGTATCTCGGGACCGGCACTGGACATCACCACCAGCACGTCCATGTCAGAGTCCGGCCTTGCTTCACCGCGAGCCCTGGAGCCAAACAGAACGGCAGCTATCAGTTGACCGTCAAACCGCTGGCGCACCTTCTCCACAAATTCCGTCACCGCCCGCCGTTCTTTGGCTGTCAAGCGGTTGAGATGATCTTGCCGTGCCGTTCTCACAATGCACCTGCCCGACGAAGATACCCTTCGACGCGCTCAACGAAGCGGCGCGCATCATGCAAAACCCCTTCAGCCAGTGTCCGCTCGGGGATAAAGGCGACATCGTAATCGCTGTCAATGCGAGAATCGAAAGCATGTCCCAACATCTTGGCATACTCGACTTCAATCAAGCCTGTCTTGACAAAGTGCTCACCAAAGGCTGAATGGACACCCGAATGTTTACTGCGAGCGATTCCCTTACTCACCAGGAGGGCGCTGGCCGCGTAGAACATGGCGTAATAAGCCCGCGTGACGGCAACGCCATGAAAGCCTTGGCGAAGGTTATTCTCAGCCGCCTTAAGATCTTGATGGGCCCGATCCAGATAGAGTTGGACTTCTGGAATATCCATGCTCTGACTCTCTCTTCCCCTCAAAGACTCTTGAAAAACGGTGATTGGTGGGCAATCCCTCAATTTGCCGAGGCTATTCTTGCCGCCAAGTAGGAAGAACCCAAACAAGTTCGGGGATCCAGACTGTCCAAGTGGGACGCCATCCATGTTCTTCAAGGGTCTTCAAAACACGGCGATAACAATTGTACCACATGAATTGGGAACTTGCCAACTGAAACTGACAAAGCCGAATGCTGCTTCTCACATCATCTCTATTCAAAGCCCTTCAGCATCCCCATCAACTTGTACTTGCGCCCGTGGCGGGTGCGGATCTCCCCCAGATACGCCTGCCACTCGGCCTCGCGGCCGGCGGCCTGGTAAGCGGCGCGCGCCCGCGCCAGCCAGTCCACGGCGTGATGGTAGTACTTGGCCTTGATTCCGCCTTCGTCAAAGCTGACGCGCACGCGGTAGGGCAGGTATTGACTGCCCTCGACCTTGGCCTGAAGCAGGTCGCCCCGCTGCACCAGCGAGACCACGTGCCCCTGCCAGTAATAGCTCTGTCCCCGGCGGAATGACTCGGCGGTTGTACCTTGGCGGATAACAGCTTCGCTCAGGGCAGGTATAGCCATCTATGAATCCTGTAAATCTTGTAAATCCTGTCCAAAAGGAGGCTAAAATTCAGGTTCTACGTTAGGCAACGGCCCTTCGGTATCGTACAGGCTGGCAAAGTCCTCCGGCTGCGCGTCTTCCCGGTAATGGGCGCCACGCGATTGGCGATTGTGCCAGGCAGCGCGGGTGACGACCCAGGCCGCCTGGGCCAGGTTGCGCAACCCGATCAGACTGTCGCTCAGGCGGGTGGCGCGGTAAAAGTGATCGATCACCTCCCACAGGTGGTTGAGGTCGCGCACGGCGCGGGCCAGCCGGCGCGTGTTGCGCGCCAGCCCGACATAGAGCCACATGATCGTCTGGATGGTGCGCCGGTCGCGGTACACGAGCACCGGGTCGGCCAGCGCATTGTCGCCCACGTCCTCCCAGGGCGGTATTTGCTCTGCAGCCAACAGGCCCAGATCGTCGCGGGCGGCGATGTCCCGCCCGGCCCGGTCGCCCCACACCAGCCCCTCCAGCAGCGAGGTGCTGGCCAGGCGGTTGGCCCCGTGCACGCCCGTACAACTGACCTCGCCGACGGCATAGAGCCCCTCGATGATCGTGCGTCCCCACCGGTCGGCCAGCACCCCGCCGCAGAAGTAATGGGCCGCCGGCACAACCGGGATCGGCTCGACGGTGATGTCAACCCCGGCCTCGAGACAGCGGGCATAGATGGTCGGAAAGCGCTCGCGGATCTGGCCGGCGTCCATGTGGCTGACCAGGTCGAGGAGCACGTGGGGATAGCCGTGCTCGACCATCTCGTGATGGATGGCTCGCGCCACCACGTCGCGCGGGGCCAGGTCACCCCAGCGAGGCGCATAGCGATCCATAAAGTGACGCCCGTCCAGGGTGTAAAGCCGCCCCCCTTCACCGCGCACGGCTTCGGAGATCAGAAAATTGTCGGCGCCGGGGACGGCCAGCGTGGTGGGGTGAAACTGGATGTACTCGGCGTTGACGACGCGAGCGCCGGCGCGATAGGCCATGGCCAGCCCATCCCCGCGCGCGCCCTCGGGGTTGGTGGTGTGGCGGTAAACGCGCCCCAGCCCACCCGTGGCCAGCACAACCGCTCCCGAGAGGACGCGATGGACGACGCCTTCTCCTTGATCCAGGACATAGGCGCCGTGACAGGTGATGGGCCTGTACAGGGCCAGGGGATCGCGGGCGTGGTGGGACGAGGTTATCAGGTCCACCGCCGTGGCGCCGGTCCATAGCGTGACGTTGGGCAACGCCTGCAGCCGGGCGATCAGGGCCTGCTCGATGGCACGTCCCGTGGCATCGCCCACATGCAGGACGCGGGGCAGGGAGTGTCCCCCCTCACGGGTATACGAGAGTTCACCGGCGGCATCGCGGTCGAAGGGCACGCCAAGCTCCTCGACGAGCAGGCGTCCCACCAGATGCGGCCCCTCCTCGGCCAGGACGCGCACCGCCGCTGGCAGGCTGAGCCCTGCCCCGGCAGCCAGAATATCCCGCGCCAGCAGGTCGGGAGAATCCTCGACACCCTGCCCGACGATGCCCCCCTGGGCATAACGCGTGTTCGACTCTTCTGGCGCTGTGACACGGGTGACGACCAGGACCTGACGCTGGCGATCGCGGGCCAATTGCAGGGCCGCCGTCGCCCCGGCGATGCCGCAACCAATGACCAGTACGTCGGTTTCGACAGGCATCAGAATTTCCTATCGCGTGATGAGTGATGGATCACAGGGCCAGCATGCGCTCCAGCGCCAGCCGCGCCCAGCGGGCTGTCTCGGCATCCACGATGACCGCGTTCTCGACATGGCCACCGGCCAACGCCTCCAGCGTTTGAGCCAGGTTGGAGGGGGTGATCTGGCCCATGGTACGGCAGAAAGGGGGCACGTCCGCCAGGGGGACGACGCGCTGCTCGGGGTGCTCTCGCTGCAGACGGTGAACCAGCCGCGCTTCCGTGCCAATCGCCCACTGCGTTCCCGGCGGGGCAGCCCCCACCTGATCGATGATGTGGGCCGTCGAACCGGCGTCGTCGGCCAGGTCGACGACCTCCATCTTGCACTCGGGGTGGACGAGGACGCGGATGCCGGGAAACCGCTGGCGCACGGCCCGGACGTGCTCGGGCCGGAAGCGCTGGTGCACGTTGCAGCAGCCAGGCCAAAGGACGACCTTGCCCCTGCGTAGGGCCTCGACGTCGGGGGCCTGATAACCGTCCCAGACGAGCATCGCTTCCAGCGGGATACCGATCTGCCTGGCTGTGTTGCGCCCGAGGTGCTGGTCGGGGAAGAAAAAGACGCGCGGACGCCGCTCCAGGGCCCAGCGGACGGCCCGCCCGGCGTTACCCGAGGTGCAGACGATGCCGCCGTGGCGGCCGCAGAACGCCTTCAGCGCCGCGGACGAGTTGACGTAGGTGACGGGAGTAAACTCGGCCTCGGCATCGCCCAAGGCTTCTGCCAGGCGATCCCAGGCCGCTTGCACCGCCTCGAGCGTGGCCGTGTCGGCCAGGTAACAGCCAGCCGTCGCGTCGGGGATAAAGACGCGCTGATCCGGCCTGGCCAGGATCGCGGCCGTCTCGGCCATGAAATGGACGCCACAAAAGACGATGAACTGTGCGTCGGTCTGCGTGGCCTCGCGCGCCAGCTTGAGCGAATCCCCCCGCAGGTCGGCCCAGGCGATCACTTCGTCCCGCTGGTAGTGATGGCCCAGGATGACCAGGCGCCCCCCAAGCGCAGACTTGAGCCCGGCCAGGCGGCCGTTGAGATCGGGAGCTGTCGCCCGCTCCTCCGGCCTGGTCACCTCCATGCTCAGATCGAGCGCCTCGACCGAATGGGTCAACGCCCCAACGGAGATATAGTCCACCCCCGTGGCCGCGATCTGGGCCACGCGCTCGAGCGTCACGTTGCCCGAAGCCTCCAGGGGTACCCGCCCAGCAGCGATGGCGACGGCCTGGCGCATCTCCTCCAGGCCCATGTTGTCGAGCATGATGCGATCCAGGGCTGGGTCCGCCTGCAAAGCCTCGCGCAACTCGGCCAGGTTCCGAACCTCGACCTCGATGGGCAGCGAGGGGTGTGCTCCGCGCGCGCGGTCTACGGCGGGCAGGACCCCGCCAGCAGCGTCGAGGTGATTGTCCTTGATCAAGATCATGTCATAGAGCGACAGGCGGTGATTTTGACCGCCACCCATCCGCACGGCGTACTTGTCGAGCAGGCGGTAACCTGGCAGCGTCTTGCGCGTGTCGAGGATCGCCGCCGGCGTGCAGGCGACGGCGTCGGCAAAGCAGCGGGTGAGGGTAGCGATGCCCGACAATCGCCCCAGGAAATTGAGGGCCATGCGCTCGGCCGCCAGCAGGCTGCGGGCGGGGCCAGTGACCTCGGCGATCAGTTCGCCCGGCACGACCTCCTGGCCGTCGGCGACGTGGGCGACAAAGGCGACGGCAGGATCAACGCGGTGAAACACCTCGGCGGCGATGGATAATCCCGCCACGACGCCTGATGCCTTGGCGACGATATGACCGTGCAGCACGGCGTCGGCGGCCAACGTGGCATTGCTGGTCGCGTCGCCGGGTCCAATGTCCTCGGCGACCGCCAGCCCGATCAGCGGCCTGGCAGCGCGCAGCAGGCGCTCCTCTTCTTCTCGTTCCATCCATCCTCCTGGCAAAGCCACACCTCACCCTTCCGAAAGCATTTAAACACGCCGGCTCAGGGCAGATCGAGTGCTATTTAGACGAACTGCCGGCCAATTGAGCGCCCTTGGCGCTTTCGGGAAAGGATTCAGATGATCCAGGTTCCCAGGAGCAAAAGCGCGGCCGAGGCCACGATCAGGGGAAAAGCAAACTGGCTCAAGATCGGTATCCCCACGTAGGAGCCGACGAGCCCCAGGACGAACAACAACAAGGCAAGGTTCCACAAACCGCGCTTGGGTCTATGCAATTTGATCCTCAAACGGACTCCCCCTTGACCAAAAGATCGCCTGCGTCTAGCAGAGTTGACAATTCAACCTATCGCGGCTCGACGATGAGAGTGATGGCCGTCCTCTCCAGGCCGCCGATTTCCAGTTGCGTGAACACCGGGATGCAGATCACGTCAATGCCATCCTGAGCGAGGTACTTGCGGGCGACGATCACGCTCTTGATCGCCTGGTTGACCGCCCTGGCCCCAATGGCCCGCGCCCCGGTCTGCCCCTCTTCGCGAACGATCCCGGCGATAGCACCCGCTACCTTCGTAGGACGCGACCGGCCGGCAACTTTGATGATCCTCATGGCGCCTCCTTTCAAGGCACGAGGAGCGATGCAAACCACACCGACAGACGGGCAATGATTAGTATAGCACGGCCAAAACGCAATGTCAAAATGCTACGCCGCCCCACAGCTCTCGTTGAACCAGACGTCAATGTGACGCTGGGGGTCGCAATTTTACAGAACGGCCAATTCGTGGTAGCCCCACCTGACCTCTGCGTCCAGGATATTTCGCAAGCGCCATACGACTAGCCCGGCCAACTCCTCCAGCAGGCCAGACAGGTAGAAGCGGGCCGTGCTGTCAAAGAGCAGCGTGCCACCCGCGGGCACTTCTTCGTCCCGCTGCCACAGCACGACAGAGAGGGGCACGCGTGGCAGTGGCCACACCTGGAACGAGAGGTCACCGCGCCCCAACTTTGCCCCAAAAAAGGAACACCGACAGCCTGAAGGAGGGCCAGATCCTGCTCCGCGTATTGCAACAGCGCCGCACAGTCCCCGGCAGCCAGTTCTGGCCGGTGTACCCGGTCGAGCGCTACCAGCGAGAGCCATTCCCCACTCAAAGGTATCTCGGACGCAGCCGCGTAGGCCGACAGCAGGCAGTACATCTCTGGCACAGCACTATAGCGCGCGGGTATGGTCGTTGCTGGACCTACGCTGGCGGGGTCAAAGACCTCTATCCCGTGGAAGGGGTCTATCAGGCGGCCGTCGTCCTCCAACTCAAAGCCCAATACCCACAACCGCTCGCCGTATCCCAGCCGGCGTTTGAGTGACAGAATCTGCCCGTGGCACGCCTGCCAGGTCCAGCGTTCGTATGCTGATGACATGACTCGAGACGTAGCCTGGGCCAGCGCCAGGAATTCGTCAGCCGGGCGTTTCACTTCTTCGCGGGCCGCATTGTCGTGCTTCACCAGGCTAACCTCTTTGCGCTGATGCCTGGCCATTCAACTCTCCGTACACCGTATTGGGGGCCAGGTACTCAGGGAAGCGGGAGCGGAGCCCGTCGCGAGCCAGATAGCACAGGTGACAGGCGTCTATGTAGGCTTGCTCGTGGGGTAGGTCGTAGCACTTCACC
>Ga0180437_10008720_pt1 | contig 12791 bp, 11 predicted proteins | sample SS_ome_4_FD_132410 | JGI IMG/M metagenome (GOLD analysis project Ga0180437, IMG submission 132410) | Hypersaline lake sediment archaeal communities from the Salton Sea, California, USA - SS_3_D_1 metaG | ecosystem: Environmental > Aquatic > Non-marine Saline and Alkaline > Hypersaline >...
TACAAAATAATAAACCAATGATTCCTTCAATAGTGGCTGTTGAAGATAGCGTATTTGAATTTACAAAAGAAGGTATTGAAAAAGTAATTTCAAACCAAATATCTGATCCAAAGATGGTTGCAACAGTTTCTCCTTATTATGGATTAAAGCCTAGCGAATTAGTTACAGCTATAGTTGAGGCTGCTGATAAGGGTAATTATAGAGTTGCTGAAGATGCATTGCTGGTTTTGTCTCAAACTGCAAGCCCTGAAGTATATTCAAGAGGATTGACTGAGTATATGAGAAGCTTAGATGGATTAAAGAAGACAGCTTCTATAACAAAGAAAGGATGTAATAAGGTTGTAAAATCTCCAACTCATCAAGAACCAATGTGTGGTCACTTGAATCTACCTCTTAGCAAGGTTGCACAAAACGATAAGGGCGAGTGTATACCTAAGTATAGAGAAGGCATTGGTGATACTTATGAGGGTGTGTTGTTTAATACAAGCAAAGTTTTCGCATAAAGGTGTATTTTGAATAACTTAGATAAAAAGGACAAAGAGCTTAAAAAGCAAAATCACTTATTTGCTTATGATTTACTAAAGAGTTTTGCTGGGTGGTTAGATAACCCAGATAATGAGATTTTTAGTTTGTTAGAGTTTGATGAGAATTCTTTGAGTGTTGCTGCTAATGCTAATGTTCTAGCTGCCGCAATACTTAGAAAAGCCGCTATGGATATACAACTTGCTTCTGGAATAGAAGATACTAACAAGTATGAATTTGATATGAGCGATGCTCTTGAGAATCTAGTATCAATGGCTAATGAATTTGATAATTCTGGAGACCCAACTTTAATGAAGAAAGCTAGTCTAATAGATGAGATCTTAATAACAATGTCTTCGTCAATAGATGAACAAGAAAAGTTCAAGAAAGCAATGGATAAAAAAATTGAAGATATAAAAAAGAGATCAAAAGAAAAGACGGCTCAAAAAAAAAGTGAAGGCGCACATAATATAGATGATATAGAGAACAATACTTATAGACCTTTACAAGCTCCATTATCCACTAGAAGTTTTCCAGGTTCTCCTGGTACTCCTTGGACACAAATGGGTGGCTATATAGTAAATGTTGATACCGGCGAACAAATAGATCCAAAAGAAGGATATATGTTGGACGGCAAAAAAGTCCCCGGCACTTCTGTAGAAGACCAAACAGCGTACCTCGAAGATGTAAAAATACCGACTCAGTTTAAATAAGATGGAAAATGTCAGCAAAATATGGGAAAATCCTAAATCATCCAGACAGAGATCAGATAACATCAAAACTAGCATCCGGTGATTCGGTACGTTCCGTAGCTGCTTGGCTCAAAAAAAAATACCCACACGATAAAAAAAATCATATAGCTTTTCAGACCCTAGATGAGTTTAGAAAAAATCATTTAAACATTCAGGGGGCTGTACTAGCAGATCTTAAAGAAAAATACAAAGAGCAACAATTAGCCGAAGTTGAAGAAGAGCTTGATATTGTTGTAAACAAGAACAAGACCTACAACCAGCTTAAGAAGGATGCGTTAAAGAAACACATTGATGTTGAGGAACGCATGCTTGAGATATTTAATGTTATGGAGGGTAGGGTAGAGCATTTATATAATCAAGCAATTAAAAACCCAAATAGTTATAAAGGGGATTATGTTTTGATTCAATACTTTGGAAAGTTTCTTGAGTATATTAAAGAGATAAGAAAGGCAAGAGGGGAGCCAGATCAAATAGTTCAACATAATGTTACTGTTCAAGCAATAGATCATCAAGCGGCTATAATGCAACAAGCAATTCAAGAAGCCGTGGCAGAGTTAGATTTAGAAACAGCTTCCATAGTTATGGAGAAGATAATTTCTAAAGTTGAGAAGCTTAAATACCAAGAAAGTAATAAGCTTTTGAATGGAGATAAACAAGTAGCCATGTTGGAAAATAACTTTTTACCATCAAAAGATGATGATGACGATGATGAAGGCGAAGATGATTAACAGTTTTTTAAAAAGTAAGATTGCTAAAATAAAAACATCTGATAAAAGATATAGAAGCTTTGTTGTCAGAGAAGCTTATATGATGAACAAGTTTGGTGTAAAAGATGAAAAGTCTTTATTGAGATTTCATTATGCTTCCCAATATGTTCCAATTTTTGTAAAGTATGTATGTGGTAGATATGATAAAAAGTTAATGTCAGATGTTTTTGCTTACGTTATGGCAAATTCAGAAAACATAGAGTGTTCAGATGATATAAAAGACATAATTGCTAGATATTTTTCTAAATCTAAGTTTGTTAAAACAGCTTATCCAAACTATGGAGATGATCTTCAGCCAATAAAAAAATATGATATGAATAAGTGGAAGACTGCATTGAATGATATTACTATAAGGACAAGATTATATGGAGATAGAGGTACGGCTACAGATTACGTCATAAAAGATTGGAGCAGCATGGATGAAAAAAGAGACTTTAAAAACTGGGCTAAAGAACAAGAGCAGGGTATAGGAAAACTATATAGAATAGCTTTATTTGGTGAGATGTCAACAGAATTGCAACATATTCCTGGGCTTACAGGCAAACCATCACACCCTGAACCACCAAAAGGTAAACCAGAAAAGACTCGTGATGAAATTACAAAACAAAAAGTTTTGGGAAGAATAAACTCAATCAAAAAGATTCTATCTACAAAAGATGGTCCTCATTTACTAGGTAATTCTTATTCTACGATAATGAAAGCCATTCTAGATTTAGAAGGTGATATACTTGGGATAAGAACAGCATCAATGATTGAAGATGTAATTTATAGAACAGCTAACTATCTAAAAGAACAAGATTGTGATGATGTTATAGTATCGTCCTTAAATAAGATTGCTCAAATGCCTTCTCTTGATAGTATGCCCGCAGAATTGGGTATGGGTGGTGAGCCGCCAATGCCTGGACCTGGAGGAGAAGAGGGTGGCGAAAATGGTGGATCTGCTGAAGAAGGTAAAAAAGCTTTAGATACTTTTATTGAAAAGATTAGAGGTTATCCAACAAACGAGATGACTCCTGATAGTATAGAAGAAAGGTTTGATAAGATAGTTGATGAGTTTAAAGGTGAGAAAAGCGCTTCATGGTATAATTATGAAACGGAAGAGCTTAGAGAATTAGAAAGAGTTGCTGGTGAGATATTCAGCGTAGTTAAGCTAATAAAATTTGCAAATAGAAACGAAGAAAAGAAAATTGCTTTTTCTGATGTAGTAGAGTTAGTTAAGTCTGCACAAGAAGCTGCATTAGACGCTCCACCTGAACCTATTGAACCAGCATTAGATGCCCCACCAGAACCAGCGCCTGAATTAGAAGACGAACCTGAAAAACCAAAAGGTATTGAAGATAAAGGCAAAGAAGATGTTGATAGATTGTTTGCCGATGTAAAAGTTTCTGATGTTATAACAAGACTTGAAGCCTTGAGTAGAGTGTTTCAGAATAGAGAGATAGCTAGGCAGCTTGGTATAATAGACTTAATGTTAGATAGTTTAGGTTTAGCTGGTTTCTTCCCATCATTAGCGGAAGCTACAAGATCAGCTTTGGAATCAAATCAGTATTGCCAAACACGTGTAGAAGAGATATTATCTAGATTAATTTCATCCGTTGATGAAACTGGCGAAGCAATAATTGATGTTGAAAAGGAAGATAAGAAGCCAGGCAATATCATAGATAAAGAAATGGAAGAATACTTGAGCGAAGAAGTGCCTGCCGTAGAAGGGAAACCAAAACCTGTTAGAGAGAAAGCTGAGGTAGAGGCTATACCAGAACCGAAACCAGAAGCGGCTCCAGAAGTGGTGCCAGAACCGGCAGCACCAGCGGCACCACCAGAAAGAGAAGTACCTATAACACCAGCGGTGTAAAATGCCTCTAAAAGAAGTATTAACTGCAATAGATACTACAGCCAAAAGGAATGATCTTTCTAGACCATATCTTGTTGGTGGGTTCCCTCGTGATGTTTACATGAAGACAATAGAAAATATTGCAGATTTGGATATAACTTGTGGCAACGAAGATACAAAAACTTTAGCCAATAGACTTGTTGAAAATCTACCTGGAACTGTATTGAAAACATTTGATGATGGACATAGTAGAATAGATTACAATAAATTCAAAATAGATTTTAGTAATAACTTTAAGATACCTAATATAAAAAACATATTAATTGGCTCTGGTATAAAAAACCCTACGCCAATGCAAGAAGAATTGTATAGTAGAGATTTTACTATAAACACCCTTCTAATGCCTATGAATTTATCTTCTGTCATAGATGCTACAGGTTTAGCAATGGAAGATATAAGAGCTAATAGAATAGATACTTGTTTATCTCCAAGAATAACGCTAGGATATGATCCAAAAAGAATTATAAGAATAGTATACCTATCAGCTAAATTAAACTTTACACCATCTAAGAGAGTAATAGAATGGGTTAGAAAAAATAACAACATAGTAAATAAAGTTAGTGAAGGTTATGTTAAATCTAGAATTGGAAAATCTTTGAAGATAAATCCAGAATTGACTAATAAAATGATAAAGATATTGAATTTAAACAAAACTATTCCTTATATCAGAGGTTTGACGATATGAAAAAAATAGTAAAATTAAGTGTTGTTAGGGAGAATGAGGAAAGGTCGTGTCCTTATGGTTTACCAATTTCTGAAGCTTGTAAGAGTGTTGGTAAGTTTATAGATGATATGTGTCCTTTGGAAGAAGTGGAAGATGAAACAGAAAGAGATCTTGTTGAAACAGCTAATAAAAGAATACTTGCTTTTGCAAGAGGAGAAGATGCTGGAAAATGTAAGTTTGCAAATGTAATATTTGATAACGAAAAAGTTGAATGTAGTTTTGGAGACTATGCTGCCGGATTAGGTGCAGCACCTATAAATCCAGGACCAATGGTAAATACATATTTAGATTTTGGATTTTTTTCAGTGCCATTCAATTCAGATTATAAGCACTTCAACAATTACTTCTTCGCTAGCGAAGAACAAAAAACTAAAAAGAATGGTGACGGAGACGAGTAAATATATTTGTATTTCTGTGCATTCAAACATATATATATAGGACGTTAAAAGTAATTTTTTCGTATTAAATTATGCATATGGAGAAGAAATGGAGAAAAAAGCTTTAGAAGATAACCAATTTTTAGATCTAGAAGATGTTGTTCCTATGAGCTTGGAAGTAGATGAAGATCCTTCGGAATCCTTAGAAGAATTTTTTGACAGTGTAGTTCAAGAAGTTGAGGAGTGGAGCGAGGAAAATAAAGATGTTGAGAACCCAGAGCCAAAGGAGATATTCTTTAAATTGGATTTGATACCGGGAGCTACTGATGATGACTTTGTTGAAGAAGAGCCAGAAGTAGAGGTTGAAGAAGATGTCCCGGAAGAACCTATAGATCCTTGGGATTGGGATAGACAGGGTGGAACAGCTTCTTTCTTAGATTGGATTAAGCGCATGTTTGATGGAGTTCCAAAACATAGTGGTAAAGATACTACAGGTGTAGAAAGAGCTATAGCGTATTTTGAAAGATTAGATAAAGAAATCTCCGCTGCAATGAGAAAAGATTACAAGAGAGAGATTGATGCCGCAAAAGCCGAACAAGCCAGAGAAGAGATCTCAAAGGGTTTGGATAGTTTGCTAGATAGACTTGAAAAGCTTCGCTCAAAGAAATTTAAAAAGCGCAAGGGTAAGAAAGCTTTTGAAGAGTATGGTTTAGTTAAAGAGGGTGAAACAACAACTACTGGAAAGATAGTTGTAACAGTTCCTTATCTCATATCAAACATAGCTAGAACATGTATAGAAACTACAGTTCAAGCAGGTAAAGATATAGAAGAATGTTTCAATACAATGGCTGACAAATGGGAGTTAGATAATAGAGAAAAATTCCAAGTTGCTACATTGATAAAAGATATGGGATATCCGCTATTGCTTGATAGAGTTAATTTTGGAGAAGATTTTATACTTCCTACAGAATCTAGAATGAGCGAGTATCAAACACAATACTATGCATAATGGAGCAATATGAAACTTACCAGATTAGACTATTTTGAAAACTCGGAAAATAATATAGAAGCCAATTATGAAAAAAATCTGCAAACCATTAATACTGGAGACATAAGCGGTTTAATAGCTAACAGATTTTCTGATCCAAAGGTTGGTGTAGAAGAATATCTAGAGAGTTTTAGAGAAAGAGCTGGTTTGAAAGATTATATAAAACAAGTTAATGCTGAGCTTGAAATGCAAGAAGAAAGTGTCAAGGTAGCTCAACAAGCTATAAATTCTATTCTAGATGTTCCTGAAATTAAAGAAGCTATAGATGCTATCTTAGCTAGTGGAGAGTTTGAGAGAACTGTAGATATTTTAAATAAACTGGAAGAAGCGGTAAAATATGACGATAGAGTTCCTGAAGATTTAAAGGGGATAACTCAGGATGCAGAGTTGATTGAATATATAAGCTCTAAGTTAAACCAAAATCAAGATAAGATTAACTATATGGAAGCTTTACAACCAAGAGACGCTCCAAATCTATATTCAGATCAGAAAAACATGTCATATTTTAATTTTGATGGAAGTAGCAAGGAATATGATGAGTCTTACTAATGAAACGGCTAACTCACAACAAGCATTCGAAAAGCTAAAATCATCTATATTAAATGTAGATCCAGTAAACTTCTGCGAAAATTATCTAACATTAGACGGCAACCCATTTAGATTGCGAGGCAATGGTTATAAGCCATTCGTAGATATTTATAGATATATTGGGTTGAAGGGTTTGAATAAAGAATCTCTTCCTGTAGTTCTAGTAAAAGGTCGTCAGGTTGGAGCCACCACAATGGGCGTAAATCTAGAATTATTCTGGATGGGCTGTGGAATGTTTGGTGTTCATGGCAGATCTCCAATAAGAGTTGCTCATTGTTTTCCTCAATTAGATATTGCAAACTATTATTCTAAGTCAAAGCTTTCCGCAGCTATCAATTCATCAAAACCTGTAAAGAATGAATATGGCAAGATTGTTAGCTACATAAATTCAATAATGAATGATAGAAATAGCGAATCTATATATTCCAAGTATTTTGTAAATGAAAACAAAATAGAAGTAGATTCATTAGGTGTTGCTGCCGATAGAATAAGAGGTAGAACTTATGATATAATGTTCTTTGATGAGGTTCAGGACATGTTTCCTCGTGCTATAATGAATGCTTTGAAGACTCTGTCTCAGTCTAAATATGGACCGAAGGGCGGTGTTCAAGTATATATGGGAACACCAAAAGCTAAAGATAGTAAATATTATGAGATGTGGATGTCTTCTACTCAATCGTATTATCATCTTGGTTGTGAAAAATGTGGAAATCACTTCCCACTATACACACCAAATAGTGATGAGTGGGAGAATATTTGGTTAGATGCTAATGATCCTAGGTGTGCAGAATTTCATCCTGATACCAGAGGTTATATTGTTGAATGCGTTCATTGTGGAAGATTGCAAGATAAAAGAGAAGCCGCTGAAAGAGGCAAGTGGATTCATACTAATTCCCCAGAAGAATTAAATGAAAAAGGTGAGCGTGTAGTAAAATATATGGGGTTTCATATAAACCAATTATATATGCCTCTGTTTGAGAAAAAAGATATTATAAATCAAAAACCAGAAAACAATCCTCTTTCTGATGAAACTTCGTGGAACAACGAAGTTTTGGGTGAGTTCTACTCCAGTGATACTGCTACTATAAGCGCCGAACAAATTAAAACAATGTGCGGTGATTACGGTAGAGCCATGGTTAAAAGAATAACTCCTGAAGAGTGTTTTAATGAACAGAATGTTTATCTTGGTATTGACTGGGGTAAAAAGATAGATGTGAATGTTACCAACAGAGAAGGTGTAATTGTTTCACCTAAAGGACAATCTTATACCGTTGCTGTTGTTCTAAAAGTTGAAGGTCCTAAGTTATTTAGTATAAAGTTTGCAACTAAGCTTAAAAAGAATGATTTCACTTATAAGTTAGAAGTAATAGATCAAATAATTAGGAATTATAATGTAAAGAGAGTTGTTGGAGATATTGGTTATGGGCATGACATAATGGGAGAGCTTCAAAATCAATATGGATTAAAGGTTCTTGCAAGCGAAGCTATGGGAACAAAAATAAAAGGACGAATAAAGTTTGATGAAGATGATTTTCCTAAAACAATAAGATTTGAGAAGGATAATCAGATAGAAGAGTTCATGAGGTTACTTAAGAAAGGCTCTGTAAGATTTCCATTAAAGAGTTGGGAGCAAATTGCTTGGTTAATAAATCATTGTTCAAGTATGGTAGCTAAACCTGTAGGCGATAGATATGGGAATGTTAAAATAAAGTATTCGAAGGGAATAAATCCTAATGATGGTCTTATGGCTTTAATAAATGCATATCTCGCTTATAAGTTTGATGCATCAAATGGTTTTAAGAACAACGCAAAGATATTCTCCGATAAACCGCATGATCAAGCTAAGGGCTTAGCTGTTGGTGTATATTGCCCAGCAATGAGAGTTGTTGGATAGTTATATAGGAATGTATGGATGACAAAGTTTCTAAGAGCGAGCGTTTTGTATTTGGAAGAAGGAGTGGAGATCAAACTCCTGGCGTAAGTGTTGCTAAAGCTGTTAGCGGTGTTAGAAAACAAGAGATTACAAGAGAGATAAGCCGTGGAGAGTTTAGATCTGGAGTATCTCAAGATTCACCATTAGATGGTGGTCTAACTTCTAGCGGTTATGCTGCTTTAGTAAAAGGTCCTAGAGGCATTGCTGATGAATTAGATTTTAGAAAGAATGCCGCTCTTGGCATGAGCAGTTTGGGAAGTTCGTTAGGAACCGCTTGGGGCGGTTCTGGTGGAACAATAAGACAAGGTCCTGAAATATATAGTCCTTTGTGGCTTACCAGTAACACTCACCTTCCTAGAGACCGTGGTACTATGAATGCATGGGCTAGAGCTTACTTTGCTCTAAATCCAATTGTGAACAATGCTTTATCTTTACATTCTACATATCCAATCTCTAAGATGAATATTGTATGTTCAGATAAGAGAATTGAAGACTTCTTTGGTGTTATGGCTGAAGAGATGGATCTTCTAAACACATGTGTTCAGATGGCTTTGGAATATTTTGTTATTGGCGAAGTATTCCCTCTATTAGATTTAGATGAAGCTACCATGAAGTGGAAGAGATGTATTATTCAAAATCCTGATTATATCTATGTAAAGAGAACCGCTGTTCCTAGTGAACCAGAAATAAGTCTAAAGCCAGATCCAGAGCTTAAGAAGATTGTAAGTGGTACTGATGCCGAAAGTAGAAGAGTCAGAAATAGTTTGCCACCAGAGATAGTAAGATATGTAAAGGCTGGTAAAAATATTCCTTTGGATAATTTCTATATTTCTCATCTTGCCAGAAAGATTTCTCCATATGAAACAAGAGGGACAAGCATGATAGCTTCTTGTTTCAAAGCTCTTATGCTTTGGGATAAACTAAGAGAATGTAAATATGCTCAGGCTGACAACTTAATCAATCCAATAACTTTGGTTAAGCTTGGCGGAAGTGCTGATGCTGAATATAAAGTAACTCAAGGAGATTTGGAATCCTGGAGACAATTACTACAAGAAGCTCAATATGATAAAGACTTTAAGATAATTACTCACGGAAGTGTTACGATTGAAAGGGTTGGCGCACAAACAGTAATAGACATAAATGCTGACTTAGAAAAATTGATCAAAGAAATATACATTGGCTTGATGGTTCCCCAAGTAATAATGGAGGGTGGGGATATAACTTATGCTAATGGTAGTTTGAGCTTAGATGTTCTAAGACAAAGATACATGCAATTCCAAAACATGCTATCTAAATGGATTAGAACAAAGGTGTTTGCACCTATAGCTCAGCTTCATGATTTCTGGGATTATAGTGATGGCGAGAAGAAGCTTATAGTTCCTAGTATAGAATGGAACCATATGAATCTTTTTGATATGGCAGACTATATCAATCAATTAAGCCAATTGGTTGGTGAGAAAAAGATGGTCTCTGTTCATACACTATACAGATCTCTTGGTTTGGATTATGAAGAAGAGCAAAGAAAGATTAGACAGGAAAGCATCGATGAAGCTATAAAAGTTAAGGAAGATGAAATGCTTTCTAAGATGAGTCTTACAGAACTTAGAGCTTTAGGTGAAGATGAAGAAATTCCTGACCTACCCGATGTACCTGTACCCGGCGAATCGCCTGATGAAACACCCGTAGCTGGTGAAGAAGAAGGTGGCGGTCTTGGAGGAGGCTTAGGCGGTGGTATGGGAGGCGGCGGAGGTATACCCGCGCCACCAATGGGTGGCGGTGGAGAAGCCGGAGCCGAATAATTCAAATGGCAAAATAATAAACTACTAAGATTTCTATATCAATCTTAGTAGATTAGTTGTTTAAGGTATAAATGGAAAAATCATCTCAAAGTAGAAGCGTAAGCAATGTTTTATCCCCTTTGCGTTATATTGGTAAAAAGTATTTATCCGCAAGATCGGATATTTACAAAGAAGCTCTTGATATTGTTGTAAAAGCCGATGATATATTTAGAGACATTGCTAGAAAACAAAGCGGTTATCTAAAAGAAATGAAAAAAGACAAGAGAAGGTTAGAGGCTGTTAAATTTGCTCAGGATGTTTCTGCATTTTTAAGAGAACAAGCTGTTTTAATTGAGCTTGGTCAACATATGAGAACTAAGTTTGCAGAAAAAGTTGGTTTAGAGGCTGAAAAACTAAAGAGCATAGATTATTATATTTCTAGCGAGATTGGTAGAAAACCCGAATATAACCCGAACCAAATTGTTGAAAAGAAAATAGATGTTGATCAACAATGGGAAATGGAAAGACCTTCTGGCTTGAGAAGATTTATAGAAAAATGGTTTACTAGTCAAAGTGATGATTATGCTAGATTAGAGCCAGAAGAGAAAACTGCTTTGGAGCAAAATCCAGAATTGATATCTGAAGCTTTTCTAGCGTCATGGTTCTGGGGAAGGACTCAGTCTGGAAAAGAATTGAAAAGGGGTTTTGATACCGTTTATAACGCAATGACAAATATGTTTAATGCAAATCTATCTACCTTAAAGACATTAGACAATTTAAGATCTCAAGGGGACCCTCAAGCTTATTGGGACACCGTAAAAGGTAAAAATGGTTTTGGTAGTAACTTTAAGAGGTTTGCTGAAACTGAACAATTTTTAGCTGCTTGGAAGAAGTTTGAAGATATGATGTATCAATCTATGGAAGGAGAGCCTATTCCTCCAGAAGAAATGCCAACAGAAGAAGCGCCACCACCTGTAGAAAGTGATGAAAGTATTGGATATGAATCTGAGTACGACGAAGATCAGCATGGTGGAGACTAAACATGCACGAAATAGTCAAAATAGCCGAAGAAATAAAAAGAACAAATGATATAGTTGTTACTGCTGGCTTTTTGTCTAGATTAAAGAATAAAATACTTAGCCTATTTGATAAATCAAAAAGAGAAAATGTAGAAGAGATGATTGAAGAAACAAGCGATTTAAAACCTAAGCTTGTTGATACGTATGATACAATAAGAAGTGTAGAAAAAGCTATAGATGATTTAGATGTTGATAAGTATGAAGAAGAGATAATGAAGTTGCAACCAAAGATAGATGCTTTATCTGAAACTGTAAAAAAGATTAGGGCATTAACCAATGAGCCTAGATATAGAGCACAGCCTGAATCTTACATACAAAGATATAAAAAGGATGGTGTGCATTATAAGAACCTAAGTGATTTTGGAAAACAATTTGGTGTTGACATACAATATGGTACAAATATAGTTGGCAATAGAAGCGGAGTTAAATCTCTATTTACTTCTTGGGCTGCTGCTGTCTTTACTGGCAAATTAAGAAACAAGCCAACCGGAGAATTTTCTACCGATGAATTTTCAAAAGAGCACGAAGATCCTATGGCTTTTTCTGATCTACAAGATAAAGTTACAGAAGAAAGCATGATTGATGCTTTCTATAAAAATCTTCCTTATTATGATATTCAATCTGTTAAACCAAGAGAGACTAGAATTGTTGATAGTAAAGATACCCAAGTTAAGAAAGCTGGAAGTGTTGAGGTGTTTTTAATTTCACCATGGATTAGCGTACCTAAACCGGCAGATAATTGGAAGTTAAAAGTAAGCTTTGTAATAGTTGATAACGGCAATCCAACACAAAATAATAATTTCATAATATATAGACAATGGGTTGTTGGGGTAAAAAAGGTGTTTGATGAGCCAACGAGCTAGAATAAAGATAATCAAAAATTTGATTAACAACGCACAAACGGTGCCAACAATGAGTACCGCTCCGAAACCTAAAACAAATAAGGTTTCGCCAGTACCTAAAACCCCTGTAAACAAAGTTGATACACCGAAATCAAACGTCATAGAACCTCCTCAAGAGGAACAAGAAGTACAAAATATTGTGCCCGAAAACACAATTCCAACAACTCCTGTTGTTCAAAATAATGAGCCACAACAACCACAACAACCTGAACAAGAAGAAGAGGAGGAGAAGGAAGCTAATACAGTATATAATCTTGTAAAAGATGCAATCGAAAATAAAAAGGACAAGATATTAACTGCAAAATATTACTATGAGACGATGGATTGTTTGGATGCTGAAATGTTAAAAAATAAGACATATGCTGCTATTGGAGCCGATGGAATAATGAAGGTTTCAAAAATAGATGATAAAGATTCTATTGTCAATCAA
>Ga0180437_10008721_pt1 | contig 12790 bp, 16 predicted proteins | sample SS_ome_4_FD_132410 | JGI IMG/M metagenome (GOLD analysis project Ga0180437, IMG submission 132410) | Hypersaline lake sediment archaeal communities from the Salton Sea, California, USA - SS_3_D_1 metaG | ecosystem: Environmental > Aquatic > Non-marine Saline and Alkaline > Hypersaline >...
CGCCTGCACACGATACCAAAGGCGGCCGACCCCGCCACCAGCGGCACAGTGAGCAATACCATCTTCATCCAGCGGGCCATCAATGCACCCCCTTGGCCATCGGTGGTGACGAATCGCCCCCTAGCAGCGGCAGCTCCGGCAACCCACCTCAACCCAAGCCAATCAGCATGGTCAGTGCAAGCGCTCGGTATGGTCCACGATATCGCCAGCGAGATAGGCACCAACGGCCGTGTCGATGTCTTCGATATCCGTGAGGATGGCGGTGATCCCGGCCTGCTCGAGGCTCTGGCGCGCACCCCAGCCCATGCCTCGGGCTAGCAGCACCTCACAGTCCTCAATGGCCCCGATCATGCGCGTGTGACGGTCCTGCGACTCGGGCCCAAAGCCATGTGGCTGTCCGGAGTCGTGCGGCTCTTCGCTACCGGCAAAGTGTCTGTGGCCCAGCTTATCTCGCAACTCCTGCCCCACGATCTTGCCATCCTCAACCGTCAGCACCGCGTAGTAGCCCGCGCGGCCAAAGTGCGCGCTGATGGTCGTCCCGTCGTCGGTCACTGCTGCGATTCTCATGCGCTCACTCTCCCCGATTCTCGGTCGCACCAAACGGTTTGCACTTGACGTCCGGCACCGCCTGGGAGACCTTGTCTGCAATTGGCACAAACACAGCGGCATCGTATTCTTCCACACGTCCTGCGTCGGCCAGTTCTGCCAGATCCGAATCCAGAGGAATTCGGCCCAGCAGGGGGATGCCCAGAGCCAGGGCGGTTTCCTCGGCACGGCTGGGACCGAACACGCGGATCTCTTTGCCGCAGTCAGGGCACCGCACATAGCTCATATTCTCGATCAGGCCAAGAATGGGAACCGCAAGCTGCTTGGCCATCTGCGCCGCCTTGCGCACCACCATACCGGCTAGATCCTGCGGCGACGTCACGAGCAGCACCCCGCTGAGCGGTATCGACTGCATCACCGTTAGCGTGGCATCGGACGTGCCAGGCGGCAGGTCGATGACCAGTGTGTCCAGCGTGCCCCAGAACACATCACCCCAGAACTGGCGAATGGCGCCGCTGATCAGCGGACCGCGCCAGATAACCGCCTGATCCTCGTTGGGCAAGAGCAGGTTGATAGACATGACCTTGATTCCCGCCGCTGTCTCAGCCGGCAGGAGGCCCAAGGGACTGGAGCCAGGGACTCCATGCAGGCCAAACATGCGCGGGATGCTGGGTCCCGTGATGTCGGCGTCGAGCAGGCCCACGCGTTCGCCGTTGCGCCGCAGGGCAATGGACAGCAGCGCGGCCACGGAGGATTTTCCGACGCCGCCCTTGCCGCTCATCACCGCAATCACGTGGCCAATCTCGTTGAATGCTTCGGCCATCATCTCCTTGCGCTGCCCGCCCAGCACCTTGGCTCGCTCCTCCTTCGACATCTCGGTCAGCTTGACATCGACAAGGAGCCCCCCGTCTACGCCGCGGATGGCCGACTTGATGTCGCCGACGATGCGCTCCTTGAGCGGGCAGGCAAGCGTTGTGAGTGCGAGTGTGATGCCCACCTCGTTGTCCTGCAACTGGATATCTCGCACCATGCCCAGTTCCACGATGTTGCGCTGAAGCTCCGGATCCATCACCGAACTCAGCGCTTCCCGGATCTCCTCTTCAGATACCATGTCCTTCCTCTGTGTTGTTTTGTCGGCGCACCGATGCGCCGTGCTGTTATCACGCTGTCACTCGCCCGAGCGAGACGCCGGTCAAGGGTCGGCGATACGGGCCCTCCAATTGCGAGGACAATCAGTCGGACTCGGCGTGGGCCGCGGCCATGTGCCTGTCATACTCATCCAGAAAGGAATACAGCATTTCGGCCGTGGCGCGCAAGTCCGCCATCCAGGCCGCCAGATAGCGATTTCCCCGCGCATTCAGGCTGTAGACGCGCCGTGCTGGGCCAGACGACGTATCGGTCTCCCAAGCCGACCGCACCAGCCCGTTCTCCTCGAGAGAGCGCAAAGTGCGGTAGATGAGGCTTGTGTCAACCGGGTTCCTCTGATCAAAGCCAAATGCCTTGATCGCTTCAGCGAGCTCATAGCCGTGAGAATCGGCCCGATGCAACAGCAGCAGCAAGCAAGGCTCGAGGAAGCGGCGAATGCGTCGAGGGCAGGGCTTCCCCTCCTCGGCACCGTCCCATGCTCTGCCATGCTGCGTGCCCATGCTAGCTCACCCCATGTTCTGACCCGCTCTCCTGCAGCGAGGATGGCGCCTGTTGCGCCTGGCTCAGAGCCTCAGCAAAGGTACGGGCGCCGGTCTGGCGAACCTCCACACCAGCGCCAGCGAAAACGTAGGAGGGACCTTTGCCCGTCAGGTCATCCCGAAGCAGGACAACATCCACCTTCAGATGGACCAGCCACTCTGCCACGCGAAGGCCCTTGGCGCGCTCCACCTCTGTATGCGGGTTTGCGACGATCTCCTGCTGCTCTATGTGCCCGTCAGCGCCGCGCAGCCGCGCCAATCCGAAATAGGGCGCTTCACCGAGATGCTCGCTCAGCACCCCATTGACGTCCTGCAGCGGCACCGCATAGCGCAGGTGTTCGCGCCTCATGGGCTTGGGGTGAATGAGCACCCGGTCCACATTGGGCACCATCTTGTGAACGCGCTGCTCGATGCGCTGCACCGCTGCCTCAGACACTTCCAGATCCACCGTGCGCAGGACCACACTGGATTCGACAAAGCGATAGCGACCAGCATTGCGGCCCGTAACATATTCGACTCGAGTGACCAGGGGTTCCTCAGCGATGGCTTCGCGCAGTCGACTCAGGGTCGCTGCATCGAGAGAGGCATCCAGCAACACACGGATGCCATCCAGCAGCAGGTCCCATCCACTCTTGCCGACAATGGCGACCACAATCAGCGCCGCCAGCCGGTCCAGCGGCAGCCCGAGGCGCTGCGCCATCAGCGCCACAAGGACCAGGCCCGAAGTGAAAACGTGGGTGCGGTGATCTTGAGCTGAGGCCATCAAAGCCGGCGAGTTGGCCCGACGCGCTGCCCGCAGCTCCAGCACGCTGTAGACAAGGGGCAGCAGCGACGAGATCACCACGCCGGCGATCACCGCTGGCGTCACGACGGGCAGTCTCGCGGCACTGCTAAGGGCCTCCCTGCCAATCTCGTATGCGGTGAAAAGCGTCAGTATAGAGACGACCACAGCAACGAGGTTCTCGACCTTGTACAGGCCGTATGGAAAGTCCTCGCTTTCGCGGCTGGACAATCTCAAGCCCACCAGCACCGCCATGGCGCTGGCGACATCTATGCTGTTGTGCATCATCTCTGCAGTGACCGCCAGGCTGCCCGATGCCCAAGCAACTGCCAGGTTGAGCAACGCCAGCACGATATTGACGCCCACAGAAAGCCAGCCCCAGCGTTCCAGGCTCACGCCGAGCCCCCCTCCACACGGACGTCATTCGTTTCCAACGACGTCGCGTTGAGCAATTCCATCAATTGCTGGGCTCCAACGTACCCTTCGACAGCGATCTCCTGATGGGTCACACCGTCTACACCAGCGATGGCCCGCTGGATATCCAGCGCCAGCGTCACGGCCAGCGGGCACAAGGGTGACGAAGGCCGGAATGTGTACCGCACCCTTCCGCTGGCCTCGTCAATCTGCAGCTGCTCCACCAACCGCATGCGCATGACGTCGACGCCTGTCTCCGGATCGATCACGCTCTGCAGGCGCTCCAGAATGCGCTGCTTGACCTGGGCCGCGCTCACGACGTCAGTCGCCTCCTGAGCTTCTGCCAGACCCGCTTCAGCTCCACAGTCACAGGGCCATCGGCATGGGCCGTGACCGGTTGCCCCTGCACCATGGCCTCGGTAACCACCACATCAAAAGGCACATGCCCCACCAGTGACACGCTGCGGGCCGCGCAGAAAGATGCAATCTCCTGTGCCCTGTGCGCGTTCAGATCAGCCTTGTTGATCAACACAACCGACTGTACCTGAAAATGCTCCGTCGTATCCAGTATCCGCTGCAGGTCGTGGATGCCAGAAACCGTCGGCTCCACGACAAGCAGAGCCAGATCAGCGCCAGACGTAGCGGAGATGACAGGGCAGCCGATGCCAGGTGGGCCGTCTACAAGCAAAAAGTGCGCCCTGCGGTCCAGCGCCAGAAGCCGCGCCTGTTGCTTCACCAGTGTCACGAGCTTGCCCGAGTTCTCTTGCCCAGCAAAGAGACGCGCATGAAAGAGCGGTCCATAGGGCGTATCAGAGCGATACCACTGGCCCGAATGGCGCGGCTGCAAACGAATCGCCTGCGCGGGGCACTGGTGGAAACAGGAAGCGCAACCTTCGCAAGCTATGGGCTCAACATGGTAGCTGTCGCCGTCCGAAATCACCGCCTCGAAGCGGCACACCTCGGCACAGCGGCCGCAGGCGGTGCAAAGTGACGCATCCACTATGGCCAGACTGCCCGAAATGAATGCGTGCTCCTCCACTGGAGTGGGCTGGAGGACCAATTCCAGATTGGCCGCATCCACATCCGCGTCGGCAACAACGATCGACGCTCCTTGTGCAGCCAGGTGAGCCAGGGCAGCTGTGACGCTAGTCTTGCCGGTGCCGCCCTTGCCGCTGAGGGTTACCAACTGTTTCACGGCGCGGCCACCTCCCTCATGCGATCATAGAGCTCACGAAAGCGCGGATGGTACTCGGGAATGGCCTCCACCATCGGTTTGCCGTCGGAGTAGGCCTCGGCAATCCTGCGATCCATGGGAATGCGCATCAGTACCGGTATGTCCTCAGCAGCGCAAAAGCTCTCCACGCCTCTGTCACCCACGCCATCGCGGTTGATCACCACTGCAACAGGCAGACCCATCTCGCCGCGCGCTACCTGCACCGCCAGGCGCAGGTCATGCAGGCCAAAGGGCGTCGGCTCGGTGACCATCAGCACCATATCGCAACCGGACATCACCTCCACGACCGGGCAGGCCGTGCCCGGCGGTGCGTCCAGGATGACCAGTGCCCGTCGCGTGCGCTTGGGGATGGCCCACTGCTTGAGCTGGCGGATCACTGGCGCCGCCATGGCTTCGCCCACGTTGAGAGTGCCCTGGGCAAAGGACAGTCTCTGGCCCACGGTGCCGCGCTCGAGCACAGCGCTAGCCCGCAGCCTTTCGCGGATAGCCCCCTCAGGGCAATTCAGCGTGCAACTGCCGCAGCCGTGACACAGTTCGGGAAAGAACAGCACCTTCTGCTGCACCACGGCGATGGCATTGTACTGACACACCTCTGCGCAGCGACCGCAGTAGGTGCACTTGGCGAAATCTATCTCCGGCACCAGCACGCCCACGGCGCGGCGCTGTTGGATCTCCGGGTGCAGGAACAGCGCCGCGTTGGGCTCCTCCACATCACAGTCTAGCAGGTGCACTGAGGTACTTGCCGGTTTCCCAGGGTCAGGCGCGAGAGAGAGGGCGAGGTTCACCGCCACTGTCGTCTTGCCCGTACCCCCCTTGCCACTGGCGATCGCTACGATCACGTCATCCACTCCCAAGGCCAGTTGTCGCTTGCTATCATCTCACAGCGCCTATTGGCACACGGATCAGAGGTCGGCCGCACTGATCGCGCCCGCAATGGTCATCACGTCCCTGTCCGCCCGTTCGAGGGGTGAACCCCCATGAAGCGTAGGCCACGTAGGGAGACCCAGCTGGCCCCTGTTGTGCTGTGAGGCAAGATCTCAACTGATCCCGCAACATTAATCGCGTCACGCATCTATATGCAAAACGCATCTAGATTATAGGCCTTGCTCGGACGTTGTCAAATCCGAATCGGAGACTGAGGATTGCTGTGGGGCTAATCGGGAAGAGAGCCCAGCAGGCCGGCACCACTGGCCAAGTCCCGCATCTCGGAGGTGATGGCCTCCTGACGGGCCATCTGCAGGAACAGGGTGAGCTCTTCGATCAAACGCTGCGCGTTCTCAGCAGCGCCATCCATCAACTGGTAGCGCGCCGTATGCTCCGAAGCCGCCGAATCGAGCAAGATCCCATACAACTTGGCAGACAACCACAGCCTCAGTGCATGCTCGAGCAGGCGCTGGCGATCGGTCTCGACAATGGTCTCAAGGTTGCTAGCAGCCCCTGAAGTTACTGATAGCTCCAGCGGCAGCAGTTGGACGCGGCTGGGTTGGTATGCAGCCAGTCCACGGTAGGCGTTGTAAGCCACCTCGACGCGGCCGATCCGACCTTCTCTGTAAGCTTGCAGCCAATCTGACACCAGCCCGTGAGCCAGGCTGGGCGGCGGCAGTGCTGTCAGGGACAGGCGCCCGGACCAGACGGGCGTCAGCCCGTGGCTGCGAAGGGCACGCTCGGCCCTTGATCCAAGCACCCCAAGATTGATGCTGGCGCCAGCGGTGCCAAGCTCTTGCCACACCTGATCCACATACGACAACAGCGATTCGTTGAAGGTGCCGCACAGACCGCGTTCAGTGCCGACCACCAACAGCTGCACGCTGTGCTGTGCGCTGCGCGGCTTGAAGTAGAGCCGCGAATCGGCACCCATGGACGCACAAGCAAGCGCCACAACTCGTTCCAAGCCTTGTTGAAACCGTGTGACGCCTTCTGCCTTCTTCAGCGCGACCGTGCGCGCGCCGAGCGAAATGGTTCGCAGCGCGCTGAGGATGGGCTCAACCGCCCGTATGTTGTCCAGACGCGCACTCAGGCGCTTCGTTTCCTCCATAGGCGCCGAACCTTTCAAAGCGCTCCAACTCCCAAACGAACACCACAGCGCCGCCAATCAGCGTGCTCTGGGAAGGAGCAGCTTCCTCGTCTCCCGTCAGTGTCAGTGCAGAGCGGCAGGAACTGTTGATCGCCTGCAACACCTGGTCCAAGTCTTCGTCGCGCACCACGATGAAAAGGGCCTGGCTCGACTGGCGGAGCACGCCGCCCTTGCTCTCCACGAAGGTCGCGGTGTGTCCGGCCTCAACCAATTGACCGAGCACGGTGTTCGCTTCTTCTTTGGGCACTACGGCCATGACCATCTTCATCGGGCCCCTCCCCTCTCACTCCAGTCGGCCCTTCCTCAGCGACCGCTACGTCTCCGACCGCACCCCGTAACTCTGCTCCGCTGGCAGCCAAGCATCTGTGGCCAGATAGTCTGAGAGCAGCGCCCGCAGCTGATCCTGCATCTGATCATCGAACTCGCTCCCGCGGGCAAGCTCAGCGTACAGCTCTGGCTGACTGCTTCTGGCATAATCCAGCAGCTGACTCTCAAAGGCCGGGATGGCTGGCAGAGGAATGCCGTCCATGTAGCCCCCGCTGGCAGCCTGCAGGACCAGCACCTCGTCGGCCAGCGACAGCGGCTCATTGGGGGGCTGCGCCAGAGCCGCTCGCAGTCTCTGCCCGCGCAGAATCTGCAATCGTGTCGCTTCCTCCACCTCGGCTCCAAAGCGTGCAAACCGCGACACCTCTTCGAACTGCGCCAGCTCAAGCCGCAGGTTGCCAGCCAGAGCCCTCATGACCGACGACTGTGCAGCGCCCCCAACGCGCGACACAGAAAGGCCGACGTTGACGGCAGGCTTGACCCCTTGATTGAAGAGCTCGGCATCCAGCACAATCTGGCCATCGGTGATGGCAATCAGGTTGGTGGCGATATACGAGGCGATGTTGCCCTGTTGGGTCTCGACGATGGGCAGCGCAGTCAGTGACCCCCCACCCAATTGAGGCCCAAGCTTGCAGGCGCGCTCCAGAAGCCGTGCGTGCAGGTAGAAGATGTCGCCGGGATAGGCTTCGCGGCCGGGCGGGCGGCGAAGCAACAGGCTCAGCTCACGGTAGGCATCTGCATGCTTGGAAAGGTCATCGTACACCACCAGGACGTCCTGGCCTGTATCCATCAGGAACTCGGCCATTGCACATCCAGCGTAAGGTGCCAGATAGCGCAGGGCGGGGGGATCGTCCGGGCTGCTGACAACCACGGTGGTGTACGGCAGGGCACCGTGATCGCGCAGTGTATTCACTACCTGCACCACCGAGCTCTTCTTTTGGCCGACGGCAACGTACACGCAAGATACGTCATCGCCCTTTTGCCGCAGAATGGTGTCCAGCGCCAGACTGCTCTTGCCCAGCTGTCGGTCCCCAATGATCAGCTCACGCTGGCCACGGCCAATGGGCACCAAAGCGTCGATGATCTTGATCCCGGTGTGCAGGGGTGTGTCCACTGGGGCGCGCTCGATGATGCGCGGCGCCGTTCGCTCCAAGTAGCGCAGCTCAGCTTGCTGAGCAGGGCCCAGATCATCCAGCGGCTGGCCCAGCGGGTTCACCACACGTCCCAGCAACTGCCGCCCCACCGGGACGCGCAAACGGCGTCCCGTGCGGGTCACCAGGTCACCGCCCTGGATGCCCTGCTCGGAACCGAGCAGGATCACATCGATGGACTCGTGATCCAGGTTCAGCACCATGCCCTGCACGCCGGTGGGGAATGTCACCAGCTCTTCGGTGGCGGCGCCTGGCAGACCCGAAAGCGTTGCCACGCCGCTGCCAATGCGCTGCACCGTCCCCACGCCGTAGAAACGGGTCTGGATCGACAGCCCTGCAGCCTTCTGACGAAGAATGCTCAACAGGGCCTGGGTATCGGTCTGCATCTCTGCCCGAGCGGATTGCACCGCCACCGCATCCCGGATCTGCTGCAAGGGTGCGAGCTTTTCGAACCGCACACCGCGCTCCGCTCGCTGCAGCTCCTCGCGCATGACACGCAGAACACCTGCGAGGTCAGGCTTCTTGTCAGCCACTGCCAGCCCGCTCATCCAGTGCGTCTCGTACCTGCTCTCGCAGCGCGGCAAGCTGGCCGGAAATCGAATTGTCCATCACTGTGTCCCCCAAGCGGACGCGCACGCCCGCTACCAGACCGGGGTCAGTCTCGAGTTCGAGCGCTACATGGCGGTCCGCCAACGCCGTGAGCATCTGCGCTAGCTGGGCACGCTGCTCCACCGATAGCTCGCGAGCGGTGGCAATGTGCGCAATGGGCTCCCGCGTGCCCAAGGAGCGGCGGATGGCCTCCACACGCTGCATCTCGGCGCGTCCCATGTCGCGAATACGCTCGCTCAGGCCGCTCACCAGCCGCTCGTGCACTTCGGCTGGCGCGGTCTGTGCGATGACGGTTCCGCTGATGCCTAGGATGGCATCCACCAGCTGATCGCGCGACTCGGCCAAAGCCCGCTGGCGCACGCGCGCCGCGTCGGCCTGCGCCTGGGATAGTATCTGTTCAGCCTCGGCCTGCACCTGCCCCAGCAACTGCTCCCGCTCTGTTTCGGCCAGCGATTGCGCGTCCGAGCGGATGGTCTGCGCCTCTTCCTCGGCTCCCTGCCGCATCTGCTCCATTTCGGCACGCAGCGCGGCCACCTTCTCCCGCTCCTCGGCCAGCTCTTGCTGCAACTTCTCCTGCGCCCCGGCCCGCTGCGCTGCGCGCTCCAGTGTCGGCTTGAAGAGCAGCCTCTGCAAGACAAAGGCTAGGACAAGGAAATTGACGATCTGGAAGGCAATGGTGATCGGATCCAGGTTCAGCATCGGCCACCTCCTAGAAGAGGCGGTCGACGAGCGGGTTGGCAAAGATCAAGATCAGACAGATCAGCAGCACGTAGATGGCTGTCGACTCTAGCAGCGCCATGGCGATAAACAACGTGGCGCGCAGGTCATCGGCCACTTCCGGCTGACGGATCATCCCATCCATGGCCTTCATTACTGCCCGTCCTTCGACCACTGCCGGCACGATGGTGCCGAGCAGGATGGTGAGTGCAGAGACGACAATCGTGACCAGCACAACGAGGGTTCCCGAATCCATATGCTTGCTTCCTTTCTTTTTCCGCCTTGCTTCTCTAGTCGGAGGCTACCGCAGACCCGATGTACACTGCAGCCAGCACTGTGAAGATGTACGCCTGCAGGGCACCGGTGAACATGCTAAAGGCAACGAATACCAGCGGCACAACGAGTGGTACCAGCGAAGACACAACGGCAACGATGATTTCGGTGCTGATCACGTTGCCGAAAAGGCGCAGCGTCAGCGACAGCGTGCGGCTGACCTGGCCGATCAACTCCAAGGGCAGGGTGAAGATGGGATTGGCCAGGGCCCTGAGATAGCCCCCCAGCCCCTTCTCACGCACTCCGTAGTAGTGAACGGCGCCTCCGACGACCAATGCCAAGGCCAGAGGGGTGTTGATGTCGCGCGTCGGGGCGACGAACACGGGCACTGCGCCAAAGGCGTTTGACACGGCGATGAAGATGGTCAGGCTGCCCAACAGCGGCAGATAGGGCTCGGCAGAGCGCCTCATGATGCTGACGCCCGTGTCGAGCACAAACTCCACAACCATCCCCAGCGCGTCGGGCTGTCGGCGCTGCAGCAAATAGACCAGCGCGCTCACGGCAATCATCATCACCCAAGTGGATATCACCGTATCGCGTATCGGGATGCCGAAGATGCGCAGCACAACTTGCGGGAAGACAGCTTCCATTCCATCCATCTCCTAGGTCTGCATGACTGACTTGCGCTTGGCCAGCCGCTGCCAAATCATTCTGGTCAGGGTGAGATGTCCCAGGCCAAAGCCAGCCACTGTCCATGCGACAAGTGGCAGCCCGCGATCCGCCGCAGCCGCAACAACGGCGGCGACCAGCGCACTGCGAAGCACGACACCGGCCCACACCAACAGCAGCACTCTCTGGCCACTCCTGGGTCCCAGAAGAGCGACGGTCCACCACCAGGTCAAGGACTGCAGGGCTGCCGACAGAGCGCCAGCGATGAACCAGAGCACGGGCATCACGGTGTGCTATCCTCCATCGATGCCCGCTGATTGCTGCGCCCGTCGCGGCCAAGCTCAAGCTTGAGTTGCCGCCAGACATTGTAGGCGCCAACGATGGCCCCCAGGAACACGAGCGCAACCGTCACCAATGGGCCGCTGTGGTAGCGACCATGGAGCATGTAGCCCAGCAGCGCGCCACCCGCGATGGGCACGGCCAGCTCCCAGCCTAGCGTGCTCACGCGCAGCGCGCCGCGCAGTGCCCCCGGCCACACGCTACGTTTGTGCGGCGTCGCCATCGTCCTCGCTCGACTTGTCACCCTCCACTCCAACCGCTTCCGGCGTGGTGTAGATGGTGACCTGGCCGCCCTCGACATGCAGGATGCCATCTCTCAGCAAGACCTCATGCACACCGCGCGCGTCGGCATACTCCAGGGGGGCGCTCACGGTCTCTGCCAAGAGGGGAGCGTGACCAGGCCAGATGCCAATGGCTATGCCATCAGCCAGCGCCACTTTGACCCAACGGACACCCATGGCTTTGAGAAACGGGCCGCTGATGGTGACGACCTCGAGTTGCAGTGGAGCAAACTTAGCACTCATGACCCTTCAGCCTGCCAAAGGCACGGTCCTGATGGGGGAAAGCATCAGTGTGCCCCTTCGAGCTGACGCGCTTTTGCCTGCGCATCGGCTATGGTACCGACCATGTAGAAAGCCTGCTCCTGCAGGCCGTCGTGCCGCCCCTCAAGGATCTCGCGGAAACCACGCAGCGTCTCCTCCAGCGGCACAAAGCGGCCCGGCATTCCGGTGAACTGTTCCGCAACGAAGAAAGGCTGCGTGAGGAAGCGCTGCAGTCTGCGCGCGCGCTGCACGGCGAGCCGATCTTCCGGGCTGAGCTCGTCAATTCCCAGAATGGCGATGATGTCTTGCAGTTCTTCATAGCGCGCCAGAAGCGCCTTGACCTGTTGGGCAATGGAATCGTGCTCGCGCCCGACAACACCGGGCGCCAGCAGCTTGCTGCTCGACTGCAAAGGGTCGATGGCCGGGTAAAAGCCCTGTTGGACCTGGCGTCGCGAGAGCACTGTAATCGCATCCAAGTGGGCAAAGGCAGCCACCACTGCTGGGTCAGTGAGATCATCTGCCGGGACGTACACCGCCTGTACAGAGGTGATGCTGCCGCGGCTGGTGGTGGCAATGCGCTCCTGCAGTTCGCCCATCTCACTGTTGAGCGTGGGCTGGTAGCCGACGGCGCTGGGCAGGCGCCCCAGCAGCGCAGAGACCTCCGCCCCAGCCTGGATGTAGCGGAAGGTGTTGTCCATGAAGAGCAGTACCTGGCGGCGCTCCTGTTCGCGAAAGTGCTCAGCCATGGTCAATGCGGTGAGAGGGGCGCGCAGGCGCGCTCCTGGCGGCTCATCCATTGACCCAAAGACCAGGATAGTGCTGTCCAGCACGCCGCTGCGCTTCATCTCCAGCCACAGCTCGTTGCCCTCACGATTGCGCTCGCCAACGCCGGCGAATAGTGCGATGCCAGAGTGCCGCCGGATGGTGCTGCGAATGAGCTCAATGATGAGCATGGTCTTGCCCACACCAGCACCACCGAACAGGCCGATCTTGCCCCCGCGGGGATAGGGCGTCAGCAGATCAATCGCCTTGACCCCGGTGACAAAGACCTCGTCGGCCACGCGCTGCTCTCGCAGGGGCGGCGAGGCGCTATGGATGGCACGGCGTGGCACGGCAGGGAGGTCGGGGCCGCCATCGACCGGCTCCCCCAGAGCGTTGAACATCCGACCCAAGGTCGATGGGCCCACCGGCACGCTTATAGGCTGCCCCGTGTCCAGTACTGCCAACCCTCGGCGCAGCCCGGAGGTGCTGCTCATGGCAATGCCTCGAACGGTGAAGGGGCTGATATGCTCCTGCACCTCGACAACCAGCAGCTTCTCTCCATCTTGCTCGATGCGCAGGGCGCTGTGGATGGCCGGCAGGTCGCCGGAGGGGAACTCAGCGTCCACCACCACGCCCGCGACACGAGCTACCCGTCCCTCTCGCGTCACCA
>Ga0180437_10008722_pt1 | contig 12790 bp, 11 predicted proteins | sample SS_ome_4_FD_132410 | JGI IMG/M metagenome (GOLD analysis project Ga0180437, IMG submission 132410) | Hypersaline lake sediment archaeal communities from the Salton Sea, California, USA - SS_3_D_1 metaG | ecosystem: Environmental > Aquatic > Non-marine Saline and Alkaline > Hypersaline >...
AGTAAGTCAGGTCCAGAAAGGAGCCATCCAGGCCACGGACGTACAGGTGCAGGTGAGCAACGAGGTTGGCGCTCGCACGCTGGCGGACATCGAGGCCGTGGTCGTGGAGAGCCAACTCCCGGACGAAGTGAAGAGGGACAGCGTTGCAGTCTTCCAGCGCCTGGTCGGCGTAGAGGCATCAATACATGGCACCAGCCCAGAGCACGCTCATCTCCACGAGGTAGGCGGCACTGATGCTATCGTGGACGTTGTGGGCAGCCTTCTGGGGTTGAACATGCTGGGAGTGGAGAAAGTCTATGCATCGCGGCTCCCCCTGGGCCATGGTTTCGTGCGTTGCGCTCACGGGCTCTTGCCGCTGCCAGCCCCAGCAACACTTGGATTGCTGAAAGGTGTGCCTGTCACCCAAGTCGACGTCGAGGGAGAACTGGTGACGCCCACCGGCGCTGCCATTATCACCAGTATCGCGGAGGGGTTTGGGCCATTCCCTCAGATGGTGGTGCAGACCATCGGGTACGGGGCAGGCACGAGTGAATTCCCCTTCCCTAACCTTCTGAGAGTGTTGCTGGGTACTCTGGACCAGCGAGCATCAGCACCGACAGAGCAGGTAGTGCTCCTGGAGACGAATCTGGACGACATGAACCCTGAGTGGTACGATCACACTATGCAGACCCTTTTCGACGCGGGTGCTCTGGACGTCTTCCTTCAGCCGTTCTACGGAAAGAAGAACCGGCCCGGAACCCTGCTATCGGTGCTGTGCCGCCCGCAATCGGAGCAGGAACTCTCTGCCATCATGTTGGCCGAGACGACGACGTTGGGCATCCGACGGAGGGAATTGGAGCGCGTGTGCCTCGATCGGGAGACGATCGAGGTTGACACGCCATACGGAAGAGTGCGGATTAAGGTGGCGAAGCTGGGCTCCACGATCATGAATCTCTCACCGGAGTATGAGGATTGCCGTCGTCTGGCTGTCGAGAGCAGAAAGCCCCTCAAGGAGGTGTACGCAGCCGCACAGGCCGCAGCTGTAGACTGGCGCGACAGTCACAGTTAGCGGCGTGCCCTCACCCGATTCTACGGTGCGGCCCGTCAAAGCCATCCCATGCGCTTGCTCCGCTTCCTACTCCTCGTGGCTCTCACCCTGAGTCTGGCTTGTGTTGCGGGCTTCTTGGCTCTGTGTCTCAGAATCAACTACTACGGCCACCGAGACCTGGCCCAACCAGCGGATGCCATCGTGGTGCTGGGGGCCAAGGTTCTGCCCAACCGTCAGCCTGGACCCGACCTCAGAGCACGCACTCAGCACGCTGTCGATCTGTACAGAGCCGACATGGCGCCCCATCTCATCTGCTCCGGAGGTGTGGAAGACGATCCCTCCTCGGCAGCGGCTGTTTGCAGGGCGATGGCTTTGGAGCAGGGCGTTCCGGCAGAGGCAGTCTTGGTAGCCGATGGATCCGCCAACACTGAAGAGGACGCACGCCAGGTGTCGGCGCTTATGGCATACCAGGGATGGCATACAGCCATCGCGGTCAGCCACCCGCTGCATCTCTATCGGGTCAAGCTCTTCTTCGAGAAGGAAGGCGTGGTTGTGTACACTAGCCCCACGACCACCGATCTAGACAGCATCGACCCATGGTTGCGCGGATACTACACCACCAGAGAGGCGACGGGCATCCTGTGGCCGTATCTGGAGCAGGCTGGTTTTCCGGAAGAATGGACCTCCGCCCTCGAAGAATGGGTCTACTCTGGTCCCTGAGCGTGCCTAACCGGAACCTCCCGCGGGCGTGATGGCCGTTGCCACCGACCTCCAGCGCTGGTATAATCGCAGTCAGTCCTGGCCAGCGGCAACATACGCATCGAGGGATGAGCGCATGGAAGACACCACACCCGTCGTACATGAGATAGCCGCCTACACTGATCGGCTGGAGGTGAGAGGCGAGGTGCAGGCGTGGCCGCCCCGCCGCATCCTGGACGTCCTCAACAACACGCAGACTCCGTACCTGACTGTGGAGCAAGCATCCGTGTTGCCCCTTTCTCGCTGGGGCAAGGCACAGCCCACGATCACTGAGAGCATCGTCCTTAACAAAGCAGAGGTCGCACTGGTCTGGCTCATCAGAGAGACCGAAGTGGAATCATCCGAGTTCGCCACGGTGTACAAGGTGCCCCAGAGCGTTGTGGCCTACGTAGGCTCCTTCGTCGCCCAGGGTACCATGCATGTCCTCCGAGACACCACTTTGAGCCAGGCGCTGGATGCCATTCGGGAGCAGTGGTTCGCTCTCACCGATCCCTCAGTCCTCTGCCTCTCCGTCGCCGAACTCACCCTCAGAGGAGGCCTGGTCCTGAGTGTCAATAGAGACAAGGTGATGGCCCTGCAGGCAGCCAGATGAGAAAGTGCGCACCACCGCTGCTACTTGGCCAGATGGGATACGAAACGAGAGGTCTAGTGCCGCGAAGCGGCTCGGCCTCTCTTGTTATCCAGCGCGCCTCCCTCGGGCGCAGCTTGGTCAAGGTCGTCTTGCTTGCTGTCCTGCTCCTCACTACAGCCTGCAGCGTGGCAGAGCCACCGCCTGTTCCGACCGGGACACCCGTGGACAGCATTCCAACCGCCACGGCGACCATGGAGCCCAGTCCTACACCATCGTACGAGGACCTCTATGAACCAAACGATTCGATGCTCAAGGCATCGGGCCCGCTCATCCCCAGTGAAAAGTATCACGGTTTCATCAGCGCAAAGGACGATATCGACTACTTCTTCCTAGAGATCGAGACTCCCCAGATCATCGAGCTATCATTGACCGATATCCCCCCAGGGACTGACTACGATCTGTATCTGGTCACCGGAGAGGAGGATGTCCTGAAAGACTCTGCCAGTTCAGGGCAAGAGGAGGAGAGTATCGAGTACACGACGAGTAGCGTGGGCGTATTCTACGTGCTGGTTCTACCCTTCGAGGGCTACAGCCGGGTGGAGCCCTACACTCTACAGGTGGATCTGTCACCTGCCCCGCCGCCCAGTGGTGAAGATACCTCCGAGCCCAATGACAATCCCGAGCAAGCCACCGGTCCTCTAATACTGGGCCAGGAATACGAGTCCTACATCTGGGACGAGGGTGACGTGGACGTCTTTGTGTTCGAGATAGATCAAGCGGGCACCATGCGGATTGCCTTGACCAACATCACGGCGGTGGCAGACTACGATCTCTTTCTGTCGAGCCAGACCGGCGACCTCCTGGCATCATCCACCCGCGCGGTGGACCGCGAGATTATCGAGCTATTCCTCCAGGCGGGGACCTATTACGTCGCTGTGCAGTCCTACGCTGGTTTCAGTCAGAACGATCCCTACACCATACAGGTCAATACTGTCGAGCCCTAGCCCTCTTGAAGGCAGGGCGAGCTTGTTCCTCAGTGGACCCAGGAGACCGAACAAATGGCATGGGTATGCCCCGAATGCGGACTGTCCAACTCAGACGCCGATAGATACTGTCGCCAATGCAGCCAGAGCCGCTTGGCCTCAGACAAGCCTCTGACCGCGGATCGGGATGGTGCCAGATCCGGCCCCTGGTTGGCAGCTGTGCTGATAGCGATACTGGTTCTCTGCTGCCTCTGTCTGATCGGGTTGGCGCTGCTCGATGAGCTGATGCCAACACATCCCTGGCGGGCCCTGATTTTGGGATCACCGACTCCCACAGCCACACGACCCGCCACCCCCACGTTCTCCCCCACGGCGCCCGCTGTCGTTACTCCGACGTACACCCCTACGCCAGAGGAGAGCTGGGACCCCTACGAGCCTGACGACACGCCGGGAATGGCTCAGCCTATTGAGACTGACGGAACCGCCCAAACCCATAGGCTACACCCGCCCGGGGATCTTGATTACCTGTCGTTCCGCGTCACGGAGGGAACAGAGTACACGGTGGAAACCGGAAACCTCGGGGAGGACTGCGACACCATCCTCACCTTGTATGATGAAACTGGAATCGAGTTGACGCAGGACGATGATGGAGGCGAGGAGTCCTTGGCTTCTCGAGTAAGCTGGATCGCGCGCGAAGACGGAGGACTCCTGGTGGAGGTGCGACAGTTCGACGAGGAAACGGTAGGAGAGGACACCTTCTACGACATCTGGGTATCGGAGAGCCCACTCGTTGTCCTGGAGGGTGATGAATACGAGCCGGACGACACTATGGTGCAAGCCAACGAACTGATTCTCGACGTACCGCAGACTCACACCCTGCACGCTCAGGGGGACCAGGACTGGCTGTTCTTCGAGACCCAGGAAGGCACCACATACATCGTGGAGACCCTGGATCTGAAGGGTGGGATTGATACAATCATCCACCTCCACAACGAGGACGGTGAGGAGTTGGCCCACAATGATGATCGTGGTGAGGAGGGACTTGCTTCGCGCATCATCTGGACGGCCGAGTCCACCGAGGTGTTACACGTGGTGGTTCGCGACTTCTCAGAGCAGAGGGTCGAGGAAGGAATGGAGTATACCATCTCCCTCACTTTGGGCGAGCCCCCAGAAATGGATAGCTACGAGCCCGATGACCGCCAAGACCAGGCCAGCGAAATCGAGGTCGGTTCCTACCAGGATCACAATCTGCACGTCACAGGAGATCGAGATTGGGTCTGTTTTGGGGCCCTGGCCGACACAGACTATGTGATAGAGACCTTCAATCTAGGAGACCGGATCGACACTCACATTGCGCTGTACGATGTGGACGGCAACCAACTGGCCGAAGACGATGACTCAGGTGGGGAACGACTTGCCTCCTCGCTGACGTGGACCGCGCGCGAGACGGGCAATCTCTGTCTACTGATCAGAGACCTGGAGGATCAAGGGGCCGGTCCCGGCACGGAATACTCGATCGTGGTTTCTGAGGAAGGGACCCCAATGCTTTCCCCCGATGGATACGAGCCCGACGACAGTCTGGCTCTAGCGGGGCGAATCGAGACGGGAGATGTTCAGGAGCACAGCATACACGTAGAGGGAGATCACGATTGGCTATCGTTCCAGGCCCAGGAAGGCCATACGTACGTGGTGGAGACATACCAACTCGGGGAGGAGATGGACACCATCCTCTTCCTGTACGACGAAACTGGACAGGAACTGGCGCAGGATGACGACGGCGGTGAAGAGCCGAGGGCGTCATACCTAACGTGGACGGCCCGAGAAACGGGCACGCTTTTCGTCATGATCCGGGACTACAAGGACGACAGAGCGGGCCAGGACTTGACGTACTCTGTTTCTATCTACGAGGGCGCGCGGGTCGAACTTGGCGCTTCCGGAGTCTACGTCACCGACGGCGCGTACCACTTCGTAACGACCGCACGCGCGCCGCTCGCTGTTGGAGTGAGCCAGTTGCTCTCGCTGGAGGACTTCAGCCTGGAGGTTGATGCCACTCAGGTTGGCGGCGAGGACGACAACGAGTACGGACTGATATGTGGGTATCGGGACGACGATAACTACTACGAACTGGCCATTTCGGGCGATGGCTTCGTAGGGTTCTTCGCTAAGGAACGCGGCCGATGGCAGACCATCTCGGCTTTTCGACCCAGCGAGACCATCAATCGGGGCAACGCCGTGAACCGGCTTCGGTTGGAGGTGGACAAGGGCTCGTACGAGTTCTATGTCAATGACCAACTCGCCCTTCAGGAGTTCGATATTCGGTTCGGCGAAGGGTTGATTGGTTTCGGTTGCGGGTCTTTCGCCGACACAGGGGTGCACTGCTCATTCGACAACCTGAGAGTATGGGACGAGGAGGGCATCCTCGTCTGGGAGGACGGATTCGACGATAATAGAGGTGACTGGTACCAGAGCCCGACGAGATAGATTCCCCCCGGGCGATAAGATGATTGGAGGAACCCACGTGATAGACATTCGCAGAGTCAACCGAGTAGGCAGGCTCGGTAATGGCGGGCTCATCGGGGCCTTGCTGCTCACCATCGGCATCGCTTTTATGCTGAGTGGAATGGTCGGTTGCAGCACCCCCGAACCCTCCCCTACCCAGACCCCATCACTTCCTGTCGAGACGCAGCCAGTGGAGACACAGGCGGCCGACACGCCGGTGCCGGACCCAGATGCCACGCCCGAGGCGACCAGGGAGCCGCTGGTCCCACTGGACGACGATCCCATTCTCGGCTCGCCAGACGCGCCTGTAACCTTGATCGAGTATTCGGAGTATCTTTGTCCCTTCTGCCAGCGCTTCGTCTTGGAAACTCTCCCGCTGATAAAGGAGCAATACATCGACACAGGTCAGGTGAAGCTCATCTTCAGGGATTTCCCCGTCCACGGCCAGCCAGCGGTAGCTATGGCCTTGGTCGCAGAGTGCGCCGCGGATCAAGGTAAGTTCTGGGAGATGCATTACATACTGTGGGAGCGTACAGATGCATGGTCTCAGAGCGAGGATCTCTTGACCACCATTCAGGGTTATGCCAGTGAACTGCGCCTGGACGGGGACGAGTACCTATCCTGCCTGGAACAGGGCAAACCCATAGACAGGATCAGGGAAGACTACGAGCTTGGCGTGCAGGATGGGGTTACTGGCACCCCTGGGTTCTTCATCAACGGCACCGAGATCAGGGGAGCCCAACCCTTCGAGGAGTTCCAGAGGGTAATCGAGGAAGAACTGGCGAAATCAGGGTAGGGAGGGTCGACGTAGAATCTCATCTCGCTTCTCAGACAGGCGAGACAGGACACCGGTGCTGAAGCCCTGATCGCGCGCGAAGACCTGGAGATAATCGTAGAAGACGAGGGCCATTCCCCGTGCTCCTTGAGACAACAGGTGTTCAGCCTGTCTGTCTATGCGATTGAGCATCTGCGCTAACTCGCTGTCGCCATCTCTTGCTGCATAATGGAGCGCCTCGCCGTAGTAGCTCAGGCCTTCTTCATATCTCTCCCCTTCGGAAAGCGCCAGCCGTCCCCTGAGCCACTTTAGCTTGGACATCGGCTCCCACCTCTCCATGGCGAGAGCCAGTGATTCCGCCTCGTCTGCCCGGCGCCGGAAGCCATCCAGCCTCCCCTCACTGAAATGCAGGAAGACCAGGTTCATTAGCGCGACGAGTTCGCTGAGTTCCTCCCCCAGTTCCTGGGCCATCTCACGACTTGCTTCGTAGCATTCTAGCGCCTCCTGGGCCCGGCCCTGCCTGTAGTAGACAGCACCCAGGTTGTTGAGGACGATCCCCTGACCTCGCGTGTCGCCCCCTGACTTTCGTTTCGCCAGGCTGCGGAGATAGGCATCAATCGCCTCCTCCCACATGCCGTGGGCGCTGTATGCGTTGCCGAGATCGTTCAGCTCTCGCTCGTCCAGGTCCTCGAAATCCTTGCCCTCTTTCATCTGCTTCTCACCACGAGGCATCCATCAGGCAAACAGCTTCGCTATCTCATCGCGCGGGAACCCTGGAAGCTCCCGCATACCTTGCGGACCCCTGATTCGGATACCCTCCTCCGCATCCACCACACGCCCAATGATCGCCGCCGGGATGGACTCGGCATCCAGCGCCCTGATCAGCCCATCAGCCATCTGTGGAGCCAGAGCTAGTAGGAGAGCACCGGAGGCAATGGTCCCCAGAGGATCCAGACCAAACTCCTCACAGAGCACTCGGCACTCGGGAAGGATCTCTATCTGTTCCTCTTCCACCATCAACCCCACCTGGGCGGCCTGGGCCAGTTCGCTCAGCCCTGTGGCCAGCCCCCCTTCGGTGGGGTCGTGCATGGCATGTACTTCGAATTCTCGGCTGGCCAACCTGGCCTCACGATAGACACTGATGCCCGGTTCCCGGAGATAGGCCTGGGCGCGAGCGATGCGGTCTTCCTCGTAGCCACGCTCTCGGAGCTCGGCCTCCCTTTCTCGCGCGATAATGGCGGTGCCCTCCACCGCTATGCCTTTGGTCAGGACCAGCGCATCTCCTACCACAGCTCCGCCGGAAGTGACCAACTTCTCCTTCTCCACCTCGCCCAGCATCTGTCCGATGACCATGGGCCGTTCCAGGCCGTAAGTGATCTCTGTATGCCCGCCAACCAATGAGACGCCCAATACGCTGCACGCGCCATGCATCTGGCGCAGAATCTCCTCCACCAACTCCTCGTCACTGCCCTCTTCGGGCAAGAGGACTGTCGCCAGAAACCAGAGAGGTACGGCCCCCGTGGTGACCAGATCGTTGGCGTTCACGTGCACCGCGTACCAACCTATCTCATCCGTCGCGAATGTTATGGGGTCGGTCTTGGCCACCAGATACCTGTCGCCCATGTCCAGCACGGCGGCGTCCTCTCCAACGCGCGCACCCAGTACCACACGCTCGTCTTCCAACCGGTACTGATCAAGCAAGCGCGCCAAGAGTTGAGTTGGCAACTTTCCCACGGGGAACCTTGGTCCCACTGAACGTCCCTCCTCTTCGAAAGGGGACTAGTTCGCGAAGCCAGAATCTGTAGCCCATTATAGTGCATCCCCCGCCGGTGAGAAAACAGACTCACCGCCACAGTCGGCGTACGCTACCCCTCTTGCGCAATCCCGCCGGTCCTCGGAGATCCCGGCTCGGGCCCATCCAGTAGGACAGAGAGCAAAGGGGCAGTTGATCCAGCCGCCGACGTGATCCCGACGGACCACATCGGGGACAACAATCAGGTCACGCAAGCACCCGCGGATTGGCTTCTCACGCCCAAGAAGAAGAGCACAGGAGGGGATACTACGTGGGGAAGAGGCGGGAGTGGATGGGAGTCGAACCCACCATGGCTAGCTCGTCGCTACCCATCAACGGTTTTGAAGACCGCGGAGGCCACCGGGTCTCTACCACCCCCACGTATCGTTATCATATTCAGTTTCGCGCACCTAGTCAAGGTAGCGCGCCCGAGGTACGGGGTGAGCACAGTACTGGCTACGACAGCGCATCCCCCAGTGCGCGGCTCACCTCATCGCTGGTGAGCGGCCGGGGGTAATTGAACAGTGGCCCTCTGGGAGGCTCGTTGTAGTAGGGTCGATTGCAGCCGGGACACCCGGAGGTCTGGAAGGCCTCGCCATCGCTCAACACGCCCTCGAGCTCGGAATGCGAAACTCCGAACGAGACAACCTGTCCCTGGTCAGAGAAGTAGAGGTCATCCAAACCCGTCAGCCCCTGAAAAAGAAGATGCCTGGCCACCTGCACGCGCCTATAGCTGGACAGCGCCGGCGGAGAGTTATCCTCCATGCAAGTCCCGCGGACGGGCGTGAAAGCAAATAGTCCCACGGTCACACCGATGTTATGGAGGAATCCGATCATATGGACCATCTCCTCCTCTGTTTCTCCCAGACCGGCCATAAGGTGGGTAGTGATATGACCCGGAAACCGGGAGGCTGCTTCCTCGATGATGGCCAGTGAAATGCGTAGCTCGCCCCCCTTGACCTGGCGATAGATATCCTCAGTCACAGCATCGAGGCTCAAGCCCACACGCTCTGCTCCTAGGTCCAGCAACTCACCCACCTGACTGACGTTTGCCACGAGTGAAACACTCAACGGGATCACATCCCGGAGACGGGCGACCAGCACCTTGACCTGATCGAGCGAACCCGGTCCCACGGTGACCTGCAAGCAGCAGCGGTGAATCCTCCCGTCCGCGTGGGCGCGCTCCAGCGCAGCAAACACCTCGTCTTCGCTCCACTCCGGCCAGGTCACTCGAGACAGCGCTGTGGCCGGGGCCCTGCTGCTTCGCGCCTGCGCGCAGAAGCCACAGTCACGACCACAACGCCCCCCCACCATCAGGTACGCAGTGGTCGGGGGGGCATCGAGGCGAGAATTCGCCAGCCCCAGGACATCCAGGGTCCCAGACGATACCTTGATCAACGTTATCGAGACCCTCCTACTCTGAGGCTTCCTCTGTCGCGCCCGCCGATTCCGCCCTTCTACTCTTCAGGCGGCGGAACACAAACCAAGCACCAAGTGCACAGACAACGATCAAGATAGGTATGTCAAAGGGGCGCATGACCTCGCGCACCCTCTCCCAATGCTCGCCAAAGACGTACCCGGCCCACCCCAGAGCCCAGCACCAAATGAAGGAGCCAGCGAAGCTCCACAAGGTGAACTTGGGGAAGTTCATGCGAGCCACGCCGGCCGGCAGGGAGATGAACGTCCTCACGACAGGCAGCAAGCGTGAGAAGAAGGCGGTATGCTCGCCATACTTCTCGAACCACCTGTCGGCGACCTCTATCTCGTGAGTCCGGATCAGAACGTACTTACCATACCTCTCCAGAAGGGGCCGCCCGCCCTTGGCGCCAATCCAATAGGTGATCACCGAGCCTAAGGTACACCCCACGGCGCCCCACCATCCAGCCCAGAAAGTGTGCACCACAGACAAGCCCTTGGCCTGGATCAGCATCCAGCCGGCGAGAGGCATGGTCACTTCACTCGGGAGGGGTATGCATGCACTCTCAATGGCCATAGCTAGCACGATGCCGGCCCAGCCCACGCTCTGGATCAGGTTCTGAAGGAACAGCACCACCTGATGCTCAATTGCCTCCAAAGTCTCTACCTCCGTACATCCAATGGTCCATTTGTCAGCGGATTATAGCATCCCCTCAGGACTCTGGCAAAACTAGCGAAGAACGTAGAACCAGTGGTTCGCTCTCACACCGGAACGTACATGGAGTCCCCTCGGCGTAGCCTAGACCACGCAGTGCAACGTCATCGGGAAGCCTGGGGGATGCTTTGCCGTCGAGGTTCGTGGTTGCGAATACGGCGCAGAACGGGGCCCGAAGGACGAAGAGCTGTCAGGGGGGAAGCTATGTGCACTGCCGCCTGGATTCCCGGCTTACTAGAGGAGGAGCTCGGCAACCCGGATGACGAAGCGAGACTAGGGTGTCCCACAGGATGTGCGGGATGAGGAAAGCGCGTGTGCCAACGCCGCCAGACGCTCCATGTTGGTCAGGCCCAGAGATACCCCATGATCCTGTAGCTCGCGATAGCCCATGCCCCTGAACAACCTACAACTCGCCACCCTACACATCTCGTCATATAGCTGTGGCCACTCGTGCCCGCGCCTGTCGAGGCAGAAGGAAACGAACTCTTCAGCTAGAACGTTGTCGTCAACGACCACAGGCATCTCCGGAGACAGATCATCGGGTGAGGGACCAATAGGCCAATCAGCAGGGCCGCTTTCGCCTGGATTGAGACCATGACTATTCTACCCCAAGCGATAGGTGTTGGTCCAGGGAATCACCCCACAAAAACCTTAAAGAATCGAAGGTCGTTTCTTAAAGATTGGATACCCTCCCAACCAGCAGCCCGTTACCACCTGGGGGTTGCTCAAAAAGGAGCGACTTGGTCCGAATGCGAATCAGCAGCTGAGGCCGGCACGCACCGGCTTCAGGATGCGAGGTGCGGGGAGGTTCCAGTACCATCGCTCGCACGGCTTCTGCAGACCATCTTTTGCGCAGACGGTCCCCGGAATGTATAATGTATAGATGGAGAGTCAGACATGATGTGGCAGATAGCCGGACATGACTGGGTCGTACGGGTGCTGGACAGCAGCATAGCCACAGGGAGGGTATCGCACGCCTATCTCCTCGCCGGTCCACAGGGCGTGGGTAAGAGCACGCTGGCCAAGAACTTGGCTCAGGCACTGCTCTGCCAAGGGCAAGACAAGCCCTGCGGCGATTGCGGAGCCTGCCGTAAGATCATCGCCGGCAACCACCCAGACGTCCGCGTAGTCGATCTGCACTACCAGGCACTGCTTCGTGAGGAGAGCCTGGTGAAGCAGAAGGAACTGCGCGTGGACACCATCAGGAGCGTCACGCACGAAGCTGGGCTGAAGCCTTTCGAGGGCAAGAGGAAGGTTCTCCTCATTCCCGACGCGGACCACATGAACCACCACGCGGCAAATTCGCTGCTCAAGACTCTCGAAGAACCTCCACCCCACGTCGTACTCGTGCTTACGGCCACGGATCCGCACCTCCTGTTGCCCACCATTGTCTCGCGCTGCCAGGTACTCAGCCTTCGTTTCGTACCGCTCACTCTTATCGAAGAGGAATTGCGCCAGCGGCATGGAGTGGAGTCGAAGCGAGCTAGGTTGCTCGCTGGGCTCAGCGGCGGAAGAATCGGCTGGGCCATCCGCGCCGCGCAAGACGACTCTGTGCTGGAAGAGAGAGCAAACACCCTGCAGGAGCTGGAGGCCCTGCCCAGGAGGAGCCGGCTCGACCGTCTAGACTACGCTCAGCGCTTGTCGCATCACCCCGATGGAACGCAGGATACACTGGATCTTTGGTTGAGTTGGTGGAGAGACCTGCTCTTGATCAGGGGCGGCAGCATGGAGACCATAGGCAACGTGGACGTCTCAGCCACCCTGGAGCAGGAAGCCCACCGCTATGATCTATGGGAGATCGCCAGGTTTCTAAAGGCCATACGCAGCACGCAGCATCAGATCGGATTGAACACTGACGCCCGCCTCGCGCTAGAGGTGCTTCTGTTGGACCTTCCCCCACGCAGCAATTGAGAGGATAAACGTGCCCAGAATCGCAGGTGTCCGTTTCAGGAATACGGGAAAGGTGTACTACTTCGACGCCTCGCACGTAGACGATCTCCAAGAAGGCGAATTGGTCATCGTGGATACAACGAGAGGCAAGGAGGTAGCGCGCGTTTCCACCATCCTGGAAGAAACCCCGCAGAACCTGACGAAGGAAAGCCTGAAGCCGGTCCAGCGGCGAGCTGAGCCCCTGGACCTGGTGCAGATGGAGCGTCATCGCCTCCGCGAGAAGGAGGCGCTCGCGCGCTGCCAGGAGAGGCTAGAAGAGCATCGTCTGCCCATCAAGCTGCTCAAGGCTGAGTACAACTTCGA
>Ga0180437_10008723_pt1 | contig 12789 bp, 11 predicted proteins | sample SS_ome_4_FD_132410 | JGI IMG/M metagenome (GOLD analysis project Ga0180437, IMG submission 132410) | Hypersaline lake sediment archaeal communities from the Salton Sea, California, USA - SS_3_D_1 metaG | ecosystem: Environmental > Aquatic > Non-marine Saline and Alkaline > Hypersaline >...
CAGGGGAACAAACACGGCTACTGGCGAAACTGTCTCGGCAAATTCACCTCGACACTGGCAGGACTCTGGCTGCCCGACAGCCCCCAGCGAGTCTCATATTTAGTTGACGCCGCATACGCACACATATACTTCCACTCACAGAAAAATAATGACTCCGAAATAACCACCCACCGATTCGGACCCTGGAATATCCACACCCTCAACTTCCGCGCCACCGTAGAGTCTATGGTAAATATACTCCGGCCCGCTATGAACCGCATTCGCCAGTTTCATAGCCGATTCCTAACCGACCGCCGTGGCTGTTACCTGTTGATTGCTCTGCGCCGTTACAAAAACGAAACCAACCGATGGCCGGACTCTCTCGAACAGGTCGGCAATCTCGCACCGCAACAGGCCTTCACTGATGCATATAATGACGAACCGTTTGTGTACCAGAAAACCGAAGATGCCTTTATTCTTTACAGCAAAGGTGCGAACGGAAAAGATGAAGACGGCCACCGCAGCCGTTGCAATGAACCCGACGATAAAGCCGACGACTGGCTAATTTGGCAGGATAAACTCGAAAATGACACACACCTGCCCAAATAACAATTGACAGACTCGGGAATTGTCTGTAAAGAAAGGTTTCCCACTAAAATTTTTTTGAAAGGAATTTGAGATGGAACAAGGAATTCCGGAAATTCATGAAGGTATTTCGGTTTTTGCTGGCGCCCTCGGTTGTTTTATGTTTTGTATCTATGTAGTAATAGCTGCGGCAACGATATGGGCCTTTTGCAAGATATTTTCGAAGGCGGGCTATCATTGGGCGTTCGGGCTTTTAATGCTCGTGCCCATTGCCAATCTCGTGATGATATTGTATCTGGGCTTTTCAGATTGGCCGGTTCTGAAGGAAATTCGGCAACTGAGAGAGAAAGATAAGCCTGAGCAAATGCCGGCTTAATATATTTGTCTGTTTATATTTTTATATTGGATAGATTAACTTATGGACACTGAGCAGCGTCCGTATGTGAGTGTTATTGACCCAATTGGTCCGGCTGTCACAAGGGTCAAAGAGATACTTTTTAAGCCGTTCGATTTGACAAAATGGTTCGTCATCGGCTTTTGCGCCTGGCTTGCCGGCTTAGGTGAAAGAGGCGGCGGGTTCAACTTTAACTTTAATTTTCCGCGTCATGGAGAATCCCACCATATAAAAGAAATCGTTATCGAGAATCTATGCTGGGCTATCCCTGTTGCTGCCATCGGATTTGTTTTGATGTTAGCGATAGGCGTTGTGATATGCTGGCTCAGCAGCCGTGGGAAGTTTATGTTCCTGCATTGTGTAGCACAAAACAAGGCGGAAGTAAAAATCCCCTGGCGTAAATTCCGACAGCAGGGTAACTCGCTGTTTGTTTTCCGGCTTGTTGCAGTGATAATCGCTGCTGTATGCATTGCAGTGCTGGCTGGAGCGATGATTTTTCTCATTATTCTCATTTCAGGAAATAAAGGTGGTGTTATTGCTCCGGCTGTTGTTGGCCTGGTATCTGTCATCTCCCTTTTAATCGCTGTGTCAATCTTTATGGCATTGCTGATGAAATTCACAAAAGATTTTGTTGTGCCGATTATGTTTCTTGGCACAATAAGATGTATGGACGGCTGGCGGCAGTTTTTGAAAATTTTGTCTGTGAATAAAGCACGTTTTGCTCTTTATATTCTGTTCCAGATAGTGATTGGAATGGCTATCGGGGGGATTATATTAGCAGCGGCAGTATGTACGTGCTGCTGCGCATGTTGTTTTATGGCAATACCTTATATTGGCACCGTTGTGCTGCTTCCGCTTTTGATTTTCAGCAGGGCATATTCCGTATTTTATTTAAGCCAGTACGGGGCGGAGCTTGATGTTTTTCAGGGTTTGTAGTTCATCCCCGGCAAAAAGCTAAAATTAGTTTATCAGTAAGATTCCAGACAGGAAAGGATTAACCAATGCCCGGAATCGCCGCTATAAATAAGCTTAAATCACATATCGGCTCCGAAGTCAGCCTCTCCGGCTGGCTGTATCAGTCGCGCTCCAGCGGTAAAGTGCAGTTCATAATCATTCGTGACGGGACGGGAATCTGCCAGTGTATAATCGAAAAGGACAATGTCAGTGATGAGCTTTTCGAGAGATTGAAACATCTCGGTCATGAATCGGCACTCGCCGTTAGCGGAGTCGTCCGCAAAGACGACCGAAGCCCCGGCGGCTGTGAGCTTGCCGTCACCGACGCTAAAATCATCCACGAGGCCAGCGACTATCCCATAACACCTAAATCGCACGGCACAGACTTTCTGTTAAAGCATCGTCATCTCCACCTCCGCTCACAACGCCAGTGGGCAATCCTCAAAATCCGCCACACGCTCATTGATGCAATCCGCCGGTTTTTCAACGACAACGGCTTTACACTCATCGATACACCAATTATCACAGCTATGGCCGCCGAAGAACAGCAGGCCCTTTTCGAGGTTGACTACTTCGGTACACCATTTTACCTTACGCAGACCGGACAGCTTCACCTCGAAGCCGCTGCAATGAGCCTGAGAAAAGTTTATTGCTTCGGCCCGACCTTCCGGGCGGAAAAATCGAAAACCCGCCGACACCTCACCGAATTCTGGATGGTCGAGCCGGAAATCGCCTTCATCGACCTTGACGGCCTGCTGGAACTGGCGGAAAACTTTGTTACATCCATTGTCACCAGTGTCCTGGAAGAAAACAAAGCTGAGCTTGAAATACTCAACGCCGACATCGAAACGCTCGAAAAGATAGCCCCGCCGTTTCACCGCCTCACATATACCGAAGTTGGTGAAATACTCAGCGGCGAAGAAACCAGCAGATTCCTCGCCGGGCAACTCGAAGAGTTGAAAAGCGCAAAGCAAAACACAGTCTCACAAATCGAACAGCTCGAAAAACAGCAGGCCCAGCCACTGAAAAAATATAAACAGGAAAAAATCGCTGCCGAGCTGATTAAACTGCGCTCGTTTCTTACCGAGCTCGAACAGAAAATTCATAATAATCCGAAACACGCCCGGATTGCAGCCCAATTCAAATGGGGTAAAGACCTGGGCGGATCCGACGAAACGATTATTTCTCAAATGTACCAAAAACCGGTCTTCGTCACGCACTACCCGAAAGATGCAAAAGCGTTTTATATGAAAACCGACACACAAAATCCTTCGACTGCGCTCAGGACAGGCAATAATGTAGTCCGGAACTTTGACCTGCTCGCACCAGCCGGCTTCGGAGAAATCATCGGCGGGGCAATGCGAGAAGACAGCTACCGTATTCTTGCACAGCGTATAAAACAAAACAATCTGAATATAGAAAACTATCAATGGTATCTCGACCTGAGAAAGTACGGCTCAGTCCCGCACGGGGGTTTCGGTCTGGGCATCGAGAGGACCCTCGCATGGCTCACGGGACAGAAACACATCCGGCAGTGCATTCCATTCCCGCGAATGCTCGGTAAAATATACATTTAGCCAAATTAAATTCTGCAAAAAGGGTGGACAAAAATCAGTGTTTTTTGTAATATAGGGTGCTCCTGTTTGTCCTGAGCGCAGTCGAAGGGTTTTTATTGCACCTTTCACGAATCTTTTGAGAAAATATCGTGCGTTTAACTTTGTGGATTAATATATGGCAACCGATATACTTGATGTAGCTGGTTTTACTATCTTAAAACGTATCGGTACGGGTGCGCGAAGTATTATTTATATGGCAACCGATAATACCAATAAACACAAAGTCGCTCTCAAGCGTGTCCTTTATCGCAGGCCAGAAGATAAAAGGATATTCGAGCAGGTCTGTACCGAATACAAAATAGCAAACCAGCTCGACCACCCATACCTTCGCAAGTGCTACAAGCTGAAAAAGAAACGAAGTATGTTCAAAACCAGTGAAATGCTGCTGTCGATGGAGTTGTTCGACGGCACTGTTCTCGAAGACTGCCCTGCCCTGAGCCTTATTGACGTCCTGCTGGTCTTCAGAATGGTAGCCGACGGCCTAAATGCTATGCACCAGCGAGGTTTCGTTCACTGCGATATAAAACCGAACAATATAATGCTTGACAAAGCGGGGTCGATTAAAATTATAGACCTTGGCCAGAGTTGCAAAATCGGCACAATAAAACCGAGAATACAGGGTACACCGGACTATATCGCACCTGAGCAGGTCCAAAGAAAACCGATGAGCCTGAAAACAGATATATTCAATCTTGGCGCTACTATGTACTGGGCGCTGACCGGTCACCACGTCCCGACTCTCATACCCAAAAAAGACAAGTACGGCCTGCCTGTCGTGCGCAAGTGCAAACCGCCGCACCAGATAACAAAAGTTCCTCTCGGTGTCTCAAAACTGGTAATGGACTGCGTAAAAGAACCGCCGCAGGAAAGGCCCCGCAATATGCTCGAGGTGATATCCAGGCTCGATGTCCTGATTCACGGTATCCTGGCGAACAAAGCGAACACAAATAAAAATGCCTCAAAAAATAATTGAACTGCTCAAACAATGCGCAAATGCAAATTTCGAGGATGATTTCCGCCGCGAAAATCTGGTAGTACTGCCTGGCAATGGAGACCTTATAGCCACAGGTGACATCCACGGACACCGCCGGAACTTTGAAAAAATCAAAACCTATGCCGACCTCAAAAACCATCCCGAAAGGCATCTCATCCTGCAGGAAATTATCCACGGCGGAGCCGTCGATGAAAAGCAGAATTGCCTTTCATACCAGCTGCTTTTCGACGTCGCCAGGTATAAAATAAACTTTCCAAATCAAATACACTTACTGCTGTCCAACCACGATACTGCCTTTATAAGCAACACCAGAGTTCTCAAAGACGGCAAAGAAATGAATGCCTCTATACGAAGAGCGCTCGACAGGGAATTCAAACAAAACAGCGGCGATATAAAAATGGCAATCGCAGAGTTGTTGTTCTCCCAGCCATTGGCCGCCAGATGCGAAAACAGAATATGGCTCTCTCACTCTCTGCCTTCCGATATACTTATTAAAAAATTTGACAAATCCATTTTTCATCGTCATCTTAAAGTGAACGATATCGTAAAACCCGGCTCAGCATACATCCTTGCCTGGGGCAGAAAAATGAGCCGTCAAACCCTTGAGAAAATGGCACAGATGCTTGATGTCGATTGCTTCATACTCGGCCATCAGCCGCAAAGCATGGGTTTTAAAAAAGCCGCTGAAAATCTCTTGATAGTCGCTTCGGACCACAATCACGGATGCCTGCTTCACATCGAGCTGAAAAAAAGTTACACTACCGATGAGCTGCTCGGTGCACTCGTCCCGCTGGCATCTATCGAGTAAGAAATTCTGACCTTATAAGAAACTAAAAGGCTGTCTGAAAAATAATCATTATGGACTGGTATATACCCATAGCCTGGACTGCAATCGTATCACAGCTCCTGTTTGTTATTTACGTTTACAGAAACTACCACTACGCGCTGTCCAAATACCAAAAGCACCGAAACTTCACCCCCGATACCACACTCATTATCCCCTGCAAGGGTATCGATTCGGGCTTCGATGAAAACATCTGTTCCTTCTTTCTGCAGGATTTTGATAACTATCGGTTGTGGTTCGTGGTAGCAGACAAAGCAGACCCCGCTTATGAAAGGCTTCAGTTGCTGAAACAAAAATTCGCACAACAATCAAGAGCCAAACAAATACAAATCCTCGTCGCCGGAAGCGGTCGGAGTTGCAGCCAGAAGGTTCACAACCTGCTCTATGGTTACGAAAAAGCCCCTCCTCAGACTACGGTGCTAGCATTCGGTGATTCCGACGTTTGTGCACCTGCTCACTGGCTCCGGCACCTCGTGCATCCTCTGCATAAACAGAAATACGGCGCCGCAAGTGGTTATCGATGGTTCGTACCACCCAGAAACAACCTTGCCTCTTTGGCAATGTCCGCCATAAATGCCAAGGTCGCTCAACTGCTCGGGAACTCAAGATTCAACCAGGCATGGGGCGGCTCAATGGCAATCCGAAAAGACATCTTCGAGCAGGCCGGTCTGAAACAAATCTGGTCTAAAACCCTGAGCGACGACCTGTCACTCAGTTTGGCTGTCAGAAAAACAAAAAAAATAATCGCCTTTGTTCCTGCCTGCCTCGTTGCATCATACCATTCAACCAGCTGGTCGGAACTGTTCGAATTCGGAAGACGACAATTCCTCATAACACGAATCAACGCCCCGGCTACATGGGCGTTCGGGCTGTTCAGCTGCCTGTATTCAATCGCCGGTCTCTGGGCCGGGCTGGCCGCGGCAATCGTAGCTTCTGCCGGACAAGTCAGCAATCCAGGCCTGTTTGCCGCCGTCCCAATCGCCTTTGTCGCCGGCCCCGTGACAAGAGCAATTATGCGTCAGACAATGATTAGAAAAATACTGAAAAAAGATATCGGCAAACTGTTCGAGGCGCAATTGGCTGACATTCTGGGCTTCTGGTTCTGGGACATTGTCTGTCTGATAATCATTATCTTTTCCGGCTTTGGCAGGACCATCCGATGGCGTGGTATCCGCTACAGATTACAAAGCCCTACAGATACCAGGGTCGTCTCTGAATCAAAGTCAGCTAAGAACAGCTAAAGTTATCTCACTTTATATCCTGCTCGCTGCTGCCTACAAGATGTATCCGGTTTTTGCCGGCACGCTTGGCCGTTAACAGAGCCTGGTCGGCCATTTCAAAAAGTCCCTCCGCCGTATCTGCCTCGCGCGGAAAACTGGTAAGGCCTCCGCTTATAGTCAGCACGCCCTTGCCCTCTGGTCCCAGTGACGGCAGGTATGTCTTTTTTAACTCATTCCTGAATCTGCTGGCGATAAATACTGCCTCCCTCGGATGCTCCGCCGCCACCGAACGGCGTTCCTGTCGGCTGTTTTTGCGACCGTCACGAGAAGCATCCCAGAAAATCACGGCGAATTCATCTCCCCCGATTCGGCCCACAATGTCGTGCCGGCGGCAGCTTCGCTTCATCAATACCGCCGCCTGACGCAAAATTTCATCGCCGGCGAAATGGCCGTAAACATCGTTGTAATGCTTGAAATTATCAATGTCAAAAATAAGAAGCGTTACCTGTGCTTTATCGCGGCGGGCCTGTTTTATAATCTGTCTGGTAAATTCCCAGGTGTACCTGCGATTCTTCAGGCTGGTAAGCTCGTCCGTCGTTGCAAGTCTCTCCATCTCTCTGATTTTTTCCACGCTCGGCGCTGTCGGTGCCGAGCTGTCGGCTCTCTGCTTGTGCAAGCCGGTAATAAATTCGCAAAAGCTGCTTACCGTAACGGGGCAAATCAGATAATCCTTCGCTCCTCCGTCTGCAACAAGCTCGGCCGCCTCCGGCTCCTGCCACATCCTTGCCAGAAGAAACACCCGGCAGGTAGAATCAGCCCGTCTAAAAGCCTCTACGACAGAGGCCATTCTGCCGGCGGAACCTTCCAGGACCAGACCCGCCGCAGAAAAATTACCTCTACCTGCCATTTCCACCGCATCGAGCACACTTTCACAGACTTTAACCGGCAAATCCGCCGGAATTTCAGTGTCCCCAAAAACCTTCTGCGCGTTGCCGGCGATAATTATCCGGGCATCCACAGCGCTGACTTCGTCCACGTTTCCGAAAACCATCTACTCATCACCCTCTAAAAGTGCATTCACCTCAGAGCTGCTGATAAGATAATCCTGTCTTGACAATCTCCTCCTGTCATCACCTTTTTTATCCTTGCTTTGCGCTTCTTGTCTGCCGAAAGCATCTATAATGCGAGCCAGTTGAACTGCCTCATAAACAATCACCGCACCGGCCCCCTGAGCCTGCAATAATCGTTTTGAATCTGCCATTTTTGTTCCCGTATCCGCCACGCAGCAGCACACGTTGCCCATCTGCTTTGCCTTGTGGATAAACTCATCCCCCTCACGCAAAAGCTCTGCCGCCCGCCCGACTATGATGTTTTTTCCTTTCCCTGACTTTGCCAATATTACTGCAGCGGCGTAAATATCACCCAGGTGGAACATATCGATAGTTCTTTGCTCACACAGTGCCTGCAGCTCACAAAGCAAATCCGCCGATACTTCTGCAATAATCACAACCCGTAAATCTCTGTGCAAATCAGACATCATCACAAACCACACCTCCGAGATATCTCCACACCGTTATCTTTATGGATTATAACCGAATCCGCCCCAAAAGTCAAACCCGTCCGTCTGCCGACACCCGAAACCCTTCCATCGCTCGCACTTACTGCTATAATACACCTATGAATCATAAGGAAAGATTTCTGGCAACTATAAATCGCCGGGCCGTCGACAGGCCCGCCTGCTGGTTGGGTTTACCCTGCCCCGATGCATTTCATAATTTGCTCGAATACTTCAACGTCTCAAGCCTGGCCCGCCTAAAGGAAATTCTCGGTGACGACCTTTACGCAGTTGAAATACCATACCGTTCACCAAACGCAAATTCAATCACTGCCGCACTTGATCTGGCCGGCAAAGACAAATCGGCAACACTGACCGCTCCGGGCTTTTTTGCCGACATTCACGACCCCGCCTGCATAGAAGATTTCAACTGGCCCGACCCCAATGGGCATATCGACGCGGCTGAATGCAAAAAAATCGTTCACGAAGTACCGGATGAATATGCAGCAATCGGTGTTCTCTGGTCATCGAATTTTCAGGACGCCTGTGCGGCCTGTGGTATGGAATCGGCATTTATCAAAATGGCCGATGAACCTCGAATGTTTCAGGCTATTATCGACAGGGTCACACAATTTTACCTGCAGGCAAACGACATATTTTACAAAGCTACAGCGCACCGCCTCGATGCCGTCTTAATGGGTAACGACTTCGGCTCACAGGACAGACTAATGCTCTCGCCAAATATGCTTCGTAAATATGTCTGGCCTTATGCAAAAAAACTCATCCGGCAGGCCAAAGACTACCGTCTGCCGGTCATTTACCATAGCTGCGGCTCTATTTATGAAATAATCGGCGACCTAATCGAGTTGGGCGTAGATGTAATACATCCCTTTGAGCCGACGCCAAAAAATATGATGCCTGAAAAGCTGAAAAAAGATTTCGGCGACAAAGTTTCCTTCTGTGGCGGCATTGATGCACAACATCTCCTGCCAGATGGCACACCATCACAAATAAGACAGAAAGTCAAACAGCTAAAGAAGTTATTCCCGACCGGCCTGGTCATCTCACCCAGCCGGGAAGCCATTTCGCCGGATATACCACCGCAAAACATACAGGCCCTCTTCGAGGCAATATCCCCTTCAGGGTAGTAACCCTCCACAGGCGGATCAATCGTGAGCACTATACAAAAGAGCAGCGAAAAAAAATTTGATTGCTTAAAACCAATATATTATACTATTAGCCAGGCTCAGCAACAGGGCTGAGTAACTTAAGATAGGAGAGAAAAAAATGACCTCTAATGCAGATTATTCACGACGGAAATTCCTCAAACAGATAGGCGGAGTTGCAGTCGCCGGTGCGGCGGCTACCTCATTTGCCGGGGGCAGCATAGCCGAAACAACGAATAAACACAAGGTAAAATACCGAACGCTTGGAAAAACCGGCCTAAAAGTATCCGAAATAGGTTTCGGAGGCCACAGTTGGGCATATAAAAAAGTTGCCGACGGAAAAGGCGGCTTACGCAGGGCTACCATTGACGAAGCCACAGAAATGATTGCCGAAGGGATCGACATGGGTGTAAACTTTTTCGATTCATGCACCTCAAGATTTGAGTCCATCATTCCAGGAGAAGCTCTCAAAAGACTCAAAGCCAGAGACCGTATTCTCGCCTCCATACGTGTCACGCACAAGTGCAAGGGAGTCAAAGCTGACAAAGACGAGATTTATAAGTGGACCGAAGAGCGTCTCAAACTCTGGCAGACCGATTACTTCGATTTCTGCCTGCTTTGCAATACCCAACAGGATACTCCGCAGTCAGGCTACTGGGATATGTCTTATTCGATCGAAGCGTTAGAAGAGCTTAAAAAACAGGGCAAAATCCGTTTTACAGGCTTCGGCTGTCACTTCACACCGGAACTGTTCCTGAAAGCCTTCGATAAATTTGGCGATTACTTCGATACCTGCTCCATACCATATAATATCCGCCATCGCGCCGCAGAAGAGATACTTCCTGCTGCAAAGAAAAAAGGACTAGGCGTTATCACTATCAAACCATTTGCAAGAGGTTCTCTTTTGAAAAAACGCGACCTCGGAGGCGCCGACGCAGGCCTGCCCAGAGACATGATTGCATTCGTCCTCGAGAACCCTCTCGTGGATATTTGCACCTGTGGCGTCCACACCATAGAGCACGTCAGGGAAAACTTCAGCGCCTCCTGGACACCACTGTCTCCTGAAGGCAGGCAGCGCCTACAAATCGCCGCTGCCACCCAATGCCCTGATGCACACGCAAAATGGCTCGAAAAGGACTGGCTCTATGCCTGAACCTAAAAATCCTGCATCGCTGCTCATCTGCTCCGTTGCGCTTTGCCTGCTCACTGTCACATTATTCAGTTGTACCGCCGACAACGGCAGCAAAGCCAGGCCTTCTAAAGACGATAGTGCCGAATACCAGAAATTGCTCGACGAGTTAAAAAACCCGCACATCAACACAACCCCGTTAAGCCGTACCAACCCTCTGGCCGGATGTATACTCTGCCATGTCGATATAGAAGACGAACACCTTGCAAGCACGCACTGCACTGCCGACAACATGGGTTGTGTTGAATGTCACGGCCAAAGCGTCGGGCACATAAACGACGAAAATAACGAGGTCAAACCCGATGTGATGTTCACCCGGGCCAACACCGACCGATTATGCAGCCCATGTCACGATTGCTCCCGACAAGTCACCCCTGATTGGAAACAAACTCCAGCCTCGAAGCGAAAAACCTGCACCGGTTGTCACCCCGCCCACCGGTTCCCAGCTCTCGCTGGCGCCAAAATAAAACCTGATTTATTTACAAGTCCTAATCCAGCTTCGGCAAATTAGAAAGACTCTCCCCGACCTGCCCGGCATAATAACTCTCCGGGTAAAGCTCCATGAAGCTTTTTAAGGTAGTACGGGTGTCGGCCAGAAGTTTTTCCCTCTGCTGCTCACTCGATTTGTCAAGTTGAGTCCACATCTGAACTTTCAGCCTGCCCAATTCATATAACGCAATTATTCCTCCGTCCCTGTCAGCAAATTTCTTATGCAGCTGCTCCAATCTCTTCTGCCTCATCCGTTCATCCTTAATCAGATTAACCCTGGCAAGGGCAAGATTATCAAACAACGCATCTTTTTCGTTAATATCCTCGAGCAGCCTCTCAATCCGGTGAAGGTAATACAGGCCATAAGGATTCAACCTGACAAACTCTGCCAGACGTTGCGACGATTTCTTGTTCCCCGACCTGTTCTGCTCGCTAATCAACAGCCGTAATTCCTTTATCCGCCGCTCGGCATCGGTCAGCCTATACTTTGTCATAGCCGTATCGGCCGGCGGCTGAAACGGACTCAAAAAACTATCCTGCCCGTTGCCGCCTTCTTCGAATTCACCCAGAAATTCCGCTGCCATCGACTCGGCCTCTTTCAGCAGCTTGTCCGCTTCTTCAAACAACCCTCGTCCCGCCCAGTGTATCGCCATGCGCCACCTGGCCTCCACCGACTCTGCGCTGTCGTCAAACCGCCGATAAAGCTCAGACCATATTTCCCGCGAATGTTCGAATGCATAATCGCTGTAAAAACAAAGCCTTTCCCGCTCAATCAAATTCAAGTCCGGGCTGTACTCGCTCAGAATCCCCTTATAATAAAGAGCTATCCCCGCCCGTTCACTCTTTCCATGCTTGCTTATGAACGTGTTGTATTTGTCAATCAGCTCCTCTCTTTTCCGCTGATATCGCAGTTCTTCGGGCACCATAAACCAGTTAGGCCATTTGTCATACCGCAACTGAGCCTTAATCAAATCTTTCAATTCAGCGCGAAGAAGTATCGGGTCCGTCGGTAGAAAATACGCTCCCACAAGGTCTTTTCTGACGTCAGGGTCCAAAATCGTTTTATCCAGCGCATCGGTCAGGCTGTGAGTTGAAAATTCCGTCACCTCCCGTGGATTATATTCGGCTGTATAAAGCTGATAGTCCAGCTCGGTAAACCCCACCTTGAAACAGAATGTGAAAAAAGCACACCCCAGAACAACCGCGCTGACAATCCAGATAAGGCCTGGTTTATACCTCGTAAAATGACCTATCCCCAAAACCACACCCGCTATTGCCAGCCCAGTCACCAACGCACAAATCCATGGTGCATAAGAAAAGCCCAGCTTAATAAGACCAATGTTATGTACGCCGCCGAAAAAACCCAGATAAACTAATTGTGGTACCGTGCAAAGCGCAATCGCAATAATCCGCGAGCGAAAACGAAACAGGCGAGAAGCTGCACCGATACAGCTTATCAAAACACAAACCGCAAATAACGGCAAATTACCCAGAAACACCAGCCCTAATACGAACGGCAAACTGTACCTAAAACTCATCAACTGCGAAACCAAAGCAGGTACAAATCCCAGCAGGCCGATCAGCAAACCTAATACGAGTATCTGCCACGGGTATTCGAATATTCCGGCTCCGTTTGTCACCGCCCCTGCCAGCGACCATGACTTGGGGTTCATTAAACTTTCCATCTCAAAATCCCAGAATGTCCCGCTGACTATTTTTGACCACAGCACACAGGCCGACAAAAATACAACCAGTGCCAGCAGCCAGCACATCACAACATTCTGATGGCTGTAATGAAGCGTCG
>Ga0180437_10008724_pt1 | contig 12788 bp, 10 predicted proteins | sample SS_ome_4_FD_132410 | JGI IMG/M metagenome (GOLD analysis project Ga0180437, IMG submission 132410) | Hypersaline lake sediment archaeal communities from the Salton Sea, California, USA - SS_3_D_1 metaG | ecosystem: Environmental > Aquatic > Non-marine Saline and Alkaline > Hypersaline >...
ATGCGGCGTTGTCGTCGCAGCACGGCGCGACCAACGCGGACAGTGCATCTACGTAGCGTGCGTCCGCCTCGACCGAGGGGACGAGCGTGTACCACCACTCGACGAACTGCGGCAGAGACTCGAGGGACAGGGGAATCCCGTACGCCGTCTCGGTTCCCTCTCCCGGGATGAGCTCAGCCCGAATCTCAGCCAGGAGTTCCTCGTCCTTCTCTTGAGCGATTCCTACCACAGCAACAGCCGCCAGCATGGCGGCGATACCCATCCAGAAGATCCAGCTCATTCTTTGCTCCTTCACTCTTGCGCAACGGGCTATCAAGGATGGACCTCCCTGCTTAATTGGAGTCATAGATCTATTTTACTGGATGAAGCCCCCTCTGTGTACCCAAGGGGGAGATCCAGCGTTCGGGTCACGAGGTCCCATTGCGTGCCTCCTGGAGAATCATCTTGTCCAGCGTCATGTCGGAAACCGCGCAATGAGGTCTGGAGTCCTTCTCCTCAACTCTCTGAGCCGCTTCATCCGGTTGCTGGCCATCCCCCCGATTTCTCATTGTCCTGAGTAGTCCAGAGAGCAGGGCCGGGCCGTAGTGGAAGACGAAGGTGTCTGGGGTTGCACTGAATGGTGCTGAGCAACATCGCGTCGTGCGTCATCACTCCCAATGGGGCGCTTCTTCTCGCGCACGGGCGGAATCTGCCCAAACATGTACGCCTGACTAGAGGAACGCTTGAGCATCTGCGATGATCGATTCAGCAACGAGTTACAGAAGGCTCTCGCTGCGCAGCTCGACATGGTGTAGGACAGCCTATTGCAGGTGGATCACGCGTTCGTGATCCTGATGTTCGCAACGTCTTTCACCATTGCCTGTGAGCGAGATGATCTGCACCGGACGACAGGCACCCTCCAACTCGCTCTCACTCCCATGCGCAATTGGACTCCACTGCCCAATGGGCCCTTCAGGCTTCTCGCTCCAACTCAAACGACAGGCAGTGTGGACCTTCGCCGGCAGCTGGTAGGAGCTTGAACGCGGGATCAAAGACCTCCAGGCCTGCTGCCCGAACCGTCTTGTTGAGTCTGTTGCCATGGAATGACAGAACCTTGCCATCCCCCAATGCGAGCATGTTGATTTCGTTCTTGTACGCATGCTCTGCCGGCACCTTGATCAGCTCCCAGCCGAGCGCGTCCAGAAAACCGATGAAGTACTCAGGCACTGCGTCGCGACAAACGATTGCCAATCTATGCGCAATCGGAGAGAAGATGACGTCCAGATGATTCCACTTGGCGAGGAATTCCACAACGAACACGCGTCTGCCATACTCGGACAAGATCTCTCTAGCGTTCTCGACTCCGGAGTTTGTGCTGCGGTTGCCGTTTCCTATGATGAGTGTATTCCGGTCCAGCCAGAAGCAATCGCCGCCTTCCATGCACCCACGAGTGATCAGCTCCGGTAGGACCGTCTCACCGAGCCTCTGGAGGCTCTCCTTGGCAACCTGCTCCTCGCCTTTCCTCTCCTGATAGCGGAAGCGTCCAATCAGTATGCCATCCGGTGTGTTCACTCCGAAGTCCCTTGTGCTTGCTTGCCAAGGCAGTTCCGGTGTTACATCAACCCAGCCGATGTCGATGCCAAGCTGCACAAAGACGTCTTCAAACTCTGCGTAGTCGCCGAGCCATGCTTCCCGGCCATACGCTACTCCTTTGTCGTGGAGATCCCGTGCAATGTCGCTCAGCGGCAGGATGACGTAGTGCTCAGGCTTTCCCAGAAAGACCCGCTTGAGTCTACCGGTTGAGTTGTATACGGCCGTCTTTTTCATGATCCAAGCTCCTCCTCACCATGTAGACCCCACAGACTCTAAGAGGTACGTCTAGCGCATTTCAATGATGGTCTGGGCCATAGTCGCCGCGCCGTATAGCAGGGCATCCTCGTCGATGTCGAAGTCTGGCTGATGTAGGTAGGTGCCTCTGCCATCGCTAGCACCTAGCTGGAAGTAACAAGAGGGGGCTTCTTGGGACCACACTGCGAAATCGTCCCCGCTCAACAGAGGTCCAATCGTCAGAACTGCTTCTTCTCCAAGGAGATGTGCCGCCGCGTTTGCCACTCCCCTACACACATCTCGATCGTTTACGATTCGTGGGACCTTCATTTCGATTCGTGTGTCCACGCTGACTCCGTAGATCAGCTCTATCCCGTCTCCTACGTGGGGAAGCTCCTTGAGGAGCCTCTCCCTGGCCACGGAACTCAGAGTTCTGATGTCGCCTTTCAATCTGACTTCAGCGGGGACACTGTTTCTTGCCTCTCCTCCGTGAATGGCGCCGATCCCCACGTTCCTACATTCTCGAGGGTCCATCCGCCGATTCAGATAAGAGTTCAGTTCGACAATCAGGGCTGCGGCGGCAGTGATTGGATCCTTCCCCAGGTGCGGTGCCGCCGTGTGAGAGGCTTCCCCTTTGATCGTAATATCCAGGTGATCAATCGACGCCTTCATCGGTCCACAGCAAATACCCACTGTCCTCGGAGGCAATCGCGGATCCACGTGACAGCCAAGGGCGACATCATACCGAATCCCTCTGAGTTCATCAGAGTCAAGCATCGCCCTGGCTCCCTCATCAGTCTCCTCGGCCGGCTGGAAGGCAAAGATCACCTCCGAATCGAATCGACCCTTCACGTCCTGGAGTATTCGAATAACTCCAAGGGCAATCGCGACATGGGCGTCGTGGCCACAGGCATGCATGACACCCTCATTCCTGGATGCATAGCTGCTGTCCCTTGTCTCGTGAATGGGCAAAGCGTCCATGTCTGCGCGAACCAGTATCTTCCTCTTCGAGTCGCTTTCGTTGAGCGTCGCGATCAGGCCTGTCCCGCCAACTCCTGTAATCGCTTCTAGCCCGGCCTCATGGAGGTTCTCTTCAATGCAGGCTGCGGTTTCTCGCTCTTGGAACGCCAGTTCCGGGTTCCGATGGATCCTCCGCCGGATCTCTCGCATGTAGGCGAAGTACTCCTCTGCTATGCTCAGAACATGATCGCAAGCCATTCTTCCCCCACGGAAGACACGCGATTCGACCAATGCATCAAAGCGACCTCAGTTCTCTGGGGCTCTCCGAGAGAACCTCAGTTCCCTCTTCGGTCACGAGGATGTTCTCCTCCACGTGAAAGACACCGCATTGCTCCACCACTCCCGGTTCAATGGCGATTGTCATGCCCGGTCTCAAGATCGTCTCATCGTACTCCGTTATGTGAGGCGGCTCCGTCGAGGACATCCCAATCCCGTGCCCCAATCGACCGGCCTTGAACGAGCTTGCTAGACCCTCTCTACTCATTTCCTTCCTACAGATCTCGACCACGTCCTTCGCCGTCAATCCCGGGCGAATCGCTTCAGCCGTTCGTAGCGTGGCTTCAGAGACCGACCTCTGCATCTTCTTCTGTTTCTTGCTCGCCCCCCCCACAACCCCGGCCCGAGAGAAGTCCGATGCGTAGTGTCCGTAGTAGACAGCGGTGTCCATCCAGACCATATCCCCAGATTCAACTTTTCGCTGTGTCGGTTTCCCGCTGATCCTGTCGTAGTTCCCGTCTCCAGACGTGATGAAGCTGAATGCGATACCGTCTGCACCTCTCTCGATTGCGGACTTCTTCAACAGCTGCGAAATCTCCTGCTCGCTCATGCCCGCTGTGATGCCCCTGAAGCAATCGGCGTATGCTTCCGCTGTGATCCGGCAGGCTTGTCTTACCCGATCAACCTCGTTCCTCGATTTGACCATTCTCAGCGACCACAGAAGCGCCGACGCATCGCAAAACTCGGCCTTGACGCTCCGTAGGAGCTCCTGTACGTCGTTATGAGGCAAGTCCATGCGCTGTTCGAATCCAAACTCCGCTCCGACTATCCGTCCTCCGAGCTCCTCGAGCGCCTTCCTGATCTGAGCTACCGGCATGCTCCGAAGCGACGTATAGGATCTAACATCCTCAATCCACGTCTCCCTTTTTGCATCACTGGATACGAACTCATGTACCAGCATGATGGGCTCTCCCTCTCTTGGGAGCAGTACAACGGAAGCCCTCGAGTAGCTCCTCCAGGATCTTCCTACGACGTCGTGCCCGGTGAAGTAGTAGTAGTTCTTCCCCTCGGTGATGAGGAGGACGTCGATACCGTCGCTCTTCATGAGCTGCTGAGCCTTCTCGTATCGTTGCTCATACTCCGAACGCGGGAACTCGCTGTACATGATGACGCCCCCTTTCTACGGTCTGCTGCGGTCAGAGGATTCGCCTGCCCGGTGCTTTCCTCCTCTTCGGCTCCCCATCGCTATTCCGTTCTACCGTACGGCATTTCCTTGTCTGGAGGTAAGAACTTCGTTATCACCGGTGACACATGCCGTGTCTCCAGCCGTCCGTTCACGGAGCGCAGGACGCTGTTCTTCGTCCAGTTTGGATAGTCCGTCGCAGGGAAGTCCCTGACGTAATGAGACGCCCTGCTCTCTTCTCTCGTAATGGCCGCTGTAGCAGTCAGTTCCAAGAGATGCCGCATGTTTCTCACTTCTAATGCATTTCGCCAATCAAGATTGCAGGTTCGGCCCTTGTGTTCTGCCACAACTCGAGTGCATTCGTCTTCCATTTCCCTGAGCTCCGACAAGGCCTCCTCCAATCCTTGCACGGTCCGTATGACGCCGATCTTCTTCCAGGCGATATCCTGCAGCCTCTTCCGCACATCCTGGGTGTCTGCCCCTGCCGTTCTTTCGAGCGGTGACTCCAATTCCTCAAGGAAGCACTCCACTTGATCCCGGTCGAATCGCAAGAGGTCTGTCTGCTTGGCAAAGCTGGCGGCGGCCTCGCCGGATCTCTTGCCCCAGACCAGGAACTCCGTGAACGCGTTTCCGCTCAACCGATTGCCGCCGTGCACCCCGCCGGCTACCTCTCCTGCTGCGTATAGGCCCTCCAACGTCGTTCTCGCCCCATCGTCTATGCGGATTCCCCCATTGAAGAAGTGACTCGCCGGAACGGACTCCAGGGCATCCGCCCCCAGATCCGGCAGGTACTCGGCCATATCGAACCCGCCGTATCTCAGGATCAAGGGTTTCACGTTCTCTATGTAGTTCCGTATCAGGTTGTTCGGGAGGTGCTTCAGCGACACGTAGACGCCTCCGTGGGGGCCACCCTCTCCCCTCAGGATCTCATCCATCATCGCGACAGATGCGATGTCCCTGGTAGTATGCTCGAGGTTCTCGGGATCCCATTTCTCCATGAATCTCTCTCCGCGCCGATTCAACAGATGCCCGTGGAACGCGCCCGCGGTGGAGAGCAAGAAAGGAACGTCGACACCTTTCACAGCAGGAGGCCAGACAAACGATCCTGGGAGGAACATCGGGAACTCCATGTCAATCAGCTCCGCCCCAGCTCTGAATGCCATCACCTGCCCATCTCCCGTCAGTTGCTCTGGCGCGGTGGTGTGGGGGTACTGTCGCATGGCTCCCCCCGTAGCCAAGATCACCGCCTTGGCATGGAAGACCAGATACCGGCCTTGCCAATCGACGCCAAGAGCTCCTACAACCCGCCGCCCGGCGGTAAGGAGATGCGTGATCATCGTATCCTCGAACACCCTCGCCGGTGTTTCCTGGGCCCTCGCGAGGAGTGCGTTCATGACCCTGACCCCGGGCACGGAAACACCGCGGGGATACCTGTGGCCTGAGTGGTGCACGACTCGGTCCACCTTCAATCCCCACTCGATCAACTCCGCCAGCCGGGCCGGCGCCTCGTCGACATGGATGGCGACGAGGTTCTGCTGGTTCAGATACTTGCCCGCTTTCACCATGTCCTCGAAGAACATGTCTTTCGTGTCTCGAGGATCGGCATTCGGGAAGCGGAACAGCTCGTGTAGAGACCTGCTATCCACATCTAGATCAGCGTCGCCCGTAACCGTAGCTCCATCTTTTCCCCATCGCCCCTTGGTGACCATCGCTACGTCAGCGTTCTCCGCCATCGCTGCAATCGCTGCTCGGGTACCGGCTCCCTGGCTTCCGACAATCAGAACCTCACTGGTCACGGTCTCGAAGACGAGTTTGGACATTCTTGTCGCGTCCCTTTCAAAGCATGAATTACTTCGTGAGCGTGCGCATCTTCGGATCGAGGACATCCCGAAGCGCATCGCCAAGAAGCGTCCAGCCAAGCACGAAGGTCAGAATGGCAATCGCTGGATAGGTATACGTGTACCAGTAGTGAAATGGGCTCCCGACAATCCCCATGAGCCACTGCCTTGAGAAGCTGATCATCTGTCCCCAGTCTGCATACCCTGGCTCTGCGCCAACGCCGAGGAAGCTCAATGCAGCTGCGATTCTCACCATCATCCCGATGTCGATTGTCGCGAGGACAAACACCGGGAACACCGAATTGGGAAGGACGTGTCGAAAGAAGATCCGAAGCCTGCCGGCACCGAGGCTCTCAGCGGCACTCACGTAGTCACGTTCTTTGACTGAGAGCACCTCGCTTCGCATGACGCGCGCGTAACGGCGCCACCCGAAGACGATCAGCGCGAGGATGATCTTGTCTAGACCCTTTCCAAGGACTATGCTCATTACGATCACTGCGATGAGGAACGGAAAGCTCATGAATAGATCCGTTATCCTCATGACAACCTCATCGGCCCATCCTCCCTTGAACGCCCCCAGCCCGCCCAAGACGACCCCTATCAGTCCAGTGCAACTGACGACGACCAGACCTACCAGAAAGGCCGTACGGCTTCCCCAGACAATGCCATAGAAGATGTCGTATCCACCGCTTGTCGTGCCGAATACGGCCTGCTCCGATGGCGGTTTGGGAATCGAGGAGAAGCCAATCCGCGCTATGGCGTAGGGGTCGCGAGGGTTCTGTGGCGGAGCGATAACCGGTGCGATGACAGCAACGATGACCCAGAACGACACCAGAACCAACCCGACCAGGCCAAGGGGATTCCTCACCAATCTAGATACGGCTTTCATACCCCATCACCCCAGTGTCACTGTCGGATCGAGAATCGTGTACAGGAAGTCGATGCCAAGATTGACAACGATGATGAAGACGCCGATCAGAAGTGAGGTCCCCAGGATAGCAGCGAAGTCAAGCCCTTGAGCGGCAACCACAATGAACCGTCCCATTCCAGGATAGTTGAAGACGACCTCGACGACGACGGCCCCACCGAGCATTCTTGCCACAATGGACCCTGCCAGGGTGATCACGGGTAGAAGGGCGTTGCGCCGCGCGTGCTTGTGGATCACGACCCTCTCCCGGAGCCCCTTGGCGCGTGCAGTGGTCACATAGTCCTTGCCCAACGTCTCCAAGAGGGAAGAGCGCATGAGGCGAAGCACCGCGGAAAGCAGTCCGATAGAGTAGGTCAGGGCAGGCAGGAAGAGGTGCCTTACTGAGTCGGCAAGGATATCTAGACGGCCGTTTAGCACTGCATCGAGTGTATTCATCCCGGTGTAGCGATTGAACTCAGAGATATGGACGACCTCTTTTGCCCAGGGACTGAGGCGCCCAGGAGGAAACCATCCGAGCCACGCGTAGAAGATAACCAGCGCTGCCAATCCGAAGGCAAATTCGGGGAACGAGACCCCCACGCTCGTACCGACCCTGGCAAGCTGATCTGCCAGGCCGTCATGATGAGTGGCTGCATACGTTCCCAAGAAGATGCCGCCAGCAAAGGTCAGCAAAGCACTGAGAAGCATCAACTCCAGTGTTGCAGGGAAATAACGGGACAGCGCCTGTGACACCGGCATGCGTGCTGAGGCTGACCACCCCAGGTTCCCGTGGAATACTCCCCTCAACCAGTCGTAGTACTGAACGTAGAACGGCTCGTCGAGCCCGTACCTTTCGATCAGCTCGTCAAACGGGACGCCAGCGACTGCCGCATCCGGATTCGGAATAAACACGGAGAGCCGCTCGTATGGGCTGAGGAACATCACGAGGGAAAAGATGAGAGCGGAGAGGACAAGGAGCAGCACGGGAATGAGCAGCAACCTCTTTATGGCGTAGCGAACCATTTGGGATCACTTCCTTCTTGCGGACTCCCGACGACGCCCCGTGCCGGCTGGCTCTCCCTCATCAGCATCCTTCCCGGCTCCTTAGAATCGTTTGTCAAACTCCCACGTCGGAATCATATACGGTACCTTCTCCCTCTCCGGTAGGGGAACCTCGCTCGTGACAACGGGTTGCGTCCTAAGAACGGCGCGGCCGTCGCCCTGCTTCACGATGATGTTCTTCAGCCACTCCCCATTATCGGTGTCTGGGTAGTCCCTTCGATACATGGCCCCGCGGCTCTCCTCCCTCATCAGCGACGCTCTCGCAATCAACTCGAGCACTAGAACCATAGATTCGTTTTCCAGGGCCATCACCCATTCTCGATTGCAGGCCCTTCTCTTACTCGTTGTTGTCTGATTGGGAAGGATCTCCTTGTTCAGTTCCTCCACTTCCTTGATGCAGCTTGTCAGTCCCTCCCTGTCTCGCGCTGGACCCACGAACTCGGAAGCGGCCTTCTGGATTCTCTTCCGTGCATCAAATACATCAACTCCGTTTTCCCGGGCGAGTGCCTGATAGGCTCGCTCCCTGTACTCCGTCACTTGCTCCTCGCTGACGCACGGAAGAGGTGCGTCTTGGGCATAGCTCGCAGCCTGCCGGCCGGCAATGGCGCCGAACACTACCGCTTCCGCAACCGCATTCCCCGAGAGCCGATTGGCTCCCATCGTGCCCCCCTGCGCCTCCCCAACGGCGTAGAGCCCGCGAACACTTGTTTCCCCCTTCTGACTGACCCTGATTCCGCCGTTCCAGTAGTGGCATGCCGGGCCCGCTTCATACGTCACCTGCCTAGGGTCCAAGCCGAACTTGACGAGGTCGAACTGCCCATAGATGAAGTTGCGCCACCAAGGAATCTGCTCGGCACAGTACTCCTGGATCTCGTCAGGGACGTGTTTCGTGGATACGAAGATCCCTCCGTGAGGACCGCCTCGCCCTTCCATGATCTCCATTGCTTGTGCAACGGATGCCACATCCCGGGTGGTCCCTCTCTCCATGCGCGTGGGATCCCACTTCCCGATGAATCGCTCCCCGAACTTGTTGAGCCACCACCCTCCGACTTGTACCGAGAACAGATACGGGAAATCTACGCCCTTCATGCTTTCTGGCCAGTAGAGACACGCAGGGAGGAACATTGGGAACTCCATGTCCACAAGATCCGCCCCTGCCCGATAGGCCATATGGAAACCGTCGCCCGTCAGCTCTTCAGGAGCGGTGGTGATGGGGAAGAGCCTCATCGCGCCGCCGGTTGCCAAGATCACCGCCTTGGCCGCTATCACGACGAAATCCCCGGTCCGAGTATCTACTCCAACCGCTCCGCCTACCTCTCCCCGCTCGGTGAGGAGATCTGTGATCATGAGATTCTCGAGAAGCTGCACCCCTGATTCTTCCACCTTCTTTTTCAAGGTTTGCATCATCGAACGTCCGCTGGAGAGGATCCCTCGAGGGAATCGGTGCCCCGGGCTGTGGACAAGCCCCTCGACTCTCATTCCCCAATCAGCAAGCTCCTTGACGCTCCTTGCTGCATTTGAGCAGTGGGCGAGCACCAGTTCCTCGCGATTCATGAACTTGCCTTCCTCAAGCATGTCTCGTGCAAAGCTCTCCACGTCATCTGCCGGGTCTCCAGGAAGGCCGAATATCGCTTTGGCATCTCGGCTGGGCACATTGATGTCCATGTCCGCTGTCACCGACGCCCCTCCACGAGTGAAGAACCCCTTGCTAACAACAAGCGTACGCAGCCCCTCTCCTGCCGTTTCTATGGCTGCTCGTGAGCCAGCACCCTCACTCCCGATAATGAGGACGTCTGTTTGCAGGTTGCTTCTCTTCGGCTCCACGCTACTGCTCCGCCGCATCAGGCCCACCCTTGGAGGAACCACCGCGTACGGGAAACTCAACCACCAGGTCGCGGATGATCCGATAGCCCTTTGCAGGACCGATTCTCATCCCATCCTTCGCCAAGGTTGTGCAGGCAAGGCGGGTCTTCCCATCCACCTGCACCACGCATCCAACGCACTTCCCAATCCGACAGGACTTGTAGTAAGCGAGGCTTCGGTCGCAGTGCTCGTGGATATGATCGAGGACGTTCAGGATGGTCATGCGATCCTGTCGCGGTATGCTGTACTCCTGGAATCGGCCGTCTTCGCCCGTGTCTTCCGTCTCCTGAGGAGGACTTCGATAGACGTGTACGATGATTCGCTCGTCGCTCTCCAACTCGGCGTTCCTTTCTCCCGGGGCCAACATCTACCTCAGCATTCCCCACTGCCTCATCTGCATGCTCACGGTGTCCTCACCTTTCGGGCGGCACCCGCTGCACGTTCGACCCTGGTCCCTACTCCATCTCGGGGGCAGAATTACACATACCCTGCCTGAAAGGACCCTGCACAGCACCGATTCGTCCTGCCTCGACGCATCTCCTCCTCTTTCATGCACGACCGGCCATCGGCGCCTCCGCAAGGTACCGGGGCTCTCGTGAAAGCGCCAACTCATCAGAGAGAGCCGTCAGGGAAGCGTCAGCTGTTCCCAATCCTCTTCGAGTAGAATCTCGAAGTCTTCCGTGGTCGGGATGTCTTCCCTCCTAACTCGTTTTCGATTCATTTCGTGCTCTCCGTCTTGGTATATCAGGATCCGGTCGTTGTAGTAGGTCTGAAGGTCTCTGAGGACATCGACGACCTCTGCCGGGGAGAAGGTTCCTGAGTAGTGTCCCCCGGCCATTGGGGAGGAGAATCTTCCATTGTAGTGGAGGCGGGCCATGATCTTGTTCCCTCTTGGTCCGTTCCAATAGATCGTCTTCTGAGAAGACTGGAGCTTCCCGTTGTCAAAGGTGAATTCGAACTCGGGGACGAAAACGTAGTGGTGCGAACTAGGATCCTCGCAGTCCAACAGGTAGTGTTTGATCCCTGCCATGCCGAGGACCGCACTCGTGATGCACGCTTGAACCATGCAGTGACCTGCATTCATCCGAAACGACTCATCGACGGTGTACTCCACGAGGCACTCATCCCACAAGTGCCCCCAGACGAAGTTGTGATTGGGCAACGCCGTCAAGTCAATCCATTCCCGGTCCACACACAGGATCTTGTCATAGCCGGTCGCATTGAGAGAGCAAGCTGCCATGTAGGCAGCAATTGGACTCAGGGTGTTTGCGCGAATCATGAACTGCTCCACGAAACCGTAGTACTGCCATCCTCTCTCTCGCTCCGTTGGCATCGCAGTCTTCCAGAGGTCATGGAGCTTGAACCAGCGGGTGTAGCCTCCGGTGCAGCGAACCGCGGCAATCGTCGCCGCCGCCTGCTGCTCCTCTCCCCGCAATCCAGTTGCCTCTTTCACCTTCTCCAGCAAGCCCCTTTCCGCGGAGGCCAATTCAGGGATAGGCGATGGGCCTGCTAGGCGCTTTGCCAAGGTGGCCAGTGCGGGCGACTGCGCCGTGTCATCCCGCTCCATCAGTGGGTACCATGCGACTTGGTCGTTGAAGATGAGGATGACGCCCCTTTGAGGATCGCTTCGCTCCTCTCCTGTCGCTGCGTCGATCATGCGGCCCTTGATGGCGACCCGAGCGTTTCCCTCTTCCGTATACACCACAAATACTTCGTCAGATGATCCCTCTTCTTCCACGGCGACTAGGAACCTCATCGACGCCATTTCGAGCTCAGTAATCTGCTTCCCCGTCGTTTTCAGAGTGGTGGCGAGCGGCAGCATTCTGCGATCTGCATAGGCAAGAAACGGATAGCGATCCGGGTAGAGCGAATGCGACGAGCTGGTTGTCTTCGTCTCCCTCCAAGGGAACAGATCGAATGAGAATGGAGCCGATCGATAGTACTGAGCATTCGGAAGGTACTCCATGCTCTCGCGATCATTTTCCAGAAAGGCATTCGCATAGCCGGGGATGCTGGAGATGTGGGTGTAGAAATGCCGATCCGCCCGCAGGTAGATCTCCGGATGTTTCACAAAAAGGCTTCGCGCAGTGTAGAACGCATAGCGATCGAACGGATCGGTTCCAGCACCTTCTGCCCTGTTCTTCCAACTGTCAACGTGGACCGACATGGGGGACATGGGCTCTGTTAGGAAAAGCGGTCCGTTCAGCCTGTTCATGCGATTCATTTCCCGTCTCCTCCCCGGCTTCCCTCCCCCTGACTAGTGGTTTACTGTCTGCACTTCTGCATCAGAGGGCAATCTCCGTCGTCACAGTGCTACCTGATGGCGCGACTCTCTCTTCGAGAACCATTGCTCGACGCTTCGCTGTAGTGCTCTGTGCCATTGCCGCTTGTGCTTCACGCAACACACAGGCCGAATCTGCCCATGGGCCAAGCGGTCCACGTCCACAGCTCGTTCAGCAAAAGGCCCAGGCAGGAAGTTGCCTTCCCGCCTGAGCTACATCATGCGTCCCTCCCACTGTCCTGAGTCTTCCTGGCGCGCTACTCGTAGGCCTTGTAGAGCGGCCAGAAATCGGTATTGAAGGGGTGTACTCCAACGTAGAAACCCTGTACCCAATCCCGCAACGCGAGGTGCAAGACTGCCTGGAAGTGGAAGATCGACAGGCTGTCCTCGTAAGAGAGGCGCTGGAGTTCGTACGATAATTCGGTGCGCCGGCCGACATCCATGGCGGTAGCCAGCTCATCGATCAGAGCGTCGTACTTCTCCTTCGCCAGCTCGGTGTATCCGTGATCGATGGCGAAGCTTGCCTCCGAGTGCATGTGCCTGTACAGGACAACCCACGGGTCGAACGCCGAGGGAACCAATCCAAACAGCGAGATTGGCATCTCGTGGTTC
>Ga0180437_10008730_pt1 | contig 12783 bp, 8 predicted proteins | sample SS_ome_4_FD_132410 | JGI IMG/M metagenome (GOLD analysis project Ga0180437, IMG submission 132410) | Hypersaline lake sediment archaeal communities from the Salton Sea, California, USA - SS_3_D_1 metaG | ecosystem: Environmental > Aquatic > Non-marine Saline and Alkaline > Hypersaline > Sediment...
GACAAGGCCGACGCCCAATCGAAGATGACGTTCTTGTTGGCGTTCACCCGCAGGATGGCAAACCGGATGGCGGCTACGGCAACTTTCTCCGCGATGGCGTTTTGCTCGTCGCGGGGCACGTCCGGCCACTGTTCCCCGACTTTCTCGGAAGCGCGGGCCGTCGCCTCGTCCAGAAAATCCGAAAGCAACACCACGTTGCCTTGTCGCGTCGACATTTTCCCCTCTTTAAGAAGAATATGGGCGTAAGGAACGCCTTCCGGCGCGGATTTCCCGGCCGCCTCGAGGATCAGCGTCAATTGCTGCAGGTAGAGTTTGTGGTCCTCGCCCAGCACGATGAGGTTGAGGTCTGCATTCCGCTCGAGTTTGTCCATCGTGTAGGCCAAGTCCCGGTAGAAGTACATCGAACTGCCGTTTGATCGCAATAGGGCCGCGTACCGCCCTTCTTCGTAAGCGTAACCCAGTTTCGACAGGTCTACGGTAACCCGGCCCTCTTCGTCCGTAAACAATGCGTCTTTTCCTCGAAGCGCATCGAGAACGGCCTCGAGCCGCGGGTCTCTCACGTACTGGGACTCGCGGACGAACACGTCGTATCGAGCCCCGAGCCGTTCCAGAACGCCCAGCTGTCCCCGCAAGCACATCTCCGTAACCGCATGGAATCGCTGTTGGGCCTTTGGATCGCCCTCCTCGATTTGCGCCAGCAGTTCGTAACCTTGCGCCGCGAACTGGGGATCGGTTTCGGCGCGGGCGTTGGCCGCCCCATACGTGGTCAGCATGTCGTCGAACGTCATCTTGCCGGGGTCTTCACACGCCAACACCAAGAGCGCAATCTGCCGGCCGATGTCATTCACATAATACTGGACTTCGACGTCGTATCCCTCGAACCGGAGCAGGCGCACCAGGCTGTCGCCGATCATGGCGTTCCGCGCGCGCCCGACATGCGGCGAGGCATTCGGATTTATGCTGGTGTGTTCTACGAGCGCCCGCCGCCCGTCCCCGGAACCGTTCGAGCCGAAACGTTCACCGTCCGCATAGATCGCGGCCACAATGTCCCGCGCAAAAACTGCCCGCTCGAGTCTGAAGTTGACGAATGGTCCCACGGCACGCGCTTCAACAACTTCGGGGCCGAAGTGCGCCTCGCCGACTACCCGTTGCGCGATCTGAGGAGGCGCCATGCGCAGCTTCTTGGCCGCCTCGAACATGCGTACCCCGACATCGCCCATATCGGGATTGGGCGGCGCCCCAAACATCAAGTCGCCGGTATCAAGTCCGGGGAAGACTTCGAGTATCGGCTTGCTCAAGCGTTCGAATAGGTTCACGGCGACGCTCCGTATGTGGTCGTTACCCAGCTATTGAGCGCCTAGTCGCTTGGAGAAACATCTGTGCCCATGGTAGAGTGTCCGTGGTTACAGACCCCATTGGCCGTTTGCCGATGCCGGGCAACCGCAGGTCAACACAGACGGCGAGGAGGAGCTATGAAACACGTTGGGTCTCTCTCCCTACTGCGCAAGCCCGCCCCGGGCGAAACGACACCGCTGGAACAGCTTATCCTGACCGTTTTCGGCGTCTACTTTCGGGATTGGGACAATTTCCCGTCGGTGTTCTCGAACCTTCAGAAGTACTACTCGAAAACCGCGTAGCGGCCACGGCCAACCAGTCCTTTGTCGCCCAACGACGCTGCGATTTCAAGATCACTCCTCCGCTCCTGCAAGTTCTCCTTCCTTCTCGCCCTTCAGGATTTCCTCGTGGATTCGTTTCTCGTAAGCGTCCGTATCGGACCACTGTCGGTCGACCACTACCGCGAGATGGTAGCCGTGAATCGTCGTGATTACGTCGCTCAACTCGCCGGGCTCAGCGTTCCACACAAATTCTTCGAAGGGCTCCATGAACTCGCCTTTGTTTTGATAGCCCAAATCGCCGCCGCGGCGACTGCTTTGCGGATCCATCGAGTACTGCCGGGCAAGTTTCCCGAAGTCCTCACCGTCAAGGAGGCGCTGGCGCAGCTCCACGATCTGTTCGCGGGCGCGCGCTTTCGACTCGGGGTCGGCTTGCGCGAACTTGATCAGGATGTGCTTTACCCGGACGCGCGAGACGTTGGTTTTCCGCGGACCACCGAGGAGAAAGAGCAGGAGCACCATGACGGCCAAGCTTACGCCAATTCCAAGCCAGACCCACTTTGTCCAGTCTTTGGGCTCCTCTTCCAGCTCAAATTCCGAACTCATCCATTATTCCTCCGTATAGCGTCAGGTAGAACTTGATGATAAAGTAGCCTACGAACAGCAAAACTCCGACCAGTGTCCCGACAAAGAAGAACCGCGTCATTATGTTGACGGCATGGGTCGCTTCTTCCAAGTAATACTCGGAGGCCTTGCGGAGCATCGCTTCGAGATTGCCTGATTGCTCGCCCATGTAGATCATCTCGCGCGCGGTCGGCGTCAGGTACCTTGTGTTGGCGAACGCCTTATCCAACGCCACGCCGTCCTTTACGAGCGGCACGGCTTTGAGAAGCTCTCGTCGGATATATGGGTTGACGGCAACATCCGCGGCGCTTTCAATACAATGGTCTACGCGCAGCCCGCTGCCGAGCAGCAGCGAGAAACTGCGCATGAACCGCGCCAGGGAAAGTCGCCGCGTGACGGGGGCAAAGGGCCAAATATGGGTCGAAAACGCGCTCACAATCCATTTGAACAGCCCAAGACGCGACAAGATGACACACACGGCAAAAACAGCCGCAGCAACCGCCACCGCCTTTCCCTGAAACAAAACATAATCGCGGAAAAAGGTCTGAAAACTGAAAGATACCCCTCCACGTTTCATAGTCTGGAAGGTCGCCTTGAGGATCATGAAGCCAAACGTAAGAAAGAACCATCCCAAACACAGATAGATGATCGGCAGCGCCATGGCGGCCACGATTTGCCGCTGCATCTTGAGCCGATCTTCGAAGTAGTCCGCCAGATCCCGGAGCATAATGTCCAGGCGGCCGCCGCGCTCGCCGGTGGCCAGTAGTTGGATGAGATACGGGGACAGGTATTTCGATTGTTCCTGGGTCGCGTCTGCGAGCGTGGCCCCGGCGCGCAGACTGTCGTGCATTTCGCGGAGTACGGTTCTGACGCGGTGGTTTGGCGTCTGTTCGCCCACGATCTCGAGCGAACGCAGAATGGGGATGCCCGCCTCGTACGACGTAGCCAATTGCCGGCACATCGGCACCAGCGTCTTCGTCGATATTTGTTTCGAGAAAAGCGGCATGTCCTTAGAATCGCACCCTATACGTACACCGGCCCGCAGCATGCGTTCATGACGGTTTCCGACAAACTGGGAGTGATATTACCAGACGCCAGCCTAGGAACGCCAGTTGAGGTCACGGTCGACGCGTCGCGGTTGATGCGTCACGATTGACGGGTCGCGGTTGACGGCGGGGCGAGGTCGCACTAGAATTGAACTCCTATGAACGAGAACGGCAATTCATTGGTTTCTGTCGTCGTGCCGTGCTACAACGAAGAAGCGGTGCTCGAGACCTTTTTCGAGCGGGTAGGGGCCGTTGCGCGCGCACATTCGGGCTATGCCTTCGAATTTGTCTTCGTCGACGACGGCAGCGACGACGGCACGGCCGGGACCTTGGATGACCTTGCCGGCAAGGACGCCCGCGTAAAAGTGCTGACGTTGTCAAGAAACTTCGGGCACCAGATCGCGATTACGGCGGGTTTGGACGCGGCGGCCGGCCAGTACGTCGTCGTCATCGACGCGGACTTGCAGGATCCCCCAGAACTCATTCCCGATATGCTCGAACGGCTCGAAAACGGCAATGATATCGTCCACATGGTTCGCCACAATCGTCGCGGCGAATCCTTGCCGAAACGGCTGACGGCCCGGCTTTTTTATGCCGTGATGCGGCGGTGTGCGCTGCCCGAACTGCCGCTCGACGCGGGCGATTTCAAGGCGTTCAACCGGCGCGTGCTCCTCGCCGTCCGCCAATACCGCGAACGCGTCCGGTTTATCCGGGGCATATTCGCCGGGGTGGGTTTCAAACAGACGGAGCTGTCGTATGCGCGGGATCCACGCTACGCGGGCCGCTCGAAGTATCCGTGGCGTAAGGTCGTCCGTTTCGCCGTAGACGCCGTCACGGCGTACTCGCTGCTGCCGCTGCGCTTGGCCTTGGTTGCCGGCGTGCTAGCTTGGGTTGGGCTGGTCGCGTACCTGGCCGCGACGCTGATCCGGTGGGTAGCCGCGCGCGCCGCGCCTGACCTGCGTTGGACCGCGATCGTCGTGGTCTTCCTTGGGCTCTCAGGGCTCAACCTGATTTTCTTGGGCATGATTGGCGAGTACCTGGGCCGCGTGCTCCGCGAGTTGAAACAACGGCCGTTGTACGTGGTGCGTTCAAGGCGCAACCTGGACGATGACCCGCAACCGCCGTAGAGGGAGGCAAGTCCGTGTCTGGTTTTTTGGTTGCGGCGGTCTTGGCCAGCGGGCTTTGCATGGCAGGCCCACTTGATGAGCGGACGATCGTGGTGCAGACGCCGCCGCGCGCCAGCTGGTTCGTGCCGTTGTCCTTGCCGTACGACGGCCCTGGGCCAACCGGCCGCATCGAGGTCGTGGACGACGCCACCGGTAAGCGGTTCCCGGCAACCGTTCGAGACGGGCAATTCGTGTTCGTCGTGGAAGGGTTGTTGCCCAAGGCGACGTACCGATACGGCGTCAAGGCGGCCGCCGAGAAGCGATCGTTTCGGGTTCAAGTGAAGAAAGCACCGGACGCCGCGCGGCTCAACGTGTACGTGGACGGGGCGCTGCTGACGTCGTACCACTACTCGGACGACATGAGAAGACCGTATTTGTGGCCGGTGCTCGCCGAGGGCGGCGTTCCGGTGACGCGGGATTGGCCTATGGGCAAGGCGATCACCACAACGGACCACGAACATCACCGCTCGATCTGGACGGCCTATGGGGATTTGAACGGCGTCGATTGCTGGACGGAGCACAAGGGAACCGGGTATCAGCACGCAGACGTGGTCAGTTGGCGGTCGGGGGACGCCTTCGGCTGGATCCATGCGAAAAACACCTGGCAGGACAAAGACCGCAAGGCCGTCATAGACGAGGTGCGCGAGTACCGGTTCCACGCCACGCCCGCCGGCCGCCGCCTGATCGACGTGCAGGTAACGTTCTCGGCCGCGCACGGCGACGTTCTCTTCAAAGACACCAAAGAGGGCGGCATTGTTGCCGTTCGTGTTCGCGACGAGTTGACGGTGGACGAGAAAGGTACGATCACGAACTCCGCGGGGGGCAAGAACGAATCCGAATGTTGGGGGAAACCGGCGGCCTGGCTCGACTACTCGGGGCCGATCGAAGGCGTAGGCGTCCGTGGGATCGCCGTGTTCGACCATCCCGGCAACCTGCGCCATCCCACCCGCTGGCATGCGCGCAACTACGGCCTCATGGCGGCGAACTGTTTCGGCCTGGGCGCCTTCACCAACGGCGTGGAAAACGGCGACTACACGCTCGAGTCGGGCGAGTCACTTACGTTCCACTACCGAATACTCATCCATTCCGACTCCCCCGAGGCAGCCAACGTCGCCGATCGCTATGCCGACTACGCCGCCCCGCCCGCAGCCGCCTGGGCGGAAGAATGACATGCTGGCCTTACGCGCGGCGACAACGCGTCTCTCCTGCCTTTCCGGGACAACGGGGCGAACGTGATGCGCGTTTCCAGCGCTCATGACCCCCATATCATCGATTTGCCGAGTGCCACAGCCGACTTGACAATGTTGGTCCCGACGACCATACTGACGTCATGAAACGTTGCGGGATCGTATCATGTTAAGCAGGTTTGACAGCGATGGCGATTCGGCAAGGCCGAGCCGTGGGTCGCGTTCTGCCTGCTTGTACATTATCGGCATTACCATCATACGGGGCTGTGCCCTGTCTGGTGGGGAGGTGACGGTATAGCGTAGTCGCCCAAATGAAACGGATTTTAGACCCACCGCCAGACGGGGCGCTGGCGGTGGGTCTTTCTTTTTGGATCGAAAAGGATGCCTTGAGGAGGTCGCCATCGTGAACCATCTTCCAAAGAAGCCCGACTACGTTGAAATGGAGAAACGGATGCAAGCCTTCTGGCAGACGTCTAACATCTTTGACAAACTGCGCGCCAAGAACCGAGGAAACCGGCCGTTCTCATTTGTGGACGGCCCGATTACGGCGAATAATCCCATGGGCGTTCACCACGCCCGGGGACGTACGCTGAAGGACGTTTTCCTTCGCTACAAGGCCATGAACGGCCTGGCATGCCACTACCAGAACGGGTTCGATTGCCAAGGGCTGTGGGTAGAGGTCGAAGTCGAGAAGGCGCTCGGCTATCAAGGAAAACGCGATATTGAGTCTCATGGGTTGGCGGATTTCGCTCGGGCCTGTCGCCGTCGAGTCAAAGAATACAGTGCCATAATCACCGAGCAATCGAAGCGGCTCGGGCAATGGATGGATTGGGAGCACTCGTACTACACGCACACCGACGAGAACATCCTCGGGATCTGGCACTTTCTGAAACGGTGTGATGAGAACGGCTGGCTTTACCGCAAGGCGCTGCCTATGCCCTGGTGTCCTCGGTGCGGCACGAGCCTCTCCGAGCACGAGATGGGGGGCAGTTACAGGACGTTGACGCATCAGGCCGTGTTCATCCACGTCCCGCTGCGGGATGATTCAAACCGGCATCTCTTGCTTTGGACAACCACGCCGTGGACGTTGTGCGCGAATGTGGCGGCCGCCGTCCATCCTGCCCTCACGTATGTCGAGGTGCGGTGTCCTGAATGGGACCATTCACTCATTCTCTGCGAAGAAGCGCTTGGTGTTCTGGAGCATATACCTCTCCGGAGAATGGCCCAATTCAAAGGGGAAGTGCTGCTCGGGTCGGAGTACGAGACGTTCTTCCCCGATTTCCCGGCGCAACGGGGCCTTTCTCACCGCGTCATCCCATGGCAAGAAGTGAGTGCCGAAGAAGGCTCTGGCATCGTGCACATTGCACCCGGTTGCGGCATGGAGGATTTTGGACTGGCATCTATACATGGCTTGCCGTCGCCGTGCCCCGTGGACGGATTGGGCATCTTCCGAGAGGGTTATGGCTGGATGACGGGCAAGAATTGCACGGCCGCGGCCGGCGAGATTATCAACGACCTCGACCAACAAGGCAAGCTGCTCCGCGCAGAAGAGCACGCTCACAGCTATCCGGTTTGTTGGCGGTGTAAGACGGATCTAATCTTCAGGCTTGTCGAAGAGTGGTTTATCCGATGCGACGAGATCCGTCCCCGCTTGATCGAGGCGGCACGGTCCGTGGAATGGACACCGGTGCACGTTGGCAAGCGCATGGAGGACTGGCTCAACAACATGGGCGATTGGTGTATTTCCCGAAAACGCTACTGGGGATTGCCGTTGCCCTTCTATGTATGCCGCGGCTGCAATCATGTGACCGTTGTCGGTTCGCGAGACGAGTTCCGCGCAGTCGCCACGGATTCTGTTGCGGTGGACCAGTTGTCCGAGTTGCACCGTCCTTGGATCGATGACGTCAAGGTACGATGCGAGCGGTGCGCCGCGGAAGTCCGTCGCGTGCCAGAGGTCGGCGACTGTTGGCTGGATGCAGGAATTGTTCCGTATTCGACGCTCGGGTACTTCACCGACCGGGACCATTGGGCGAAAGCCTTTCCCGCGGAGTGGGTGTGCGAGATGCGCGAGCAAGTCCGGCTCTGGTTCTACTCGATGCTTTTCATGGGAGTAACCATTAGTGGCCGTTCGCCGTATAGGAAAGTGTTGGCCTATGAGCGGGTCGTGGCCGAAGACGGCTCGATGTTCTCGAAAACCGGCCATATGATCCACTTCGACGAGGCCGTAGAGGCCCTTGGCGCTGACCCTATGCGATACCTTTACTGCAGCCAGCCCGTCTGGGCGGACTTGCGCTTCGGCTATGCGCTTGTCGATCACATCCGCAGAAAACTCGACGACTTGTGGAACATCGCGGTATTCTTCACTACGTACGCTCATATTGACAAAGTCGAGCTGCCCGCGCAGGTTGCTGGCGGGGCGCGGCACGTGACCGACCGCTGGTTGTTCGCCAGAACCGCCCAGATGCTCGACGACGTGACGGCCTCCTACGACCGCTGGGATACGCCGGCTGTGCTTCGGGCCACAGAGATCTACATCGACGACGTGTCGAACTGGTACGTACGCGTGAATCGGCGGCGTTTCTGGCGAAACGCGTATGAGGCGGACAAACAAGCGTGCTATTCGGCGATGCTAACCGCCATTGAATCCGTTGCGGCGGCGCTTGCCCCCGTCACGCCTCACCTGTGCGAGGAGTTATGGCAACGCACGACCCGTATCTTCCGCCGGACTGCTCCCGACTCCGTGCATCTCGCCTCATGGCCCCGCGTCCCGGATCCGTGGCGAAACACGGAACTTCTGGAACAAACCGTATTCGTACGCCACGTGATCAGTCTCTCCCGGAACCTTCGCGAGCAAACTCAGCTTCGCGTTCGCCAACCCGTGAAAGCGCTTTACGTGGTATGCGACGTACGCAAACGGCGTCCGCTGAAGGAACACGAACAAGTCATCATGGCCGAACTCAATGTGAAGCAACTCATATTACTAGATTCTGAAACCCCGCTTGAAGATGCCGCACTTAGACTGGATTTGCGGGAAGCAGGTCCTGTGCTCCGAGAGGATGTAGGACGTCTCAGGTCGACCCTCGAGGGGCTTAACGACGAGGCTATGGGTGCGCTCGTGCGTGCGCACAAGCGCGGCGAAACTATCAGCGTCCCGGGTTACGAAACACCACTGCCAGCCCGGATTTTCCAGGTCAAGAGACTGCCCAGACCCCATCTGGCCGCGACGCGTGAGGGGGACGTATATATCGCGGTCGACACTACACTCACAGAGGAATTGGTGCAGGAAGGGGCGGCTCGCGATTTCGTCCGGCGCGTGCAAGTCCTCCGCAGGGATTTGGGACTGGACGTCCAAGATCGAATTATGATTAGGGTGGCCACCGACGAGCGGCTTGCAGCGGCACTGTTGCGCCACCGGGACTATATCCTTGCGGAGACGCTTGCGGACGAAATGTGCGTAAACGCGCCCGCCCAAAACAACTGGGTGCAATGGGAACTTGACGGTGAACCCGCCCGCGTCGCGGTGGTCAGAACGAACGTGACAAGCACGTGAGAGAAATTGGTTCACGCACAGAACGCGGGACGCGCAAGACCGCCACGTTGCTCACATTCAGCAAACGCATTGCGTCCGGCGAGGTGTGATATGATGAATTCGCGGTGCTTCTTCACGCGAATGACGGGAATCAACGGGAAAAGGGTACGACCATGGAAAGATCGTTCTCGATTCGCCTGACGAGCCGTCGGCTCGTTGCTCTGACTCTAGCGCTCGTCGTGTCTTCGTGGGCCGTTGCTCATGAACGGCGGGTGAATACGTGGCTCGTCTGCGGGGCTTTTGAGAGTTCTTGCCGCGCGGAATTCGAGCGCGACCTCATCGACGAAGCCAACGTCCGGCCGACGCCCGGTGTGGCTTCATGCGGCAAACCGTGGCGCTACTGCGACGATCGGCTCTATTGCCGGAATCTGGACGATTATGTGGACTTGTACACGTTCTTCGGTAAGGTGCGTTCGGGAAGTCCAGGCGAACCCACCACCATGCGCGCAGCCTATGCCCACACCTATGTGTGGAGCCCGGAGAGGCAAGCTATCAAGCTGTTGATCGGGTCGAGCGACGGCTACAGGCTTTGGGTCAACGGCAAGCTCCGCCACACGGCGTTCCACATGACGCGGTTGCCGTTCCGCGACCAAGATACCGTTGACGCCCGCCTCGAAGCGGGCTGGAACCGGCTGCTTCTCAAGATTCATAACGGACTCGGAATCTGGGGATTTTATGTGAAGTTGGCGGGACAGGACGGAGCACCATTAGAGGATATCGAGTATTCGATCGAATCGCCGGCCGGCCCACTGCGCATCGTCACCACGGAGTTGCCGAAAGGCTATTGCCGATGGCCCTACGTTTGGCTCGAGATCGGCGGCGTTGTGCCCGAGCCGCGCGTCCCAAGCGCGTCGCCGTACCGCCTGATGGCCAAGGGCGGTACCCCGCCGTATCGCTGGACCATTCCTCCAGCAAATCACCTGCCGCCAGGAATCTACCTCGATGGCGATCAGGGCGAAATTCTCGGCGTTTGCGGCAACGTGGCCGGCGAGTACGCGTTTACGATTCAAGTTTCCGATGCGGAAGGAAACGCTACGGCCAATACACTGTCGATTGCCGTGAAAGAACGTCCCGATAGGTGGTTCGAGGAAGCCAGAATCGGCGGATTGATACATGGCGGCGCCGGGTACGATCCCCCGCATGGCGATCCCGAGTTGCAGGCCGAGCTGATGGTTCGCGAAGGATATGCGTGGGCGGCCCAGACCACCGCCTGGCACCTCGTCAAAGAGACCTGGGACTACTATGCCGGCGCCGAAAAAGACCCGGGGAATGCCGTTGCAGGGCGCGTCCCCGAGCAGCTCAGCGGTCATCAAGACGTCAGCGAGTATGTGAAGGCATTTCGTGAACACGGCATCCGGTTTGGCAGCTACGTGGGCTTGCCCGATCCGTGGCCGACGGTCTTTGATCCCGAGACGAAGGATTACGGCAACTGGCCGCTGTTCATTCACGCGCTTCATAGCCACCTCGAGGCGATGGCCGTCGATTACGAGCCGGCCCTGCTCTGGCTTGACGGTGCGCGCGGTCTCTACGGCGGAAGCCAGTATTGGTGTTTCGACGCCTTGTACAGCGTGGTCAAGACAATCGCGCCCGAATGCCTGCTCATCCCCAATTCGCGCGACGACTACAACGTCGGCGACGCCGATATCATTTCCTGGGAAGGTAACAACGACACCGAGGCCTACTGGTCCCGCTGGCCAACCGGGCAATCCGGACTCAATCCCAAGCCTATGCCGGTGGAAACGTGGCGCTACCCGTTCCCGTGGAAGGACTGGGAGGGTACCGTGCGGATGGAATACCGCAAACCGGGCGAACCGGATTACATGGATTGGGAGGAATGGGCTCGGGTGATCGTCAGCCTTGTGGCCGAGGGGTACGTTTGTGACCTGGACCACTCGTTCAGCAACGGCCGCGAGCAAATGCACCAGAAACTGGGCGACTGGCTGTTCCCGCGACTCGACGCCATCGTCGGGACGTATCCCGGACCCCTGGATGACGCCGACTGGGGCTACGATGTCGTCCGAAACGACACAATCTATCTGCACATCATGAAGAACGCCCGCGGAAAAGTCGGCATCGAGGGCAAGGAGACCATAACCGTGGGGCCGGTTACCGGGAGAATCAAACGGGTTGCATTATTTCCCGACGGCACGACGCTCGCGTACGAGAGCGCAGATGGCCGAGTCACTATCTCCCTCGCCGGCGTTACCCCCGATCCGGTTTCAACAATTATCGCAATCGAAGTCCTCGGAACGACGGAGTCTGGAGGTCCGTTACGCACTTCGGATTATTGAGCGGATCGGTCGAACGCCGCACAAGTATCTCGAGCGTTGCAGCTATCTTCTCGCGCGGGAAAGGGCGGGGAAAATAACGATTCTTCGCTTGCGCCCGGAATGACCTGAACGCTGACTGCCGAAAGCCGCCCCCTAATTCAACCGCGTCTTATCCGCGTGTTTACGTTGCGCTTCGCGGAGTTCCTTGCGGAACTTCTCGTCGCCCAGAGTCCGCCTGAAGACCTCGCGCTTACCCAAGGCGTAATGCATCCGAATGTATTTTATGTCGAGCAGGACGATGAGGACCGTTACGATGAACAGAACAAGAAATACCGACCAGTAGATCAACAGTAGAACGAGCGATTTGCGAAGGACCTCCCAGTGGGCGCCCACGACCGCCATAACCGCACAGCAGCCCACCGTAATGCCCCCGCACCACCGCCATTTCTTCTGCGTCAACATCATGTCGGAATCCCGCTTGCTGTCGTCATGTTCGATCGGGATACTACCCCGTACCTAATCCATTCTACCATATGTTTGTCCATACCCGGGTGCTTGAAACCAGTGCAATGTGCCATAATGTGCCGCAACGGTTCCAGGAACGCATTGCCGATAGGAAACGGACGATGCTGGAGAATGTGACGGCGAAAGTGCTGCTCGTGGATCGCGACCCGGCGATTGCGCGCAGCATAATGGCGTACCTCGAGGAACGGGGGTACGCGGTCGATTGGGTCGACGACGGCGAGAAGGCCTATAACCTGCTCGATAGCGGCCCGTTCGACGTGTTGGTGACGGATTTCCATATTCATCGTATCGACGGCATGCGGCTGATGTCCGTTGCCAAGGATCGCAATCCCGAAATCTGCGTGATATTTATCGCCGAGGACCCGGATATCGAACGCGCTACCGAGGCGATGCGGCAAGGGGCCTATGACTATCAAACCAAGCCGCTGAACCTGGGCAAACTGGAAGCCGTGATCGAACGGGGCGTGGGCCACCAGCGGCTGGTGTTCGAGCAGCACGAACTGAAACGGCGTCTTGACGAGCACTACGGATTCGGCAATTTGGTGGGCAAGTCGCGCCAAATGGTCAACATATACAGCGCGGTGCGCCAAATCGCGCCGACAAAAACCACCGTCCTTATCCAGGGCGAAACCGGCACCGGCAAAGATCTTATTGCGCAGGCCATCCACAACAACAGTCCGCGGCGCGACGCCCCGTTCGTGAAGCTCAATTGCGCCAGCATCCCCGAGGCGCTGGTCGAGAGCGAGCTGTTCGGGCACGTGGC
>Ga0180437_10008731_pt1 | contig 12783 bp, 3 predicted proteins | sample SS_ome_4_FD_132410 | JGI IMG/M metagenome (GOLD analysis project Ga0180437, IMG submission 132410) | Hypersaline lake sediment archaeal communities from the Salton Sea, California, USA - SS_3_D_1 metaG | ecosystem: Environmental > Aquatic > Non-marine Saline and Alkaline > Hypersaline > Sediment...
CGATTCATCCATTCTAATGATCCTGCCTCATCGTCCCGATGATGGCTTACCAGAGTGGACAGCTTATCCCCATGCTGTAGATCTCCATCTCAACGATTTGCCGGAGAGCGCATGTATGGAGATCGTTTACAGTATGGTCGGAGAAATCTCGATACCAGATTCGGTTTGTCATCTCCTCTTAAGCAAAGCAAGTGGGAATCCCTTTTTCATCGGGCAGGTCGTGCGTGCTTTAATGGATACAGGTGCATTAGTACAAGACGATGTTGGTCAATGGCGATTTGTTGAAACCGATGTTGCAGTTGAGTTACCAGATACGGTTCATGGGATCATTATCAGCCGAGTTGATCGATTAGCAGAAAGAGATCGGAGGCTGCTTCAAGCTGCATCCGTTGTGGGTAGGGTTTTCGCCTTGGAAACTTTAGATGGCGTAATTCATGCCTTGGAGGGTGGTGATGGTATCGAGGATCGACTCGGCAACATGGAAGCGTTAGGTCTGATTGAAATTATTGATTTCGACACAAAGGACTACCGCTTTATCCACTTAACCACACAGGAAGTGGTCTATGAAAGTTTGTCATATGGGCTCCGTCGCGATGTTCACTGCCAGATTGGAAATTTTATTGAGATTCGTCATGCAGAGATGCTCAGTGAGCAGGTTGATTTACTTGCCTACCATTATTTTCAGGGGCAAGCTTGGCCAAAAGCATTAGAGTATAACTTGTTGGGTGGCCAACATGCACAGGCGGAGTTCGCCAATCAGATTGCCATAGCCTCCTATGAAAATGCTCTCTTAGCGGCGATCAAACTTGGTGAAGAACAAGATACCTCAAAAGAAATGGAAATGGCACACGTGTCACTTGGCGAAGTGATGACGCTTGTTGGGCGTTACGAGGAAGCGCTGGATCACTATGAATCAACTCGCACTTTAGTTGAAAAAAGATCCCCATCCACAGAAAAGCTTCACCATCTGGCTGATTTATCCCGAAAAACCGCAGATGTCTACGAACGTCGTAGCGAGTATGAACTTGCATTTGAGTGGTTGGAAGAAGGACTATCGTACCTTGAGGATCAAGAACCCAGTATTGAAATGGTGCGAATCTATTTGCTGGGAACTGGGATATATCGACGGCAGGGCAAAAATGATGAAGCGATTGTCTGGTGTGAGAAAAGCTTATCCCTATCTTCAGAAATTAGTACCCACGAGGGACAGCTCGCTCAAGCGCAAGCCTATTACAACTTGGGAGGTATTTACTTTCGCCGTGGAGAATTAGTCCGTTCGGTGGAATCATGCCGAGAGAGTTTGAAAGTGTATGAAAAAATTAACAATATTGTCGGGCAATCAAAGGCATTAAACAATTTGGGTGCTGCATTAAAAGATCAAGGTAAATGGAAAGAGGCCAGTGATGCCTATCGGAGAAGCCTAAAGATCATTAGGCAGATGGGTGATATCCAGGAACTTGGTTTTGTCACAAATAATTTGGGCAATATCTCTCTTAACCGCGGAGAATGGGAGCAAGCTGTAGAGCTATTTAAGGAAAGCAATGAAATCTGGAAGAAGATAGGAGCAATTTTGCCAGATGCGGTTACCTTGAGTAACCTTGCTCAAGTCTATATCTATCAAGAGGATCTGGCTTCAGCCCGTGAGGCTTTAGAAGAGTGTCAAGGGCTTTTTGCTAAAGTTGGTTCTGAGGACTTCCTTTCAGAGCTGGAGAGGCGGTGGAGCGAATACCATCTAAGAGCCGGTGATCTGAATGCGGCTTTGGATCATATCAAACGATCCATTGATTCTGCATCTGAGAAAGGAACACGAATAGAGATGGGGAAATCCTATCGCGTCAGTGGTGAGATACATTCAGCACTGGGAAGTATGAAGGAGGCAGAGGAAGCCCTTTTACAAAGCCTGCAAATTCTGGCTGAGGCGGAAAGTGATTACGAGGTGGCAAAGACGAAACTCGCCCTCGCCGAGTATAGATTGGAAGCGGAATCAATGATGGATTTGCGTCAGTTAGAGGAAGCTATACAAACATTTGAGCGTCTGAGTGCACAGGTCGATCTCGTCAAGGCACAGGCTCTTAAACAGAAGGCTGGACAATAACACACGTAACTTCAGTGCGACAAATTTTATTTGGTCTTGGATTTGTTATCACCCCGGCAGCCATAGATACTCGTTAAAAGGGTTAGAAACAGAAAAGGGCGGTTCAATCGAACCGCCCCTCTTATTTTATTCAGGAAGCTTATGGGAGTGGACACCCCAACTCATTGGCATTAGCCAGTTGTGTCGCTTCAGGTTCACCACCACTTAATAGGCCTGCTCGAACAGTGCTAAAAACGATATCTTCTGAGTAGGGGTAGTCGATGTCACTTCTTACATTTAGTAGAGCGGCCACACCTTGTCGCGCAAGTTTATCTAAGTTGCCGCCACCAAGATTCAAGGCCTGTTCAAGCGTCAGGTTCTCATCAAAGCGCGGTTCATTTATTGTGAGACCGAATGCGGCATTGACCAAGTCTGAAGGATCCATACCCTCCGGATAGACCTCTTGGTGATTCTTCCAATAACCGGGGGAACATCCGTCCGATGGATTCTCAAACACTACCGTTCTGGTAACACCGGAAAGGAGTTGAACGATCTGGTCATCGGGCTGAACGAAGAATCCTGGAGGAAGAATCTCGCGGATCAGGTAATAGCCCTCGTCCAAGGGAACGATCTCGGGATTGCCATCTCTATTCACGGTCACTGCAGTGTGAAGATCGCCTGGTGCGGCGCATGTTGGATCCAAACCGCAGGCATAGATTTCAAAGGTTATTTCAGGTTTGCTATCATCCCATAACTCGCCTTGTGTGTTCCGTTTTTCAATCTGTAGGTACGACTGTTGCAGTGAGAATCTGGCGGTCAAACCACGATAGACCTGATGGGCGTCATCGATGATGATAACCGGAATGGTCACCAGTTCGTAAGGAAATGAGATATCTGATGTAATCGTATAGGTTCCTGCAGTCAATCCAGTCCATACATAATCCTGAATTGGATTTGCACTGTTTGGATCAAAGGTCTTACAGTGTTGTATGCTTTCCTCGCTTCCTACAAGGGTTAGACACACCGTTTGTTCCAGGTTGGTGTTCTGGAACAAACCGAACTCCATGGTTGCCGGTATCGATACAGTCCCAGCCCACCATTCCGTGATGTAACGGAAGGTGTCGGTGAACTGACCGCTAGGGCTGGTGAAGGTGATGTCGAGTGTAGAGATGCCTGGTGTGTCGGAGGTGATGGTAACTTTGCATATACCATTTAAAGTACCCTCCGCTGGCTCTGCAACTGGTTCGGGATATCCACAAGTGGTCAATTCTGGTTCAATTACAATGGATCCGACGGATCCTTCTTCTAATTCCACGATTGCAGTGGTTCCATCGGAAACAGGTCGATATCCTAATCCATCTCCTAGGTCATATTCTAGGACAAGTTCAACTGTACGTGTGTTGTTGATGGGCAGGGTGATGTCTGGCTGTCGGGCGCCAAGGATGTGGAATCCCTCTTTGCTGGCGACTGCCACATTCCCGGCGGCATCCATGGCCTGGACGAAGTATTCTGTGGAACCCAAGTAATCAATGGAACCGGAATAGAGGGTATCGTCTGCGTCTGAAGGTTGAAGTTCGACGCTGTTCAGCGTGCCTGTTCCATTGTCGTTGGGGATGTTGTAGGTCACGAGAACTTTTACAGCTCCTTCGACTGTGGCAGCAAAGTTTACAACAACAACCTCGCCCGAATCGTCGATTTCGCTAGCCAGGCCCCAGATGTAGGGTGCCTGGAAGTCATCAGATCCATTGATAGCTACTGCATAGGTTTCCAATTGAATTTTAGAGTACAGGCGCTCCACCCCTGTTTGCGGGTTGTATTGCCCGGCCACCAGCGTGCTGCGCACTTGATCTCCAAATTGGTTGATAGCCCACAACTTGCTCGGGTACCAGCCAACAACGCTGAAGGGAGGTTCCGGTTGGCTATCTTCCGTGACCATCATAGCCACAACCGGGTCAAAACCAGGAATGTCTACGTATTCTGCGCTGATTAGCAGTTGTCCTCGGGGAGAGTAACCTGGAAGGTCTGAAAGGACTACGCTTGCTCGAGGCTGGATCGGCCGTCCAGGCCAGGCCTGAACTTCCTCTCCGATGGAGAAGTATGTGCCATATTCGGTATTATTCTCGGTGTGATCAAAATCAACACTAAGCTGCGTGCAATTTAATTCACCTACTGAGCCACAAGTTTCTTCACTTGAAGTCACATCACTACCCCCGATGTCTTGAGGGGCAGGCACTGTAACCTCATGCATAGGCAAGCCGTAGAGCGTAGCCTCGATCATGGCTTTCTCATCATAGACGCCAAAACCACCTGCTGTGGCATTACCTGCATAGCGCTGCTTGGCATTGACCAAAGCCTGCCCGATGGGCATTCCTTCCTGCACACCCAATTCCTGAGTGAAGAAGAGCATAAGTTGCTCGGAGGCGGCGATGGCATCATCCACGCCATAGCCATAGCCGGTGTTGGCGACCCAGGCTGCTGCGCCCCCTTGGGCGAAAATCTGTGGGAGGTCGTCCTGGCCAGAGACGTTCAGCCCGCCATGGCATCCCATGGAGTAGGCGATTTGGTTTTCGACGTTGGCGAGGTCGTTACCATATACATTCCCGAGCTCGATAGAGGCGGGTTGCAAGCCCCAGTGTTGGAAGTGGGCATTGACAGACACCAGGTCAGGTCCGAATGGAGAATCTTGCCATGGAGTTAGCAAGTCATCAGCCGTCCAGAAGTCGTTGATCAATGTGTCTGGTTGAAGGCCGAAGAAACCCAGTGTGGTGCTGATTGCGTTGGCACTATCGGTGAGGAAATCGTAGCCAGTGACGAGACAACGATCAACGACAGGGTTTGGAATGCTTGGGTTGAGATGGTTGCCAATGGTCTGGATAATCTGTCCCGGTTCTTCGACCAATCTCCCGATGGCTCGATCGGGGATGAGCAATTGGCGACCACGCCAGGGCAGTGGATCGTCATCGGCATAAAAGTCATCTGATAGAACGAATCCATGTGCCAGGCTTTGCCCTAGTGGTGTTGCCGCTTCGATCACTGATAATGAATCTCCCAGATAATCCGCCTCTTTACCGATGTTGACCTCCTCCGGTACGCGGTAGAAGGGGATGATCTCATCATTCCCGGCCACGACGATGTATCGAATGCCGGGGTTGTCAAAGATATAGTCGTCAATCATGCTTCGAATGGCAACCGCCACATCATTAGCAGCCTGGACATTGCAGTAGAGCGTGTTCCAGTCGTTATAAGCCCCAAAAACATCCGCATCCGTCTCGACTGGAACTACAATGCCTGCTTCTTGATCCGCAAGCTTCTGTAATTCTGCGATTACATCATCGGAAGCAGTTTTCCCGTACATTGCCTCCAGGCGTCCCTGGTGGGTGATGATGAGGGTTTGGGCATCAGCTCCGGAGAGGATGCTTGGAGCTGTATAAACTTCAGGGGTGCTAAGAATTGTTGTGCCCAATTCAGGCCATTGGCAGGATAGTCCTACAAGCGGTTCGACATTAACGCTGAGCGTATAAGGATCAGGGCTGTAAGCGCCATTGGGACCGAAGACCAGGATGTAGTAGGTTCCCGTCGTCTCTACGGCAACGAAGCTGGTTGACTCGTCGGCAGTATAGGGGTTTGCGGAGATGGAAAGGAGATCCCCGATGGAAAGTAAATCACCGATAGACAACAAATCGCCAATGGAGAGCAAGTCACCGATCGAGAGTAAATCCCCGATAGAAAGCAGGTCCCCGATCGACAATAGATCTCCGATGGAGAGCAAATCGCCAATGGAGAGCAGGTCCCCGATGGAGAGCAAATCACCGATGGAAAGCAGATCCCCGATGGAGAGCAGATCGCCAATAGAGAGCAGATCGCCGATAGACAGCAAATCTCCGATAGATAACAAATCGCCAATGGAGAGCAGATCGCCAATGGAGAGCAGATCGCCGGTGGCGCTGACCTCGGAGCTGTTCTGGAAGGTGTTGAAGGAAACTCCGCCCTGCTCCCCATCTAGATAGAAAACTGCCACATCGAAATCGGCTGGTACATCTGTCAGGTTGACGGTAACCCGGGAGAGTGTGGATATGTCGGTCGATTTAATTCTAAAAAAATCCAGATCGAGTGGGTGGCCCAGGTAGGCCTGTATTGAGTTTCCAGCTGCGATCTCAGTAGCAGTATCCGGTGAATTATTTGATTCATATGAGTCTTCTTGTTCGAGATTGCGGACCCTCGCGCGATAGCTCTGCCAGGTGACGCTGGCGGGTGACGAGTTTCCGTTGAGACCATTTGTCGTTCGGCTGATAGAAAGCTCATCTACCGGAATGTTGGCAGAGGCAGATACTAATGCATTCCCGGCAATGAGAGAATTAACGATCAGGGTGCAGGTGCCATCAGTACTGGTCACACAGGAATCAACATCACTGACAAAGCCTGCCAAATATTTGGTTTCATCCTCATAGAGAGGAGGTATCGTCACGGGGGTAAAAAAACCTGTGACATTTGCACCGGGAACCTTTACCCATTCTAAAGTTGCAGGGTCGGTTGCCCAGGCCGTAACGATAACGTTTTGGGGTTGGAAGACCTCTGAGATGCCATCCAGGGGGTCAGTTGAGATTTCGAGTTTGGCATCGACCCAATCAATTAGTGCACTTTGTACGGACTGAGCAGAGGCAGAAGCGTCGCCATTCTCGGTTGAGATGAGACCTGACCAGGCTGCGGAAAGGTTGATTGATTGTGGGTCTGTTCCACTGATCGTAATCTTACATTGTCCTGGCATGTCTCCTGGCGGGTCTTGTGCCGCAACTTCATTCGTGGAGCATGAATCCCCATTCGAAAATAGGATTGTTTCCTCATCTGGTGCTAAAACAAATCCGTTGCCATCGCCATAATCGAATTTGAGAGTCGCTGTGACCTCCGTAGCTGTACCAATTTCAACTGTTTGCTGTTCGGGGGAAAGTGTAATCCGAGCGTCCACCCAACGTTTGAGAGCCGGGCTTTCGGTGATTCCAAGCAATGATCGGCTTGAAATCGGGATCGGTGCCGAAGCGGAAACTTCACTGAGACCTGTTACTGCTGATGATAGTTCCAAAGCACATGATCCAGAGTTGTCTGTCGTACAAGATGAAGGTGTTAAACTCCCAGGCCCATTCACCAATGGAGTGATTGTAATCCCCGCGATGTTTACTGGCGAATAACTCTCAGGATCATTAGGATCAGTCTGCATTTCGACAATGAAGGTGAGAATGTGATTGGTTCCAACCTGATTTGCTTTTGCTGAAGGTTCTACACGAACACGCGCATTACATAGCACAAGCTCGCCCAACACGAAATCTTTCAAGTCACTGTTGAAGGAAGAAGAGGAGCGACTTTTTGCCTGAATGCCTACTTCGCAGGCAGGTGTGAAACCTCCATTTAATTGCGTGATGTTGATGCCCATTTCCGTAAAGGCATTTCTCGGTAACTGCGTGATGACTGCACCACCATCACCATAATTCAACCAAGGACCACCGTCAATATCCCCATCATTGTTAAAGGCGCAGGCAGCATCATCTGGAGAGCAACCCTCACCGTTCAGTTCGTAGGTTGCGTCAATTAACACCCAATCGCTCCCATCCCACCTTCGAATTTCAAATAAACCCAAATCACCACCACGAGTGAAGTCCATGACCAGCAAAAAGTCATTCTCCGTTTTTTGACCTGTAAATTGAGCTTCGTCTCCAAGCCTTATCGGGGATTGGTTGATCTCGATATCAATGTGGCTGTCGCCACCAGGATCGATTCGTTCCAGCCCAAAATAGAGGATAAGATCGCCCGCATCGTTTTGTGTAGCATAGGCATAGATATTGGACAGATCATCCTTTGCAGGAATTTTCCCATCACCCCATTCCCAAGTGGTGACCGGGTCAGTATTCTTGTTTCTTCCAACGAACAATGTGGTGTCTTGAGGTTCAAATCCTTTTTCTACAAGTCCATCTGGAATGAAAATAGCGTCAATTCCAGGCTGTGGTAAGTAAATATTGAGGTTTTCATCGAAAATATCAGCCCAGTCTGGACCATCCTGGTCCCCACCAAGGATATCCGCAGATCCCGGGTTGCCATCTGCATCACCGAGCTCGAATAATCCCTCTTGATGGACAGCCGAAACAACGAAAAATGTAAATAAGATCAGTAATCCAGTGAGCAGTAATGCGCGAGTGCTCCGGCGAGTTAATAAGAGGTTGATGGAGGGAGTCGAGTTGCTATTTCTATCGGTCATCTTTACTTCTCCTTTGGAGATAGCTTTTAATTTTTGGCCTGGTTTATGACATATTACCTGAATGAATTCCTAAATTAATGTATTTACTAAGGAATAAACCGCCAAAGAATGAAGAAAGCACAGTCATTCTTGACATCCCCCATTGAGGTCAAGAACGCTTAGATATTGATTTAATGTATATCTTCAATCACATGGTAGAGATTTCCATATCATTAGTGAATAGTGAAACCTGCCAAATCCAATGAGGAAAACGCCAATAGTTCTGGCGTTTTCTGAAATTATCTCGTATGGACAAATAGAAGAAGGATGAAAGGATACACTATTACTCGATGGTGTGGAATGGAGATCCTTCATCTCTTATCTTATCTTCTCGGGTGTTAGGTTTTATGGCTTATGGATTATCTGCAACATATAAACGGGCGAGTCTAAATTTCTGTTCATTCGGTAAATATGTATTTAGATAAAAAGGGGGTCCAATATGACCTCCCCCTTTGAGTTATGGATCGATTTAATTTTCTTTGACGCAACGTAAATAAATGTCTATAGACGAAATGTAAAACACCTGTGAAGACCTTTGGCTACAGAGAAAGAGGAACGTATTACCTAGAACGTGTAAAACATTATACAGCATAAAATCCAAATATCTATATCGAAATTGTCCTAAAAATGTGGCACTTAGATATATTGTGTCCTGATCAGTTTGTGCCTTACAAGTTTCACCGATAAATAAACCTCAGGCTGATCAACAATCCATCGATGTGGATTGATGAGAGAAATCAAGACTCATTTTTAAGTCTTTGTCGATTCGTCCAACAGCCTCTGGCGTAACTTTTCTATCTGAAAATGTATAGCAAATGTATATATTTGTAGAAGTCTTCAGGAGGTCTGAGAAGGGAACTCAGTCTTCAACTTCATCTTCCAGAAAATGGGAATTTGACTGGGTGGTTTTTATATCCCACTGCTTTTAAAGGAAGCATAAAAGAGGAAACGCCCTAGGATTTCTGATGTCAAAGCAAGCAGGAAGGCCATGATGATGGCTGTGAAAAGTCCGGGGTTGGTGTTTGAGAATGGCAAGAGTGCGAAGATGATACACAAACCAATGGCAAGAAAACCGAAAGTTCCTCTTAGAATACCAGGAATGGGATAGCGTTGTTTCAATAGTTGTATGCTTTCTCTCGAGACACCACCCCTCCAGATTAAAAACCGATCTTTCATAAAAGCTATGAAGAGTTGAATGGATAGCAGAATTGCCGAAGTCCAGCCGAAAATGTGGCACAGATCTCCCATCGCAGTCAAGCTTGCTTCAGTGTGTGCATAGCCTTGAGCGGCAATGTTCACTGCAAGGCTAAGCGATAGCGTGCCTAGAAGACCAGCACTGAGAAAGAATGAAATCGGAGTTCCCCAGGTATTCCAAGTTGGGACGGTTCGAAGCATGTAGATGCGGGACATGCTGTACAGCAGCAGAACACCACACAGCATACTCACACCAATCAAGACAGCTTGAATGTTCTTGGGTTCTATATCTAACAGGTGAAGGATCATGAGTATGAGGGAAGAAATTGTAAAGCAAATTCCCAGAAACATTTCACGACTGAGCCAGGATTTCTTGAAATTGCCCATTGCCAGTCTTGACCTGCCTGGATGACTCAGATGGGGTATAGCACTCAGGAGACCAAGGATGAGTAAGGCAGGGACGAGGATAAGTACAATTAAGTTCAAGTCTGCAATGACGCTCTCCGGTAGAATTGTCGGATCTCCGAAGATGAATATGGCAAGTGCAAACAAGCTGCCCACAGCCATCTGTACCAGGAGGGTGAAGATGACGAGTGCCCAATCTCTCCCTTGCATCCTAGATCTCCTCCCGGTTACCAATGTGCGTGGGTTGGCCAAAAGTTCGCTGCGTATCCTTGTGGGGCTTGAGAACACCAGCGGGTTCTGTCAAATCGGCGTCGGGCAATGGAAAAACTTCACGCATCGTGCCAGGGCGGGATCGTAATTCTTCAATCTCACCAAATTCCAAAACTCGCATCTGACAAGCGGATACACATGCTGGTGGTTTACCTTGCTCCACATAGTCATAGCAAAGATTGCACTTGCTCATGACCCCTGTGGTCGTATCAAATTGCGGTGATCCGTAGGGACAGGCCCATTCACAATAGTGACAGCCCATGCATCTTTCAGCTTCAACCAATACAATTCCGTCTTCACGTTGATAGATCGCCTTGGTTGGGCACACCTCTGCACAAATCGGCTGTTGGCAGTGCATGCAGGCTACCGAAAGAAAATAGGTGAAGGAATGTTCAATCCAAGCTTCATCTCGTTTGACCCATCTCCCTCCACTCACTTCGACTACACGTCGCCAAAGTATGCCAACAGGGAGATCATTCTTTTCTTTGCACGCGATCTGACAGGCTTTGCATCCTGTACAAGATCCTGCATTGACATAAAAGCCAAGTTGTTTTGCCATGTTCCGATCTCGATTAAACCTTTTCTACCTGTACCATAATCGTGTGCTGCGCGTTTCCGAAGGCGAGAGGGGTTAAGCGTTCGGAGGTCAAGACATTAATAGAACCAGCCCGACACACCCTGTTCTCATCGGGTGACCACCAGGCACCCTGTGGGATGTCAATCACTCCGGGCATGATGCGTTGCGTCAAGCGGCAAGGTAGGATCAATGCTCCACGATCGTTAAAGACTTTTACTTCATCTCCATCCCGGATACCCCTCTCCTTGGCATCCAGCGGATTCATGAAGATTCGTTGGGGAAAGGCTTCCTCCAACCAGTCATTGTTGTCGTGAGTAGAATGAACACGATGCATGGTGTGTGTGCCCATGGCCTGAAGCGGGAAGCGTTTGGCTTCCGGACCGAAGGGGCTCTCCCACTCCTGGATGTACTTTGGCACAGCCGGAATCTCTTCAGGACGGCCTTTGTCATAGAGTTCAGTGGAGAAGATCTCGATCTTGCCGGAAGGTGTGTTGAGGGGATGCGCGAGGGGATCCTCCCGGAACTCTTTAAAGGGGATGATCGGTTCCTTCACAGAGACGCTGTAAGCCCCAATGTTCGTCTTTTCAAACTCCTCTAATTTAGGCAACTCAGGGAAACGTTCCTGACGGTAAACCTCGATGAAATGTTCAATCCACCCTCGCTCATCCCGACCTTCTGTGAAAGCTCTTCCAATACCAAGCCGTTCCGCAATCTCAGCGCAGATCCTGTAATCACTTTTCGTTTCATAAGGAGGATCCAGGATCTTGGGCATCAGGATAACACAATCACTATGCTTCCACCCGTCCTGAATGCCGTACGTTTCGAAAGCAGTACACACGGGTAAAAGAATATCTGCAAAACGACCCGTTGGAGTTAGGAATTGATCCTGTACGATGAGGAACTCGACCAGACTTTCATCAGCTAAGATTTGGGCGCTACGGTTGATGTGCATATGCTGGTTAATCAGGCAGTTGGTAGCTACGGCGTAAATCAGCTTAATGTTGTTATCTAGTCGTTCGGCTCCCTTAACACCTATCTCTGCCCCCAATTCCTTTCCGCGCAGGACGGCTTCGTCCCATGCTTGAACCGGGATGCTGGTGAGGATTGGATTGTATCCAAAAGGTAGGACGACTCCCAAAGGCCCGCCATGGGACTGAAACCCATGACCGCTTGCCCATCCGCCGGAGACGCCCACATTGCCTGTGATGGCAGCCAGGACGCAGCTAGCGCGTGAAACTTGCTCACCGTAAGCCCGACGTTGTGGACCATAACCCATGTAGAGCATGCCAGGTTTGATCTTGGTATATTCTCGAGCAAGTTGAGTGATTTTCTCCCTGGGGACGGCTGTAATCCATTCAGCCCACTCCGGCGTTTTGGGAAAGCCGTCTCTGGTTCCAAGGATGTAGTCCTTATAAGTTTCTTCGTTTTGGAGTCCGACAGGCATTTGGGTTTCATCGAAGCCGATGCAATGCGAGTGGACAAACCGGGCGTCATAGATGTTCTCTGTAATCATGACGTAGGCCATGGCCGACATTATGGCCATATCCGTTCCAGGGCGGATGGGGATCCACTCATCGGCTAAGCCAATAGAGCTCATGGAGTTGCGGGGGTCGACACAAATTATCTTAGCGCCATTCTCCTTCGCTTTCTTCAGGTAGTATGCGGAGTTTGTGCCGAAAATGGTTTCGGCAGGGTTCCATCCCCATAAAATGATGTACTGGCTATTCACCCAGTCTGCACGCTGCCCACCCGTGATATAGGTACCAAAAACCGTGGGTGTGGCCCGGGCGATGCAAGCAGAACTATAGGTACTGTAGGTGTCCAGGTGACCACCATATAGGTTGAATAACCTTCGAGCGACCGGCGAGCCATTGATATTACTGCGGGATCCTGTGCCGTAGGGGACAAAAAGGGCGCTGTTGCCGTAGGTCTCCTTCACGCGTTGGATCTCACCCGCAACGGTATCAAGGGCTTCATCCC
>Ga0180437_10008733_pt1 | contig 12779 bp, 6 predicted proteins | sample SS_ome_4_FD_132410 | JGI IMG/M metagenome (GOLD analysis project Ga0180437, IMG submission 132410) | Hypersaline lake sediment archaeal communities from the Salton Sea, California, USA - SS_3_D_1 metaG | ecosystem: Environmental > Aquatic > Non-marine Saline and Alkaline > Hypersaline > Sediment...
CGGCCGGCAGTCGGCCGTCGTCGTCGACCCGCCGCGCGCCGGCTTGCATCCCAAAGCGCTGGCCCGGCTCATGGAACTCCGCCCGCCCGATATCCTCTATGTCTCCTGCAAACCCACGGTGTTTGCCCGCGAGCTGCCGTACCTCCTCGAGAGCTACTCCATGAAAAACCTCGAGGCCGTGGACCTATTCCCGCATACGGACCACGTGGAACTCCTCGCGCGGCTCTCACTCGCCGATTGACGGCCGCAGGGCGATTGAACCCCCATAATGCAGTTGGCGCAGATGAAGAGCGCCAAGACACCGAGTTTTCGCTGGTCGCGAGATCCGCCCTTGACAAATCGATTACAGATGTAATATATTGGAGATTACGGGCGTAATCGAAAGGGGTCGTCATGAAAAAACTACCGAGGATTTCCGAGGCGGAGTGGCAGGTGATGCGGGTACTATGGGCCGAAGCGCCGCAGACGGCCAATGACGTGGTCGAGGCGTTGGATAACACGGATTGGAGCCCGAAGACGGTGAAAACGCTCATCAACCGATTGGTGAGAAAGGGCGCCTTGGGTTTTGACAAGGATGGGCGCGTCTATCACTACTATCCGCTGGTTCAAGAGAAGGACTGTGTCCGCGCCGAGAGCCGTTCGTTTCTGCAGCGCGTGTTCGGCGGGGCGGTGACGCCCATGGTCGCCGCCATTATCGAGGACGAGGATCTGACGCCGGAGGAGATCGCGGAACTGCGCCGCATCCTCGATGAGAAAGGGAGGGGCTAGCCATGAAGCCGTTCATATGGCGTCTTGACGGCGTCTTCACGTGGGTACTGGCGTCGAGTTTGCAGGCAAGCGTGCTCGTCTGCCTCATCCTCGCCGTCCAGGCAATCGCGCGGCGCAAGCTGCCGCCGCGGTGGTACTACGCCCTTTGGTTTCTGCTGATAGCGCGGATGCTGTTGCCATGGGTCCCCGAGAGCAGGCTCAGCGTGTTCAACCTCATGCCGGTGTCGCCGCCAGTTACGGGTCTTCCCTTGTCGGGCACGTCGGACGACGTATTCATAAACCAGGCGATTGACTGGCCGGCCGAGCCGCTGTTGCCGGTGTTCGTCGCGCCCGAGTCGGCGCCGCTCACCGAAACGCCGAGCGCGTTGGGCCTACCGCGGGCGCCTGTTCGCCGACTCGCGTTGCCATTTCTCCCCATGGCGTGGCTCGTGGGTGTATTGGCGTTCACCGGGTACGTCCTTGCCGAGAATGTATTGTTCTGGTTGAGGCTGCGTCGCGAGCCGATGGCCGCCGAGCCCGAATTGCTTGGCCTCCTCGCGGCGTGCAAAGGCGAGATGGGTGTGCACATACCCGTCGGCGTGGTTCCCACGGATCGCGTGAACAGCCCGGCCGTATTCGGTTTCGTGCGGCCGCGCCTGTTGCTGCCGCGAAAGGCGCTCGAAACGCTCACACAGGATGAGCTGCGTTACGTGTTTCTCCACGAACTGGCCCATCTCAAACGCCGCGACATCCTCGTCAACTGGGTGTTGACCGCGCTCCAGGGACTCCACTGGTTCAACCCGCTCATCTGGTACGCATTCCATCGGATGCGCATGGATCGCGAACTCGCCTGTGACGCACTCGCGTTGTCGTACACGCGCCCCGGTGAATCAAAGGCCTACGGCAACACGATTGTCGGCCTTGTCGAGCAATTGTACAAGGTGCGACGCGTACCCGGCCTCGCCGGCATCCTCGAGGACAAGTCCCAACTCAAGCGGAGAATTACCATGATCGCGTTATTCAAGAAACACTCGTGGCGTTTGTCCCTGGTCGCACTGGTAGTCGTGGCCGCCCTCGGGGCCGTCGCACTCACTAACGCAAAAGCGGACACGACGTCCACTGGCGGCCAGCCGCTAAGTGCGCCTGTAAGCATGCCGCAAGACTCGGGAGGCGCATATGCGGGCGATTCCGACGATAACGACGTCGCGATGATAAACAACGTCGCCGAGAAGCCATTGCAGAGACCTCAGGACGTTAAACTGGTTCAAGACGAAGTGGCGGAAAACGGCGAAGGCGCTGCGGCTGATTCCGAACCTATACGACGCGTAACAGCCCCGGTAGTCCAGACGGGCGGGCATCCCGCGCACGATAAGGCTGAGAAGCCGACAGCGATGGAAGCCGAAGCGGGGAAGGCGCTCGACACGCTGGTATCGTTGGATTTCACCGATACCCACATCAGCGAGATCGTAAAGGGTTTGGCGGACGCCGTACAGTATAACATCGTGATCGACTCCCGCGTCGTAGCGCCGAAGGAGGGCGCCGCCCCCGTCTCTGTGCCGGAAGGATACCGTCCCGCTGCATTCATCACCGATGGCGTTGTGCCCTACATCAACGCGGCCAACGTTCCGTTGCACGAGGTCCTAGAAGACCTGACCGAAATGTTGAATCTGGATTACACTGTCCAGCCAGGTTTCATATGGATTAGCACGCCGCTGCGCATTCGTATGGAAGCTGGGTTTGAAGAACTCGAGACCCGCTACTACTACTTAAAAGCGCGCGGACGCGAAGCCGCCGACACGGTCGAACTATTGCGCAAGACCGTTCCGGACGTATTCGAATTTATGGGCGCGACGGAACGCCGCCTATCATCGATGGAATTCAATCCGGAACACAATCGGCTGGTCGTTCGCAATACCCCGAGCAATCTGAGCCTGCTCGAACAACTCCTCAAGCGTTTGGACATTGCCGCCGGTGACCAAACTGAGGACAAGCGGCTTCAAGGCGCCGCCGAGGTCCCGCCGTTTGGTGTTCGTCGCGTGGACTGGAGCCACAATCGTCTGCGAATACCTTTGGGCTCTATAGACGTCGGTGGCAGCATACCGTTCATCGAAATCACGCTTCAGAAGACGATGCAACTCCCGGATGGAAGTGCTCGCGCACGGCTGCAAGTAGAGAAACAATCGAAAGCAGGCCATGCCCAGCGCCACAGCATGTGGTATAGCGAAGGCGAACGTATTCTCGGTCACGACGCTTCAGATCCCTTTGTGTGCAAAGTCGTACGTGTCGATGCGGAAGACGGCACGTGTGATGTCTACTCGGGGAAGACCGATTCGATATTCACTCTCCGCTTGTCTAATAGTGACGGCGGCAAAGAACCCGTTGCACCAGCAGCTCAGGCCCGCGACCTATCTGACGGCCGTGGTGTTCCTCGACTAGGGGAACACGGCAACGTTGCGGCACCGGGTGCTGAACCGCAAGCTGGGCCTCAGAAACCCGCCGATGAAGCCGCGAGACGCAGAGTCGAAGGAATCTTGGAGGGTCCGGTGAGTCTTGATTTCGAGGGTGAACATATCAGCACGATACTTGACTTCATCAGGCGCTACCTCGACGTTAAGATTGAACTTGATAACACCGTAGTTGCTCCGCGCCCCGGTACGGAACCACCAACCGATGCGGAGCAGGCAGATCAATATGTCACCGACGGCATCGTGGAGGATATCGCTGTCAGGAACGTGCCGCTGTACGAGGGGCTCCACGCCCTCCTGCAACCTCTGTTTCTGGACTTCGGGATTCGGGGCGACGCCATATGGATCAGCACACCGGAGAAGATTCGCGAACAGCTAGGCGGACGGTTTGCGCCCGCCCCCGTTCCGAAAGAGAGTCCGCTGCACGAAGCTGCGCGGGACGGTCATCAGGACGCGGTGCGCCGTTTACTCAGAAGAGGCGCCGATATCAACGCGAAGGATGACGCAGGCAGGACACCTCTGCATTGGGCGGCAGCGAATGGGCACGTGGGCATGGTCAAGTTCCTTGTTTCCCGGGGCGCAGACGTCAACACAAAAGACAACGACGGCAGATGCCCCATCCACTTGGCAGCACAGAATGGCCACGAGGCGACGTTGACTATGCTGGCCGTACGCGGCGCAGACGTTATGCCCAAGGACAAGGCCGGCAAAACCCCCCTCGACCTCGCGAGAGAGGGCGGCCACAAGCAAACCGCAGCGGCGATTGAGCTCTACGCCCCAGACGCTTCAGGTGGCGGCAGCAGGCAAAACGACGCGGCCGGACAGGCAGGTGACTCGCCCGAGGCCGCGGAAAGCGACGAAGCTCAGGAACCTGGCGAGCAGATTGTAACCGCCGACCTGCGCAACATGCGGTTAGCCGACGTGCTGCAGGTGTTGCGCGAACGCGCGGGCAACATCGAGATCATCGCACATGTCGATGACACCGTCCCCGTAACGCTTTCCGTTAGGAACGTGCCGTTGCGCGAGGCACTCGAGCAGGTCGCGGACGCCGCAGGCCTAACCTTGCTCGAGCAACCGGGCCGGTTGCGGCTCGTCCAGGTCAATTCGGAAGGCCGCATCGTCGACAAAACCGATTACCCGTTCGTCGACGACCCGGACGTAATCGGAACGTGGACCAGCGTCGATTTCGTCGACGAGCCCGCCGACTTCACGGCGGGTGAGAAACGTTGGCCCGCCGATTTGTATCTCAAACAACTAGTGATTCTGCCGGGCGGAAGAACCGAGGGGCCGTGGACATGGACAAAAGGGCTCCTGCTGCATCCCGGCAGCCGCCACGCAAGCAGGTACATCATCAAAGAACTCGATGGCGAGAAGTACATGTTCTTCGAGTGGAAAAGCGGCGACTACAGCATCCGACATATGAAGCCGAGTTATTATGTCCTGAAAAAGAACGCGCGGGGTTCGGATACGGCCATCGAAACGCAAAGCGCACCCGGAGCGACGGACGTGACGCCCATATCCACCGGCGGCATGAACGCCAGAATCCAGCAACTGGATATCGACACCGCGACGCTCGAGGACGTGCTGCGCGTACTGGGTGAGCCGATCGAGTACGTCTGGGGAAAGCAGAAATTCACGAAGGGCAACTTACCGTCTACGTATTGTGTCGTGTATCCGCGCCGGTTTCTTGTGGTCATGAATGGCGGGCAGATCGAGGAACTGCGCCACCACGAGCCGGGTTACGTGTTTCGCGGCAAGCTACAGGTCGGCTCGTCACTCGAGGAGGCGCTCGAAGTGATTGGCGAGCCAACGGAGACGGTCGAAGGCCGCAACGAATGGAAAGACGGCGTGCTCTACAAAAACATCGGCGGCGGGAAGGGCAACTGCTATTACCAGCGGAACGACCAGGATGTCCGGCTCTTCTTTTCGGAGTACAAGGTGAGTGCGCTGTACGTGACGCGCAGCGACTATGGTGAGCGTGAACAAGGCGGCGGGTCGTTCAAGACGGTGCGACCGATAGCCGAAGTAAACGAATTCGACGATGTTCGTTGGAAGGACATGACGAAGCTCGATCTGTCCACTAAGTCTACTCTCCCGTCCACCTTGACATTCAACCAAAAAACCGTCTGGCCAGATCGCCTGAGGATGCCCGCCGACGTCAACCCTGAAGAGCTCTTGCTGGACGCGATGAACCCCGGGCTCGGCGTTCGCGAACTGCACCGGCAAGGCATTACCGGCCAGGGCGTTACTGTGGCCATCATCGATCAGCCGATGTACCTCGATCATCCGGAGTTCGCCGGAAAGGTCGTCGAGTATCACGATGTCGGTTGCGGATCGGAATCGAGCATGCACGGCCCGGCGGTGGCGAGCCTCCTCGTCGGCGAACAGTGCGGCACGGCCCCCGGTGCGCGACTTTACCACGTTGCCGCACCCTCCTGGACAAAAGACGCCGCCTATCAGGCCAAGGCCCTCAACTGGCTCATCGACAAGAACGAGACGCTGCCGGATTCCGACAAGATCCGCGTTGTCTCGGTTTCTGCCGCGCCCTCCGGCCCGGGGTCGCCGTTTAATAAGGACAACGCGATGTGGGACGAGGCGTGCGCCCGCGCCGAAGCCGCGGGCATGATGGTCCTCGATTGCACGAGTCACCGCGGCATCATCGGCCCATCTTGGTTAGATGCCGGCGATCCTGAGAACGTGGCCAAATGCACCCCCGGCTTCCCGGGCCGCGGATCCAGCTTCCGGCCGGGCCGCCTGCTTGTTCCCACGTGTCCTCGCACCACCGCGGAGGAATACGACAAGGGCGATTGCAGCTACCAATACTGCGGCCGCGGCGGCTTGAGCTGGGCCATTCCGTATGCAGCGGGCGTGCTCGCCATGGGCTGGCAACTGCGCCCGGAACTCGGCGCGGAGCAAATGCGCGATCTCCTCTTCGAGTCCGCGCACAAGAAGTCCGACGGCGCCCAAATGATCAACCCGAAAGCTTTCATCGAACTCGTCAAAGAAGCAAAGGCACGGCCATAGGCCACATGTGCATAGAAGAAGGAGGAATGCAATGCGTCTATCAGGAGTGATTGTTGCTGTGATGGCAGGTGTTGTGCTTTGTGCATGTCCGGCCCAAAAGAGCGAAAGTCCGGCCAACCGGAATGATGCGCCGGACATAGCTTCCCAGCTCATTGGTCGCTGGTACAGCGTGGATTTCGTCAGAAACATCGAAGACTTTCAACCCGGCGTACAGAGCTGGAGAGGGGATCTGTTTCTCAAGGAGTTTGAGTTTGCGCCAAATGGCAAAACCCACAAGCCATTCTGGACATGGTCGGAAGCGGGCGTCTACCACAGCGGCGACAAAACCACGGCCAAGTTTGTCGTCAAGACCATCGGAAACGAGGAATACTTGTTCCTGGAATGGATAACCGGCGATGTGACCATCCGTGGACAAAAACCCTCGTATTACGTCCTGAAGAAAGAGAGCTAGCCGCCAGCGCGTTGCGATTTTGCGAGGATACCTGCCGCTTCTCGCATGAAGTGCGCCCGGTACCGTTGCCAAGCGACGCCATGAGATTCATGCTCGAGCGCCGCCGCGATGCCCTTATGTGCGTCCAGGGTCATGAACTCGACGCCGTTGAGCCCGCGCCGGTAAACGCGTGCAGCGCCGATCGGACGAGAAGCGGAACGCTTCGGGCGACCCGTTGCCGATCCGTTCTACACACAATCTTGCCCCACTAACCGGCGTTTCTTTCGACGCGGCACATTGCAGTGAAAGGAAGATCCCGGAGACCCATCAATCCGGATTGGGCAGTCCGTTTTCCCTGGATTCAGCCGAACGAGACTATAGTGCGGCGTTCGCCCCTCCAAATTGGCCTCAGCTCATCTCTTGGTAGTATACTGGGCAAAGAGGAACTACGCCATGATTCGGAACAAAGACGCGTGGAAGAAGTGGGAAGACAAGTACACCGCGGATACCCCCGTAGACTTCCGGAGCAACCTGCGGCTCGCCGAGGCGATGTACGATCAAGCGCGGGCCTTTGGCGTTTTTCCACTCGCCGACCCGCTCGATGGCCTCGACGTTTGCATCAAACTGGCGAAGGTGATAAATGTTCCAATCCCTTCTCGAAAACGTCGCGCGGGGCCTTGATCAGCGCGGCATACCCTACATGATTATCGGCGGCCAAGCCGTTTTGCTGTACGGCGAGCCGCGTCAGACCAAAGATATCGATGTAACGCTCGGCGTGGGTCCCGAGAGACTCTCTGATGTGCAGGATTTGGTTGCGACGTCAGGCTGGAAGTTGCTGGTGGAATCACCGGAAGAGTTTGTCGCGGAAACCATGGTGTTACCCTGCGTCGATCCTGCCAGTGGCATACGCTTGGACTTTGTTTTCTCCTTTTCCCCTTACGAGCGCCGGGCAATAGCGCGAGCACGACTGGTTTCCATGGGGAACACGCAAGTCGCATTTGCATCGCTTGAAGATCTGATCATCCACAAGACCATTGCCGGGCGAGCTCACGACCTCGAGGATATCCGCGTGCTACTCCTTAAGCATCCCGAGGCCGACTTGGCTGAGGTCCGGCACTGGATCGAGCAGTTCGAGGATGCGCTTGGGGAACCTTTTCTCAGTCGGTTTGAGACTATCTTAGAATCGCTGAAATAGTACGTGGAAACCTTCAACGCTCAGCGGTCAGTGAAGCCGTAGTGTTTGTTGATTTTCCGGCAGAGGCCACCAAGGCCGTACAGAACCGGGATGTCGACCGCCTCGCCTTGTTACGAAACCACTTCTTCAGCCGTTTGGGTTTCGGGGACGCCCTCTTCGCGGATGAACGGGAATTCTTCCTGTGGTCTGGGAATGGGGGTCTCGCATTTTTCGGCGTCGCAGTAAATGTCTTGCGCCTCGTCGGTGTTGAGATTGCGGAAATCCAGGGGGCGCAGCTTCGACGCGGCGTGGACGTACATCTCTTCCGTGATCTCCTGGTAGGGCGCCTGGGCGTAGTTGTGGTCCTGGAGGGGCAGGAAACTGATGGATTTCAGCCGGGGCTCGTAGAGTTCGAGCAGCCGCGGTATGTCGTCGGCCTCCTCGGGTTTGAACGTGACCGTGGCGCTGACCTGGTTATCGGCCCAGTAATGTTGCATTTGCGCCACGTTCTCGACCTGTTCCCAAATCGAGACCTCGCGTTTAGGCCGCTCGAAAATCTCGGTTTTCACGGGGAAATACACGACCCACGTGTTATCACCATAGACCGATTCCTCGATTCTGTAGCCGGCGCGTCGGATGGGGTCGACCAACGGGCTGGTTTTGTCGATGCGAATCGTTCGGTAGTAAAACTTGGCGTGCGGATAGTGGATGCCGGGCGTCACGCCGGGCAACAACGACACGGTCCCGCTGGGTTTGACGCTGGTCTTCTTGATGCTCTCGGGGATGCACAGCCACTGCGAATAGATCTTGTCCAGTTCGTTGATGTAGGCGTAGCCGCGGTCGCACCAGTCGAAATGGGTTCGTCGGCCATGTTTCTGAAACGACTCGACGATGCCGGACTGGGACAGCCCGATGCGGCGGTTCCGGAGCATGATGGCGTTGGTACGCTCGTTGTGCGTCGGCACGAGCGTCACCGTCTTGGCGTACAGATAGGCGTACTTAAGCGTCAGCCGGTAGTCCTCGAACGTCTCGTGACGGGAAGGAAACGTCTCGACAAGGTTGCATATCTCGTAGGATTCGAGGCTTTGTTCGGCGCATGGGTTTGTGCCCGCAACCTTCGTGTCGATCCAGTTGATGCCGTCCTTGAGCCGGCCGTAGGCGCGGGCGTTTTCGCGCCAGAAATACCCCGGCTCGCCGTTCTTGGCCGTCTGCTGGCCGAGTAGGTCGTAGTCCATGCCGACATCCGCCGCGACGCTGTTGTTCGATGCCCAACGCCAGGCAAGCAGTTCGTCGCTGTGGAGGTCCGGGTCTTTGAGTTTGAGGTAATCGACGTCGCCGGGTTCGCCTAAGGCCAGTTCCGCCGTTCGGCGCACGCCGCCCGATACCACGCATTTCCCGATAACATTCATCAGATCGGTGATATCGGTCGAGCGAATCCGTTGACCGCACCGCGGCCTGAGCACGCGGTCGATGTTTTGGATGCACTCGATCAGCGGCGCGGACCCCGGGGCAATGCCGCCGAAGGTCCGGATGGGCGCGCCTTTGGGCCGGATCCGCGAATAGTCTATCCGCTCGGGCCGCCGGCATTTCCCGATATAGGATTCAAGGACGACGCGCACGACGTCGCACCAGCCCTCTTTCGAGTCGTGGACCTCGTACGTTTCGTCGGACAGTCTGGGTTCGCCTATCTCGACCTTGCCGGCGCCCTGCGTGTCGAACGCGACCCCTACGCCGAGCATGGACATGTCCATGAGAAAGCAGAACGGTTCCGAGAAACTTACCTCGAGCTCTTCCGTGGACACGAATGCACAGTTGTTCAGCGCCGCGGACCCGCGCTGCCAGATGTAATCGGTTCCCATCATCCATAGGCCGCGGCCCGGCGGCAGAAACTTAAAATCCCACATAAGCCGATACATCTGTTGGGCCGATTTTTGGGCCTTATACGGGTTCCAGGGGAGTTTCAGGCTCTTGCAGTGGTTCAACTGAATGGTGTAGCAGCCCTCGACTACACGTTTGACCGTTTCCCAGTATTCCTCGGTGCGCTCATGGTCTCCCGGGAGCACGCGGGCATAGGTCCGCTTGAACGTCACGTACCCCAGCGGCCCCCAATCGGGTTGCCGACTGTCAAACTCCGCCAGAAACTTATCCGACAGCTTGAACTTCTCGCGAACCTCGAACATCGCCCGCCTCCACGGCTCGAGACGGTTTTGCGACAAAACCATCCTTCTTCCATTGTACACTCTCGGCGAGGCGCGCGGTCAAGGCAACGTTCGAGCGGCGGCCCCTGCGGCGGCACGCTCGGGTGCAAGAGGCGCGGCTTCCGCCGAGTTACCCAGATTTGACAGGACCTCCAGGGAAACCGTGTGGCTTGTTCCGGCAATATTGCGGTTCAGCGTCGCCATCTGGGTGCAGAATGAATAGGCTTCCCTTCATTTCAGGATGATTTAACGATGTCTGGTTCTGACACAGTGCTCCTGCGGCGGTGGGCGGCGACGCGCGACGCCGACGCGTTCGCGGAGATCGTATCGCGGCATTCTGGCATGGTCTACGGCACGTGCAAGCGGATGCTGGGCAACGCCAGCGAGGCGGAAGACGTTGCACAGGAGTGCTTTATAGAACTGGTCCAAGCGCCCGCCGCCGTCAAGCGCTCACTCCCCGGCTGGTTGCACGCCACCGCCATCCATCGGTCTCTTGACCGCGTCAAGTGCGAGAAGCGGCGACGCGGACGCGAGGCCCGATTTGCAGCGAACATGGCCGCAAAGACGGAGCTGGTCTGGAATGACGTTCGGGAACACGTGGATGACGCCATAGCCCACTTACCGGAGAAGCTTCGGGCGCCCATCATATTGCGGTTCCTCGAGGGCCAAACCCACGAGACTATTGCCCGGCATCTCGCCGTACCACGGACAACCGTTCAATACCGTCTCGACAAAGGCATTGATGAGATCCGGAGTTTCCTGAAACGCCGCGGCGTGTCGCTCGCGGCAGCCGCCCTGGCGTCGATGATGGGGGCCAACCTTGCGGAGGCCGCGCCCGCGGCGCTCACGGCCGAACTGGGCCGAGTCGCCCTGGCAGGGGCCAGGGGCGTTTCGTCCGCTGCCGCGAGCAGCACACTGACACAGGCCGCCGTTTTGGGAGGAATCTTGGCCATGAAAAAGGTCTTTTTCGGTATTGCTGTAGCGCTCGCCGCCATCTTGAGCCTCTGGGCAATCACGCGCAACGACCAGCCCGACCCCGCGCAGCGGCCCCACCTGCCGGAATTGGCTGAGTCGCTTGTCGAGACTCGCTCACTAGATTCGATAAAGCGTGAGACTCCCGTGGGTGAACGCGAATCCGCGGTTGCGCATGAGCCCGCGCCTGCCGCTGCGCCGCAGGGAAGTGTAATAACAGGCCGCGTTTATGATGCGGACACCGGCGAGGGGATTGCCGGGGTAGCAGTTACAGCCAAATCGTCCAAGATGGACGGCAACACGGGAACGGGCGCGCCCACGGATGCGTCGGGGGCCTATCGGATCGCGGGCCTGAGAGGAACGCAGTATCGGCTTTCCCGCACCACCCCCGAAGGCTATCGTCGCCCCCATTTCGGGGATGGGCCGGAAATCGTATCGCTGGAGCCGGGCGATGTCGTCGAGAATGTCGATTTCGCGCTGCGTAGAGAAGTGCCGTTGGCGGGGATCGTCGTTGACCAGCGACAACAGCCGGTTCAGGGCGCGCTCGTGATCTTGTACGGCGGGCTGGTCGGAGGAGGCACGACACAGTCGGGGGGCGACGGGTCGTTGAGCTTCCATGGTCTTCACCCGTCGGACGGTTTTTACCTCGAAGCAAGAAAAGACGACAGCTTCGTTTCGGAGGCCCAGGCTTTTGCGCTTCCTGAAGAGGGAATCACCGACATTATCCTTGTTCTCGGGGCCGCCTGCAGTGTATCTGGCACAGTGCTGGACATCGAAGGCAGACCGGTGAAGGATATTGAGGTGCGCTCAAAGCCTGTGCGTGACGGTGTTGTCGGAGTCGGGGGTCCGCGCGCGGTTTCCGACGCCCGAGGGCGCTATACCCTCGATGGCCTTGGGCCGGGCCGCTATGACCTGAACTTGCCGGAATGGGGAAGCCCGGCTGAATCAGAAGGCCGGCAGGCTATGGCGAGCGTCGAACTCGAGTCGGGCGATGTGATTACAGATCTAGCGCTTCTCTATAAGGAGGAAGAACTCGCCATCTCAGGTCGCGTTGTCGATTCTGACGGACAACCCGTACAAGGCGCTATCGTCCAGGCGGGAAGAACGGAAGCCAAGACGGATGAGGACGGGGCGTACGAGATCACGGGGTTAGCGGAAGGCAATTATTATATGTTTGTGAGGCCGGGAAAGCTTCCTGTGATCGGTACCCGAAACGGTTTGGCACTATTCCAAACCAGCTTCTTCCTAACGCGGGAAAACGTGGCCACAGGGAGATCCGACGTCGGCTTTGTTGTGCAGAAACCTTTTGCCGTAACGGGCGAAGTCGTCAACGCGCTTACAGGCAAGCCCATAGCCGAATTCGAAATCGCTTGCGACCAGACTCTGGGTAGCCAACTGACGTCCTCCGTGGCAGCACGTTTCGACAGAGTGAAAGACTCACAAGGCCGGTTCCGTATCGAGCAGATACAGGACGGCCCTTATTTGGTTGCTGTCCGGGCGCCCGGCTACGCCACGGCCCTACACTCGCTCTATCTCGGCGGAGAACAGCGTGAGCACCACGTTGTCATACGGCTTGAGCAAGGTGGCGACCTTCGAGGCACTGTCGTTAATGCGACGGGGGAGCCTATTCAAGGCGCGGAGGTATTTCTCGGACCCGTCATGGGGGCGGCCGCACGTACCCCCAGTTACTTCACCACCATGAGCGGCGCAGACGGAACGTTCATGCTCGAGTCCTTCCCAAAGGAGGCCCAACTCATCTCGGCAAGCCA
>Ga0180437_10008736_pt1 | contig 12774 bp, 9 predicted proteins | sample SS_ome_4_FD_132410 | JGI IMG/M metagenome (GOLD analysis project Ga0180437, IMG submission 132410) | Hypersaline lake sediment archaeal communities from the Salton Sea, California, USA - SS_3_D_1 metaG | ecosystem: Environmental > Aquatic > Non-marine Saline and Alkaline > Hypersaline > Sediment...
GTAGGTTTTTTGATGATCACGATTATTTAGAAGTTGAAACTCCCATGTTGCATCCCATTCCAGGCGGTGCTGCAGCGAGGCCGTTTATAACGCATCATAACACATTGGATTCAGATTTTTATTTGAGAATTGCACCGGAGCTTTATCTAAAAAGACTTGTTGTCGGTGGTCTTGAGCGGGTGTATGAAATAAACAGAAACTTTAGAAACGAGGGAATTTCTACAAAACATAATCCTGAATTTACAATGCTTGAATTTTATACAGCACATGAGGATTATTTTTTTGCTATGGATTTTCTAGAACAGATGTTAAAAAAAATTGTTCAATCCATGTCAGATTCTATGGTTGTTACATTTGGGGAATATACCATTGATTTTTCAAAACAATTTGAAAGATTAACCATGCAAGAAGCTGTTGCAAAATATGGAAATTGCACGCAAGAAGATTTGTCTGAAAAAAACATAGATAAGATATTGCAAAAAAATAACATAGTAGTTGATATCAAAAATAGTTCCTGGGGACATAAGCTCAATCTCCTGTTTGAGGAATTGGTTGAGCCTCACCTGGTTCAACCGACATTCATAACCGACTTTCCAGTAGAAATTTCTCCGTTGGCTAAGCGAAAGTCGGATGATCCACGTGTTACGGCAAGATTTGAACTTTTTGTTGCGGGGATGGAACTGGCAAATGGATTTAATGAACTCAACGATCCGTTTGATCAAGCAGAAAGATTTAAAAAACAGGCAGAAGCAAAAGAGGCAGGAGATGCGGAAGCGCATCACTACGATGACGATTATATTTTGGCTTTAGAGCACGGCTTGCCTCCTACGGTTGGTGTTGGTGTTGGAATAGACCGATTAACCATGTTGCTAACAAATACCACATCAATAAAAGATGTTATTCTTTTCCCTACACTAAAGAAGAAAAACTAAAAAAGTAACTCAATGCTTGAATTTCTATTTCCCGCGATTTTATAGTTTAACCTGAAATTTGGTTGTGAATGTAACGTAGGGAGATAGAAAATGAAGACAATAAAAATTTTAGTTATCACTTCTCTTTTAAGTTTTTCAGTGCATGCCAACAAACAGATTCCCGACCCACAATTTTTTAAGGCAATGGAAAGTGACAAAGCTCTGTGGGCAGAGCTGGATAAGGGGCTCTTCAATTCTATTGTTGATATTGTTGGATGTGCTTTATCGATTGCGGAAGATGTTGCGTTATCACTGCTGAACCCTATTCAAAATCTTATTAAGGATACTCAACCAGCTATTGTAAATAATCCATACAAAAATATAAAAGCATATGTGCGGCGCGGTGAGCCAATATGTGATCTGGAGATGGATTTTAGAAATAAGCGTTTTTACTGGGTTAAAGAAGCTCAAGAAGGAATGCTGGGCATTCCGTTGGATGATGAGGATGTTTTGGAGATTGCTTGTTCTTTTAGTGGTGGAGGATGGAGGGCAATGTGTTGGGCATTGGGTGCGTGTGGAGGCGCAAAAAAAATAGGTTTGTTTGACAGCACGATGTATACATCATCCCTTTCTGGTTCTACCTGGTGTTTTGGTCCTTTGCTTTCTACAGGATTAGGCTTAGAGGAGTATAGAGATCGATTATTAGATGTGGCAAGAAATGGAATTGATCTGCGAGGCTTTGCAGATATAGCACCTATGATAGATAACTTTTGGGTAAAGTTTGCCTATAATCAACCGATGGGTATTGTCGATCCGTATGGTGCGCTTTTAGCAAATGCGTTGTTGAGAAATTTAGACAAAAATCCTCATGAAATCTATTTAAGTAATCAAAGAGCAATGTTAGAAAATGGTAGCTTGCCAATGCCAGTATACACCGCAACTTTGGGAGAAAGAGAAAAGTTGGAATTTTGGTTTGAGTTTACGCCATATGAGGTGGGTAGCAGATGGCTTTCTGCATATGTCCCTAGCTGGGCTTTTGGAAGACATTTTAAAAATGGAGTTTCTGTTGATGATGCTCCAGAGTTGAGTTTTGGTTTTTTGATGGGAACTTTTGGATCCGCATTTGCAGCAGATTTTGAGGATGTTTATGATATTATTTTTGATAGGATAGAGTTTCCAAGTTTCTTACAGGGTATCCCCTTTGCCGAGACAATTTTTTATGCAGTAAAACAGGTGTTTAGTCGGTTGGCCTATTCTTCAGATATTGGTGATATCAGAATTGCGTACTCTAGAGTTTCTAATTTTGTCTATAAAATGGATGGTGTTGCCCATAACGATTATAAAAACTTACGACTTGTAGATGCCGGTCTTGATTTTAATAATCCTGTTTTCGCTACGTACAGAAAACCCCCTTATGGTGACGCTCCAGATATTATATTTATTTTTGATGCAAGTTCAGCATTGGATTATAGGGATATTGCAAAAATTATTGATTATGCAAAATATAATGGATTGAAATTTCCTGAAATAGAGGAGTTTGAGGTTGGGAAACAGATAATGACTGTGTTTAAAGATGATGATGATTTAGAAGTTCCGGTTGTGGTGTATATGCCTCGGGTAAATGGAATAAATATGGTTCAGAGGCACCATTATAAGTTTTGGTATGACTATTACCTGGAGGTTCTTGAGGGTTTTGATTTAGAAAAAGCGATTGCCTCTGGCTTTGCGAATACATACAACTTCAACTACACTTATAGGCAAGCTGAACAACTTGTTGCGGCTGCAGAGTTCAATCTTCTCGCAGTATCCGATAAAGTAAAAGAGGTTATGAGAGACCGAATAGAAGCAAAACGTCGAATGAGGAGGAAATCAGTTGAAGAGTAAAACATCAATTTTTTTTGGTCTAATCTCTGTTTCTTTCATTACAAATGATTTACGGGCAAGATAATTATGGTAATCGTAAAGAAGATTTTCCCTGTCTTCATTTTTTTCCCTTAATCGAATATAATTTTTGCTGAAACTTTTTTTAGTGTAGGGAATGTTATTGAAAAAGCAATCAATTTTTTTTACATAGCGAGATTTTAGTGAACACAGTTCAGGGTGAGAAATATTTGTGGTTGTTGCCACAAGAAAATAAAGATGCAGTTTTGCAAATAGCATCTTCTTGCAATCTATCTTTTTCCGTAGCACAAATATTGGTTTCTCGGGGGTTTGTCTCTAAAGAACAGGTAGAAAATTTTCTTTTTAGCTCATTTAAAAAAGATGTTTCTCATTCATCGCTTTTGAATGATTCAGAAAAATCTTGCGAAAGAATAATGGAGGCAATCAACAAAAAAGAAAAGATTTTGGTCTTTGGAGATTATGATGTTGATGGAATTACATCGTCCGCGTTAATGATGACCTGCCTGTTGCCGCTTGGGGCAAAAATAAACTTTTATTTGCCAAATCGTGTTCGTGACGGGTATGGCATTTCTAATAAAATTATTGAGCGAGCTGCAAAAAATAATTATAAGATTGTGATCACAGTAGATAACGGTATTACGGCATTTGAGCCTGCAAAAAAAGCAAAGGATCTTGGTATAGATTTGGTTATCACTGATCACCATGTTCCGCATGAACATTTGCCAGAGGCGTTTGCTATTGTAAATCCTAATAGGGGTGATTGTGAGTACCCGTTTAAAAGTCTTGCCGGCGTTGGTGTAACCTTTAAACTGCTCTCATTGTTGTATGAGAAAATGGGTCTTGTGATGCCTGAGAAGGCTTATGAACTCTTGCTTTTAGGGACAATTGCCGATGTTGTTCCACTTGTTGGTGAAAATCGTTTTTGGGTAAGATATGGTTTAAGTCATGTCAATGCTTCTGAAAGTTATCCCCTGAGGATTTTAAAAAGAAACAGTGGTATGGCAAAACCATCATTATCTGCAACAGATATTGGGTATTGGATTACTCCGCAAATAAATGCGTTAGGAAGACTTCAGGATCCTCGTCAGGGGGTAAAGTTTTTAATTGGTTCTGATAGAAAAGAAGTAGAAGAGGTTGGGCGTACTTTATTTGAATTGAACGAGGCAAGAAAAAATATAGAGCGATCTGTGTTAGGTGATGTTGAGAAAGAGATAGAGAGTAAGCGAATAGATTTGGATAAAGAAAATATTATTTTGGCTGCAAGTAGATCGTGGCCGCCGGGAGTTATTGGTTTGGTTGCTTCACGATTGGTTGCGAAATATGGAAGACCTGCGTTGTTATTTTATGTGGCAGATGACGGAAAAGCGAAAGGTTCGTGTCGATCAATAACGGAGTTTAATATTTTTGAGGCGCTAAAAGGTTCTAGCAATCTCATTGAAAAATTTGGGGGACATGCCTATGCTGCGGGTCTTTCGTTGTCGGTTGATAATTTGCCAAAGCTTAAAGAGCAGCTGGAAAAAAATATTACCGATCAGCTTACAGAATTTGATTTAAAACAAAAACTTATTTTGGATGCTTGCGCTTCTGTGGGGGATTTAAATAGAAAATTTGTGGATGACCTTGATTTGTTAGAGCCATTTGGCAATCAAAATATAAAGCCATTATTTTATTTTAGACAGGTAGTGCAGGTGAAACCACCGACGTTACTTAAAGATGAGCATGTCAAATGCAGCATTTTTGCAGATGGGGTTATAAAGCCGATTATTTTTTTTAATCGCCCAGAGCTTTTTCCTAAATTGGTAGCATTAGGAGAAGAACCATTCGATGTCGCAGCACATGTTTCCCAAAATTATTGGAATGGGCGTACGAATATAGAGTTGATTGGAACGGATATAGCCTTTAAGTTAAAAAAATAGGTAAGGGGTAAGATGATTATTTCAATTGATGGTCCAACGGCAAGTGGAAAGTCGACTGTTGCAAGATTATTGGCAAAAGAACTTAATTTTTATTATTTAAATACTGGATTTTTATACCGGGCAGTGGCTTACTTGTTGATAAATCACTGCTCATACAAAGATGAAAATCTGAGAAATCCAGATCCTATTGATCTTGATACTTATCTTGACCCCAATCGATTGATCTACGATTATGATAAAGATTATAAAGAGCAAATTATTTTTGATGGGCAAAATATTACACCATTTTTAAAAACAAGTTTTATCGATAAAGGCGCCTCAATTGTGAGCACAAATAAATTGGTAAGGAGCTTGTTGTTGCAAGTGCAACGTGTCGCTGCCCAGAAATTTGATATTGTAGCAGAAGGGCGCGATATAGGTTCTGTTGTTTTTCCAGAAGCAGATATTAAATTTTATTTAACCGCTTCTGTTAATACCAGGGCAGAGAGATGGCGAAGCGATCAGGAACAAAAAGGAAACAAATTCTCTTTTGACGAAGCAGTTAATATTGTAAAAGATCGTGACAAACGTGATAGGGAACGAGAAATATCTCCATTAGTTATTCCTGATAATGCGATTGTTATTGATAATACCGATCTTGATATCAAACAGATGTTGCAGAAATTTTTGGATTTTATTAAACAACAAAAAAAATAGAACAGAAAAGATGAGCCTATTTTCTGTTCTATTTTTTAGATTTTTTAAAGAATTTTAGTAATTAGTGCATTCCTGGAGCGTGTCTTGTTTTGCATTTTCCGCAGTAAACCATCTTTTGGGTTTTTTTCATTTTAGGTTTTTTTACCTTCTTAACCCTTTTCATCTTCTTCGGTTTTTTAACCTTTTTGGTTACTTTTGCTTTTCCAGGCTTCTTATCTTTTCTAGGAATACATGCCGGTGCAAGTGCAAGCCCCGCAAGACACAATACAAGTAATAAACCTTTTTTCATTCTTTTCTCCTTTTAAATAGGTTATGACTTTACCTTTTAAACCTCCTCATTTTCAAGATAAAGGAAATTAATTCTGTTTTGCAAGAGTTTTTTGATTTTTTTTTATTTTTTCCTCAAAGATTTTCTGGCTCGTGGTCTGGAGGTCTTTCTTCTTTTGCTAAAAACGTTTTTTTCAAAGGCAGAATTAAGCACCTCATCCATGTTTTTGACGAATATCAGGGTAATACTGCTCAGGGATGTTTCTTGCAATATTTCTTGCGCATCATCTCTGTTTTCTTCTGGTAGAATTACCGTCTTTATTCCATGCTGCTTGGCTGCTAAAAGTTTCTCTTTTAAGCCTCCAATTGAAAGAACCCTCCCTTGTAGCGTGATTTCTCCCGTCATAGCGAGATTATTGAGAATCGGTTTTTTAGTTAAAGCAGAAACTAGCGATACACACATGGTAATCCCGGCAGAAGGCCCATCTTTTGGTATTGCTCCTTCTGGTATGTGTACGTGTATGTCTTTGGATGTATTGAATGATGGTTTTAGTCCTAGTTCGGCTGCTCTTGATCTTATGTAGCTGAGCGTGGCTTGAGCAGATTCTTGCATAACCTCTCCTAGCTGACCGGTGAGGGTGACATTTCCTTTTCCTGGCAAGATGCTCGATTCTACTTCAAGGACATCTCCGCCAAACTCTGTCCATGCCAGGCCGGTTGCAAGTCCTACCTTTTTATCCGATTGGTTTAAACTTGTTTTTTTAAATTTCGGATTGCCGAGCCACTCTTTTACCCTTTTTTCACTTATCAAAAAATTTGTGTTCTGCTTTTTTTTCAAGAGGCTTTGAATTGTTTTCCGCATAAGTTTTGCAAGAACTCTTTCAAGTTGTCTTACACCAGCTTCTCGTGTGTATTGTGAGATTAATAGATTCAAAATATTTTTTTGTATTCTAAAGGTCTTTGGTGTAAGGTTGTGCTCTTTTAAGTTTTTTGGAATAAGGAATTTTTTGGCTATTTCTTCTTTTTCTTCTTCTGTATACCCAGCGAGGGTAATGATCTCCATTCTGTCAAAGAGCGGGTATGGGATATTGTCAATCATATTTGCAGTAGCAATAAACATAACCTTTGATAGGTCATAATTAACATCAAGGAAGTGGTCGGTAAAGTATTTGTTTTGTTCGGGATCAAGCACTTCCAATAGAGCCGATGCAGGATCGCCATGTATGTCTTGTGACATTTTGTCTATCTCATCAAGCAAAATGACCGGATTAATGGTGTTGGCCTTTTTCATGGCCTGTATGATTTTTCCTGGTAAAGCCCCAATGTATGTTCTTCTGTGACCTCTTATTTCTGCTTCGTCTCTTACTCCTCCTAATGATATTCTGATAAAATTTCTTCCCATACTTTTTGCGACTGATTGGGCGAGGGAGGTTTTTCCTACGCCAGGAGGCCCGACTAGGCATATAATGGGGGATCTTTCCAAGCATTTTGAGTATTTCTTTGCCGCCAGAAACTCTATTATTCGTTCTTTTGGTTTTTTTAATCCAAAATGTTCTTGGTCTAAAATCTTTTCTGCTTGGGCAATGCTTATGCTATCCGTACTTTCTTTTTTCCAGGGCAAAGAGGTAATCCAGTCTACATAGTGTCTGCTTACAACTGCTTCTGCAGAAAATGGCGGCATTTGCTCAAGTCTCTGAAGTTCCTTTTCTAATTTCTCTTTGGCCTCTTTTGTAAGATGGAGCCACTTGCTTTTTGTCCGAATCTCATTTATCTCAGAAATATGATCTTCTCTTCCAAGTTCTTTTTGAATCGCTTTCATCTGCTCATTTAGATAATATTCTCGCTGATTCTTCTCGACCTGTGTTTGAATACGTCCTCTAATTTTTTGCTCTGTTTGCAAAATTTCAATCTCTTTTTTCAAAAGCGTGCAAATTTTCATCATTCTTTTTTGAAGATCTGCTGTTTCCAGAATATCTTGCCGATCGTTAAAAGAGAGGTTTATTTGGACTGTAATGGTATCGGTAACATATTCAATATCGTTTGTTGTTCTTACCATTCCTATAAGTTCTATAGGGGCCTTTTCGTTTAATTTGCTGTAAGAAATATAGAGCATTTTTAGTTGTCGCCAAATAGCTTCCAACTCAACTTTATTATCGGTATTTGTTGTTGGAAAATCCTCATACTGAACCTTTATAAATCCATTTCTCTGTGCGTAGGATAGAATGCTGGCTCTCGATATGCCCTCTGCAAGTATCTTTAATGGACCATTTGGCATTCGCATAACTTGTAATATCGTGGCTTTAGTTCCTACTTTGAAGAGATCTTTTTTTGCAGGCATCTCAACACTGGCAACTTTTTGTGATGTTACGAATATCTCTTTATTGTTCTTCAGCGCAAACTCTACGGCTTTCAGTGAGATTTCTCTGCCCACAATTATGGGAATTATGCTTTTGGGTAGTATGACCACATTTTTTAGAGGCAAAAGAGGTAAAATATTTTTATTTTCATTATTCGTTTCAGGCATATTTTGATATCCTTTTAATAAAGGCAAATACATGGATTTTACCTTATTAATTTTATTGCTTATTTCTACTTTTTTCAAGGAATCGGGTAAAGTCAATCATGTTTTCATTTTTCCCTTCTTTCCTTCTAAAACTACCATAAATTTTCAAATTGTCAATTTGGGGGCCAAGTGTGCGGTATGGTTGCTTTTTTTTCGTTGTTTTTGATAGTTTTTCCATCCGGGTTTTTTGCAAATTATTAATCTTTTGCTAATATGAAAGTAGGATAGATAGCTTTTTTTTATAGTTTATATTTTCATGTTTTTACTTTTAAAGGGGTCGTGGATGTTAAAAAGAATAGCGAGTACTTTGTGGGGCAAGTTTGAGAGCAGGGATGAGCTCAAAAAATTTGGATTTTTGGCCTTTATATTTAGTATCATCATAGGCACCTATTGGGCGCTAAGGCCGATAAAGGACAGTGTTTTTGGCAGTATGGTGGGATTGAGAGGTTATCAGCCATTTGCAAAGATACTTTCTTTAATATTAATTGTTCCGCTTATCATTTTCTATAATAAACTTATCGATAGATATTCTCGGCACAAGTTGTTCTATATTTTGTGTAGCGCCTATGGCTTTATAGCGGTGCTTTTTATGTTGGCCTTTCTTCACCCGACTATTGGCCTTGCAAATACGGTGCAATCTCCATATCGCATTATTGGGTGGCTTTGGTATTTTTATGTTGAAAGTTTTGGTTCACTTATTGTCGCTCTGTTTTGGGCTTTTACCGCTGATATTACAAAGCCAGATGCCGCAAAAAGAGGGTTTCCACTTATTGCATTGTTAGGTCAGGTAGGAAATATAATCGGTCCGAAAATTACACAGACAAAATATTGGGGATTAAAGACAAGTGCGCCGATTGTTGGAATCCTTGGCATTTTTATGCTTAGTTTGACACTCTTTTTGTGGATATTTATGCGAGTTATCCCAAAAAAAGAGTTGGAAGGATTTGAGGCTGCCGAAGAAAAAAGCACACCAGAAAATAAAAAAGAAAAAGGTGAGGCTGGATTTCTTGATGGGTTAAAGCATTTGCTCTCACACAAGTATCTTATGGGTATAGCGGCAATAATTATTTTCTTTGAAGTAATTGTTACTATGCTTGATTACAACTTCAAGTCTTTGGCCCAGGATGCGTTTATGAAGGGAGGCGTTGTATTTGAGGGGGGTTTACAATCGTATCTCGGTGAATATGGCTTTTGGACAGGTATTGTCGCAACACTTTGTGTTTTGTTTGGGATAAATAATATTCAAAGAAAACTAGGCATGAAGGTTTCCTTGGTGCTGATGCCAATTATCGTTGCAATAGCAGTAGCGACATTAAGATTTAATCCGATACTCTCTGTTGCGTTCTGGATAATGGTATTTTCAAAGGCTGTAAACTATGCTTTGAATCAGCCAACACTAAAACAGGCTTATATCCCAACAACAAAAGAGTCCAAGTACAAGGCACAGTCTTGGATAGAGATGTTTGGAGGGCGCTCATCAAAGGCTGTTGGATCTGGTATCAACGTGGTAGGGAGAGCCTCGTGGCCTTTTTATGTGCTCTTGAGCTCCGTTGTTTCTGTAGGTTTGATAGGAGTGTGGATATTTGTCGCAATTTTTGTTGGAAAAACATATAGCAAGGCCGTTCAGGATAAAAAAGTTGTATGTTAGTTGCAACTAGTATGGTTATGGTAATAAAACATACTTTTTTTAAATATAAGCGAATTTCAAAAGGAATCGTGTCGTGATAAGTGTGGCCTTCTAAATCGTTTGACTGGTTTAGAAGGCCTTTTTTTGTTTTTCTGATAGATGTTTTGTTTGGTGTTGTGTTTGTTTGTTGGGGTGGTTTTATGATTTCTACACTTAAGAATTATTTTTTACAATTCTTAGGATCTGATCATTCAGAAAGAAAGAAATTCTTATTATTAGCTACAACTTTTTTCTTGGTGATAGCAGCCTATACTATACTCAGAGATCTCAAAAATTCGGTATTTATAAGCTTAGTCGGAAAGGAATATATACCCAAAGCAAGGATGATTGTTCTAGGGTTATTGGTTCCTGCCATATTGCTCTATTCAAAGCTGGTTGACAAGATAAGAAGGTATTACCTCCTTATTCTTTATAGTTCATTGTATGCGGTTGTTTGTTTAATTTTTGCATTTTTTTTGTATCATCCAACTATCGGAATTAGGAATACTGATCAATCTGTGTGGCGGCTGTTTGGTTGGATTTTCTATTTTGTTGTGGAGGGATACTCACCCTTTGTTTTGAGTGTATTTTGGGCTTTTTCTAATTCCGTAAATAGTCCTGAAAGTGCGAAAAAAAACTATGGTTTTATGGTGTCTGGATCTAAAGCGGGTGGAATGTTTACCGCAGGGCTAGCTTGGGCTTTGTTCAGTATGGGGCCGGTTCCTTTTTTGGGACATATTTCTGATGCAGCAAAACATAGTCTCATTTTGGCTTTTGCTGCTGTGTTTTTATGTTGTATTCCTTTGGTTATTTTTTATCTTATGAAAACCGTTCCTGGTAGATATCTGCATGGTTATGAGGCGGTCTACAAAGTAGAAAAGCAAAGAGGAAAAACAGGGAAAGCAAAAACAGGTGTCTTTGCAGGTCTTAAGATGCTTGTTAAGTACCCCTATGTTCTTGGTATATTTAGCATGGTCTTTTTTTATGAGATTTTAGCAACTGTTTTGAGCTATCTGCGTTTGGGTGTCGCAAAAGAGGCGACACAATCTATAGCAGGTCTCAGTGGATTTTTATTCAAGTGGGTGTTTTTTATGCATACGATAGGGCTTTTTATCTCCCTGTTGGGCACCAGTTCTCTTTTGCGTAAGCTTGGCACCAGGACCTGTGTGATGTTGATACCCATAACGATGGGAGTGGTTGTTTTATGCTTTATTTTAGGCGCCTCTCCAACTATTATTATGGGAGCGTTTACGTTGATGAAATCAGTAAATTATGCGTTTAGCTCTCCGGTAAGAGAGTCCCTTTACATTCCTACGTTAAAAGAGATTAAATTTAAGTCTAAATCTTGGATAGATGCATTTGGAAATAAGTTTGCTAAATTCAACGGATCTATTTTTAATGATATTGCGACATATATGGGGCCTGCTGCATTTATGCCTCTCTATTCTTTCTTTTTTGCGTTGATAATAGGCCTTTGGTTTTTTTCGGCATTTTTACTAGGAATGAGATTTGATAGAGCTGTGGCCGCGAACGAGGTTGTCGGGATGTCTGAAGATGAATAGGGGTAAAAATACTTTAGAAATTGAACTTTTTTAATTCTTTGGTACAATTTTCATTGTTATTGATCTTATTTAAAAAGCTTGCTTCCTTATGTAAGGGTGGCCAGAGTAACTCTTAGTTATTTGCCTAGGAAGCAAAAGTTGTAACCCTTTGGGAGTTAGTTATTATGGATTTTAGAGAACTTGTTAAAGTCGGTGCTCATTACGGACACCTAAGGTCTCGCTTGAACCCAAAGATGTCACCATATATTTGGGGAATGAAAAATAATGTTCATCTTATTGATGTTTCAAAAACTGCCTACCTTGTTGAAAAGGCGGCAAAGTTTTTGGAGCAGGTTGCTTCAAAAGATAAACCTATTTTGTGGATAGGTACCAAAAAACCATCAAGAGAGGCTATCAGTTCTGTTGCTCAGAAGCTTGGTATGCCATATGTGAGCAATAGGTGGATCGGTGGTACGTTGAGTAACTATGGTCAGGTGAAGAAATCTGTCACAAAGTTGCTACATTATGAAGATATCATATCAAAGTCAGAAAAGTTTCCATATTACACAAAAAAAGAGATCAACAGATTTGCAAAAGTTGTTGATAAATTGAAAAATAATATAGGCGGGATAATGGGTCTTACGTGGCCTATTGGGGCTATTGTTATAGTAGATGCGGTTAAGGAGTTATCAGCATTGAAAGAGGCTGCGACAGTGGGAATACCTGTTGTTGCAATTGTTGATACAAATGGTGACCCAACATTAGTTGATTATGTGATCCCCGCAAATGATGATTCTTCACGGTCCATCAAGCTTATTGTGGACTATTTAGCACAATATGTGCAAAAAGGGAAAGATGCGGCACAAGTAGCTAAAAAGGAGAAGGAGGCAAAAGTGAAGGCAGCTCCTAAGGTGGAAGAAAAAAAGGGTGTCGTGGAGAAAAAAGAGAAGACTGTAACTAAAAAAACAGCAGGAGATACGCCGAGGAGCGCTTCAAAAGCGAAAAGTAAAGCCTCCACCACGAAAGAAAAAGAGAAAGCTGCTGAAAAGAAAAAATAGTTTGAACTGATTTCTTATGTGTATTGGAGAGGTGTCTGAGTGGTTGAAAGAGCACGATTGGAAATCGTGTATGTCCTGTTAAGGGGCATCGAGGGTTCGAATCCCTCTCTCTCCGCCATGTGCTAGGTGTGGTGAATAAAAATATGGGAAGTAGATAAGGGATGGTTGCTCAATTTGTCAGGTCCGAAAGGAAGCAGCAAAGGTAACTCATTTTTGTATGTACTTCCCTTTTTGTATGTAATGTTTTTTAAGAC
>Ga0180437_10008737_pt1 | contig 12773 bp, 12 predicted proteins | sample SS_ome_4_FD_132410 | JGI IMG/M metagenome (GOLD analysis project Ga0180437, IMG submission 132410) | Hypersaline lake sediment archaeal communities from the Salton Sea, California, USA - SS_3_D_1 metaG | ecosystem: Environmental > Aquatic > Non-marine Saline and Alkaline > Hypersaline >...
ATAGCTGCCAAAGTCGCGGCAAAGCCGTCGCTTATCATACCGCCCGTGACCACAATCTTTTCACTGGCTCCAGACAAGGAGCCAACTCCCCTCCTCCCCCACGCCTGGAAGTAAGGATAGAGGGAAATAAGCCCGACCATGGCCAAAAAGCTGAGTTGAAAAGAGACGCTCCACAGTAGATTAGGCTGCATTCCCACCATCACCGCGGCCGCGAAAGCTAGAGCAATGATGGCGCTTCGCTGCCTCCCCAGATATTCAGCTATTAAAAACATGCTTCCCATGATTGCCGCCCGGATTACCGGCGGATGCATCCCGGCGAGCATAGCGTAAAACCACATAGCTGCAAAGGCCAGCCAGATATATATAGAACGCTGCCTGCCAAAGACCAGGACGCCCAAGCTCAGGAGCATGGCAATAATGATACTGAGATGTAAGCCAGAAATAGCTAGCAGGTGTGCTGTCCCAGTTCTCGAAAATGCTTCATAAAGGGAATCAGGTATGTTGGCTCTCAGTCCCAGCAAAATACCCTGAGCCAAGGAACCTTGCGGCTCAGGCAAGGCTCTGGCTAAAGAAGCGGAAAGTCGCTCCCTCAAAGAGTAAATCACCTGCAAAGGCTTACGGCCCTCGCCACGGCCTAGAACTTCCACCTCGGGATAATAGATAAACGAGTAAATTCCCTGGCGAGCCAGGTAGCTTTTATAGTCAAAATCTTCAAATTGGGGTGGGTTCTTCAGTTCGCCAGTTATCTTCAGCACATCCCCATAAAGGTAGGCGGGGTATCTTGGCACTCGAACCAGGGCGGTTCCCGATACCTCCTCCCTTTCGCCATCAACAATTATTGCCTTGGCGGAGAATGTCAGCAGGCAATATCTATCCCGAATTTCAGGCTCCTCTGCCACCATTCCCTGAATATTTACGACTCCTCTGTCGTTGTAGAAGCCGAGAGAATGCTCATCGACTGGAGGCAGGCTTGAAGGGAAGCGAAGGACACCGCCTACGAGAGCAAATAAACATAATCCTGCTACTATTAAGGGCTTCCTGCTTCTCAGGAGGAAGTATGTAAGCGCGATAGGGATAAGTCCGAAGGATAAGGCAAATAAAGGAAGGCTAACCTTTGAACCCAGGAATATCCCAGCCACCCAGGCACAGCTAACATAGAGAAGCCACATGGAAGAGCCCCCAATCCCCTAGCCTATCCAGTGACCTAGTTTACCAGTTTGGCTTGCATGAAGGATAGATATAATTAGCTCATCTCTGTGGTAAAATGTAATTATATTAAAGGCTCAGCAAAATGCACAAGTCAGAAAGCACAAAGGAAGTACCCAGAGAGGCTAAAAGGCAAGCCAGATGTGTGCATTCCCGGGCAAATAAGAGAATGCCACGGGAGGCTAAATAGCATTCTTGCGTAAGGGCGAAGTAGCCCCGCTAGGGAAACTGGAGCAGAATTTAAAGATAAGATGGGAAAGTGGCCTTATAACGGGGGCGAAGAACAAGAGGAAAGGAGGCAGAAATGACGATAACCAAACGGGAACTATATATCTGGATTGCCCTGACTGTAGTAATCTTGGTCGGCTCTTTCCTTGGCGGACGAGCCCTGGGTAACAGCGCAGGCTATGATAGAGGATACAGCCTGGGCTATGACCAGGGATACCAGCTCGGTGAGACCAAAGGCGAAGAGTCAGGTTATAAGAACGGAGAAGTGGTCGGTTTTAGGCGAGGGAGAGAGATTGGCTATGACCAAGGCTACGGTGAAGGCAAGCAAGTCGGTTATGATCAAGGCTACAGCGAAGGGAAAGACCTAGGGCAGAATGAAGGGAGAGAAGCTGGCTATAGCGAAGGTAAAGAAGCAGGTTACAAAGAAGGATGGAGAGATGGAAATCGCTCTTGCTGGTACTCCTACTGCTGGTGCTCACTAAATCACTGGCCCTATGACGATTGTTCAAACTCTTGATTAGAAAAACGAACTAGAGTGATAATCGTCCTTTATCCAACCCGAACCAGCTCAAGAGGTATACTACATTTGGCGGTATCGCATCCCAACGCGAAGCAACCGTGACTATCCGCAAGCCCTGCTAATGTCGTCCCACCCCCAAGAGCCCACTAAGCTTGGGCCAATTTCATGGTTATAGCCCCTATGCTACAGCCAACCACACAAAGACCACAGCCGAAGCATTTCTCTGGATTCAGGGTAGCCTTGGGACTCTCGACAGAGTCAGATTCTGCCATCTCTATGGCACCAAAGAAGCAGCGCTCCACACAGTCCTCGCATCCCGTGCAGATGTCCTGGTCTATTTCGGCACGGAAGCGGCTTTTCTCCAGTACTTTGTCGACAGTACCGTAATAGATTCCGCCGTCGAAGATACTGCAGCAATCGCGGCAGCAGTTGCATATTTCGAAGAAGTTGGGGGGGAAAGGCCAGGTATGAATAAGACCTCCATCCTCTGCCTCATCGGCAATAGCGATAGCCTCTTCCACTGAGACCTTGCGTCCCGCTCCTCTATTTATCGCATACTCAGCTCCTCTATTGAATTGCATGCAGTTGTCCAGCGGAGCGCCGCATCTCCTCATCGACCTGCGGCAGGTGCAGGGGACGATGGCAATCTGGTCTGCGCCTCTTATCAGTTCTCTTATATTCTCCTGCGGCAGAAAGTCATCAATTGAAATCTGAGGGCTGCGCTCAATAGCCTTCCGAGCTGGAACAACCCTTATAACGGGCTGCGTGAGCACTTGGGGTCCTTCATTCATAGCCGCGAACCAGTCATTTTCGTAGAAATCCTTCCATAAATCAAGTAGTTCCGTATCCACCCATTTCTCAGCGCTGGACAGCGTTGCGTCGTGCAAGCGCGCCACGTCGCGAGCAAACCTTAGCTCGCCCTTGGAGGGTATCAACAGCCCCCGCTCCATCAACTCAAGAAATTTTCCCTTAATCGTCTCCTCATCCAAGCCAAATTGCGCTGCCAACTCAGCAGTCTCCGCTGGCAGTGCAAGGAGCAGCTTTGCTTCCTCAGGGGCCATCAGCTTCCGCAGCAAGCGAGCCAAATACTCCGACTTGGGGTAATTGAGTCTCTCCATCACCTCGGTGTAAACATCGCCTTTACCCATCATAAGCCTCGCACAAGTAGCTTTCCCGTGTACTTAGGAGATGGAACTCGTTTTCGCGCGACCCATAATCGCATAAATCACGCCACATGACACTCGGGCAAAGCCCTTTTTAAATATCATATCATCTTTGAGGTATCTGAGGGCCCAAGGTGAAAGGATGCCAGTCAATCTGGACATATTTAACACAAATAATTTGCCAACAGGAACAATCCGCTCTCTGGCCCCGTTGCCTAAGACCTTGATACAGCCCGCCTCCAGATTCAATTGCTGAAGACGCGCATCACATACAGAAGAAGACGTAAGGTTTAATAGCGACGCCACATATAACTATTTACCACTATGAGTATTATCCTTCCCCAGACCTTTCTCTGAGAAGTTGTTATTCATAGCATCCATGCCATCCACGAGTACAGATTTAAGTAATTCAGCTAACTCCATAGCCTGGTCGGCTATTTGCTCAACTTTCGCTATTCGTTCGTCTGTGGCCTTTGCAGCTTTCCGTGTTGACTCTATGCTTTTTTCTATCTCAGCGAAGATTTGAGGGAGTGTACTTGTCATAAGTTTCTTGGTTTCAGCGTTATCGGCCATTATTATCCTCCTATCTCTAAGTATACTATTTAATATTTTATTATTAATATATAGGCCTTATCTTGAAAAGCGGCGACACAACCATACTAACCCTTTATCAGGAATTGCGGATTGGGAACAACTGGCAATGGTCTGAACATTTAGTCGTAGTATAGTCCAAATCCGATTTTCATGCTATATTCAATAGCATATTACCGTGAGATGGAGGGCCGAAGAACCAGCATAGGTACAAAACAAACATACACTTCTCGCTGGCAAAGGATTGATCACTATTCGGGGAGGAAAAGCGGACATGATTGATAGCAATAGTCCAACGAATGAAGAGGAAACCAACGTAGATATATTTAATGTACTCTCGAAACCATTACCAGTGGTCATTGAGGAGATGGAGAGAAACATTAAACAGGCAACTAGTGCTGCTAATGAGGCTAAAGAGGCGGCAGAAAAGGCCAAGATGGCGGAGGAAGCTAGCATAGCCGCCAAGGAAGCAGCGGAAGAAGCCAAGAGGCTATCTGAAAAAATTGCTGCCGAAGCTAATCGGAAGGCTGAACAAGCGGTAAAGGAAGCGAAGAAGGCTGAAGAGTCAGCTAAAGTGGCGACACAAAAGGCCATGACGAGGACTGAAGAGGCGAGAAAGCTAAGTGAAGAGAAGACTCTGGAAGCTATCAAGAAATCAGAGGCAGCTGTCAGAGAGGCTAGGAAGCTTGAAGAGATCACCACAACAGTGTCGCAAGATGTTGTCAAGAAGTCTGAAGCTGCTAGGAAGATGGCTGAAGAAAAAGCTACTGAAGCCATTATGAAATCCGAACATGCAGCCAAGAAGGCCGGGGAGGCTGCACTTGTAGCTTCAGAGGATGCCAAAAGCGTGGCGGAAGAGGCTATCTCCATGGCAAGGCATGCTACGGATGTTGCTATGAAGGTCTCAGAGGATATGACCTCGGCGAATGATCCCAAGGCCATAATAAGAAAAATCATGTCATCTAGGGAATTCGTCACCATTTTCATAGTAATCTTATTAGCCTGTATCTTTGGGGCAGTGAGCATTAGTTTGGCCTTAAGTATGTTAGCCCCCTGATAACGATCAGAACGCGTATTTGAGTAACATAGGATAATCAAATATAATTCAAGTTAACGGGTAGTATTGAGTAATTAGTTCAGCATAGACGCTGGATTCAAGAACGGAGGACAGAATGGGACGAGTAGTTTCTGAGGGTCAATACAAAACTATTACATTAGAGGATCAAGAGACAAGTATGAAAGTCTGGTCTTTGGACAATAAAAAGTTCGATGCATTTAGTCCAGAGGTGTTGGGTCTTGGAGATATCAGCACACGCTCTGAACAAATACAGTCTCTCGCCGCCATATTTGACCTATCTGGATTCACCACTTTCTGTAGTCAAGTTGACCCACAGCTTGCGGTTCCAGAATATCTTAGCCGATTTCTAAATTGGTTATTCGATGAGATAAGAACTGGATTACTGAAGGAGAAGACTCCTAAGGAAACGCTGCTATGGGCCAGCCTTCCATTTCTAGCCAAATTCCTTGGAGACGGTCTTTTATTCCTTTGGGACACTGAGAAAACAAGCGGAGCCGAAATATGCAATATTGTTACCTCCCTTTGGGAAATTTGTGACAACTATGAGCATGAGTTCTATGCAGAGATCAAAAGAATTGTGGCGAAACCACCTGAGGTTCTCAGATGCGGAATATCAAGAGGTGTGGTTTTTTCCGTCGGAAATGGCGAGGATTATGTTGGTCCTTGCATTAATATCGCATCAAGGTTGCAGAAACTGAGCTTACTGACATTTTGCGTTTCTCGTCGAGGGTTCGATTTTGAGAAAGATATGCCTAAAGAGACTTCGGACAAATATATACTGAAGTCTGTATCATTGCGAGGAATTGGAGAGGATGAGTTGGTTTGGGTGCGAAAAGAGCAGTTCTACTTGCTTCCCGATGATGAAAAGGCGTTATTTAGAAATCCCTGATAAAGGACAATATGTACCGAAATTAAGATTATATTCATGGTCACCTTGGCATCTTCAATCGTGTTCTTCTCATTGGATTATCGACAACAATCCACTTCTTGATGCCCCAACCTGGAGAATTAGCAAATTATCGTTCTGTCAAGCCTAAATCAAAATTATTTGTCAGGGTAGAATACCCTGCTATAATTATTGGATAATGAACTTAGTAACTCTGCAATTCGAGACATTGAGAATAGCTAAGTAGAGAGATGCGCTATAAGTGTTTTACTTGCGGAATTGAATTCGATACTATAGAGCAGCTAGCCAGTCATAAGCAACAGCACCAGGCTGGTTCACGAAACTCCTCAGGAGTAACCTGCTTGGGCTGTGGTAAAAGTATCCCCCTAGAGCCATCTAAAGCGAACTACAGCGGGCCACTCACCTGCCCAAACTGCCAACGGATAATGACTGTGGTCACAGAGGATGGTGAGATAGTTATCTCTCGGCTTGGTTAGGCAGGGTTGGTATTCCAAAGGAATTCGAATCTCTATTTTGGGCTTGCCAAGCTGGTATCCTAGTCCCCAGACCATCGGGCAATTGTCTCAGTGATAAACCGAGAGGGCCTCGAGGCTGATTGTTTCGAGAAAGCCAAACACATTTTCACCTTCTGTTTAGCTTGCATTCGGCTAAGATATTAAAGCTGAATATTTGCCTTAATTGCTGACTCATCTAATTACCTAGACTGTTTCTCACCTGCACCTGCATGGACACCTGATGCCGGCCATGGCCATCGCCCTATTGGCCACTGCGGGCGTAATCCTGTATTATAATGACAACTGAGAAAAAAGTGCTACTGTGCTTACAGTTCAAGTCAGCCATATGGTCAAGTCCTTTGTAGATAAGATCGCAGTTGACGCAGGCGTGTATATGAAGACCTTCCTAGCCATAGTACGGAGAGCAACGTCTGGCTAGCAAGAAGGGAGCAGTATCCGAGAGATGACTGAGTTTACCGGACCACACAATTTTCAGATGGAAGGTTGGATTAGCTGCGCGCCCTTCGAGCAGTTGTTGCAGATGCAGATCATCGAGGCTTCCGAAGGTTGTGCAACACTAAAGATGCCATTTCTTGTTGACTTTGCGCAGGGCGGTGGGCTGATGCATGGGGGTGCATTAGTGAGTTTGGCCGATACGGCGGTGGCTATGGCAATCAAGAGTGTGATTCCCGCCAGGACACAGTTTGTGACGACATCTCTGAGTGCACAGTTCTTGGACGCCGTGAAACTGGGAGTCGTGATAGCTAAGGCTAAGGCGACATGTCAGGGAGGAAGTAAGTGGAAGGGAGAAGCAACCGTTTACAATGAGGCGGGAGGGGTGGTGTTGGAATTCTCCTCTGTCTTCAGGGTATTGAAACGGGCGTAGGAGGCTATGTTTGAGATATAGACAGGCCTAACTGCTAGTTAGAAGTGCTGTAATGTCTTGGGAAAGGGGGTTAAACAACATTGCCGAAATTGTACGAAATTGTTGAAACAAGGTATCAGCCGAAAGAGAAGACCACGTTAGACTTTAAGGGCACATTTGAAGAAGCAAAGAAAAAGTCTCTAGAGAAAGCGAGGAAGAACATAGGTGTTCGATACGCCGTCTTTCGTGAGGGCAGCAGCGTGGCAGAATTTCAAGCGTACTACAGGACGACCATTAAGTGCCCGAAATGTGGAGAGGTGATACCCATAGAGTAACGACAACAAGGTTGTAAATCGTCAGCAGCAATGTGACACCGTAGTTGCCCTCGCGATTGCACTTCCCTACACATTGTGCAATGTTCTATCAAAACTGCCCTAACGAAACGTAAAAATTGCCTTCAGGACCATGCCTGGAGTTCTATCGATTGGACACCACCACCTACCAAAGCCAGCAGAGAAACTCGACCCGGGATTCTTGGTAATAATCAGATTATTAAGCTGTTAGGTCAACCCACTTCTTAGCCTATAATTGCGAAACTCTACGCTAAAATCTAATTTTCCTGTGTAAAACCATCTAAATAGGTAACCTAGCTGCAGTTGTGGACTCATTGATTATTGCATTTGTTGATAGTATACTGTCATTATACACACCGTGGGGAGGTATTTCATGAAATTATCTTGCCTTCAAGAAAACCTAAATAGGGGGCTGAGCATCGTGGGGAGAGCTGTAGCCGCTAGGTCCACTCTGCCTATCACTCAAAATATCCTTTTGTCCGCTGAGCAATCGCAGCTCAAGTTAGCAGCCACCAATCTGGAAATGGCTACCACATGTTGGATTGGTGCCAAAATAGAACAGGAAGGAGAAATAACTGTACCTGCTCGGTTGCTGATTGACTTTGTTAATTCCCTGCCCAACGACTTAATTGAAATCAATCTTCCCTCTAGCAGCCGCATTCTGGAGCTTAACAGCGGCCATTTTCAAGCCCATATTAACAGTATTGATGCCGCAGATTTTCCACCTATCCCCCAGATAAGCGATGGTATAAACACCTCCATAGAAGCAAATGCTCTCAGAGAAGGGATTGCGCAAGTTGCCTTTGCCGCCGCCACCGAGGAGTCCCGTCCGGTGTTAACTGGAATTAACTCGGAATTCGATGGTGAGCAGCTCAATCTGGTGGCTGCCGATGGCTTCAGGCTAGCTGTCCACACAACGACTCTTGGTTCGCCGGTCAGCGAGCAAACTACGGTTATTATCCCAGCGAGAACACTCAATGAACTGAATCGGCTTCTTATTGAACAGGAGGAACCTGTAGAAATCACCATAAACCAACAAAAGAGCCAGGTACTATTCCGCCTCAAGAATGCTGAGATAGTTTCACAGCTTATTCAAGGTTCCTTCCCCAATTATTCCCAGGTTATTCCTCCAAGCTATACCACGCGAGCTGTGGTGGACATTAATGAGTTTCTGCGCGTTACTAAAATGTCCTCTGTATTTGCTCGCGACGCTAGTGGTATAGTTCGCCTGGTCATCACCCCTGGCACTGAACTTAGTCCGGGAAAGGTAACCGTTTCTGCTCAGGCCGAGGAAGTTGGAGGCAACGTTGGTGAAATCGACGCACTTATTGACGGAGAAGAGGCCAAAATTGCCTTTAATGTAAAATATCTTGCCGATGTCCTATCTGTCCTTCACCAAGCCCAAGTCGCTCTAGAAGTCACTACTCCCTCAAGCCCGGGAACCATTCGCCCTGTAGGCGTGGACAATTATGTTCACGTGGTCATGCCGATGTTTGTTCAATGGTAATAAAATTCTAATCCCACTACGATTGGAATTTTATTTTTGGAGTGGCGATGGCTCCTCAGGATTTTACGGTGGTCCATAGCTAGATATCCTTCTCTCTTATCTGCCCATTCATATTGCTATCCTCAAACTTCACTGACCCGATGTATAATCAGATATGGAGGTGAGTTATGCCAGTCGGAGCATGTGGTATGTCTTGTGATGTATGTGCACTCAATATAAAAGGAATCTGTGGCACATGCGTAGATGGAACGGACGGGAGAGCCCAAAAGAAACTGGATGCCCAGATGCAGCTGGTTAACGAACAGTGTTCCATCCTAGCTTGTGCAGTAGATAGAAAGGTTGGCTATTGTCTGAAGGACTGTGAAGAGTTCCCCTGCGCCATATTTGAGGCTGGCGCTGCATCAGTGCCAGGGCCTGGTCCCTTCCCTTATAGCTCTAGCTTTTTGACCATGTTCAGAAGAAGGCTGCGGCAGAAGAAATAGCTGATAGAAATCGGCAGCGATATTGACCCCCAACCCATCCTCAAACTTTACTGACCGACCATAATAGAATCTTCCATTTCAGGGCAGCCGGTGGTACAATCAATTCCAAGCGGTTAAAAACGGGACATTGAGGTAATAGCGAATGAAAGAATACGGTTATTCAATAGACCTACCACATTCAGCAGATAGAATATGGACCCTTATTCAGGACTATGATAAGTGGCCTGAATTTGCCAAGCCAATGGTGACTGGCATTAAGGTAGTCAAGCAGGGAGATGAAAATGGCAACGGCCTGGTACGTCGTGTTAATTATAAATTGCCTTTGGGTTTTAAAGGAACCAGTATTGAAACCATAAGTGATCTTGAACCTGGAGTTGGGTATACGTATACTTCCCTTAAAGGAACCATTGGGAAAATCAAACTAGAACCGATAGGGGAAAACAACACAAGGTTACATTTCGAGGAAAAGTTGAAGCTTAGACCACCATTTAGCTGGTTTGAAGGGCGACTTCAGAAATTCATGGAGAAGTATAATAGGAAGACTATGCTACATATGGGCGAATGGTTAACTGAACATCCTGAATACGGAATTGACTGAGATTAAGAAGACTGTACCTTTATTTATTACGGTTGAACATACATCCCCATGTTCGTCCAGTGGTAACCTGAGCGTATAGGCTGGTTTTGACAGCTTTGATAGTCGATGTTATCATGATTTATATAAGTAAAGACTTATTTTCAGTCAGGGTTAATTGTAGCAAGATGGTCAATTTGGTTGGGGAGGGGACTCAGGGGGTGGTAATAGTTGGATGCCGCTGATAGTTGGCTTCTAATAGCCTTTCTGGTTTGCCTGATTCTTTCAGCTTTCTTTTCCAGTGCTGAGTCAGCTTTTATCGCTTTGCCCAAGCTTCGCCTGAGATATCTGGTGGAAAGCGGTGTTAAGAGAGCAGAAAAACTAGCCAAAGTCGCTGAAAAGCCTGAGAGGTTTCTGGCTACCGTCCTACTAGGTAATAATCTGGTAAATATAGCAGCAGCCACATTGGGCACTATCATGGCTGTGGCAGCTTTTGGTGAGGTAAGGGGTCCAATTATATCTATCTTTGGGGTGACAGCACTAATCCTGGTCTTCGGCGAAGTTATCCCCAAGACTCTGGCTGTCAATCATGCTCAGCGGCTATCATTAGCCTACATTAATCCGCTACGAATAGTAGAATGGTGCCTTTACCCATTCGTCTTGGCCCTGGGTCGAATTGGTTTAAGTTTTACAAAGATGATAGCTGTGTCCGAGGAGGATAAAAGGTTAGTCAGCGAGGGCGAGATACGCTCTGCGATAAGTGTCGGTGAAAGCGAAGGTGTGGTGGAGCAAGATGAGGCAAAGATGTTGCACAAGGTGTTTGAATTTACCGACCGCCCAGTTAGTAAGATAATGGTTCCCAGAACGGAAATTACCTGGGTGGCGCAAGGGATGAAGCTAAGCGATTTCTTGAATCTCTATACCCAGGGTCGCTATAGTCGTTTCCCCGTGTATAAGGAGAATACCGATAATGTGGTGGGTGTGTTGCACGCCAAGGATGTGCTAATGAAGTTGACCGATGACTCTGCCAGTAAAGAAAGCGTCATCGATGATTTGATGCGCCCTGCCTATTTCGTCCCTGAAAGCAAACGCCTGGGCGAGCTCTTAGCTGAGATGAGAGACGGTGGCCACCATGCGGCAATAGTCATAGACGAATTTGGGGGTATGGCTGGAATGGTCACCTTGGGACAGCTAACTGAGGAGATTGTGGGTGATATTCATGATGAGCTAACGGGTGACCAAAAGGATTTCATTGTAACCGGGGACAGCACCTTCCAATTGGACGGAGGGTTCAGAGTTGAGGAGGCTAACGAGGAATTAGAGCTTAATTTGCCCAACGGTGATTATGAGACTGTGGCCGGCTTTATTCTCAGCCACCTTGGTCGGATACCAAAGGAGGGCGAGCAGTTTAAATACCAGAACCTGAAGTTCGTTATTACGGAGATGCGTGGAATGAAGGTGGCAAAGGTCGTGGTAACCAAAGAAAAGGATGTTACTGCATCATAGGTTGGAAGGGTACCTATGTTTATTACATCTTGAAATGGTGCGATTTTGGGGGAAGGCCCTGAAAAGTCAACGGAATTTGTCCCCGACCCAGAACGCCAGCAAAAAGCACGAGAATATAACAGACTGGCACGGCGCGGTTCATTTCTCGAAGTCGGGATAGGATTAATCTTATTACTAGCCCTTCTTTTAACCCATGCCTCAGTTACACTAGCTAGCCTTTTGGCTTTCCCTTTTCCAGGGTCAGCAGCTCTGTATCTGCTGACCCTAGCCGCAGGCTATGGGGTGATCTTAGCACCATTAGACTATCACCACGATTTTACCTTGCCCCATCGTTATGGCCTATCAAAGCAAGACCTCGCAAGCTGGCTGAGGGACAAGGTTAAAGCTTCGGGGTTGGGATTGTTGCTAGGACTGTGTCTGGTCATAATCCTTTACTGGCTTATAGATAATCTCCCTACGCTGTGGTGGCTAGCAGCTGCCTTGATTATGCTTCTAGTGAGCTTAATTCTCACCTGGCTAGCGCCCACCTTTCTTATAACTTTGTTCTTTAAATTGAAGCCTTTAGAGGAAGGAGAACTCAAAGAGAAATTGGTAAATTTAGCCAAGAGGGCTGGAGTTGATATTGAACAGTGCCTAACCATGGATTTAAGCAGCAAAGCTACTACAGCTAACGCCATGCTAGGCGGCTGGGGCAAATCTAGACGTATTATCTTCAGTGATACCTTGCTCCAGGGGTATTCATGGGATGAAATAGAGGTGACTTTGGCTCATGAGCTAGGCCATCACCTCCGCCATGATATTCCCAAGCTTATGGCAATCCAGACAGCTACTTTCTTACTGGCATTTTATTTAGCCAGTCTAGCCCTCAGGGCTGGAGTGGCATTATTCTCTCTCCAAGGAATAAGTGATGTGGCTGGCCTTCCTTGGTTAATTCTCGTTCTAGCCATGTTCGCCTTAGTGTTACAACCAGCACTTAACTGGTATAATCGTCACATAGAAATAGAGGCAGACAAGACTGCATTGGAGCTAAGCAATAAACCCCAAGCCTTTATTGGTTTGATGACTAAGCTGACCAACCAGAATCTAAGCGAAGCCGAACCTAGCCACTGGGCAAAACTTCTATTTTATGACCATCCCCCCTATAATGACAGAGTAAAACTAGCTCACAATTATATCTGTAATTACGAGCGAAGCAAAGCAATGTAAGGAGGCCTTTTGAAGCTTATCTTAATTAGGCACGGCGAGACTTATTGGAATGAGGAGAGACGTATCCAAGGAGGCGATAGCGATATCGAATTA
>Ga0180437_10008739_pt1 | contig 12771 bp, 6 predicted proteins | sample SS_ome_4_FD_132410 | JGI IMG/M metagenome (GOLD analysis project Ga0180437, IMG submission 132410) | Hypersaline lake sediment archaeal communities from the Salton Sea, California, USA - SS_3_D_1 metaG | ecosystem: Environmental > Aquatic > Non-marine Saline and Alkaline > Hypersaline > Sediment...
ATCACCGTCCGGTCCGCCGCACGACGCGCAGCCGTCGGCGCACTCGCAGGCGGCGACCAGTTCGCAGGCGCGGGACATCCATTCGTCGTGCAGTTCAAACAGGCGTTGGCTGAACCCAATCCCGGCCGGCACCTGGTCATAGACCACCACCGCGGGCCGGCCAGCGGCCAGCGGCGACTGCGGGTCGGAATGGACGCCCACGTCGCGGGCATCGCACATCAGAAAGAGCGGCGCCAGGTGGCCGAGGGCAAAGGCCAGGCCAGCCAGCCCGCTCCGCACGCGCACCGCCAGTTCGGCGCGGCGGTGACAGGACGGGCAGAGCGTCACCAGGTTGGACAACTGGTTGGCCTGCTGGTACGAGGCAAAGGCGCGGAAGGGGATCCTGTGGTGGACGTGGTGAGCAGGGCCCTGCTCCGGCGCGCCGCAGACCTGGCAGCGACAGCCGTCGCGCGCTCGCGCCCGGTCGCGTTGCGCCGGCCAGTTCGGCCCGTACTCGTTGGGGTCGTTGGTCCACAACCCCTGGTCGCGCAAACGGGCCACCGTCTCCTCCGCGAGGGCCAGCCAATAGCCGGTCGTTTGCAGCTCGGTCGGCGGCAGGGCGACCTCTCCCAGCCCCAGTTGCTCGTGGGTGAACCATCGGACCTGGCGAAAGCCGGTCACCTGGCTGGTCACGGCGATTTCGCCGTGGGCTTTGGTCGCGCCGCGCGCCTGGGCCTCGTCCAGTTTCTCCAAAAGCCGCACCGTCGTTTCGCTGCGCGGTTGGGTGTAGTAATCCACGTCGGCGGCGCGCAGCCGGGCGATGTGCTGTGCCAGGTCCAGTTCCTCGACCAGGTAGGCCCGCCCTTCGTGCAAATAGACGGCCCCCGGATGCACCATCCAATGGGCGCTGGCCTGGTCTACCTGGCCGACGGTCGTCCATTCCTGGCCGTCCCGTGCCTGGAGCACGACCGTCTCGGATGAAGCGCTGCGCAGCGAAATGTCTTCAGCCGGATACTGGTCCGCCATCCAGAAATACTTGTCCCCCGATGGGTGCAGGACCCCGGCCTCTTGCAGGAACTGGAGAAATTCCGCCACCCGCGCCCCTTCGACGCGGCCAAAGCTCTCTCCCATCTGGAACGGTAGTTCAAAGGCGGCACAGCGCAAATGCCCCAGGAGGATGAGCAGGTTGTCGGGGTTGATGAGGGCCTGCTCGGGCGAGCGGCCGAAGAAATAGTCGGGGTGGCGGGCCAGGAACTGATCCAGCGGGCTGGCCGACGTGACCAGGGCCGCCAGTGATGCCTCCGTCTGGCGGCCGGCGCGGCCGGCCTGCTGCCAGGTGCCGGCGATGGTGCCCGGATACCCGGCCAGCACCGCCGCGCCCAGGCCGCCGATGTCTATGCCCAGCTCCAGGGCGTTGGTGGCGACCACGGCGCGCACCCTCCCCTCGCGCAGGCCGCGCTCGATTTGGCGGCGTTGGCGCGGCAGGTAGCCGCTGCGGTAGCCGCGCACCTTGACCTCACCCCTTCGCCCCTCTCCTGGGCGCACCCCGACCTCACCCCTTCGCCCCTCTCCCGGGCGCACCTCGACCTCACCCTTTCGCCCCTCTCCCGGGCGCGCCTCGACCTCACCCCTTCGCCCCTCTCCTGCCAGGAGAGGGGTTGGGGGAGAGGTCCCACGCCGCAGGTAGCGGATGATCAATTCCACTGTCCGTCGCGCCGGCGCAAAGACGATGGTCTGCACGTCGTGCTGCAACAGGTCTCCCGCCAGGCGGACACTCTCCAGCAGGGCGCTGCGCCGCAAGCCGAGGTCGCGGTTGACCACGGGAGGGTTGTAGATCAAAAAGTGCCTGGCCCCCCGGGCCGCGCCATCGTCGTCCACCAGAGCCACCGACTCCTCGATCAGTCGCCCGGCCAGCTCCATGGGGTTGGCGATCGTGGCCGAGGTCAGGATGAACTGGGGTGACGAGCCGTAAAAGCGGGCGATCCGTTTCATCCGGCGCAGGACGTTGGCCACGTGCGAGCCGAACACCCCGCGGTAGGCGTGCATTTCGTCTATCACCACCAAGTGCAGATGCCCGAAGAAATCGGCCCACAGGGTGTGATGCGGCAGCACCCCGCTGTGCAGCATGTCGGGGTTGCTGATGACCAGGCGCGCCGTGGCACGGATGGTGGGGCGCGCCCCGGCCGGCGTGTCGCCGTCGTAGGTGGCTATGGGGATGGTCGGCCCCTCTTGCCAGGTCCCGACAAGCTGTCCCAACGCCTCCTTCTGATCCTGGGCCAGGGCTTTGGTCGGGAAAAGGTAAAGGGCGCGCGCCTGCGGGTCGCGCAGCAGGCGGTCGAGGACGGGCAGGTTGTAGCAGAGGGTCTTGCCGCTGGCCGTGCCCGTGACGACGACCGGGTGCTGGCCCGCCTGGGCGCGCTGCCAGGCCGTGGCCTGGTGGGTGTAGAGCGCGCCGATGCCCCGGGCGCGCAGGGCGTCCACCAGGGCGGGGTGGAGGTCCTGGGGGAATGGCGCCAACTGCGCCGGGCGTGGGGGGAGGGTCCGCCACGCGGCAATGTTCGAGGCGATATGGGGGTCGGTGCGCCAGGCGTTCAAAAGCACAGGGAGGGACATGGTCGGTTCCTTCACCCATTATACCATCATTGGTGACGCTAATGATTATACTATCCAATGCCCGCTGTGGCAAGTCTTTGGGCCCAAGGGAGTCCCCAACTTGTTGGGGGGTATCGGCAATACCAAGTTGGGGACTCCAGGCTTTCTCAGGCAGTCATACCCACCCATCAAATGCGCCTTGGCAAGGTACTGGGTTGCGCAAATGCGGGCAACGTGTTACAATCAGGTCAAACCCTTGCAAAGGTTACAACCCAACCTTCGCAAGGGTTACAGCGAGCGTTCGCTCGTTCAGCCAGGAGGTGAGGAATGACCCAATTGTTTGAACCGGCCAGGATGGGGAGTTTGACCCTGGCCAATCGCCTGGTGCGTTCGGCGACGGCGGAGCGGATGGCCGACGAGGCTGGCCGTCCCGAACCACCGCTGGTGGAGATGTACGAGGCTCTGGCGCGGGGAGGGATGGGGCTGATCGTCACCGGCCACGCTTACGTCCTCGGCAGCGGGCGCTGCCACCGCACGATGACCGGCGTGCACGACGACGAGCTCATTCCGTCGCTGGAGGCTCTGACCCAGGCCGTGCACAGCCTGGACGGAAAGGTGGTGATGCAGATCAACCACGGCGGGGGGCGGTGTACTGAGGATGTGATCCTCGGAGAGCCGCTGGCCCCTTCGCCGCTGCCGAGCGTCAAAGGTGGCCCCCGCCCGAGAGAGTTGAGCGAGGCCCAGATTCGGGAGTTGATCGGGGCTTATGCTCGGGCCGCCGGACGGGCCAGGGCAGCGGGCTTTGACGGGGTGCAACTGCACGGGGCGCACGGCTACCTGATCAACCAGTTCAACTCACCGGCCACCAACTGGCGGAAGGATGGTTGGGGCGGGAGCGTGGCCCGCCGGATGCGTTTCCTGGAGGAGGTAGCGGCCGCGGTGCGCGACCAGGTGGGCGGCGACTATCCGCTGCTCATCAAGCTGGGCATCCAGGATTTTGTGCGCGACGGGCTGACCCTGGATCAGGGGGTGGAGATCGTGCGCCACCTGGCCGACTGGGGGATTGATGCGTTGGAGATCAGCGGGGGGCTGGGCGGGCAGAATATCCTCAAGGACATCCTGCACCCGGACGAAGAAGCCTATTTCCTGCCCCAGGCCCGCCAGGCGCGGGAGGCGACCGACCTGCCTTTGATCCTGGTGGGGGGACTCCGCAGCAAGGCGGTGATGGCGCGCATCCTGGAGGAAGGGACGGCCGATTTCATCGCCCTGTCGCGGCCGCTCATCCGCGAGCCCGACCTGCCCCGGCGTTTGCAGGAGGGCCAGGACAAGGCATCCTGTATTTCGTGCAACCAGTGCTGGCCGCCGCCGGGGGAGTATGGGATAAAGTGCCGGGCAGAGGATGTGATCGAGGGAAGATAGAGTGAAATCCGCACGCTGGCTGCCCTCGGTGTCGGTGCTCAATCGCAACGTGGTGGTGATCTCGATCACGGTCTTTGTGTTCATCGCCGCCTGGTTTTCGTGGTATCCCATCCTGCCCCTTTATCTGCGGGATTTGGGGGCCAGTGACGCCCAGGTGGGCCTGACTTACACCTTGATGCAGTTGGGCTACCTGGGGATGCAGCTCCTGGGGGGCTTGCTGACCGATCGTTTTGGGCGGAAGAGGATCATCGTCTGGCCTACTTTCGCTTACCTGCCGTTGTACCTCCTGGCAGCCACGGCGCACCATTGGGGCCTGCTGGTGGCCCTGCTGGTGGTCACCGACAGCCTGGGGGCAGTGCAGTGGCCGGCCTTTGTGGCTACCATCGCCGAATCGGTGCCGGAGGCGCAACGGGGCACGGCCTTTGCCGTCATCGAGTTTGCCGTGGGGCTGGGTGCGGCTTTGGGGCCAGCGGTTGGCGCGGCGGTGCTGGCCGTGGGCGGCGTGCCGCTGCTCATCGGGGGCACCGGCCTGGTGGCTCTGGGCTGCGCTGTGGTCCGCTGGCTGTGGCTGCAAGAGACAGCACACCACTCCACCCCGCCCGGCCTGGGCGATTGGCGGAAGCTGCTCAACGGCCGGCTGCAGCAGTTCCTGGCGGCGGCCAGCCTGTTCTACCTGCTGATGTCGGTCACGGTCCACGGTCCGTTCATCTCGCTCCATGCCAGGGACGTGGGTGGGTTGTCGGAGCAGGGCATCAACGAGTTGATGGCTGCGGTGGGCCTGGTGGCGACCGTCGCCGGGCTGGCGGGGGGCTGGATGATCCGCCGGTTGGGGGCCAGGCGCGTGCTGTGGCTGGGAGCGTTGGCCCACGCCGGGGCTTTGCTGTCGTGGGCCTATGCGCCGGCCGTGCTGACGGGCCAGAGCTTTTTGCTGGTCAGTTGGGCGGGGATGCAGTTGAGCTTTATCGCTTACCAGACTACGTTGTCGGAGCAGGCGGGCGACGCATCGCGGGGGTCCGTGGTGGGGCTGGCGGGCACAGTCACCGGGCTGGTGGCCGCCGGCGGGCCGCTGCTGGGCGCGTGGCTGCGGGGGGCGCTGGGATCGGCCGGCCCCTTCTGGGGGTCGCTGCTGCTCTCCTTGCTGGTGGTGGGGTTGTTGCAGAGGAGTGGGGATGTGACAACGAATCGGGAGGATTGACCGAATCTGAGTGTGTTGTTATTCGATCAATCCCTGGATTCGTTGTCATATTGCGGGGAGATGCGGATATAACAACGAATCGGGAGGATTGACCGAATCTGAGCGCATGGCTATTCGATCAATCCTGGGATTCGTTGTTCTATCGGTAAGCGTCCGGTGGTAGGACCGGGAAGGAGGCCACTTGTGGAAGAAAGGCTCATCGTCTTTATCAGTTCCCGCATCAACGACGAGATGAAGCGGGCCCGCCGGGCCGTCCGCCAGGCCATCGAGGCGCTGCCCCTGACCCGCCCCTGGCTCTTTGAGGAGGCCCCGGCCGCGGCCGAGCCCCTGGACGAATCCTACCTGCGCTGGGTGGGCAGGTGCGATCTCTTTATCCTGCTCTTGGGGGAGGACATCACCGACCCGGTGAGGACCGAGTGGGAGACGGCCACCCAGGCCCGCAAACCGCGCCTGGTCTTTTTGAAGAAAGGGGCTCAGGACGACGCGGCCTGGGAGTTCGCCAGGGGGCTGGACGTGAAGTGGAAGGAGTACGGCACCCTGGCCGACTTGAAGCGGGAAGTCCAGGCCGCCGTGGGCGACGAGCTGATCAAGGGCTACCGTGCCTACGGGGTGAGCGAAGGCGAGCGGACCGGCCTGCGAGAGCACGTGCGCGGGCTGCGGGTCGGGGACATCACCATCGGCGGGGACGTGGTCTATGGCGACAAGGTGGGCGGCGACAAGGTGGCTGGGGACAAGGTCGTGGTCACCGCCCAGGCGGGGGACGTGCGCGGCAGCACGGTTATCACCGCCGGCGGGGACGTGACCTACACGGTGGGCCAGGTCGTCGCGCCGCCGGGGGAGGGGCCCGCGCCCCGGCTGGACCCGGCCCAGGCCATGCGCGTCTACCTGACCCACGTCATAGACCGCTACCAACACCTCCAGTTGCAGGGCATCCGCTCGGCGGGGGAGCTGGTCAGCATTGACCTGGAGGAGGTCTATATCACCCTCAACGCCGTGCAAAAGCGCACCGTCCAGGAAAGCGAAGAGATGCTGGCTCACCTGGCCAGGCGGGTGCCCGGCGACGAGCGCCTGGCCGAAGAGATGGAGATGCTGCGCCAGCGCGAGGTGGATGTGGTGCTCAGCGTCCACGAGGCCCTGGCCGACCAGCGGCGGCTGGCCGTGCTGGGCGCGCCTGGCAGCGGCAAGACCACTTTCCTGCAATACCTGGCCCTGACCTACGCCCGCGACCTGCGGGGCGACAAGCCTGGATTGGTCAAGGAACGGCTGGGCCTGGCCGAGCGGCCGTTGCCGGTATGTCTGCCGCTGCGCGATTTCGCCCGGCACCTGCAGGCCGAGTACCCCGACGCCGGCACCGACGGCCCGGCCCGGCTGCTGGACTATCTGAGCGGGTACTTTGCCGCCCAGGAGATCCCCCTGCCCAGGGGGTTCTTCCGCGCCTGTCTCGAAAGGGGCGGGGCGGCCGTGCTCCTGGACGGCATGGACGAGGTGGCCGACCCCGAATTGCGGCGGCGGGTGGCGCGCATCATCGAAGCCTTTACCCGCCGCTACCCCGGCAACCGCTACGTGGTCACTTCGCGTATGGTGGGCTACCAGGGCCCGGCGCGGCTGGGTGAGGGCTACTTTGTGGCCACGGTGCGCGACTTTGACCAGGCGGCGGTAGAGCGCTTTGTGCGCCACTGGAGCCTGGCCGTGGAGGTGGCCCTGGCCGGCCGGCGCAGCCGCACCATCGAGCGACAGGCCCAAACCCAGGCCGAGGGGCTGCTGGCTGCCATCCGCGCCAACGAGCGGGTGCGCGAGCTGGCCGTCAACCCCCTGCTCCTGACGGTCATTGCCCTGGTGCACCGCTACCGGGCGCAACTGCCCGAGCGGCGGGCCGAGCTGTACGAAGAGTGCGTGGAGGTGCTGTTGGGCTACTGGGACGAGGCCAAGGGCCTGCGCGAAACCGGCCTGCCGGGGCTGAAACTGGACGCGGGCGACAAGCGCAGCCTGCTGGAACCGGTCGCCCTGTGGATGCACGAGCGCCAGTTGCGCGAGGTGGACCGCGAGATGCTGCTGCGGCAGTTGCGGGCGTTGTTCGAGCCGCTGAGCGTCGAAGGGCCTGCCCTGAGCGGAGTCGAAGGGCGGGAGGCAGGCAAGCGGGCCGAGGCTTTCGTGGCGGTCGTCGGGGCGCGCAGCGGGCTGTTGCAGGAGCGGGGGCTGGGGGTCTACTCGTTCAGCCACCTGACCTTTCAGGAGTACCTGACGGCGCGGGCCGTGGCCGGGCGGGAGGATTACATCGAGTACGCCCTGGCGCGGGCGGGCGACGCCTGGTGGCGGGAGGTGCTGCTGCTGGCGGCTGGCTACCTCAGCACCCAGGGCAAGGGCCGGGTGACGGCCTTTGTCCGCGCCCTGATGGAGCACAGGGAGGAGCCAGAGCCCTACCACAACCTGGTGCTGGCGGCGGAGGCCCTGCGCGACGTGGGGCGGGCGCGGGTGGAGGGCGACCTGTGGGGCCAGGTGACCCACCAGTTGCTGCGCGACATGGCCGACGAGCGCGCCCCCGTGTTGCGCCGGGTGGCGGCCGGCAACGCCCTGGGCCGGGCAGGCGACCCGCGCTTCGAGGGAAGCTGTCTGGAGTCGGAGCTGGTCACCGTTCCGGCGGGCGAGTTCTGGATGGGCAGCCAGAGCGAGGCGGCCTACGAGGACGAACAGCCAGTGCATCGCGTCTACGTAGCCCAGTTCCAGATGGCCAAGTACCCGGTGACCAACGCCCAGTTCAAGTGCTTTGTGGACGCTGGAGGGTATGGTGAGGAACGGTACTGGACCAAAGCAGGCCGGGCCTGGAAGCAGGGTAAAGGTGAGCAGTACGGGAGGAAGCACCGTGAGTGGCCAGAAGGGTGGGAGGACGGCCAGTTCCCGCCGGAACGGGCCAACCACCCGGTGGTGAACGTCACCTGGCACGAGGCCCTGGCCTACACCCGCTGGCTGGCCCAGGCCACGGGCAAACCCTACCGCCTGCCCACCGAGGCCCAATGGGAAAAGGCGGCGCGGGGGGACAGGGACAAGAGGGAATACCCCTGGGGGGACCGGTTCGACCCCAAGAAGGCCAATCTGGGCATCGGGGACGAGCAGGTGGGCGGCACCTCGCCGGTGGGCATCTACCCCGGCGGGGCCAGCCCCTATGGCCTCCTGGACCTGAGCGGCAACGTCTGGGAGTGGTGTTCCAGCCTCTTTCGGAATTATCCATACGACCCGGAGGATGGCCGCGAGGATTGGGAGGCCGAGGCGCCTCGGGTGTTGCGAGGCGGGTCGTGGGCCGACGTCCTTGAGGGGTATGCCCGCTGCTCCTACCGCTTCGGCGGTCCCCCAGCCGACTTTGATGGCGGCTACGGGTTGCGGGTGGTGGTGTCCGCTCGCTCTCTCACCCGGTTCTGAGTTTCTGAATTCTGATTTCTGGTTTCTGTCGGCGCGCGGCGGGTTTTCTTCGCTCGGCCTGGATTGCCAAATCCAGGCCACATCCGCCGGATTGCAAATCCGGCGGGAGCAAGTAAGAGAGGGAATATGAAGACGTACAAGCATCTCTACCCCCAAATCTGCGATCTGACCAATCTGTACCGGGCCTACCGGGCGGCGGCCAGGGGCAAGCGCGGCAAGCCGGCAGTGGCGGCCTTTGAATTCGACCTGGAGGAAAACCTCCTCCAACTGAGGGAGGAACTGACGGCCCAAAGCTACCCCCCCGGCCCTTACCGCCACTTTACCATCCACTATCCCAAGCACCGCAAGATCTCGGCTGCCCCCTTCCGGGACCGGGTGGTGCACCACGCCCTGGTGCGCCAGATCGAGCCCATCTTTGAGCGGCGCTTCATCCACGACTCGTATGCCTGCCGGGTGGGCAAGGGCACCCACCGCGCTCTGGACCGCTGCCAGGAGTTCGCCCGCCAGTGTCAAAACGTCCTGCAGTGTGACCTCGTCCAGTTCTTTCCATCCGTAGATCATCAGCTCCTGTGGGACGTCCTGGCCCGTCCCATCGCTGACCCCGACGCACTGTGGCTCATTGGCCGTATCCTGGACAGCGGGGCCGGGGTGCTGGCCGACGAGTACGACATGGTCTGGTTCCCCGGCGACGATCTCACCGCCGCCTGCCGGCCGCGGGGCCTGCCCATAGGCAACCTGACCTCCCAGTTCTGGGCGAACTGTCTGCTCAACGAGCTGGACCAGTTCGTCAAGCGAGAGCTCAAATGAAGCAATCACCGATTTTTGTCCGCACTTATGACCTGCTGCGCTGGCTGATTCCGGCCACGGTCAAGTTTCCGCGCAGCCAGCGCTTTGTGCTGGCCCGCATGGTGCAGTGGACGGCCTTGCAGTTCCAGGAGCGGCTCATCGAGGCTGCCCTGGGCCAGGAGCCAAAGGCGCGCTTGGCCGAAGCCGACGTGCTCCTGACCAAGCTGCGTTTCTACCTGCGGCTGTGCTGCGATCTGGGCCTCTTCAACGAAGGCCAGTACGCCCACGTGATCGAGATGGTGGCCGAGGTGGGGCGGCTCCTGGGCGGCTGGCAGAAAAAGGTGCGGGGCGGTGGGGGCGGGCCGCCGACCTCCGCCCCCGAGCCGCTGATCTGAAAGCGAGTTCGTAGTGACGACTGAGCGAGTTCGTAGTGACGACTTTTGTTCATTGCAGGACTATTGCGCTAAAAACGACTAAAGTCGTTACTACAAGCGCCTAACCCTATGGCACCTCTGGGCAATAGCCCTGGTGTGGGGACAGGCCCTCTCCGACGCCTCGGGTGTTGCGAGGCGGGTCGTGGGCCAACAACAATGAGAGGAATGCCCGCTGCTCCTACCGCAACAACGATCACCCAGCCAACTTTAATGACAACAACGGGTTGCGGGTGGTGGTGTCCGATCGTTTTCCGAAAAGGGCCAGCAGTGCCGTGCATCAAGCAAGGGATGGGCGGCCGGTGCCCGCATAAGCTGATGAGAGAGCGAGCCGGGCCTGTTCCCGGCTGGAGCGCGGGGCTCGTCTCCGCCTCAGCCAAATATCGAAACCGCCCCGGTCCCTGTGGTAGGCTGCGGCCGACGCTTGGACCGGGGCACCTCGATAAATCCTGGGATTCGTTGTTCTATTGGGGATAACGACATATAACAACGAATCAAGAGGATTGACCGAATTCAAGCCAGATTCTATTCGATAAATCCTGAGATTCGTTGTTATATTGCGGAAGATAAAAAATATAACAGCGAATCAAGAGGATTGACCGAATTCAAGCCAGATTCTATTCGATAAATCCTGGGATTCGTTGTTATATTGGGAAAACGATATAACAGCGGATGGGGAGGATTGACCGAATTCAAGCCAGATTCTATTCGATCAATCCTGGGATTCGTTGTTATATTGGGAGAACGATATAACAGCGAATCAAGAGGATTGACCGAATTCAAACCAGATTCGATTCGATAAATCCTGAGATTCGTTGTTATATTGGGAGAACGATATAACAGCGGATGGGGAGGATTGACCGAATATGACCGAGATTATCTATCCCGAACTCAGTTACACCGTGCAAGGCGCCTTCTACGATGTTTACAATGAACTGCGCTATCTCGATCTTTCGGAAGAGGGTTGGGAGAGCGCTCTCCTGATCACTCTGGAAGAACGAAATGTCCCTGTCCAGCGCCAGGTGGAATACGAGTTGCGCTACAAGGGCTATCGGATCGGCCGCTTTTTCGTGGACGTGTTGGCTGACGGCAAGTTGCTTCTCGAACTGAAGGTGAGAGACAAGCTGCTGCCCATTGACGAGGCCCAGGTGATCGCCTACCTCAAGGTCACTGGCCTGAAGCTGGGCATCCTGGTCAACTTTGGTGGGGACGAGCTGGAATTCAAGCGTATACCCAACTTTGTCACTCAGCGATCCACTCCTCGTCCCCCGGCCAGTGTCGCCCAGTCTCCAGATCACCTGCTATATCCAGAGCTGACAGCAGAATTGCGGGCCGTTCTCTACGAAGTGCATGGCGAGCTAGGCCCCGGCTTTATGCACATGCACTATCGCCGTGCCACTCAAATCGAGCTGCGCCAGCACAACATTCCTTACAAAGTCAAGAAAGAGATCACCGTCCGATTTCGCGGGCAGCCTATCGAGACGCGAGAAACCCGGCTTCTCATCGTGGACAAACAAGTGCTCCTGGCCCCCATCGCTGTCCGCGAGATCACACCCAGGCTCAAAGGCCGTTTCCGCCAGTATCTCCGGCTCTTGGACCTCAATCTGGGGCTCATCGCTAATTTTCATGCGCCGAGTTTGGAGATCGAGACAGTGCGGATATGACGGCGAGTCGGGGTGATGAAGATATGACAACGAATCGGAGGATTGACCGAATCTGGGTGGATTCCGTTCAGTGAATCCCTGGATTGGCTGTCATCTTTGGGGGATCGAGATATGACAACGAATCGGAAGGATTGACCGAATCTGGGTGGATTCCGTTCAGTGAATCCCTGGATTGGCTGTCATCTTTGGGGGATGAATATAACAACGAATCGGTGGGATTGACCGAATCTGGGTGGATTCCATTCGATAAATCCTGGGATTCGTTGTTATATGTAGGGCATGTTAAGAAGGGGAGGTGATCATGATCGTCGGATTTACAGAATGGAAGGAGCAGGTCGCGGAGCGGATCCGCGCTTTCGCCGCAGACCCGCAGAAAGCCTGGCAGGCAGCTAAATCGGCCGGAATTCAGACCCTGACCGGCTACCTGATGGGCATGAGCCTTTTCCCTCTGGTCGAGGCCCTGGGCTCAGCTTCGACCTCGGGTGACATGGCCCTGGTGATGGCCCTGGGCAACCTGGCGGCCCAGGCTGGAATCAACCTCATTTCGGACCGCCTGAGCGGCGCTGGCAGCGAGGAGAAGGTAGCGCAGGTGGTGGAAAAGGCGCTGGGCGAACTGCCCGAGCTGCAAGACAGCCTGGATCAATGTCTGGAGCAACTGGCGGTGCTCAGCACAGCGCGCCAGGCGCTGTCCGAGGGCGAGCGAGCCTGGTTCACTCAGACCCTGCGGGCCGAGCTGACGCAGATGGCCGCTATGCCCCGCACGATCGAAGTGCTGGGCGACTGGATCGCCGGGGACAAGGTTGCCGGGGACAAGGTGATGAGGGACAAGATCACCATCGTCAACCAGTACCTTTCCGCCCCCGGCGAACCCCAGTTCGACGCCAAGACCTACCGCCAGGCCCTGGAGCGCTACCTGGAATGGGTCTGCCAGACCTACGGCCAGCTCAGCCTGCGAGGCATCGAGCGACGCGAAGAACGGGTGCTGACCCTCAGCCTGGACGACGTCTACGTTCCTCTCGACGCCGAGGTGACCGCCGAGCGTGGAGAGCGCCGCCTTTCCAAAGGAGGGGCACCGGCCGGGGATGAGGAAGGCCCGGAAAGGGCACTCATGGCCGAGCGCCCCGCCCAGCGCATCAACATGCGCGATCTGCTCGGCCTGGGCACCCGGCAGGTGGTGATCGGCGGGCCAGGCTGCGGCAAGACCACCGTGCTGCGCTACATTGCCTGCGTGCTGGCCCGCGCCATCCTCGACGACGAGCCGGCCCTGGCCGGAGATAAGCTGGGTCTGTCG
>Ga0180437_10008741_pt1 | contig 12766 bp, 10 predicted proteins | sample SS_ome_4_FD_132410 | JGI IMG/M metagenome (GOLD analysis project Ga0180437, IMG submission 132410) | Hypersaline lake sediment archaeal communities from the Salton Sea, California, USA - SS_3_D_1 metaG | ecosystem: Environmental > Aquatic > Non-marine Saline and Alkaline > Hypersaline >...
ACGTTACTGCTCTTCTTCAATAGCCTCAGAGAACTTGGAACGACTGTAACTCTATTCCAGTCGGACATCCCCGACTACCTCAAGGTGATGAGGAGTCGATACGGCTTGAATTATCGGGATTTGCGTTCCATCCGAAGTATTCTGGAACTTACCGGGCGCCTGCCCGGCGACGAAGTCCCCCAAGCTATCTCCGCTCTCGAAGTGCCAACAGACTCCGATCGCAACTATGCAGTTGATGTCTGCCTGGCTTCCAACATTATCGAGGTTGGCGTCGACATTGATCGGCTTTCGCTAATGGCAGTAATCGGGCAGCCCAAGACGACTTCCCAATACATCCAGGTAACAGGGCGAGTCGGGAGAAAGCGGGACCGGCCGGGATTGATCGTCACGGTCTACGCCGCCTCAAAGCCAAGAGATCGATCGCATTTCGAGAAGTTCCGCAGCTATCACGAGCGACTGTACGCACAGGTGGAACCGACAAGCGTTACACCGTTTTCCCGACCTGCCCTGGACCGCGCTGCCCATGCCGTGATCACAAGTTATGTCCGTCAACTTGGCGACGAAGACCAGGCTGCAAGCCCGTACCCTTTTCCAGAGGAATTGACCGGTGCTGCTGTAACCTTGCTCGAACAGCGCGCCTCAATCATTGATCCTGAAGAGATGGCCGCGCTCCAACGTGTGCTCGCTAAGCGCGCTAGTGAATGGCGTCGCTGGCAGCGGTTGCGGTGGTCGGGCAGCTTGCAGTCCGAGGACATGCCCTTACTCCGGCCCGCCGGCGCTTACGTTGCTCAGGACAAGGCTCGTGTTTCCTGGGCAACGCCGCAGTCGCTACGGAACGTCGATGCTGAATGCCAGGTCGAGATCACCCAATTGTACATGCTTCAGGAGGAGGACGATGCCTAGAGGACCTGTACGCCGCGGACAGTTGATCGCGCCATTCGGACCGGGGGCAATGCTCGTTTTGCCTGACGGGACATCCGTCATTTGCGGGGGGCTTGATCACTGGTTCAAGCACGAGACGGGCGACGACACCAATATCGATCGGAAGGAGTACGAGATCGACGAGTGGCGTTTGGCAAGGCGCCTTAATGTCAATCGTTTCTACCTTCCTCCCGATTACAGGCGAATTCGGCGAGGCGAAGTCGCTACAAACGCGTACCTTACTATCCCTTTCTTGAGGTTTCCGCAGTGGCACTATTGCACCATATGCGGATTCATGGTGAAGTTGCCTCTAGTTACGCGTGGCCGAGTGAGATGCTCGGACTGCGAAGGTCGCGGCCGAACACGTTTCCTCGTACAAGTGCCTTTTGTCGCCATGTGCGATGCTGGCCACATCCAGGACTTCCCTTGGTTAGAATGGGTATACAGGAGACCGACCCCACCACAGAACGGGCCGGCTGTCCGGCTAATGTCCACCGGCGGGATGACGTTGGCGGGACAGAAAATCAGCGTGGACAGCGGGCCGGAGAGAACTCTCGCAGGCATTACCAACGCACAACCAGATGGCAGTGACACTGATCTGAGCCGTACTCTCGATGAGTCCGGAACGCCCTTCCTCTGTCCTGGCGGGTGCCCGTGGCTTGGCACTGAAGATGGGTTGGGATGCGGTCGCCCGCTCCGCGGCACGCTGCGAAGCGCGGCAAATGTATACTTTGCCCAAGTGCGCAATTCGATTTATCTTCCACGCGGCGAAGACGCCACGGTCTCGGAGGTCGTCTCCCTCCTGGAGCGACCGCCGCTGAGCACTTTTGTCAACGTTCTACAGAGCGCCGGTATCATACCGGCAGCAGTGCAATTGCGACAGCAATACGGTGAATTGCTCGGCGACTTCTCAGACAACCAGATCGACGCGGCAATCTCTGTTATCGGAGCGCCGACAGCTGCCGACGAGGGAGGCGGCGATCGGCTGCCTAGCGACGATGCAGAAACCAGTTTTCGGCGACAGGAGTTCAACACGCTTTCTGGCGACGCGGACTACGACCAACTGGTGCTACGGCCCGCCAACTTGGCGGACTATGAACCGCAATTGGGCCAGTGCTTCGGCATGGTCACCCTGGTTCACAAGCTCCGTGAAACACGAGCACTCACCGGATTTACGCGGGTCCTGGCCGACACCGACCAGGAATTGTCGGACCTGCAGGCGATGCTGCGCCGCGAGCCGGGGCCTGATCGCTGGCTTCCCGCTTACGTTGTCTTTGGTGAAGGTATATTCCTTACACTGAATGAGGACAAACTGCAGCGGTGGGAGGTGCGCAGTGATGTACTGGAGCGTGTTGCACCACTCGCTGCCAGATATGATAGAATGCGCGTGCAAAGACGGCTTCGTGACCGGCGTATTGGCCCACGTTTCCTGTTACTGCATACACTTGCTCACTTGCTGATCAACCGCCTTACTTTCGAGTGTGGCTACAGTTCCGCAGCTCTCCGGGAAAAGATCTACGTTTCGGAGAACCGAGATGCTCCGATGGCAGGCATTCTAATCTACACGGCTGCCGGTGACGCAGAGGGTACACTCGGGGGACTGGTTCGGATGGGGGGGGCTGGAAAGCTAGGGCCGGTTTTGCTTAGGGCACTGGAAGGTGCCCGCTGGTGCTCGGCCGATCCCGTTTGCATGGAAATGGGCGCAAGCGCCGGTCAGGGACCCGATTCCCTGAACCTGGCGGCCTGCCATGGTTGTACACTCGTTCCGGAGACAGCATGCGAGGAGTTCAACCGACTTCTGGACCGGGCTGTTGCCATCGGTACTTCTGAGAACCCAAGCATGGGCTTCTTCGGCGGGGCGCAGGAGGCGTAGATGGGACTTCCGTTCCTTTCATTCTTTACAGGCGGCGGGCTACTGGACATCGGCTTTGAGCAAGCCGGCTTCGATGTTGTATGGACAAACGAGAATAACGCGGTATTTGCAGAGATGTACGCCCACGCGATGACCGCATGGCGCAGGGCTGAGGGCAAGCGCCCCTTTCGCACGGCAATCTCTAACAGGGACAGCATAACGGCTTTGTCGGCTGCCGCCGTGAAGCGTGAGGCATTCGGCTTTGTGTTGCCTGAGGTTTACGGGATTGTTGGTGGCCCCCCCTGCCCCGACTTCAGCAATGGAGGCAAACATGCGGGTGGCACCGGCGAGCAGGGCAGACTGACCAGATCGTTTGTGGAGATAATCGGCCGAATTCGACCGCATTACTTTGTTATTGAGAATGTAGCCGGCCTGCAGCGCTTTCGAAAGCACCGGTGGTTTCTCAACCGCCAAACTGCCTATCTCCGCCGCGAGCGTGGCTATGCGGTCGATCTGAAGATCCTCAACTCATTGGAACTAGGCGTCCCGCAGAACAGAGAGCGACTGTTTGTCGTGGGCTTCCGCAAATCACTGGTTAAGCGTGCACTGGGCCGAGTCCCTGAGCCGAAAGAGACAGGGTGGTTTGACTGGCCCAAGCTCGAAGAGTACGCTAATGTCAGGAGCTTGCCCTGGCCCCAAACATGTCGTTTTGGATACACACCTGCCCAGCCCAGAGGGATACCACTCGAACTAACGGTCTACCCTGCTCTGATTGGGAATGGTGACCCGGAAGAGATTGCCAACGGTCAGGAGTTTTTCAACTCATACTCTCGTAGGTTCACGGAGGTTCAGGAGGGGGACGTGTCTGGGAAGTCGTTTAAGAGGTTGCACAGGTATCGGTTTAGCCCAACGGCCTGGTACGGTAACCAAGAAGTCCACCTCCATCCCTGGAAGCCGCGCCGCTTGTCGGTGCGCGAGGCCCTCCGGATTCAGACCGTGCCCGACAACTACGTCCTGCCACACGAGCCTTCTCTCTCGGCCAAATTCAAGATGATCTGTAATGGCGTGCCATGCCTGATGGCCTATCAGCTGGCACTTGCCATAAAGGAATTCATCGAACGTGGAGTCGGCTAATGTCGCAGCCTGCCACTGGCAAGAAGCGATTCTTTCGTGATGTCCATAAGATTTCGCGCCGGTTGTCCACTGAATACAATGATTGGGACCACTTCAACCGTGTCAACCCTTTAGAGGAATTGCTGTTCATCATCTGCAGCACACAGACCAACGAGAAACTCTACTCCTCCACGTTCTCCGCACTTCGTCGCCGTTACCCGCGATTCGCGCTACTTCTCGATGCTCCAACTAAGGACATCGAGACGACTATTGCGCATGGTGGGCTTTCCAAACAGAAAGCTGGGCTGATTAAGTTGATCCTTCGCCACTTGGATGAGACTTTCGGGCAGCCCACCCTCGCTCCTCTACGTCGTATGACTGACGCGGAATGCGAGCGATTTCTCCTCTCTTTGCCCGGTGTTGGAAAGAAGACCGCGCGATGCGTAATGATGTATTCTCTCTATCGACTTGTGTTTCCGGTCGACATCAATTGCTGGCGCATCTGCCGCCGAATCGGCTGGGTCCGGTCGACAAGGCCAGACCGATCCTGTTCACCTCGTGACATGGACCGTGTTCAGTCTGGGATTCCTCTACCGTTGCGGTTCAAGCTCCACATCAACATGGTTTCTTTGGGGCGACAAGTCTGCACAACCCGCAATCCGCGTTGCTATGAATGCCCAATCCGTCCCTATTGCCGACGAATTGGAGTACCTTTGAATACCTAGCAGAATGTGCTGGCTGCTCAGACGGTCTGACCGCAGCAAGGCGAGAAGACTTGCGCACCTATGTCGAGGTGAAGCCGCTATCGGACACTCAAACCATAACGAACCTCACGGCAGAGGGAGCCGCACGCGAGACGCACGTCGGTCCGCCGCCAACACGCTACCCTCGGAAGCCGCTTCACACGCCTGTGGCCGCATCGCGTTCAGCCTGGAATTTCGACCACTTCCTTGTGTAACGCACAGTGGGCGCAAGGGGCATTAAGTCGCAAGACCTGAGAGGTTCGGCGGTGCCTGCGCCCTAAGCCCGTGCCAGCCCGCTATGCGCTGCCCGACTCGCCCTGACAGTATCGTTTAGGGTGTCCCCCCAAATCTGCCCTGACGCGCCCTAGAAACTCCGTGGTATGGAGCTTTACTTCTAGACCCGTTTAGGCTATACTTTAACTAGTACTGGACATATGTCCCCTATAGCTAGGAGCTGGGCGATGAGTGCTATTAGTGGCCGTGCCCCGGCCGTGACCGTCGAATACGACTGCCGCGGGAAGCGCGTGCAAAGGACCTTTGATGATCCCCGTGCTGCCCGCCGCTGGTTTGTCGAAAAGGACAAAGCCGGCCGCAACCCGGTCGTGGTCGGTGAAACGATCTCGGCATTGCCCAAGAAGAGTGTGGCCGCGTACATCCGCGTCTCGACGGTCGGGCAGAACGAGGCCGGTCAGCGGTCCGAAGTCGAACGCTGGCTTGCGGGTAACGGCATCGACCCCAACTCCGTGCGCTGGTTTGTAGACCGGAAAAGCGGCGACAACCTTCAACGTCCCGCTTTCGAGGAATTGCAGAAGGCCGTGTTTGCCGGGGAGGTCGACACAGTAGTCGTCTTCAAGCTGGATCGCGTAAGCCGTTCCCTACGCGACGGGATTCAAACTCTGGGCGGTTGGTGTGAGAAAGGCATCCGCGTCGTTGCCACGTCACAGCAACTGGACTTCAACGGCTCTGTCGGTCAACTGTTGGCGGCTGTACTGTTTGCTGTAGCCGAAATGGAACAGGAAGCCCGTCGCGAACGCCAAGCCGCTGGAATCGCCGCTGCCAAAAAGGCCGGAAAGTACCGCGGTCGGAAGCCGGGCACAACAAAGGCACAGCCTGCTCGTGCTCTGCAACTCCGCCAACAGGGCTTGAAGGCCGAGGAGATTGCGAAGTCGCTGGGGGTCTCCCGAAACACTGTCTTCAAGTACCTCCGCCAAACAAAGACCTAGTCGTTGGTCGTGTCAAGGATCCAATACCATGAACCACAAAAGTTAATAAAGGCTAACCGATTATGTCGACAACACAGCTTACAACCTGCGATGTAGACGAGCCGCAGTTGAATGACCGGCAACGGCGATTCGTGGCTGAGTACCTGGTCTCGCTGAACGGTGCAGATGCCGCTCGTCGCGCGGGATACGCACACGCCAAGGTAGCCGCCGCACGGTTGCTAAAGAATCCCCAAGTGGCTGCGGCCATTGGCAACGTGCGGCGCAACGACCTGGAACGCTTGGAGTTGACCCGCGAACGCATCCTGCAGGAGTTGGCCTGCATCGCCCTCCGAGACGTCGCGGACCTCTGCGATGAAGACGGAATCATTCGCATCAACGACCTCAGGCAACTGCCCGAGCGAGTCCGCCGCTGCGTCGACAGCATAAAATGCAAGCAGCACACTGACGCGGACGGAAACATCAGCCAATCCATCGAACTGAAATTGGCTCCGAAGAATGCCGCAGTCGAGCTTGCTATGAAACACTTCGGCCTTTTGTCGGACAAGCAGGCTGCCAACGCGGTGCCCATCGTCAGGCTAAGCGACCTGTGCCCCAGGCCCTCGAAACCGAACCCCGTTGAACAACGCATTCTGGCGGTCGAACAACTGGCCACCGATCAGGAGTAGAACGCCCAGCAACAGGCCTTTACGGGAATCGGCCGGGGAAATCAGGGCAGCAAGTCAAACCACAAAAACTTTGCGGCCTTTCCCTCGTGAGGGAACTGAGAATTCGATTCCTCGCCAGATCCGAGGACTACCCAAGAATCGAAGATCGCGTCTTGACGGGCACTATCAGGCAGCGAGGTAGGCTGTGCCCGATCTTACGGTCTAGTGCGGGAAAGTCGTGGCTTGTACAGCTATGAGCCGCTAAGACCTCTGCGGCCGTGTGGAAAACCACATCCGTGTTTCTCTTGCCGAAATGCTAGCGTCCCTATGGCATTTACCCCAAATCCGGGTATAGTTGACAAGCCCTTGTTATCTTCTTAGGCTGACAGTACCTATTGGATGCTCGTCCGATTCAGAGTGAGAATCCCATGGACCACGTGACGCCTCACGCGAGCGAGACGGAATGGCCCATCCTCATTCTGGTTGAGGAGACTACGGGTAGAGTCTCGCCAGCGATCCCGCTGAGCCTCACGCCATTCGGCTTGTTTCGGTGGAGTGAACTCGGACGAGCTTGGACCGTTCATCTGGCCAGTCTGCTGCCAGCATCCGCGGCCGATCTCACCCACCACTGGATTCGCCTTCGATCGTGGCCATTTTACCGCCGCTCGCCTCTTCTAACTCTCTTCACGATCGACGACCTTGGCGCTGTGGCCAACCTCGTCAAGGCTGGCGGCCAAACCGTGATTCTAGTTGCCTCATCACGTGCGATTCGCACACTGGTCCGTCAGAAGTTTCCACGAAGCAGTCGCCTGCTAATTCTTCATGACCAGAGTGATGTACTTCAAATAGCACCGGATGCGCCCAACGTGCGTTTTGTGAAATTTGACCAAGCTGATCCCGTCAGTAGCGTTGTCGACATCTACCACGCACTACTGGGACTCTTCCAATTGACCGGACTGCGCACCGGCAGCGGCGATGAGGTATCGTCCCTCTACAGAAACGGTTACGCAGTTGCAAAGAGTTTTCTTCCGCCGTACGATGTGTCTGGAGAATTAGAGACTCTGGCGAACGGGATTGTTGCGTCGCAGATCCGTGGTTGCCCGCCACACTTCGTAGAGAATCGGCATTCTTCTGATAGGGTAGTCAGCACGGATGCAATAGACACTGAGACTGCGACACGCAATGACGAAATGGAATCCTTAGAATCGCTGTATCGTCTTTTGGCTGAGAGAGAACTTGATGTATGGATAGAGCGGGTCACACAAGGCAGGTCGCTGGACGCCTCCGTGCCAACTGGTATTGTCGAGCGTGTAGCATGCATGGCTCAAGATCGAGCGTCAGACAGTGGTGTGTTGCTTAAGCTGTACCATGAAACGCTAGATGCCATCGTCGAATGGGACTGCCATACAAACGCGCTGAAGTGTGAGGAACTATTGGTCTTGGCGCCTAATCTCAATCTGCGCACGCTCTCAAGCCTATGGCAGACCACCGCAGCGGATGAGCGGTACGTCATCGAGCGGCTAATGGAGGGAGGAAGAAGACTTCAGCTTTCGCAGAAGGAGCTCGACACCTACGGTATCGAGCCCTTCATGCGCCTCACACGTATCCGCGGTATGGATTCATACCTACTGTACTCTTTGGCCGGGATGGCAGGCGCATTTAAGCTCTCTCCGATCCTAAAATGCCCTCATGTCGGTGCCGATCTTGTCGAATTGTGCCAACGCATCTCAGGTCAGATAGCCGAATCATCTGGAGACGACCGGATGCGTGGTAAGCTCATGAGATATCTCACATCTCTCTTCCGCCATATGACAACGGCTGTTGGCTCAAAGCGACTGGCATTTCTGGCAAACAAGGCCAGACGAATAACCTTCATGTCGAATCTTCCACTTGAATTAGCGTGGATTGATAAGCTTCCCTTGGGTGCAGCGCTCCCATGGAGTCGTGTTCCACTCACACCAGGATGCAACTTGACAAGAATAGTCACGAGTGGCATTCAGGATCATGATGTCTCTCTCGCATCGTTTCAGAATCCCCTGATAACCGTCACGCTGGCAAGTGGCGATCCGATCATAAGAGACGTGAGACGAATGAGCAGGACTGTAGAGGAAATGGATCTCGATCTGAGGTTTCAATTCACGAATACACCTAGGAGCTTCTTTGCCGCATTTAAGAGAACGACACCATCGGTGTGGATTCACATCGGGCACGGCTGCTATGACGAACGTGCGGATTCTGTCCGTTTGCTTGTTGGAAACAAGTGGATCTCTCTTGATTCAATACACAAGGAGCTGGAATCTGTGCCGCCGATAATCGTGCTACTTAGCTGCGAGACTGCCAGTTCGGCCCCGTTTGCTGGCAACCTCATATCCCAGTTGCTCCATATGGATGCAAGAGTAGTTGTAGCTCCGCTGTTCCCGATCCGGGTGGATACGGCGCTCGCATTTCTCGTAGAATTGTACGTCACAACGAGAGAGATCTTCTCTGATCAGAGTCGTGTGTCGCTAGCCGAACTCATCTGGCGCATTCGACTAGCTGGGCTCATTAGATACTACGAGCACGCGAAAGAAAGCGGTCTTGCCACTGATATCGTCACTGACGCGCTGAAGCAGGCAGTTAATGCGATTAACGGTGCCAACGATGTCCTGGGCGACCGTTCAATCGGCTTTGACGAAGGTACGTTCGAGAGGAGTTTCCCACTCGGTGTGCCAGACCTGCTCTTCATGGGGTGTTTTGGGTTCGCCACAAACATCCACATCTCATCACTGCCGAGCGCGCGCGAAGGAGTCCTACCTTTGCGCTATCCATGGATATGGGAGGAGGACGCCGCGAAAGATGAACAGTGACAAAAAAACGATTGGGTTGACGATAAATGTAGGGTATTTGTTGTCGAGTATCGAGTTCTTCTTTCATGAGTCGTTTGAGGTACCGGCGTGGCGGGAACACCACCACGCCGACATACTCGATTCGCTGCGCATGATTGCCGGTGTGGCACCGAAACTCGGGGTGGAGGAAAATGACGGTGCTGTTGCGATGGGACGGGTTGCTTGTTTGGTGGAGGAGGAGAAAGGCCACCGTGGTCTCCGAGCTCGGTTGGGGCGTGGGAAGAGGGTGGATACATTTGATGCCGCAGTAAAGGAACTGCGGAGAGTGATTGGCAGAGCGTTGCTTCGAGAGGGAAAGGACCTGGTGTGGTGGCTTGATTTTGGCGTTGCGATCTTCGATGTGATGGTGCCGACAATGCGGTATCATTTGAAAGGTGAATCGAATCCGGCAGCGGAGAGGCTGATCCTGGCGGGTGCGGAAGATCGACTGCAGATGATTCGGGAGGAGATACTATCGAATCTTCCGGATCTCGGAGGACTCAGGGAGACATTCTCGGAGCTTCAGGAGTTGGCGATGCGAGGGAGCATCAAAGACTTCTTAGTGGTCATGTTGCGGTTGCTGCTCGACTTCGGTATTAAGGTTGACTGAAGGAACTAGGCCGTGTTGACGTTCACGGGATGGTTGTCAGCTGCAAGGCTGGGCAGAGAAAACCGAAGTAGTCTGCGTCGGTCTTCTCGTAACGTGTGGCCATACGGTGATAATGTGTGATGTGATTGAAGGCACGTTCGGCTGTTGTGCCAAGTGTGCGCCTTTTCCGATCATAGCAACGAGGGCCGGTGCCTTTGGCGACGCAAGAAGCAACTTCACCGGACGTTCGGAGAGGGTTTCTGGAGAGACATGTGTTTGTCACATGTTAGGAGCGGAGACAGCGGAACATGTTAGCAAGACTCAAGTCGGGATTGCCCTACGTCTACTTACCGCTGCTGATCATTGTCGGAGCGAATCTCCTAGGCTTAGTGTCCCGCTACCTGATCCGGCTGCTTGACCATGTGTCCGTATTCCTGGAATGGGAATACGCTCTGGCCCTCTGCAGCATGCTGATAGTGTTCTATTGGTATCTCAGAAGAAGGCTGTACCGATGTGCTGTGCCCACGCCGCCCAAGTACCATGAGCCGGAAACAGTGCTGCGGGATTCTTGGTCTGCAGGTGGACCTCTTCGGGAATTGCCCAGATATCCAGAGGTCGCCCGCATCATCCGAGTCGTTTCCGCGATTATACTGCTCCTATTCGTCCTTGCCTTTGTTGTTGCAGTTTGCGCCGTCCTCTATGCTCTACTCAGAGCTATTCTCGTCTCATCACCGTTCAAGGAGTACAATCTGGGGTTCTTCCTGCTCCTGACTCTCACCATTCTCCAATTTGCGTTGCGAGCAGACACACTTCGATCCATGACATGGAAGAAACTGGCCTTATGGATGAAGCCGCCAACTATCAGTGGCATATCAATCATGGGCTTTGGATTCATTGCGACATCGGACACTATCAGGAATCCGCTTCTGAAATTGACGCTGGAATCTGAATACACAAATCTCCCACTCATTATGCCCACGGCATTCTGTGGGGTAGTTCTGATGGTGTTCGCAATTATCGTCGAGCGTATCGGCCGTTCAAAGAGTCCCGATGAGGATGGCAATATTCCGCAAGGTTGGTTCTATTCCGCCTTCGGGATGGCTTTCGGGGCAAACATCGCGATGTTCGGCCTGCTGCTAAACAGCATCTTCTTGACCATTCATACTCACTATATGACCCAAACGCAAACGGGCGGCTGACAAGGCCATGAAGTTGCCCGAGCGTAAGCAGTGCATCCACGACAGGTCGAGTGGTCTTCATTCCGTAGTTGGCCCCATTTGTCATTCTCGCGTCCCCAGCTGTTGACAGTCGCCAGAATTCTGGTAGGCTTCGCTCCTTAGTGGAAGGAAGGGCGGTTGGCAGTTAGCAGAACAGAACAAGCGATTCATCGCTAGTGAAGGGAGGGTTCGGTTGATGACAAGCCAGAAGAACGTCGTTGCCTCATTCTTCGCATCGATTGCTAAGCATAGAGAAACAATCGCTGGATTAGCCGTTGTTTGTGTGGTTGTCATCCTGGCCATCGATGCGTTCCTGCCGGGTGTCCTGGACAGAATGCCGTTTTCCGCTCAGGGTGTGCTTTTGTCAGTCTTTGCGTTGTTTGTAGCAATGTACCAATTGCGAAAAGAGACCAGTGAGAAGGTCTCCCGGCTTGTGGAGAAGATTGGCTACGCCGAGGCCGAGGTCTTTCGTGATATCGACGACTACTACGAAGCAATCACCGCCTGCCTGAAGAAGGCGAGAACCGTCGACGCGATCAACTTCATACCGCAGCCTCCCAACGGTCCTCCTTCAAGAGTGCGTTACTACGAGGAACTGAAGGAGCGGATTAAGCACGCGCAGGTAAAGGCCCAGCGGATCGTCGCGATCACGAGCCGTGAGAAGCTCGCTTGGGTTAAGAAGGACCAGATAGACGAGTTCACCGGGTGCAACAACTTTTCGGTGGCCGCGGTCGGTGGCTGTGGTATGGCTGAAGTGCCCCTCATGACGATGATCATCATCGACAACGATGTGTTTCTCGGCATGTACTGGGGAAAGAAGCTAGCCAGCCAGATGGAGAAGAACATCCACGTCATGAGTTCGGCCCTGGCAGAGGCCTTTCGTGCGTACTTTACCAGCCTCTGGCTGGATTCCCGAATCCTGCTATACAACGGTGAGCCCAACCCGACGGAGTTGCAGGCAATCGAAGACTGTCTCACGGAAGATTCCGACGACGCAGCGGCCTGAACCGAGCGAAAACGAAACAACGAGTCTTGGGGGACACAGGCATGAGCATCTTCGAGGCTGTCATGCTAGTTTGCTTCGGATCGGCATGGCCGCTGTCGATCTACAAGTCGTACACGTCTCGAAGCAACAAAGGCAAGAGCGAAGCGTTCCTCTGGGTGATCCTCGCCGGTTACCTCTCGGGCAGCATTCACAAGCTGCTCTACAGCTTCGATGCGGTCCTCTCCTTGTATCTTCTCAACGCTGCCATGGTGGCTCTGGACATCGGCATCTACTACAAGAATAGATGGTTTCCTCCGTCGGACGACTAACGTCTGCGCGGCTCTTGCACGAGCCCTTGCCCAAGAGAAGACAGAAGGCGGGCGAATCGCCCTCTCGTCTAGGGTCGACTATTCCGAAGGGCTCGCCTAAGGGCCTGTTGCCGTGCACAGCCCGTAGCCCGGGCTGCCCATTCGCCACACGCAAGCCGCCTTATCGTGAGCGTTGCATCCGTGGCATGCCCAGAGATGGTGCGGCGGTGGTGAGCGGCCGAGGGTGGCTCACTTGCTCCGCTGCCCCTGGAGTTGGCGACGACGGGCGCGTCGGGTCCGGGTTCGC
>Ga0180437_10008742_pt1 | contig 12766 bp, 12 predicted proteins | sample SS_ome_4_FD_132410 | JGI IMG/M metagenome (GOLD analysis project Ga0180437, IMG submission 132410) | Hypersaline lake sediment archaeal communities from the Salton Sea, California, USA - SS_3_D_1 metaG | ecosystem: Environmental > Aquatic > Non-marine Saline and Alkaline > Hypersaline >...
CTAGTCAGTCAGCTGAGAGACACGAGTGAAAATAAGACAGAAAGGAATTCCCCACATATGAACCTTGGACTGACCGACAAAGTCGCCTTGGTCGCCGGAGGTACTTCGGGAATTGGTGCAGCAGCCGCGCGAGTGCTGGCTGCCGAGGGTGCCCGGGTCTCGGTCTGTGGTCGCTCCTTAGATGGGCTGGACCAAATTCAGGCTGAAATTAAGGATCTAACAGGTGCTGATATTCTTCCTGTGCAGGCCGATTTTTCCCGCCGTGAAGACATTGAACGCTACGTTCAGCAAACGGTCGATCACTTTGGCGGCGTAGACATCCTAGTTAATAGTGTTGGCAGCTCGATGTTCGGCAGTTTCGATCAGGTACCCGACGAGCGCTGGGTATCGGATACTAACCTTAAGCTGTTTGGTGCCGTTCGGGCCTGTCGTGCAGTTATTCCGCATCTGCGCAAGCGTGGTGGAGGCCGCATCGTGCATGTGGCGGGCAACTCAGGTAAGCAGCCGTACATGTGGCACTACCCGGGCGGGGCCGCCAATGCTGCACTCCTCAACTTTACCAACGCGCTCGCTCAGGAACTATGCTCAGATAACATTTTGGTGACAGCCATATGCCCCGGTCCGGTTGAGACACGCCGGCTCCGTGATCAAATAACGGCGCTGGGGAAATTGTGGAATATGCCGCGCCCGGAAGCGGAGAGACATTTCTATGACAGCCAACCGCTCAAGAGGGCTGCCACGGCCGAGGAAGTAGCTTATTTGATCGCTTTCCTTGTCTCCGACAAAGCAAGTTATATCTCCGGCACTGCAATCACTATCGACGGATGCATTTCAAAGGGTATCTGAGATGACCACGAAAGAGACCACCCGTCCCATTCGCATCCTAATCGCAAAACCGGGTTTGGACGGGCACGACCGAGGTGCACAGGTAGTGGCAAGGGCACTGCGCGATGCAGGGATGGAGGTGGTCTACACCGGCTTGCACCAGTCAATTCCTGCCATCGTCCAGGCGGCCATACAGGAAGATGTAGATGTAATTGGACTGAGTGTGCTATCAGGGGCACACGTGGCGCTAGCGCGCAAGCTGATGGAGGCACTGCAAGACACAGGCGCAGATGACAAGCTGGTCGTAATGGGCGGTACGATTTCTGCCAACGACACGCGGGCGCTCGAGGAATTAGGCGTTCGCGCCATTTTTCCCGTCGGCACCCCCCTTTCTAATATTCCAGAGGAAATCAAAGCGCTGCTGGAGAGTCAAGATGAATGAGCAATCGCCCGCACGCCCGACGGGCAAAGCTAGATTAGAAGCCGAGCAAACTCGGTGGGAGCAAGAGGTGCTGAGCAAGGCCCCCCTGCACGCTGCCCAAACCGACTCCGACCTGGGGCTCAAGCCGTTATACACCCCGCTGGATGTGTCGGACGATGATTATCTGGACAAGCTCGGTTTTCCCGGCGAGTATCCTTTTACTCGTGGCGTCTACCCTTCCATGTACCGTGGACAGCTATGGACCATTCGCCAGTACGCCGGCCTGGGTTCCGCAGAAGAGACGAATGCACGTTACCGCTTCTTACTGGAGCGTGGCCAAACCGGCTTGAGCGTAGCGCTGGACCTGCCTACCCAGATGGGCTACGACTCCGATAATTCTTTGGCCGAAGAAGAAGTGGGTGTGGTCGGTGTAGCCATCGATACGGCGGCCGATATGGAAATCCTGTTCGATGGCATTCCCCTGGATCAAATCAGTGTACATTTCACCGTCAACGCACCTGCCGCTGTGATCTTGGCAATGTACCTGGTGGTGGCCGAGCGGCGAGGTATTGCTTTCGACAGGTTGAGCGGGACACTGCAAAACGATATTCTCAAGGAGTACATCGCCCGCAACACCTACATTTTCCCTCCACAACCATCACTTCGACTGATTGGCGATATTATTACGTATTGCTACCAGAAAATCCCGCGTTTCAATCCCATCAGTATCACCGGCTACCACGCTCGTGAGGCTGGCGCCAGCGCCATACAGGAAATCGCTTACACATTGGCTGCGGCGGTTACTTATGTCAAAACGATGCTAGACCGCGGCATCTCCGTGGATGCATTCGCCCCTCGTCTCAGCTTCCATTTCTCAAGCCAGCGCGATCTGTTTGAAGAGATTTGCAAGATCCGGGCGGCGCGCCGGCTCTGGGCAAAACTGATGAAGGAACGCTTTGGATCAGACAACCCACGCGCCCAAACCATGCGCTTCTTCAATGGTGGTAGCGGGGCCAGCCTGGCCCACGCCGAACCGTTGAATAATATTATACGCGGTACCCTCCAATGCCTGGCGGGCGTCATGGCAGGAGCACAGGCTTGTCACGTGCCTTCTTACGACGAGGCTTATACCATCCCTTCCGAAGAAGCAGCGCTGCTGTCTGTGCGAACGCAGCAAATCATCGCCTACGAAAGCGGTGCACCCAACGTAATCGACCCCCTGGCCGGATCCTACTTCGTAGAAGCCCTGACCGACCGGCTTGAGTCTGAAATTGAAGCTCTATTACAACGGATCGAGGAGGCAGGCGGTCTGGTGGCCGCTATTGAGCGCGGCGACATACGGCGTGCCATCACCGAGCAAGCCTACGCACTGGAGCGCCGGGTCGAGAGCGGCGAATGGGTCATCGTGGGTGTGAACGCGTTTACCGGGAGTGGCAGATCCACTGAAATGCCGTCCGATCCAAGTAGAACCACCGACTCACGTGTCCTGGAAAGACAGATCGAACGCTTGAGCAAGATCAAGGCTGAACGCGACGACTCACAGGTAGAGTCTACCTTGAAGGCACTGCAGATGGCTGCCGACGAGGAAGAGAACCTAATGCCCTTCATTCTCGAAGCAGTTCGCGCGTCCGCTACGATTGGGGAAATCGTCTCTGTGCTCCGGTCCGTCTTTGGCGCATACCGGACGCCGTCTCTATGGTGAGGGTTTCGAGTTATGTTCCAACGTGTTGACCACGTCGCTCTAGTCGTAGCTGACCTGGATGAGGCAATAGGTCTCTATCAAGAGGTATTCGGTGTAGAGTTCTACATGCGTGAAACCAATGAGGAACAAGGGTATCAGGTCGCAGCTTTTATGGTGGGCGATGGACATGTTGAACTGCTGTCACCCACCCGTCCGGATTCGGTCATTGCTGGCTTTCTAGAGAAACGAGGACCGGGCATTCATCATATCGCGCTAGAGGTCGACAATCTGGAAGAGCGGCTGGCTCAGCTTAAGTCAGACGGCTTTCGGCTGGTGAACGAGACGCCACGCCGCGGCACAGGTGAATCGCGCATCGCGTTTATTCACCCCAAGAGCTTGTTAGGTACTCTGTTGGAGTTGGTCGAGCTGCCCGAGAGAGGCACGTAGAATTGGCTGCCTGCTTTCACAGTGGCGAGCGAATTACCGTTCGGACACGCTTCCATAGACCTGTCCAAACACCCGGCACAGCTTGTTGCACCCATTTGCCCGGCAGGAGATTGATGCTTGACTAGCCGCGAAACTGTAAAACGCGCCATAGAATTTCAGAAACCGCCCAGACTGCCTTTCATGCAGCATGAATTTGACGATCTGCCGGATGACATCTTTGACTGCCAGGAGATGGATCGCGCTAGAAGCGGCTGGTTTTTCGGCCAGGCCGGCGCAGATGATTGGGGATGTGGCTGGGCTCTCACTGACCAGAAGAACATGGGACAGGTAATTCATCATCCCCTCGAACATTGGGGCAAACTATTGACCTATAGCCCCCCTCACCCCCGAGACTCTTTCTATTTTGAACGTATCGAGGAAGCGCTTCTAGAAGCGGGTGACCGCTACGTGTTGGTCACGGCTCATTTCAACCTGATCGAAAGGCTGCAAATGCTGCATGGTTTCAATAAGACTTTCGAAGATTTTTATCTGGAGCCCGAGAAGATAGAGAAGGTTTTGGATATGATTCTCGAGTTCAGGTTAGAGCAGTTTGATGAGCTTAAGCGCCGCTTTGGAAACCGAATAGACGGTCTCTTTCTCACTGACGATTGGGGAACACAACAGGGCACACTCATCAGCGCACAAACGTTTGAACACTTTTTCCTGGAGCGCTATCGATACATAGTCCAGGCAGTGCACGCTAACGGCTGGCATTTCATGCTGCATAGCTGTGGAAGGATAAACGACTTTGTCCCGCACTTTATAGAAATAGGGGTTGACGTACTGAATATGCAGCAGCCACAAGCATATGGGATTAAGGAAATTGGTGAACGGTTTGCCGGTAAGGTCTGCTTTCTGACGACTGTGGATATTCAAAAAACGCTGCCCACGGGCAACGTTAAGAACATTCGCGCCGAGGCACGCGAGTTGGTAGAGAATTGGTCTACTCCAGATGGCGGCCTCATTGTCCATTCTTACGTTGATCCCGAGTCGCTGGGCTTAGAGCCTGAAATGAATAGAGTGATGCTTGAATCCTTCGCTGACTTGATGTACTACAGGAATGAGTAATCAATCTTATAGCGGAGTGACGCTCCTGTGGCAAGGGGTGGCTCCTCTGCAGCGCAGATCCAAGGAGTGGTACAAATGAGACCATTGATTGTTGGGCCGGATGGCAAAGAAATGGTTTTAATACCGGCTGGGCCTTTCATTTACGGTAGCGAAGAGTATGGGCCCGAAACGCCGCAGCAGACGGTGATCCTGGGGAACTACTACATCGACAAGTACCCGGTCACCAATGTCGAATACAAGCGTTTCGTCAACGAAACCGGGCATAGAGCCGCGCAGGATTGGCAAGGAAACCAGTACCCGGAAGGAAAAGCAAATCATCCGGTTCAGATGGTCAACTGGCACGATGCGCAGGCCTATGCGGCCTGGGCTGGCAAACGGCTGCCGACCGAGGCCGAATGGGAAAAAGCCGCCAGAGGAACAGACGGCAGGCGCTGGCCCTGGGGCAACGAATTCGATGAAACAAAAGCGGCGACATGGGAAACATCGGTGATCGAAGGCACTCAGACAACACCCGTAGCGGCTCACACCGACGGGGCGAGCCCTTACGGTGTGTTTGAAATGGCTGGCCAGCTTGAAGAGTGGGTCGAGGACTGGTTCGATGCGCACCCAGGGAGCACGTATCGCAGTATGGGGTATGGAACGCATTTCAAGGTGCTGAAGGGCGGCTCTTGGATCTTCACCCAAACTCACGCCCGCTGTGCCTACCGCTGTTTCGAGCGACCCGATTCTGGTCCCTACACTCCGGAAGCAGGTGGCCCGGGTTTCCGTTGTGCGATGGATGTTCCGCAGGAGTAGAGAGCGGACCAGGTCGTTGTAGGTTGAGGTGCCCGGCCCGGGTATTGTGTACTTGGCCACAGGATAATCGAGAAAGGAGGTCTGGATGAGCATTAGTATCGACAGTTGCACCTAACCCAATGGTTGGCCTATAATCGCATTCCGTAACAGGAGGAAAACTATGAATGGCAAGTTTCACCAAGTGTTGGCGACCACCACGCTCTTCGCACTTCTGGCAGCAGCGCTGGCAGGCTGTGTCGTACCAACACCCGCTCCCCCGTCAGATCAGCCCGCTCAAGTTCCCGCAGAAACAGAGGCTGAACCAGAGCGCGAACTCACCAAAATCGACTTCGGACTGGTATGGGTGATTCAGGGTGAGTTCGCAGGTTACCTAGTCGCCAAGGACAAAGGCTTCTATGAAGAGGTAGGCCTGGATGTAACGGTTATCCCGGGCGGTCCGGATGCATTTCCCCCCAAGTTGCTTGCCAGCGGAGCACTCGAAATAGGCGGCGGCCCGCCGCAGTCCGTCATAACCGGCCGCACGCAGGGTATCCCCCTGGTCTCGGTCATGACGCAAAACCAGATCGATGGTCTGCGTCTCGTCTGCAAGAAGAAGACCGGTATCAATGAGTGGAAAGACTTGGAAGGCAAGAAAGTTGGCGTCTGGTTTGGCGGTGGCGAGTTCCCGCTCTATTACGCCGTCGAGAAAGCGGGCATTGACAGAGAGAGCGTGGAGTGGCTGCCCCAAAAATTCAGCATGGTCGAATTTTTCGAGGATAAGTTCGATTGTGCCAGCGTCCAGGTGTGGAATGAACTGCACATCGTCTACGATGCCGGCTACAGCCCGGAGGATATCACGGTTTTGAATGCGGCCGACCTGGGCATCTACCTGCCGGCCGACGGCGTGTTGGTCACGGAAGAGATGCTGAACGAGAACCCGGAGATCGTGCAGGCCTTTGTGGACGCTACCTTGCGAGGTTGGATTTACACGCTCCACAACCCCGAAGAAGCGGCTGAAATCACGCTCAAGTTTGCCCCCGACCTGGACTACCGCAAGCAGTTTATCCAGGTGGAGGAAGTTAACAAGCTCCTCATTTCGGGCGGCGCTGCAGAAAAGGGTATGATCGGTTATCAGCGGCCCTCAGACTGGGAAGTGTCTCAGGATATGCTGTTGTTTACGGATCAAATAGATGAGCCCATCGATTTGGACCAGGCCTTTACCAATAAGTTCTGGGAGGCAACACCCGACGAATACAAGATAATTGAAAATCGAGAGGCGCTGCTGGAGAGAATCGAGGAGAATCTTAACTAGAGTAGTCAGGACGGCTGCCACCCTTGCGGGTCGCATGGCCGGTCCGCAAGGGTGCAGCCACGACACTTGACTCATAAAGGATGTGACTATGCCCCAACTATCTGAAGCAGCGGTCGCCGTAAACGATGTCGTGATGAAATTCAATTCAGGGTCAGAGTCATTCCGCGCGCTAGACGACATCAACCTCCAGGTTAATCCGGGCGAGTTTCTCTCTATCATAGGCCCCTCCGGCTGCGGAAAGACCACTTTACTGCGCATTATTGGCGCCCTGGTGCGCCCTAGCGCGGGCACGGTGACAGTAGCTGGGAAGTCCGCCAATCAGGCGCGCCTCGATCGAGACATTGCTTTCGTGTTTCAAACCCCCGCGCTCCTGGAGTGGCGCGATTCGACCAGTAACGTCATGCTGCCTCTAGAGTTCCAAAAAGTACCCAAGGCGGAGGCGCGCCGTCGGGCCGGGGACCTGCTGGCAGCGATGGGCCTACAGGGCTTTGAGAACAGCTTTCCCCGTCAACTCTCCGGCGGCATGCAGCAGCGGGTCTCGATTGCCCGCGCACTTAGTGTCGAGCCATCCATACTCTTGATGGACGAGCCGTTCGGCGCGTTGGACGAGATTACTCGTGATCGCCTGAACCTGGAATTACTGGATATTTGGACCAAGTGGCAGTCCACGATCATTTTCGTCACGCATAACATCCGCGAGGCGATTTTTCTCTCCGATCGCGTAGTCGTTCTCAGGCCTCGCCCCGGTCGGATCATAGGCGAGCTTCTGATTGATTTGCCTCGGCCCCGCACTGCGGAGTTGCGAAACACGCCGCGTTTCGTTGAACTGAGACAAAAGGGCGAGGCGTTGCTTGAAACTGGCCTCCGGGAGGCATCCCATGCAGATTGATAATCAAGTATTGCCAGAATCTGATGCGCAAGAGCAGAACGGGTTCCTCGGTTCTATGTTCCTGAGCACGCGGCTGCGCCAATGGTTTCAGGTTGTCCTGGTCTTTGTCATTTTCATCGCGGTCTGGTTTGGCTCGGTTAAGATATTTGATATCCCGACCTACATTTTGCCCGCGCCCAACCTGCTGGCCGAGGAGTTGACAAATTACCAGATGTTTCTGCGCCATGCCGGCGTAACCTTGTTGGAAGCTATGGTCGGCTTTGCGCTGGGTGGAACGATTGGATTTCTCATTGCGGTCGTCTTAGATTACTCCGACGCCTTAGAGCGCAGCCTGATGCCCTATATCATCGCTGCAACCAATATTCCGATTGTTGCCTTTGCACCGGTGGTCGTCATCTACTTTGGATTCGGCATCGAGTCCAAGATAGTGGTGGCCGCTTTTATCTCCTTTTTCCCCATGTGCATTAACACACTCAAGGGACTCAAGTCGGCGGACGTCGTGCACCGCGACTTGTTCTACTCGTTCGCTGCCTCCCGCACGGACTTGTTTTTCAAACTGCGGCTTCCGAGCGCCCTGCCCTTTATCTTCGCCGCCCTGAGACAAACAGCTACCGCCAGTGTGCTGGCGGCAGTGGTCGCGGAGTTCATTCAAGCATCCCAGGGCTTGGGCTGGCTCATTTTGACCTCGGCATACGTAATGGATATGCCGCGACTGTGGGCCACCGTGGTGGTCTCTTCGGTTATCGCCATCCTATTTTATTCCATTGTGGTCTTAATTGAGCGGCGCGCTATTCCGTGGCACGCCTCGGTACGGAGTGAAGACACCTAGAGAGGGAGTGTAGCCATGCAATCTTCGATCATTGGGCCAGATGGCAAAGACATGATCCTGATCCCAGCCGGGCCGTTCCTTATGGGAAGCGATGAGTATGGGCCCGAAACACCGCCGCACACGGTGAATTTGGACGCTTACTACATCGACAGGCACCCGGTGACCAATGCCGAGTACAAACGATTCCTGGATGCCACCCGGCATAAGCCCCCTCAGCATTGGCAGGATCATCAATATCCGGAAGGCAAAGCTGATCATCCCGTGCATCTGATAAACTGGTATGCTGCCGGGGCCTACGCGGCCTGGGCCGGTAAACGGCTGCCGACTGAAGCCGAGTGGGAGAAGGCTGCAAGAGGAACGGACGGCAGGCGCTGGCCTTGGGGCAATGTCTTTGACGAGCACAAAACGGTTGTCTGGGAGAACGCTATGATCCAAGACCTGACCACCGTGCCAGTGACCCGCTATCCCGAGGGCGCCAGCCCCTATGGTGTCTGTCAAATGGCAGGCCAGGTTGAGGAGTGGGTCGATGACTGGTACCAAGCCTACCCGGGCAGCCCCTACCAAAGCCGGTGTTACGGACACGAGTACAAAGTGGTAAAGGGAGGGTCCTGGTTCTACACGCAGCAATACGCCCGCTGTGCATACCGCCGCCCGGTGCGACCAGAAGCGATAGGCTTCGCCTATTGTGACGGACCGGGATTCCGTTGCGTGATGAGCGGACAGCAATCAGGAGAATAACGTGCAACTACAGGATAAGGTCGCTATCGTCACGGGCGCTGCCCAGGGCATCGGGCGCGCCTACGCCACGGGCATGGCAGCCGAGGGCGCGAAGGTCGCAGTGGTTGACATTATCGAGGGAACCGAGACTGTTGAGGCGATTACCAAGTCGGGTGGCGTTGCGGTGGATTTACCGACCGATGTGTGTAATGAGGCGAGTGTCCACTCCACGCTTGAAGCCATTATCAGCCAGTTCGGCCGCGTGGACATTCTCGTCAACAACGCGGCTATGTTTGTCGCCGTTTATCCCCTGAAAGACTTCAATCAGATCAGCGTCGAAGAGTGGGACAAGGTGATGGCCGTCAACCTGCGTGGCACTTTCCTGTGTTGTAAAGCTGTTGTTCCCTATATGCGCCAGCAACACTATGGCCGCATCATCAACATTTCATCCTCCGTCTTCTGGCGGGGTATTCCCGGCTTTTTACACTACGCCACGTCCAAGGCAGGCATCATTGGCTTAACGCGTTCACTGTCGCACGAGCTGGGCAAGTACGGTATCACAGTCAATAGCCTCGCTCCCGGCTACACGCAAAGTGAGGGCGTTCGACGAGTGCAGGATGAAGGCATCGGACAGGATCCACACGAGATTGCAGCTGCCCAGGCCATCCCGCGCCCCCAGGTGCCGGAGGATTTGGTCGGGGCTGCCATATTCCTTGCTTCGGATGCGAGTACGTTTATAACGGGACAGACGATTGTCGTGGATGGTGGGCTGGCCCTACACTAATTGGACAGGGAGGACGTATGATGTACCAGGGTGCCTATACCGGGAAGATCTTGTGGGTGGATCTAACCAAAAGGGAAGCCAGGAGTGAGCCGACCGATCCAGAACTCGCCCGCCTCTTTATCGGCGGAGCTGGCTTCGGGATAAAGCTGTTATACGACATGGTGCCTCCGGGCACTGATCCGCTCGGTCCCGATAACGTCCTTATCTTTGCCCCGGGCCCGCTGACCGGCACCGATTCTCCCTGCAGCAGCCGCATGACGGTAACCGGCCGTTCCCCGGCCACCGGTGCCGTGGGGATGGCCGTGACGGGTGGACATTTCCCCGCGGAGATGAAAGCCGCCGGTTTCGACGCCATCGTCATTCGGGGTCAGTCGGCCGAGCCGACGTACCTGGCAATCCAGGACGGGAAAGTAAGTTTCCGTTCCGCAAAAAAGCTGTGGGGCATGAATACCCAGGACTGCCAGTTCTTCCTCAAGGAAGAGCTGAAGGATCAAAACTACCGTATTGCTTGCATTGGCCCGGCCGGCGAGCGAAAGTCGCTCATGGCTGCCATCATTAACGAGCGGCGGGCAGCTGGCCGTAAGGGACTTGGAGCAGTTATGGGCGCAAAAGGGCTGAAGGCCATCGCAGTCCGCGGGCACACCCAACTGTCTATCGCGTATCCACAGCGATTCGCCACCGCGCACAACCAACTTCTGAAGCGTTTCAAGAGTAGCCGAAGTCTCTACAGTGGGCTGAGCAAGTACGGCACGTCCGATGCCGTGGATGTCACGTGTGAACTGGGTATCTTCCCCGCCAACAATTTCTCGGCAACTGGCCTCTTCCTCCCCATCGAGGAAATTGGCTATGAAACGCAAGCCAAGGACATAGTCCGGCGCAACCCGTGTTACAAATGCCCGGTCGGTTGCAGCCAGGTACGTGTCGCCCAATCGGGTGACTACGCGGGGACATTGACCGAGGGACCGGAGTTCGAGGCGTCCTTTGCTCTGGCCGGGAACACCGGGGTAACCGACCTGTCCGCGCTCTACTTGGCCGACCGCCTGTGTGATGACTATGGCCTGGATAATATGTCGGTCGGCAGCGTGATTGCCTTCGCCATGGAACTGTACGAAAATGAGACTATCTCGCCCGAGGAAACCGGTGGCCTGGAGTTACGCTTTGGGAATCATTCGGCCATGATCGAACTGATCCATCAGATCGCGTGGCGGAGAGGGTTCGGAGCGGTTCTGGCAGATGGCGTGGTAGCGGCTGCGCGTCAGATAGGAAGAAGATCGGAAGCGTACGCGCTGCACGTCAAAGGGCTGGAGTTGCCCGGTTATGATGTGCGCGGAGCCAAAGCCCACGGCTTGAATTACGCCACTTCGTATACAGGCGCGGACCACAACCGGGGTTATGCCGCGCAGGAAATTTTTGGCTCCTCAATTCCAGTCGCAGTGGACCGGTTCGCGCTGGAAGGCAAACCGGAACTGTGTGCCTGGAACCAGGTTGTGGAAACAGCTCTGTGTGACTGCCCCACCTTCTGTTCCTTCCTGTTCAGCAACGCCGATGCTTTCCTGCAGTCGGCTGAGCCGGGCCTTTCCCAGGAGTTGACCGAGCACCGGGTTGCCACGGTTGCTGAACTACTGAGTTCCGCCACCGGCATTGAACTCAGCCCGGCTGATCTCATTCGTGTGGGCGAACGGGTAAACATCCTGGCCCGTTGCTTCAATTTGCGCGAGGGCTTCTCCCGTCAGGATGACTACCTACCCAGACGGATGATCGAAGAACCGATCCCAGGCGGCCCATCGCAGGGGCATCGTGTCTCACAAGAAGACCACGACTGGCTCCTCGATCACTATTATGAAGTCTTTGGCTATGACCGGCAGGGTGTGCCAACCCGCGAGCGACTTCGCACCCTGGATTTGGCCGGAGTAGCGGATGACCTGGTGTCGATCGGATTGAACCCGCGCTAAAGATGATTACAGTGAAGATTCGCTTGTACGGCCCACTCAAAACCACGGTCGGGAAGAGACAGAGCGAGGTTGAACTGCCCGAAGGAGCAACGCTTGGCCAGCTGCCCATTGCCCTACAAGCAAGATATGGACAGCAGTTATCTGTCCTGCTGGGCGGCAACCAGCCGTTTCACCAACTGCGCGTGTTGATCAATGGGCGCGACCACTTTACGTTACACGGGCTGGAGACACCTCTAGCCGAGGGTGATACGATCACTCTCATGCCGCCTATGGTGGGAGGCTAGTGGTTTGACCATACTCATCAAGGACCTGGAACTCATCGCAACCTTTGATACTGACGACCGGATTTTGCCGGGTGGCAGCCTTGTAATAGAAGGCCCCGCGATCACTGCGCTTGGGAGTCCGACACAAATAGCCGGACCAGCCGACCTGGTGATTGACGGAGCAGGCAAGATGGCCCTACCCGGATTCATCAATACCCACCACCACTTCTTTCAGCAGTTGACTCGGGCCGTGCCGGCCGTTCATTCCGCCAGTATTCTCGATTGGCTGCGGTACCTCTACCCTATTTGGGCCGGGGTGGATGATGAGGCGATGTACTCCGCGACCCTGTTGTCCGGCGCCCAGCTACTGTTGACGGGCTGTACGACCACCTCGGATATGGCTTACTTCTACCCACACGGCCGGGCCAGCTTGATCGACACGGAAATCTTGGCGGCTCGAGAACTTGGCATTCGCTTCCATCCGTGCCGTGCCTCAATGCCTGCGATGGAAGCCGATCTGTTCGACGCCTTCCGAGCGGCGGGGATTCCCGCCGCGGACATGGTCGAAGGTAAAGACAGGATTCTCGCCGAATGCGAGCGGGTGATCCAGCGCTATGATGAGCGCGGGCCGTTTTCGATGTGCCAGGTAGCTATCGGCCAGACGGACAAGACGTATCGGGATCCGCAGTTCATGCGGGATATGGCTGATCTGGCCCGGCGCTATGGCGTTATGCTACACACGCATCTTCATCCTCGCCCCGATGA
>Ga0180437_10008745_pt1 | contig 12764 bp, 13 predicted proteins | sample SS_ome_4_FD_132410 | JGI IMG/M metagenome (GOLD analysis project Ga0180437, IMG submission 132410) | Hypersaline lake sediment archaeal communities from the Salton Sea, California, USA - SS_3_D_1 metaG | ecosystem: Environmental > Aquatic > Non-marine Saline and Alkaline > Hypersaline >...
GCCTTGTCGATCTGGTCGAACGGCACGTACTCCGCCAACCCACGCTTCGACTGCACCTCCGTGATCGCCGCCACCAGCGTCGTCTTCCCGTGGTCCACGCGGCCGATCGTTCCCACGTTCACGTGCGGCTTCGTCCGCTCAAACTTTGCCTTCGCCATGTTCTCCCTGCTCCTTCCGGAACGGTTCAGGCCGCCCCTCGCAACCCTTCCCGCGACAAGGGGCGAGCGCCGGGTCGTATCTGGATGGTGGGGGAAGGATTCGAACCTTCGTAGGCATCAGCCGGCAGATTTACAGTCTGCTCCCTTTGGCCGCTCGGGCACCCCACCACTGCATATCGATGGATGAATAGACCGGGCCATGCGAGCCGGTGGTCCGGCCGGCCTCCGAGCCTCCCACCTTGCGGCCAGGCTGTGGACACAGACAGACGACGGACCCGGTAGGCCTCTCGTCGCCGCCGGACCGCCTGTTTCGTCCTGCCAAAGCGTCTAGCCGTTGCTGTCTGGAGCTGACGGCGGGACTTGAACCCGCAACCTGCTGATTACAAATCAGCCGCTCTACCCGATTGAGCTACGTCAGCGTTAACAATTAGCCGAGAATTGTACTTCAGATATCAGATAGTGTCAACCTTGACGGACCAGCCGCCAGCGGCTCCCCGCCGGCGTGTCTTCGACCTCGACGCCCTGCTCCGCCAGCTCGCCGCGGATGGCGTCGGCGCGGGCGTAGTCTTTGGCGGCGCGGGCACTTGCGCGCTCGGCCAGCCTCTCCTCGACCCAGGAGCGCAGCTCCTCGGAGACCGCCCCGCGCTCCTGTTCGGCCAGCTCGAGGACGCCGAGGACTCGGTCGAGGGACTCGACGGCGTCGAGTGCGGCATCGGCGTCGGCGGCGGCCGGCTGCTCGGCTGCTTTGTCGAGCTCTGCGTTGGCCTCTCGAACGAGGACGAAGAGAGCGCTCCAAGCCTCGGCGATATTGAGGTCGTCGTCGAGCGCGGCCTCGAAATCGGCGAGCGCTTGGGCGGCGAGCTCGGGCAAGCGGGTGGTGCCCGGGCCGGCATGCTCGGAGCGGCCGGCCTGCAGGCGGCGGCGGAACTCGATCAGCCGCTCGACAGAGCGGGCGGAGTCGTCGAGGCCGGCGAGGGTGAAGTTGAGCTCGGATCGGTAGTGGCCTGAGATGAGGAGCCGCCGAATGGCAGACGGCTGGTAGCCTTTGTCGAGGAGGTCGTCCACGGTATAGTAGTGGTTCTGCGACTTAGACATCTTGCGGCCGTCGAGCAGTGCGTGCCTGGCATGGAGCCAGAAGCGAGCGAACGGCCGGCCGGTCGCGCCTTCCGCCTGGGCGATCTCGTTCGTGTGGTGGGGAAAGATGAGATCGACCCCTCCGGAATGGATATCGAAGGGCTGTCCCAGGTGCTCGATCGCCATGACGGAGCATTCGAGGTGCCAGCCGGGCCGTCCTGGGCCCCACGGCGAGTCCCAGATCGCGACGTCGCCCTCCTCCGGTCGCTCACCACCCTTCCAGAGCACGAAGTCGCGGGCGTCGCTCTTGTCGTAGGCGGCGTCGCCGGTTTCCCGACCCTCATGCAGCGACGTCCGGTCGAGCTGGGCCAGCTCGCCGTAGTCGCGGAACTCGGAGATGTCGAAGTAAACCGAGCCCTCCGCCTCATAGGCGAGCCCGCGTTCGAGGAGTTTCTGCACCATCGCCACCATCTGGGGGACATAGTCGGTGGCCCGCGGGTAGTGCTCGGCACGTTCGAGGCCCAGGCGATCGTGGTCCCTGAAGAAGGCGTCGATGAACGGCAGGGTCAGGTCCCGTAGGCTTGTGCCCTGTTCCACCGCTGCGTGGATGGTCCGGTCATCGACATCGGTCAGGTTCCGCACCTGTACGACCTCGTAGCCCTTCCATTTGAGGTAGCGTCGCAGAATATCCTCGAACAGGAAGGTGCGGAAATTCCCGACATGGGCGGTGTCGTAGACGGTGGGGCCGCAGCTATAGATACGGACGCGCCCCTCCTCGAGGGGTCGGAATTCCTCGAGTCGACGTGAGAGAGTGTTAAAGAGTCTCAGGGTCATCCGGGCTCGCCGCCGACGCGGATTGGCCTGGTGAACACCGACCATTGACGCTCGAAGGCGTGCGTTCGAAGCCCAATGACCGGATGTTTCCTCGACCGAAGGCTATGCAGGCGGTCCGATACGGTCAAGCTCGCTCGCCGGACGCGAAGGATTGGGCCACGGCATCGAAGGCGGCCGCCGGATCCTTCGCCTTGGTGACCGAGCGGCCGACGACGATGAAGTCGGCGCCCGCCCGGGCGGCGTCCGCCGGAGTCGCGTAGCGGCTCTGGTCCGCGGGGTCGTCACCGGGTAGGCGAATGCCGGGGGTGACGACCTTGAGGACATCGCCATGGCTCCGCTTGATCGGTTTGACCTCAGTCGGCGAGGCGACTACGCCCGGCAGCCCGGCGCTCACGGCCAGCGAGGCGAGACGGACGACTTCATCGACCAGCGAGACGGGCGAGCGGCCGAAGATGTGCTCGACGTCCTCGCTGACCAAGGAAGTCAGCAGTGTGACGGCCATGATATCGGGGCCGTCCGGCCCAGCGGCCTCCTGGGCGGCCTCGAGCATCGCCTGGCCGCCCGAGGCGTGGACGGTCAGCATGTGGACACCGCGCCGCGCGGCGGCCCGTACGGCGCCCGCCACTGTGTTGGGGATGTCGTGGAACTTGAGATCGAGAAAGACGCGTTTGCCGCGTCTCTTGAGCTCGTCGAGCAGGGTGGGGCCCGACTCGGTGAACAGGATGGCGCCAACCTTGAGGGTGCGAGCCTCATCTCCGAGGGCATCGACGAGTTGCAGCGCATCTTTGCGCGTCGGCACGTCGAGCGCGACGATAATCCGCTCCTTCACAGAGTCATTCATCAGGCCTCCAAAGCCCCGATCAGTTGAGAGAGCTTATCGACTCCCTGCCGGGTGCAGATCTCTTTGAGCCCCTCGATGGTCTCGGGCGCCGTGTGGGGATCGACGAACATGGCGGTCCCGATCTGGACGAGCGTCGCCCCGGCAAGGATGTACTCCAAGGTGTCACGGGCGTTGCAGATCCCGCCGATGCCGATGACCGGCAGCTTGACCCGCGAGGCGACCTTCCACGTCGCGTAGACACCCATGGGTCGGATAGCCGGGCCGCTGATCCCACCGGTGATGTTTCCGATCACCGGCCGGCGCGCTTCGACATCGATCACCATACCGGGGAACGTATTGATCGTGCTCAGGCCGTCGGCCCCGTTCTCCTCGCAGATCTGCGCGAACATACCGATATCGGCCACGTTCGGTGTGAGCTTGACGACGAGAGGACGCTGAGTGACCGGACGCAGCGCGCGCACGAGCTGAGCGAGCGACGGCTCGTCGGTTCCGAACACGGTACCACCCTCGACGTTCGGGCAGGAGACGTTGATCTCGTAACCCAAGAAGCCGTCCTCATCGTCGAGCCCGGCGACCACCTTGACGAAATCGTCCACACTCCATCCCGCGACGTTCACCAAGACCCGCGCCCGGCGCAGGTTGTCGCGCAGCCAGGGGAGCTTCTCACGCTTGAAGCGCTCGAGCCCGACATTGGCCAGCCCGATGGCATTGATCATTCCGCCCGGCGTCTCGGTGACGCGAACAGGTGGGTTGCCGGCCCGCGCCTCGCAGGTGACCGCCTTCGTCACGATCCCGCCCAGCTCGTCGACCGCAATGACGCCGGCGTACTCCTGCCCGTAACCGCAGGTACCGGACGCCAGCATGACCGGGTTCTGGAACTCGACGCCGAAAACGTTGATAGACAGGTCTACCATCTGAGCCGCTCCGCCTCGAACACGGGCCCGTCCGAGCACACCAGGCTGTAACCGGCCTCCCCCGTCTCGGGGTCAACCGTCTCGATAGCGCAACCGATACACGTTCCCATCCCACAGGCCATGTGCTCTTCCACAGCCAGCTGGCAGGGCACGCCCGCCTCCAGCGCCAGGGCGCGGACCGCCTTGAGCATCGGCGTGGGTCCGCACGCGAGGACGAGATCGACCCCGTCCAGATCGACGCCCTCGGTCACGCGCCCTTGCCGGCCGAGGCTGCCGTCCTCCGTCCAGATCTCCGGCTCGAGCCCCGAGAGCTGCCGGATCTTGGCCGGGTCGAAGACCGCCGCAGCCCCACGCTCGCCGTACAGCAGGCGGACCTGCGCGCCACTCCGGCTCAGCGGCTCCCAGCGTGGCAGGAGCAGGAAGGGCGCCAACCCGACTCCGCCAGCGACGCAAAGGATCTGGCTCGACCCGCCCAGCTCGAAGTGCGTGCCGAGAGGGCCGAGCAGCAGCGCCTCTTCCTCGGGTCGAAGAGCCGCCAGCCGCCGCGACCCGCCGCCGAAGACGCGTATCAGGAGGCCGATGCGCTCGCCCAGCACCGCTGCCACACTGTTGGGACGCGGCAGGAACGGAGCGCCCCAGTCGCGCATTCCGAAGCCGACCATCACGAACTGGCCCGGCGCCGCCTGCGCGGCGATTTCCGGCGCGGCCAACTCGAGCCAGAACGTGTTCTCCGCGACCTGTTCGCGGCTGTGGACCGGGCTCCAGGCCCGGACGATTCGGTGAGCTGTCATCGACTCCTGCGGGTTCTTGGTGTCACGTATCGCCGACCGCGGCTTCGCTAGCGCGCCACCGCAGCGCGCCGCGCCATCACCTCCTCGTCGGCGAGCGTCTCCAGTCGAGCCAGCTGCTGCCGCAGCCCCAACTCGAGCTCCCGGAAGGTCGAGCCATCGCTCGGTCCCTCACCGAGGACAGCCTGCACATAGGGCGAAGCCCGGTATTCCTCCCAGAGACGCCGCCGTAGCTCCTCCGGGCCCGGGTCGAGCGTCGCCGTCGGCGGTGCGGAATCTAGATCGCTCAGCTGCAGCGCCGCCAGAAGGGCCTTCGGCGCCCACACCGACTCGGGCTGCTCCTCCGCGTAGCGCAATAGTAGGGTCCGTGCCAGGCCCGGCGCCTGCAAGGCGTCGCGCGCGACTTCGGCCGACAGGACGTACGCCAGCCCGCCCAGATCGACCCAGTACTCCATCCGCACCAGTGTGTCCCAGAGGCTCATGACATCGGGCAGCCGACGCGCCCGTTGGCGCATCAGACGCTCCAGATTCTCACGGATCGGTGCCAACTCGTCCGGCGCCGTGCACCGCATCAGCGCCAGCCGCGCCGCCGCTACCTGCGCCTCCGCAGCCGTCCGTGTCTGAGGAGCGCTGCGCCACGCCGCCTGCAAGTCGGCGAGCGCCCGCTCAAACTCACCACGCGCCATGTGCAGATCACCGCGGAATTTCAGCAGGGCCGCCCGGTTCTCACGCCTCAGAGCGGAAGACTCGACCTCGGCCAGGCCGAGCAGCGCTGTCCCTGGACTCGTCTCCGCAAGACGCTGCACTACTTCGACGACGGCCTGCTCTTCGGCATCCGCCAGATGACGCGTCATGATCGCTGCCAGCACGGTCGCCGCCGCAGCGTCATAGCCGGCGCCGACGAGCAGGCGGACCCGCTCGATGCGGGGCTCGACCCAGTCGGGCCTGAGCTTGGAGACGAGCTCCAGGTCGGCATCCGCGCCGACGGAGCGGCCCAACCGTGACCAGGCCAGCGCCCGATTGTAGAGTAGCACGGAACGTCTCTCCTCATCCTCCTCTTCGCCGAGCGCGAAGGAGAGGAGGGTGTCGGCGGCTGCCGGGTCACCGAGGTGCAGTCGTGCGATGCCCAGGTACCCCAGAACCTCGGCGCTGTCCACCCTGGTCAGTGCATAGCCCATCAGGCGGCGGCTCGCCTCGAGCGCCTCCTCCCACTCCTCGCGCAGCAGCCGCGCTTGGACGATAATGCGGACGGCATCGTCGGCCCAGCGGCTGCCGGGATTGTCAGCGACGATCGCTTCCGCCTTCTCGATACTCGCGGCCAGGGAAGTGCGCCCGGTCGAGAGGGCGCCTTGCTCGACGTCCTGGCGGCCCTGGTGGAAGAGCTTGCTCGCGTTGTAGTAGGAGTTAAAGTAGACGCAAGCCGATGTGCCGGTCAGGGCGGCGGCGAGTACGACGATACGATAGACGATATGGTAGAGGACGCGGGTCGGAGCCTCGATCCTATCCGCCAGAGCTGTAAGAAGTCCAGACCCGCCGACCATAATCCGCCAAGTAGTTCACCACCGCGTCGGCCAACGCATCTGCTATCTTCGCCTGATGGGAAGACGACCGCAACTGCCTCTCCTCGGCACGGTTGGACAGGTAGCCCACCTCGACGAGCACGGCGGGCATCGTCGCGCCCACCAGTACTTGGAACGGTCCCTGTTTCACGCCGAGATCCGGCGCGTTCACGGTCGCCGCCATGCTGCGATTGATCGTGGTCGCCAGGACTCTCGACTCCTGAAGATTGGCGGTCGACTGCAGTTCAGTGAGCATGTAGGCGACCGGGTCGAGCGCGGCCTCTGAGCTCGGATCCTCGAACCGAAGCGAGGCGTTCTCGCGCAGGGCGACCTGAAGAGCCTCGTCGGTCCTGGCCAGCGCGAGGAAATACGTCTCGAAGCCGCGCGCGGAATGTGGCTTGCGAGGCATGGAGTTCGCGTGGATCGAGATGAAGAGATCGGGAACCGTTTCGAGCCCCCGTAGCTGCGCTGCCCGCGGCCGGTCGACGAAAGAGATGAGCGTGTCGCGATCGCGCGTCAGAACGACCTCGATATTGGTCTCACGGCGCAACCGGTCCGCGAGCTGCTTCGCGATGGCGAGCGTAACATCCTTCTCCCTGGTGCCAGCGACCCCGATCGTCCCCGGGTCCCTGCCGCCGTGGCCGGGATCGATCACCACCAGCCAGGAATCGCGTTCGGGCGGCCTCACAGTCACCGGCGGTCGCTCGACCAGGCGACCGTCCATATAGCTCCACTGCCGCGGTCGTGCCGAGGGGAGCCACTCGAGGGCCCAACTCACCGGGATCATCAGCTGGGACCCGCTGGCGTACACCGGGTTCGCCAGTTGGTAGATCCGCTCGCCCACGACGAAGAAGGGCGAACCGGGCGTGAAGCGCACCGACTCGCCGTCCATCCGGACCACATGCCCGGCGTACGCGTAGCCGAGCGCCTCGGCCAACGAGCCCGCCCGCGCCGCGGGGTAGCCGCGTTCCTCCTCCACGCGAACCGAAAACGACGAACCGGCCCGGACGATGACCAGGTGCTCCGCGGCCGGCAGCGTCCACCCGAGTACCACCGCGAGCAGCCCTACCGGAGCCGCGCTAGCGATTCTTACGTGCACGTCCGATCTCCCGATCCGCCTCACGCCGCTTGATATCCTCCCGCCGGTCCTTGAACCTCTTGCCTTTCGCCAGCGCCAGCTTCAGCTTCGCTACCCCGCTCCGGAAGTACACCTCCAGGGGTATCAGGGTCAGTCCCGCCTGTTCGACCTTCCCGATCAGACGGCGGATCTCCTGCTTGTGAAGCAGCAGCTTGCGGCGCCGCTTGTGCTCGTGGGCGTCGGGACCCGACGGTCCGTACGGCCCGATGTGCATGTTGTAGAGCCAGGCCTCACCGCCCTCGACACGGGCGTAGGCGTCCGAGAGACTCGCGTTCCCCTCCCGCAACGCCTTGACCTCGCTCCCGGTTAAGACCAATCCGACTTCCCACGTCTCCAGAATGTGGTACTGGTGACGGGCCTTCCGGTTACGGGTGACTAATCTGGTGCTCTCCTTGGACATAGGGAGTTACGGCTGGAGGCCGTTGGGGGGTGTCCTTATTATGACACTTCAAGCCCGCCGGCGCAAGTGAAGTTATTCAATCACTTCGATCTGTTCGCGCCGTACTCGCCGCATCTCGTAGACCTGAGCGACTTCGGCACCGAGCACGAAGACGATCGACAGGTAGTAGAACCAGAGGACCACGACTACCAGCGTCGCGATACCGCCGTAGATAGACTGATAGCTGGCGACTCGCGTCAGGTAGAAGGTGAACCCGACCTTTAGAATCTCCCAACAGACCGCCGTGAAGGCTGCGGCGGTCAGTGCCATTCGCCAAGGTACGCGGCGGGCGGGGACGTATTTGTAGAGGAGCAGGAAGAGCAGGAAGATGAACGCCAGCGCGGTGAACCAGGCGGAGGCGCGCTCGGCGAAGCCCACCTGCTCGGGGGACAGACCGACGAACTCGAATCCTCGAGCCATCACCAGGTTGTAGACGATCGTGATGCCGATGTTGAGGATCACCAGCACGCTGGAGACCAGGACCATCTGCGCATCGAAGATCTTACCTTGAATCACGCCGCGGCTCTGCCGCAGATCGAAGATCTCTCTGAGGATGGCCCGCACCGAGCCAAAGAGCCGGGTCGAGAGCCAGACGAAGGCCCCGAAGCCGATCAGCCCGATCTCCCTTCTGCTGTTGAGGACGCCCTCGATCACCTCCTCGGGCAGATTACGCTCGGCGCTCATTTCGACGGTTCCAGAGAGCACGGGCACGATAGCGTCGAGATAGTGGCGTAACTGCTCGATCGGCTCGACGCCCGCCGCCTCCGCCGCCGCCTCGAGCGTGAGGCTGATCAACGAGACGAGAATGAAGAGGAAGGGGACGGCGGCCGCGACGACGCTGAAGGTGAGGCCGCTGGCCAGCACGAAGACGTTGTCGTCGTCCGCCTTCTCGAAGACCCTAACGACGTAGTCTTTGAGTGTGGCCCACGACTGAAGCGCAGCATATTGCGCCCTCCCCAACCACTTACGTGTTCGGGAGGGCGCACCCACGGATCCGTGTGCAGGCAAGGGCAGGGATGTCGAGGGCGTTCAGCCGCCGCGCCGATCAGTCAGTGGCCGACTCGCCGCCGCTGCCCCGCACGTCGGCTACCCGGTCTTCCAGCTCGCTGCGGGCCGCCCGCGCCGCCTTTTTCCCGGCGTCTAAGGCCTGCTGCGCCCGCTCACGGCCCTCCTGGACCTTGCCCTTCGCCACCTCGTACTTCTCCTCGACCTGCCGGCGCCCCTGTGAGAAGGCGTCGTGCAGCGTATCCTGGAGTTCGCCTGCCTTCCCCTCGGCCCGGTCGCGCAGCTGGCGCGCCCGCTCCTTCAGCTCCTGTTGGGTCTCGGCACCCGACTTCGGTGCGAGGAGCAGCGCGGCGGCGGCACCGATCAGCGCGCCCCAAACAAAGGGGATCAGCCCGGAGCCCGTGCGCTCGATCACTACATAGGGAACACCATCATCGTCATAGTCACGCATGAATCTGTCCTTTCACGAATCTGCGGTGCCGAGCGCGCGTGCTGTTCAGTCGCGCAGGGCGCGGCGCAACTCCTCCATATTTACCGGCCTTTTCAGCGCGAGCCAGCGGGCGCCGTCGCCCGCCTCAGGGCCGCGCGCCGTTCCCTCTCTGTATACTACGGCGTCGGGGGTGAAATCGTTCACCCGCTGCCGCTCGTCCACGGAATCCGCCACCCGAACCTCGTGTCCTTCACGGGTGAGTGCCCGGGCCAGCGCGTCGCGGTGGGGGCCTTCCCCGTCGATCAGGAGGATGCGCCGGGCGGCCATGAACGACCTCGCGAAGCCAAGTGAAGGAAGGGTCCTCTGCAAACCGCGATTTCCATGGTTGAAGATAGGGAGGCGTGTTCTCTATTTCAACGTTCGGGAATCGAGCATTGCCGGGTTACCAATCAGACTTCCACCTCGAGCCCATCGTAGGCCGGCTCCACCCCCTCCGGTAAGCGCGCCTTGAGGTCAGAGTAGTCCAGCCGGTGAGTCAGGTGGGTCAAGAAGGTCCGCCGCGCGCCCACGCTTTGCGCTGCGGCGACCGCCTCCTCGACGTTGAAGTGCGTAGGGTGCGGGTCGCCCCACCAAAGCGCGTTGATCACCAGAGTGTCGATGCCCTGGAGCGCAGCGCCCGACTCATCGGGGATGCTCTTGCCGTCGACAATGACGGCGAGGTCACCGCAGCGGAAGCCATAGGAATTCACCCACCCATGCGGGAAGACGAGGGGCGTCAGGCGCAAGCCGGCGATCTCGACCTCCTCTCCGGCGCTGAACGTTCGGAGATCGATCTCGGGGGCGCTCGTATAAGGCTCGCGCTCAATCTCGTCATCGAAGATGTAGTCGAAGCGGCTACGCAGCACGTCGGCGAACTCTTCGGCCACGTACATGGGCAGCGGGGCTCCACCACGCAAGCTGAAGATTCGCAGGTCGTCGATACCGTGCAGGTGGTCGGCGTGTACGTGCGTCAGGAACGCCGCGTCTATTCTCGAGACCCCGGCGCCCAGCAGCTGCAGGCGAAGCTCCGGCGGCGTATCTACGAGCAATGCGGCGCCGCGGTCTTCCAGCAGCAGGCAGTGCCGCGAGCGGCGATTACGAGGGTCGGCGGAGGTGCAGACCGCGCAGCCGCACCCGACGACGGGGACGCCGAAGCTGGTGCCGGTTCCCAGGAAGCGTAGCCGCACGAGTCAGAGCGTCTGGATGCGGACCATATTGGTCGTCCCGCGCACGTGGAAGGGTATGCCAGCGGTGACGACCACGCGCTCGCCGGCCGCGGCGAGTCTGTGCCGCCGTAGCTCGGCGCGGGCGGTCTCCCACATCACCTCATCGCTCGGCGCAGCGTCGCAGAGCGCTGGCAGCACCCCCCAGACCATGGCGAGCTGCCGCTGGACGGTCTCGGTGTCGGTCACCGCGACGACCGGTACGGGCGGTCGGCGAGACGAGATCACGCGTGCTGTAAAGCCACTCCGCGTGTAGGTGACTATTGCCGGGGCGCGGATCGCGCGCACCGCCTCCAGCGTGGCGCAGGCTACGGCAAGCTCGGTGCTGGCCGGCTCGCTGTCCGGCGGGCCGTCGGGGACGTCGTACGGCGGCCCACTCACCAGCGGCGCCGTCTTAGACTCGACCTCCGCGATGACCCGACTGAGTGCCAGCACCGCCTTCACCGGGTGGCGCCCGATAGCCGTCTCGGCGGACAGCATAACGGCGTCTGCACCGTCGAGGATGGCATTCGCCACGTCCGAGACCTCGGCGCGGGTCGGCCGCGTCCGCTCGATCATCGAGTCGAGCATTTCCGTGGCGATGATGACCGGGCGGCAGCGCGCATTAGCCCGGCGAACGATGCGCTTCTGGGCCAGCGGAACCTGCTCGAACGGCAACTCCGTCCCCAGGTCGCCCCGCGCCACCATCACGGCGTCGCTCGCCTCGAGTATCGGTTCCAGCTCCTGCAAGGCCTGGTCTTTCTCGATCTTCGCCAACAGCTGGACGTCCTCGCTGACCAGGTCCCGAAGCTCTCGCAGGTTGTCGGCCGAGCGCACGAACGAAAGCGCCACGTACTCGGCACCCAGTTCGCGGACCAGCTCCACGTCTGCACGATCCTTGTCTGTCAGGGCGGGCGCGCTGATGCGCACCCCCGGCAGGTTCAGTCCTCTGCCGCGCCTGACTTCGCCGCCTATGACGGCCTCGGCCTCGATTCGCCCTGGACTCACCTCCAAGACGCGGAGCTCGATCCTGCCGTCGTGGATCAGCACGCGGTCGCCAGCAGAGAGATCGGCGGCCAGCCCGTCGTAGGTCACCGGAATCACACCGGTCTCCGTGGAGCTCGCGGGAGCCAGCGCGACGCGATCACCGGGCCTCAGCACCACTGGCGATGGCAGCTCGCCCACCCGGATCTTCGGTCCTTGCAGATCGACAAGCAGAGCTACCTGTCTGCCGAGACGCTTCGAGCACTCGCGGATCTGCCGCGCGGTGGTCCGTGCCTCCTCCTGGGTGCTGTGGGACATATTGAGGCGAGCGACGTTCATCCCGGCCTCACAGAGCGCCTCCAGCATCGCCGGGTCGGACGAGGCGGGCCCGATGGTGCAGACGATCTTCGTCTTGAGGAAGGAATGGTCTGACAGGCTCATCGAGAGCGCCTGGCCTCGAGGCGCGCCACCAACTGAGGTAAGATCTCGCCCGCAGGTCCCTGGAGGAATACGTCGACGTAGTGGGTAAGTTGAGACGGTTCGACGTTGACCTCTACTACCGTGGCGCCCGACGCCGAGGCGACGAGCGGTAGGTTGGCCGCCGGCTGAACCATCCCCGAGGTACCGACGACGAGCATGACGTCACACGCACTGCTGGCCGCCTCGGCTTCCTGGAAGACACCCGCCGGCAGCATTTCGCCGAACCAGACGACGTCGGGTCGGATGGGCGATCCGCACTGAGGGCAGTTCGGGGGCTCGAGATCACCATCGGCATCGCTCACCGGCTCGTCGAGCTCCACCGGGTGGTCCCGATCGAAGCACTTGAAGCGATGGATGTTACCGTGAACCTCCAGGACGGTGCTCGACCCGGCGTCGCGGTGGAACCCGTCAATGTTCTGGGTGACGACGATGACTCGGGGGACGAGCTGCTCGAGCTCGGCGAGTGCCCGATGACCGGCGTGCGGCGCCCGCTGTGCTATCAGCCCACGCCGGTAGTTGTACCATCCCCAGACCCGGGCCGGGTTCTCCCGGAATCCCTGGCGTGTGGCCAGCTCCTCAGGGTTGTAGCGCTCCCAGAGCCCCTCCTGCGCCTCCCTGAACGTGGGGATCCCGCTCTCCTTCGACATCCCGGCGCCGGTGGCGGCGACGACGAGTTCGGCTCCCTCGAGGGCTTCTACCACCGTATCGAGTTCATCCATGGTCTCGGCAATCTGCGCGGCTTTCCTTCGACATTCAACAGCCGACACCTATGAAGCGACTGGCGTCAAGAGGGGGGTAGTTCTCCCCTCTCGTGGCGCGCAGCGCCACAAGTGTGATTCAGTTGTCGTTGTCTGTGCCAGCATCCACATGCGCGAGTGA
>Ga0180437_10008746_pt1 | contig 12764 bp, 7 predicted proteins | sample SS_ome_4_FD_132410 | JGI IMG/M metagenome (GOLD analysis project Ga0180437, IMG submission 132410) | Hypersaline lake sediment archaeal communities from the Salton Sea, California, USA - SS_3_D_1 metaG | ecosystem: Environmental > Aquatic > Non-marine Saline and Alkaline > Hypersaline > Sediment...
GCCGCCGGTGTCGATCAGCAGTCCTTCGGGGGTGACGATCAGGTCGAGGGCGGCGTCGGCGGGTTCCTCGGACTCCATGCCCGCGTAGAAGCCGCTGCCGAATAGGTTGGCCGCCAGGATGCTCTGGATGTCGGCGCCTCCGACCCGGTCGTCCCCGTCGAAATCGCCGTCGAGCCAATCGGCGTCCACGTCTCGGCCGAACTTGTTGGCCGCCAGGATGTTTTCAATATCGCCGGCTTCGACCTGCCGATCCCCGTTGGTGTCGCCGGGCGCCGCCTGAAACACGTCGACCACCACCGACTCGGCCAGGTACCTCACGCCCCGCCCGCTGGCGCCGCCGTCGGTCAGAAACACACCGAAACCAAGGTGTCCCGATCCCAGAACCGCCGGGTCCGTCACTTCAGGCACGTCGGTGAACGTGCCGAAGACGCCGCCGGCGCCGGAGATGATGGTTCGGGTCTGGTCACCCCACTCACGCAGGCCCAGATCACCCAGATGGTCGGTCGCCTCCAGGCCCAATTCGCCCGCCAGGTCGACGCGGTCGGTCGCGGCGATCAAGCCGTTGCTCGCCGGGCCGAGTGCGCAAACGTACTCTCCGGTGTCTTCGATCCTCAGGCTGTCGGCAACCGCCAGCGTACTGTCCTCCACAACGCGGATTCCGCCGCTGGCGAGCGTGAGGCTTCTCGCACTGCGATTCTGCAGCACGCTCACGGTATCAACCTCGACGACCGCGTCGATGGAAGCGTTGGGGACATCGGTGGTTTGGGCGCCGTTCTCGTTGAGCCAGCGAGAGTGTCCGGTGCCGTCGAGATCACCCCAGTTGCCGATGCCGTTTCCATCCCACGTTCGTTTCGGCGGGGGAAGCGTCCGCACGAACTGGCCGGCGGCCTGCACCGTGCCCGTTGCGGCCACGCGCACGCTCATCGTGCCGTCATCCATCAGCGTTTCGTTGAAATTGACCGGCAGCGTCAACAGGACGTCGTAAGTGGCCAACGAATCGGCGATCGAAGCCAAGGAGGCATCAAGTTGTCCGGTGCCCGCGGTGGTCGCCTCCATCGGCGCGGCGGCCAAGTCGATCACCATGGGGTTCGGGTCGAGCATTCCGCCGACGATTCCCGTGCCCGTGGCTACGAATGTGCCCTGGTTGAAAACCATCACGTGCTCGGCGGTCTGGAAGTTGCCGGCGGTGACGGTGCCGGGCGGAATGGGCGTGTCGATCGTGGCGCCGATGCCCGTGCCCGTGGCGTTGATACTGCCGGCGAAGGAGAAGTTCAGCGTGAAGGCCATGGGGCTGAACGACACCGTGCCCCCGGTGAATTCCACGGTCTCGACGCTTGCGACCTCGTGCGTGACCGGATCGAACGCGATCCCCAGATCGGCCCAGATGTTTCCCGTGGCGTTTGTGGTGTCGCTATCGCTGGCCGAGAAAATCGAGTACGAGGCCGTCACGGTCATCGTCATGCGGTTCACCGAGCCCGGCGGGGTAAGCTGCAGATCGGCGGAAACCACGTCGGCCCAGGACGTCGACGCGAGAGAAAAGCACATCGACGCCAGAACAATCCACTTGATCGACTTCTTCATCAGAAATCCCCCTTCCGCTGTAGGCCCTTATTTCTGGCGATTTTACCACCGAACGACCGGGTTGTACAAGCAAATCCCCGCTTTCGTGGTCCGATATACTTCTATCGCAGCCTCTCCGGCTTCGCCGTCTCGCCACGGATCGCCTCCGGCAGGCGCCAGACCTGGTCGCCGGCCCGGTTGGTGAAGTAGAGGCGGCTGGGCGACGGCTTGCGGCCGTGGCCGTCGGCCCAAAGCGCGTAGAAGTCGGGCCGCGCGTCGACCGGACGGCGGACATAAGTGTGGTTGTACGGGCGGTTGCGGGTCAACTGCCTGACTCGGTCCCACGTCGCGCCCTGATCGCGGCTGGTCCAGACGGCGATCTCGCCGCCGGTGTTGTAGGGCTGCGGCCCCGGCTCGGTGGGAGCGATCAGCCGCCAGACCCCCTCCGCTTCCACGTAGAGTGAGCCCATGTCGTAGTTGTTGTCCGAGCAGATCGTGCCTTGGATCTTCCAATCGGCCCCGGTCCAATGCGCCGTTTGCCACGTGCGAGGGTCATTTCTCGGGCCCGACTGCCAGCCGCCACTGGTCAGGTAGAGGACAATCGGCCGGCCGGCCGAGTCGAACGCGAGGTCCTTTAAATAGACGTTGCGCCGCTGGGGTCGATAGTCGTGGACCAACGCGGCGTTGTCCGGCGAAGTCAGGGGCAACTCGACGATCTCACCCCGCACGTTGTGCCAGGTCTCGCCGAAATCGTCGCTCTGGAGGTAGTAGAGGTTCGTTCGCCAGTTGAGGCCGTTGGGCTGCGGGTGGAAGTTGAAGGCGGTGGCGACCTTCGTCCCGTGCCGGCCGCTGATCTGATAGTGGCCCTGTTCGACGTGGGCGAGCATCTCGGGCGCGGTCCAGGTGCGGCCGTCGCGGCTGGTCGTCTGGAACAGCCGGCGGCCTCCGCCGTACTTCGTGTGCAGCAAAAGGAAACCGCGGCCCGGCACGTAGTAGGCCTGGGGATACGAAAAATTGGTCGTCTCGACGTGCTCGAACGCGTCGATCGAGTAGGGCCGCTTGCTGCAATGGATGTATGAAGGCCGCGCGGTGCCGTGCGAACTCGAAAAGATCCAGACGTGGCCCCGTTGGTCGAGAGAGATCACCGGGTTGTCGTGGGCGTCGGTCGTTTTCTTGTCCAACAGGATTCGCGGCCGCGGCACGGTGCCGGTGGCGTGGTCGTAGTAGGAAACCATGTGCAGCAGCGTCCGCCCGGCCTTGTCCGTGCCGCCGTAGCAGAAGAACGTCCGGCCGACCTGCTGGGCATAGACGGCAAAGGGTCGGTGCTTGGCACAATAGGTCCCCAATCCGCCACTGTATTTGTAGACGAACTCGTCGTGCTGCGGCTGGTTCGAGTACCAGATGCCGCGATAGCCGTCGGCCGTCGGCAGGGGGTCCTGGTCGGAGAACAATTCGGCGGCGGCAGCCGGCCATGGGCACTGCAGAAACGCCCAGACGACCAGCCAGAGGGGGAGAGATCGGTGCATGATTTGGTGCGCTCCGGGGTTCGGCGGGCTCGATTCTCTGGCCTTCATGGTATCTCGATGAATCCGACTTCGCCAGCATCGCGGCTGATTGCAATTCGGACTGCAGGGGGCATAATGACGAGATTAGCCGTTGCAACCTGCGGAGGACCGGATGCCATGCGAGAGAAAATCACCGAATTCCAAGGCTTAACCTTCGACGATGTCTTGCTGCAACCGCGGCACAGTGACGTGGTGCCGACCGAGGTGGACGTCAGCACGCGGTTGACGCAGCGGATCGGTCTGAACATCCCCATTCTCAGCTCCCCGATGGATACCGTTACGGAGAGCGAGATGGCCATTGCCCTGGCCCAGGAGGGGGGTATCGGGATCGTCCACAAGAACCTGTCGATCGAGCGTCAGACCGAGGAGGTCGAGAAGGTCAAGCGGAGCGCCAACGGGATCATCTTCAATCCCGAGACCCTTCCCCCCGATGCATCCGTCGGTCACGCCCGGGAGATCATGAACCAGTATAATGTCTCCGGGGTGCCAATCACCACCAAGGATGGTCATCTGGAAGGGATCATCACCCGGCGCGACCTGCGATTTCTCGAAGACCTCGATCTTCCCATCTCCGAGGTGATGACCCGGGAACAGCTTGTAACGGCTACGGGAACCGTAACGCTTGAGGAAGCTGAGAAGATTTTAATGGCAAAAAAGGTGGAGAAGCTTTTACTGGTTGACGAAGATTTCAGACTGACGGGCCTGATCACGATCAAAGACATCGACATGCTGCGAAGTTTCCCCCATGCCTGTAAAGATGGGCAAGGGAGGCTGAGGGTAGGGGCTGCTGTCGGTGTCCACGATCATGACCGGGTTGCCAGTCTGATCGACAAGGGAGTCGACGTGCTGGTGGTCGACAGCGCCCATGGGCATTCGACCAACGTCATCGAGACCGTCAGGAGGATCAAGAAGGATTGGGACATCGACGTCGTGGCCGGCAACGTGGCCACCGCCGAAGGGTGCAAGGACCTGATTGCGGCCGGCGCCGACGCCGTGAAAGTGGGAATCGGCCCCGGATCGATCTGTACCACACGGGTGGTTTCCGGCGTTGGTGTCCCTCAGATCACGGCGATTTACCAGGCGGTCCGTGTCGCTGAAGCGAGCCAAGTACCAGTCGTTGCCGACGGAGGAGTCCGCTATTCGGGAGACCTGACCAAGGCGCTGGCCGCCGGCGCCCACGTGGTCATGATCGGAGGATTGTTTGCCGGGCTGGCAGAGAGCCCCGGCGCCCAGATCTTTTATCAAGGCCGAACTTTCAAGGTATATCGAGGCATGGGCTCCTTGGGGGCCATGGTCCAAGGTTCCAGCGAACGCTATCGACAAGCCGGCGGACGCGGTTCCGACAAGTTGGTGCCCGAGGGAGTCGAAGGACGCGTACCCTTCAAAGGACCGTTAGGACCGTTCATCTATCAGCTCGTCGGAGGGCTGCGAGCCGGAATGGGTTATTGTGGAACTCGGACCATCGAGGAATTGCGCACCGACGCGCGATTCCTGCAGGTCTCACCAGCCAGTGTGCGGGAGAGTCACCCTCATGACATCACGATTACGCAGGAAGCGCCAAACTACAGTACGGAGTACCTCGCCGGCGACGAGGCCTGATCGGCTGCCGTACCGCGCCGTTTCTCTCACCCTGGCACTCTTGGCTGGCTCGACCCTGGGGACGTTAACCATCTCCGCGGCGGCCGACGACTCGCGGGCAAAGCGGTCCCAGCCCGCGGCGGCCTTTTCGGTCGGTCAACAGGGCAACAAGCTCAAGTGGCTTCCCTATCGGCCCAGCACACCCCCGAGCAAATCTCAGAGCAAACTGCAGGACGAGGGCCGAGTTGTTCCGGCGTCGTACGTGACCAAGTCGGTGGTGCTTGCGCAAGCCAAGACGGCCCAGCAGGAAGAACCGGCGGCCCGCCCGCCGGAAAGCCCGTTCAAAGACCCGTTCGGCGACATGCAAGGCCTGCCTGCTCCCCCGGGCGAACTGCCCGACAACCGGCTTCCCGGTCCCGACTCGGAACCGCCCCTGAGCGATTCCTTTCCGAGCTTCCTTCCCGAGGGCCCCGATGCCGCCGCCGACCGGGAACCGGTGCGGATGCCCGAAGAAGAGCCGATCGGGGAACGACTGCCGCTGGCTCCCATCGAGGAGTCGACGACCCGGGGAATCGTGGAATTGGAGAGCGAGTGTCCCACGCCGGATGACGAGGATTTTTTCAAGCCGCTGGACCAGATCTCCACCAACATCGCCCCGCCCAGCGAAGACGAGCTTCCTCCGGAGTGTACGCTGGGGGAGCAGACGTACGAACCGCGCACCTGGGCCCCCACGACCTTCACCTGGAAGGCTTCGGGGCTGTGCCACAAGCCGCTGTACTTCGAAGACGTACACTTGGAACGCTACGGACATTCGTGGGGACCGTATCTGCAGCCGATCATCTCCGGCGGCCATTTCTTCCTCACCATTCCGGTCCTGCCGTATAAGATGGGCCTCTATCCGCCCACCGAGTGCATGTACACGCTGGGCTATTACCGGCCGGGCAGTTGCGCTCCCTATCTGCTCGATCCACTGCCGATCAGCGTCAGAGCCGGACTGGCCCAGGCCGGTGTGGCAACGGGGCTGGTTTACGCACTTCCGTAAACGGCCGGCCAAGACGGCATGATGGCACCGTCAGCCGGCATTTCTCAACACAGTGTGTCAGTGCTTCGCAGAAGCAGTGTGTCTGTGGGAACTTGCGATCGGCACTGATCCTGGTGTAGCCGGACAAGGTGCTGCTGAGGGCCGCGGACACGGCAATGCCTTTGTTGACACCCGAACGCAGGGTTGTTACCTTGCGTAGAATGCCGTAAGCAGCGTTTTTCACGGCTGGTTCACTCTGCAACGTGTCGCGATCAAAACGGCGGATAAACCGCAACGGCCGGCGCCGTCCCCAAACCAAGGAGTTGCTTATGCGCCGCATCATCCGCGCGAATGTGCTCTTCCTGCTCGTCGCAGCGGTCGTATCGACCGCCTGGGCCGAAGACGGGCGGATCGACTATCCCCAGGTCCGCCGCGTGGACCACACCGACGACTATCACGGCACCAAGGTCGCCGATCCGTACCGCTGGCTGGAGGACGACGTCCGCCAGTCGGAAGAGGTCGCCGACTGGGTGGCCGCCGAAAACAAGGTCACCTTCGCCTTCCTCGAATCGATCCCCCAACGCGAGAAGATCCGCCGGCGCCTGACCGAACTCTGGGACTACGCCAAGTACTCTTCGCCGCTGAAGAAGGGCGGGCGGTATTACTATTTCAAGAACGACGGACTGCAGAACCAGTCGGTCCTCTACACCATGGACGCCTTGGACGACATGGCCCGCGTGCTGATCGATCCCAACCAGTGGTCGAAGGACGGCACCGTGGCCTTGTCCGGCACCGCGTTTTCCGACGACGGGAAGTACGTCGCGTATCGCGTGGCCGAGGCGGGCTCCGACTGGGCGACCTGGCGGGTGATGGAGATCGAATCCCGCCGCGTGCTCGACGACGAGTTGAAGTGGGTCAAGTTCGGCGGCGCCTCCTGGACCGCCGACGGCAAAGGCTTCTTCTACAGCCGCTATCCCAAGCCGAAAGAAGGAGCCGAGTTCCAGCAGCTCAACTTGAACCACCGGCTCTACTACCATCGCGTCGGCACGCCGCAGTCGGACGACGTGCTGGTCTACCGCCGACCCGACCATCCCGACTGGAGCTTCTGGGGTGAGGTGACCGAGGACGGCCGCTACCTGGTGATTACCACGGGCGTGGGCACCGACGAAAAGTTCCGGATCACGGTCAAGGACCTGGCCGAGCCGTATGCCATGCCGGTCGACGTGATCGACAACTTCGACCACGAGTATACGTTCGTCGGCAACGACGGCCCGGCGCTGTTCTTCCAGACCGACCTGGACGCCCCGCGAAAACGGCTGATCGCCATCGATCTCCGCCGGCCGCAGCCGGAGCACTTCCGCGAGATCATCCCGCAGGCGAAAGAAACGCTGCTGGGCGTGAGTTTCGTGGGCAACCTGTTCGTGGCCCAGTATCTCCAGGACGTCAAGCCGCAGGTGAAGGTGTTTTCGATCGACGGCCGGTTCGTCCGCGAGGTCGAATTCCCGGCGATCGGGACGGCCTCGGGATTCGGGGGCCGCCGCACCGACACCGAAACCTTCTACTCGTTCTCCAGCTTCGCCACGCCGCAGAGCATCTACCGCTACGACATGATCACCGGCGAAAGCCGCCTGATGCGCCGGGCCAAGGTGAAGTTCGATCCGGGCGATTACGAGGTCAAGCAAGTCTTCTACCAAAGCAAGGACGGCACCCGGGTGCCGATGTTTCTCGCACACAAGAAAGGGATCCAGCGCGACGGCAGTAACCCCACGCTGCTTTACGGCTACGGCGGCTTCGCCATTCCGTTGCGGCCATACTTTTCCATCCGCGTGTTGTCCTGGATGGAGATGGGCGGCGTGTTCGCGATGCCCAACTTGCGCGGCGGCGGCGAATACGGCGAGCAGTGGCACCAGGGCGGCACGCTGCTGAACAAGCAGAACGTCTTCGACGACTTCATCGCGGCCGCCGAGTGGCTGATCGACAACCGCTACACCAGCACCGAGAAGCTGGCCATCCAGGGCGGCAGCAACGGCGGGCTGCTGGTCGGGGCGGTGATGACGCAGCGGCCGGACCTGTTCGGGGCGTGTCTGCCGGCGGTGGGCGTGATGGACATGCTGCGGTTCCACAAGTTCACGGCCGGCCGGTACTGGACCGACGACTACGGCTCCTCCGACGATCCCGAGCAGTTCAAGGCCCTGTTGGCCTATTCACCCTATCACAACCTCAAAGACGGCACGGAGTATCCGGCCACGATGATCACCACGGCCGACACGGACGACCGCGTGGTGCCGGGCCACAGCTTCAAGTTCGCCGCCGCGCTGCAGCATGCCCACGCCGGCGACGCGCCGGTGCTGATCCGCATCGAAACCCGCGCCGGCCACGGGGCCGGCAAGCCGACCACCAAGCGCATCGAGGAGGCGGCCGATTTGTGGGTGTTCTTGGTGGAGGTGCTGGAAATGGAGTATCCTCAGAAGGAGTAAGGTGTATTTTCCACTTTAGATGACAGTCCGTTTAGCCGCCGACCGCAGGTCGGCGAGGGCTGGGTCTCGGATTTCGCCGACCTGCAGTCGGCGGCTAAACGGACGAGACCGAAAAGGTGGCAACCATGTGGGACTGTCCGAAATGCGGCAGGCGGGTCAAGGATTCGGACGACCTGTGCTGGAATTGCGGGGCCTCGGGCAGATCGGTGCGGTCCGCTGAGCACCCTATTGACGAACCGACAGTGGAACGGCCGGTGGAACCGCCGCATGATCCGCCCCAAACGGCCGACTTGCCCGATTCGGTCGATCCGCCGCAACCGCTTGTCTTTCCGCAGCAACCCGGCTCGCAAGAGCCGCCGAAGTTGGGGAGAGAATTTCAGTGGTTGGGGCAGTACGACCAGGGACCTGAGCCGAAGATCGCCCCGGCATGGCGTTGCCCGGGCTGTGGCGAAACGGTCGACGGGAACTTCGACGTCTGCTGGAACTGCCAGACGGACAAGTCGGGCAAGCCGCCTGCGGACGCTCGCGGGCAGCCCGATCGTGAGGCGGCGGAAGGTGATCAAGCGGAAGCGTCGCGACCTTCGCCCCGGGTGGCGTTTCGCCACTTCCGCGACCGCTGGAAATCGTGGGAGGAGTTGTTCCAGGAAGCGGCCGACTTCGCCGGCACCGTGGGACCGCAACGGTTGATCTCGATCTCCCATTCGGCCGACCAAAGTGACGGGGTGGTTACGGTCTGGTATTGGAAAGAGTGAAAGGGTACATCATGAAAACGAATCGTCGCAAGTTCCTACTAGGCGCCTCCGCCGCCATCGGCACGGTTGCTGCCCACGCACAGGCGAAACCCCCGACTGCACCCTCTTCGGGTGCCCGGCCGGGCAACCCGATCGCCGTCTCCACCTACTCGTACTGGCGATATCGATCCGACTCGAAGCTGAGAATCGAGGCCTGTATCGAGCTGGCCGCCGAGATGGGATTCGACGCCGTCGAAATCCTGGAGGTGCAAATGCACCGCAAGGACAACGCCTATCTGCAGTCGCTGAAGCGCCAGGCCTTCACCGCCGGGCTGGATCTGTGCGGCATGTCGACCCATCAGGGCTTCGTCTCGCCGGACGCAGACAAGCGCCGGGAGAATATCGAGAAGACGATCGCCAGCATCGAGTTGGCCTATAAGCTGGGCATTCCCACCATGCGCGTCAACACGGGCCGCTGGGGCACCAGCCGAAGCTTCGACGATCTGATGAAAAACCGCGGCATCGAGCCGACCCTGCCCGGCTACACCGAAGAAGACGCCTTTCCCTGGGTCATCGAGAGCTTCGAAAAATGCCTGCCGGCGGCCGAGAAGTGCGGCGTGCTCTTGGGGCTGGAGAACCACTGGGGGCTGGGGTTGACGCCGGAAGGCGTGCTGCGGATCGTCGACGCGGTCGACTCGCCCTGGCTGCAGGTCACCATGGACACCGGCAATTTCCTCGAAGACCCCTATGCCCGGCTGGAAAAAATCGCGCCCAAGACCGTCTTCGTGCAGGCCAAGACCTATTACGGCGGCGGCGTATGGTACGAACTCGATCTGGACTACCGGCGGATCGCCGCCATCCTGCGCAAGCACGACTATCGCGGCTACGTTTCGCTGGAGTTCGAGGGCCGGGAAGATCCCAAGACCGCCGTGCCGAAGAGCCTGGCCGTGCTGCGTCGGGCTTTTGCCGCAAGTTAGGCGAGCGGCAGGTGAGAGCTTAGCATCGGTAGGGATTTGGGGATTGGAAGCATTGTTGAAACGCCCCGGCACTGCGCTGCCGGGGATGAGGTCGACAACCGACAACTAAAGACTGACAACTGAAAACCGATAACGCGCGCAGGGCAGACTTTCATCCGCCGCTCACCTTACCGGAGACACCTCATGAAACTTTCACATCTTGCCGCCATCCCGCTGGCCCTCTGCCTGGCGTGTTCGACGGAAACCCGGGCCGACGAGCCGAATCCGCTGGTCATTCCCCTGGACATCCCGGCCCCGCAGGACTCGGCCGGCGGGATCATCGTGGCCGACGTCAACGACGATGGGAAGCAGGATTTCCTGGTCACGGTGCCGGGTCATCTGGCCGTCTACGACAACAGCGGAAAGAAACGGTGGATCGAAAAGACCGACATTGCCGTGGCCGGACAGAGCGAGAGCCAGGGGCTGCCCGGACACAACGGGCCGGGGGTGGCCGCGGGCGACGTGGACGGCGACGGACGTTGCGAGGTCGTGTTCCTGACCCGAGACGGCGCGTTGCACGTTCTCGACGGCGCCTCGGGCAAGGAGGAAGCCCGGGCCAAACCGCCCGTGCCGGATGGCGCGGCCCGTTGGGAAGTCGCCATGATCGCCGACTTCCGCGGCGCCGGCGGCGACGGCGATATCCTCTTGCAGGCGACCAACGACCGCGGCTATCGCACGGGCAGATACCTGGCGGCCTATGCCTGCCAGGACCTGATCGCCGGCAAACGGCCGCTGTGGACCACCGACCGGTTCGTCTCCTGTGCCCATAACGCCGCCCGGCTGGCCGACCTCAACGGCGACGGCCGCGATGAGGTGCTTGGGGCAACCCTCTTCTCGGCCGACGGGAAGCTGCTCACCAAGGCGGCCGACTTTCGCGGCCACATGGACAGCGTTTTCGTGGCCGAGGTGAACCCGGACCTGCCGGGGCTGGAGGTCGTCCTGTTGGAGGAAGGCTCGAACTACGTGCAGGTCGTCGGAACCAAGGGCCCGATCTGGCGCCGGGAGTTTCGCCGCCAGGAGCCGCAGAACGCGGCGGTGGGCCGTTTCCGCCCGGGCAGCGACGAGGTCTTCATCTGGTGCCGCTCGCGCTACAACCAGCACCAGAAGCCGTTCGTCTTCGACTCGGCCGGCACGAAGGTGTTCGATTACGCCATGGACGACGTGGCCCCGAAAGGTTGGACCGCCTCGGGCGTGGAGGTGATTCACACCATCGACTGGACCGGCCGCCGCGAGCAGCTCGCCTGCGCCAAGGAGCGCCATACCGAGGGCGACGTGTGTCTCTTCGAGCCGCTCTCGGGCAAGTTTGTCGCCCGTTTCGAGCACCAAGCCGACCGTCTCTACGTGGCCGACGTCCACGGCGACTGGCGGGAGGAGATCCTCGTGTTAGAGGGTAACAAGCTCTACGTGCACCGCAGCGCGGCGCCCAATCCCCGACCGAACGCAAAACGGCTTTGGGAGGATCGGAACTACCGCCGGTTGAAGCAGTGCCACAACTACTATTCGCCGTGATCGTTGGGCGGAGGGCATGTCTTGTAGCCGAAGTCGCCAGACTTTGGCCGATGGCGGGGGTGGCTGATGGCTGAGCGAAGCCCCAGGTCGAGCCTGCTGGGGCACCGCTTCGCTATGCCCCAGCCACTCGTCGAGCACAAACGCCAAACTCTGGCGAGTCCGGCTACCAGTCGTGAAACATGCCGCTCAGGCGTCCAGCCAACCCAGCGCGATTCCCAGTTCGTCGTCGGTCGTTTCCGACCCCCGATCGTCGCGCTCGCTTAACGATTGCAGGTCGTCGAGCAGCCCAAACACGGCGTTGGTCGCGCGGCGGTGCAGCGTCTCGTCGGCGGGCGAGGTGGCCAGCTCGAACAGCGTCTTGGCCGCGGCGGTCTCGCCCGTCTCGAGGTCGGTCACGGTGTCGTCGGCCAGATTGCGGAAGAACCAGTCCATGCCCAGTCCGCCGGTCAGCGTGTCGGCATCCGTGTCGTAGAAGACGGTGCTGGAGACCACCAGCGAGAACGCCGCACCCCTGCCGACGCCGGCGGTGATGTTCGCGGTGCGCTCCTCGTAGCTGCGATCGGTAAGTCCCCACTGGCCGCGGATCACGTCCAGGGCTTCGAGCGTTTCCTCCTCGGTTCCGGTGCCGAACAGGACGGTGCCGTCGATGAGGATGTCGTCTTCGTCGCCACCATCGAGGATATCGGCGCCGGCCTCGCCGACGATGATGTCCCGGCCGCCTTCGCCGAACAGCTCCGGATCATTGCCGTCTCCGCCCAGGAGGACGTCGTCGCCCTCACCGCCGTGGAGCGAATCGTCGCCGGCGCGTCCCAGCAGAGCGTCGTTGCCGCCGGCGCCTTCCAGCAGGTCGCTAAGCGTTCCACCGACGAGTCGATTCTCGGCCTCGTTGCCGTAGAGTTCGTTGGTGAAGGACTGGTTGCCGATGAGGTTCTCGAAGTAGTCGGAATTCGGGCCGCTGCTGTCTTCGAGGCTGATCGTCAGCAGGCCGTTGACGACCTGGGTGACCTGGGTCAGATCGAAGACGATCGGGCCGGAGATGTTGAAGAACGTGATCGTATCGCTGCCGCCGCCGGCCGCCAGGCCGTCGGTCACGGCCCCGCTGTCTTCGACCAGCGTTTCGGTCTCGGCGACCCCATCGGGGAAGAAATAGGTATCGTCGCCGGCGCCGCCGCGGAGCGTGTCGTTGCCTACCCCGCCATACAGCACGTCGTCGGCCAGATCGCCGTTGAGTTCGTCGTCGCCTTCGCCGCCCCAGATCCAGTTGGCCACCACGCTGCCGGTGATCGAATCGTTGCCGGCGCCGCCGA
>Ga0180437_10008748_pt1 | contig 12757 bp, 12 predicted proteins | sample SS_ome_4_FD_132410 | JGI IMG/M metagenome (GOLD analysis project Ga0180437, IMG submission 132410) | Hypersaline lake sediment archaeal communities from the Salton Sea, California, USA - SS_3_D_1 metaG | ecosystem: Environmental > Aquatic > Non-marine Saline and Alkaline > Hypersaline >...
ACCGGAACTCGAACCTGCCCGCCCCGATTCGCCGATCGGTGAGCACTCGGAGCCCCAGCGTCTCTGCGGCCGAGCGGACCTCGCGGATGAGGTCGGCCGCGATGCCCTCCTCGACGATCACGTGGACCCCGGGCTCGTGCACGCCGGTCCACGAGAGCATGCGCTCCCCCAGGGTCACCCGCCGGATCCCGCACTCCCGGGAGAACACCGCGGGAACCGGGAACGCCCGGCCGGTCAGGTACCCGGTCACGAATCCCCGGGTCAGGTCGTAGCTTCCACCGATCACGATCTCGTGGTACGGGCTCATGTCCGTGCCTCCAGGTCCACCCCGTTCCCGACGCCTAGAAGAAGACGAGGGTGACCACCACGAACAGCGGCAGCAGGAACGGGATCGAGTAGCGCAGCATGTACCCGAAGAAGCTGGGCATCGGGATCCCGGCCTCCTCGGCGATCGACCGGACCATGAAGTTCGGGGCGTTCCCGATGTAGGTGTTGGCCCCCATGAAGACCGCCCCGGCCGAGATGGCTTTAAGATAGACCGACTGCTCCGCGATCAGGCGCCCCACGGCCGAGGCCTCGGGCAGGCCGGCGAAGAAGCGGCCCAGCGCGGAGTTGAAAAAGGTCAGGTAGGTCGGCGCGTTGTCCAGGAAGCTCGACAGCGTTCCGGTCACCCAGAAGTAGTGGACCGGCTCCTTGACGGCGTCCAGGAGGAACGCCAGACTCCCCTCACTCCCGGCCCTCAGGATGGCCAGAGCCGGGATGATGGTCATGAAGATCCCGGCGAACAGGTACCCCACCTCCTTGATCGGGAACCAGGTGAAATCGTTGGCCTGGCGGATCGACGGGGCCGTCAGTCTCAGCGAGAAAAAGCCCATCAGGAGCAGCCACAGGTCCCGGACGAGGTTCTGGGTCGGCACGTGGACCCCGTAGACCTCCACCCCCGTCCCGGGATGCCACGTCCCGCTCATGAGCACGCCGGCCACGACCCCCAGCAGGAACAGCAGATTGTGGAGTCCCTCGATGCGGATGGGCTTGCGCTCCCCGACCTCGGGCGTCCCGCGCCTCTTCTCGCGCCGGTAGTAGTGCATGTCGACGAGGTAGAACAGGCCGAGGAGGAGCACGACCACCAGCGCCATGTGCGGGAGGAGGTTGAAGGTCCAGAAGAACGGCACCCCGTGCAGGAAGCCGAGGAACAGGGGGGGATCGCCCAGGGGCGTCAGCGAGCCCCCGATGTTGCTGACCAGGAAGATGAAGAAACAGATGACGTGGATCTTGTACTTGCGGTCGCGGTTGGCCCTGAGGATCGGGCGGATGAGGACCATCGACGCGCCGGTCGTTCCCATCCACGAGGCCAGGAGGGTTCCGATCAAGATCAGCAGCGTGTTGAGCGCCGGCGTGCCGCGCAGCGAGCCCCCCACGTGGATCCCGCCCGAGATCGTGAACAGAGACCACAGCAGGATGATGAACGGGATGTAGTCGGCCAGGTAGACGTGGAGGATCTCATACACGCCCGCCCCCCGGAAGACGGCCACGAACGGGACGCCGAAGATGAGGGCCCAGGCCGCCGAGACCTTGCCGAAGTGCCTGTGCCAGAAGTGCGGGGCCACCAGGGGGAAGAGCGCAATGGAGAGGAGGATCCCGACGAAGGGGATGATGGTCCAGAGCGGCAGCGCCTTGCCCAGTTCCTCACCGCCGTGCCCCCCTCCGCCGTGGGCGTCCGCCTCGGCATGAACCTCTTCCCGGCTCTCGTGGGATCCTTGGACGTCGCCGGGGGACGCCGCCACCGAGCCGCACGGAGCGGCCGTCGCCACCAGCGCCACCAGAAGGACCCAGCACAGACTCCCGCGCACCCGGGGTCTCCCGTCCTTGGGGGAATCGAAGCGTCACTCGGGCGGCATTGTGGCAACCGACAGCCGCCAAGTCAAGGCTCGTTCCCCGGATCCCGGCGGCCGACGATTCTTGCCGGCGCAGGGTCCCGGCCGCCTCGCGACGCTATCGACCGAGCCGACGCGTCCTGCCGGACAAGCGCCGGTTTCTTGCCGGTTGGCCAGAATTCTTGCAGATCTTGAGCGCTCCAGCGGCGCCTGCGGATCGTCGGGCCGGGGGCCGGACACACCGGCCGGGCGATCCCGGGACCTGCGGCGGCCGGCGGCAAGAAAGCAGGGTTCCTCCCGGCTTCGAGGAACGGTTCTTGCAAAGCCAACCCCGCGGGGATCCGCGCCCGGTGGCGGGATTCCGTTGCGAGCCCGAACCAGAGACATCCCTTCTCCCACAACCCGGCAGGTCGAACACCCGATGCAGAACCGTTCCATCCAGCGCCCGCAGGACTCGCCGTTTTTCTCCGAACCTCAGGGGGCCGCCAAGCCGCCCCGAACCTGGGTCCAGCTCCTGGCGGTCGACAGCCAGCTGAGCTATCACGACCCGTGGGATTTCGCCCGCTGGGTCAGAGCCAAATCGGGCCTCGCGGGGGTCCCGCCCGCGTTCCGGTGGGCGGCCCTGGCCCTGTGGGTCAGTTCGCTTCCGGCCCTGATCCTGGCGGCCGGCCAGTTGGCCCAGCAACCCTCGGTCGCCTACCTGCCCTGGTTCATCTGCAGCCTGCTGGCCGGCCTGTGGGCGTTCAACGAGGTCCCCGGCAACCTGAGGATCACGGTGTCTGCCTGTGTGACGGCCGGCGCCTTCGCCACGGGCGGGTTCGGGCTGGGGGTCGCCTGCGGCACGATCACGGCGCTCTCTTCGTGGGCCGTCTCGGGCGCCGTCCGCCGGCCGGCGAGGGCGTACGTGTTCCTGGCCAACTGGAGCAACCTGGTGCTCTCGGCCGCCGCCGGCGCCATCACGCTGGAGCTGATCCTGGGCATGCCCGGACAGGCGGACCTGGCGGGCAAGCTGGCCTCGAACCGGTTTCTCCTCGCGTTCCCGGCGGGCGTGGCGACCTACGTGCTCACCAACACGGCCCTGGCGTCTCTCAGTCTGGCGTCGCTTCGACGCTCTCGGTGGGCGGCGACCTGGAAGGAAATGTACTCGGGCGTGGGGCTTCTGTTCTCGATCGGGATGCTGCAGGCGCTCTCGTTCATCATCGCCTTCGGAAGCTGGGGGGCGCTGGGCGCGGGAGAGGCCGGCACCTTCGTCGCCTTTCTCGTCATTCTCATCCTCTTGGGCGCCGGCAAGCAGTGCGTTCTCCAGCACGAGGCCCGCGAGCACATCCTGTGCATGGCCGAGATGCTGCGCGCGGCCACCCGGCCCCGCAACGGGTTCTACCCCTTCTCCACCTACCTTCTGGACCGCCTCCTGACCCAGGGGACGCGCAGGTTCCTCTCGGGCATCCCGACCGAAGAGCTGACCTTCGAGGCCGAGGAGGCCGTCCTCGACGCCGAGATCGCCTGGAAGCTGGGCGCGTCCCGGCAGTCGATCCGCGCGTACCTGGCCCAACACGAGACCCCGACGGGCACGGGGCCCTTTGGTCTCAAGGAGCTCGGCATGCCCGTCTGGTCGCCCGCCTTTCCCGAGCGGGTCGAGCGGCCGGGCCCCGAGAACGGCGATCGGGAGAGGGGACGCTGGTCCAGGCAGGTCCTGCGCAGTCTGTTGGACGCGGCGCGCCCGCCGGACGGTCACGCGGCCGACGAGAACCGCAAGTGGAACCGCCTGGCCCTCTCCGGCGCCCGGACGGTGCATTCCATCGTCGAGCGCTACGACTTCGGCCGGCGGTTGAGCCTCTCGGAGGACCAGGAGTGGTGGACGACGTGCGAGCTGGCGGGGTTCGGGCTCACGCCCGCCCCCGAAGGCGCCGTCGCCCGCGAGGACCCCGAGCCCAGCCCCGGGTGCTGAGACCCACACACCCAATCCCACCCGGAACACATGCAGTTCGCGTTCCCGCTACACCCCGAACCGGTCCACCAGCCGCAGCGCGTCCGGGACGAGACGGTCTTCGAACTGATCCTGGTACTCCAGCGTGAGCGTCCCCCGGTACCCCTCGGTCGCCAGCCGCCCGAGGAGGGCGGCCAGATCCAGGTCCCGGCCGAACTCGCCGGCCTCCTCGTTCCAGAAGACCGGGAGGTGCTGGATGCGGCCCGCGCGCACGCGGTTGGACAGATGGAAATGCTCGATCCACTCGAGGTTCTGCGTGATCTGGGCCTCGACTTCCTCGTGACTCCCCGAGACGTGCGAGAAGTCGTAGCACGCGCGAAACGCCGGCCGCTCCCGGCAGAAGGCCACGATGTCCCCCAGGCCGGCGAAGATCCGGCGCCGTCCCTCGAAGGTCTCCCAGCAGAGCCTCGCGCCGCGCGACTCGAGGAGCGGCGAAATCTCGTCGTCGAGCAACGACCGGACGTCGGAGAGCCGACCGCGGTTGGGATGGGCCACGATCCGGGTCGTCCCCAGGCGCGTGGAAAGGTCGAGCGTCTTCTCCAGGACTTGGCGGAATTGATCCCTCTCGGCCACCCTGGCGGTGGCCATGTGGACGGCGGCTACGCGAACCGAGGCGTCCTCGAAGGGCGCCGCGACCCGGTCGATCGGGATCTCTCCGAAGCGGTCCGGATCGGCGAAGGCCACCTCCACCCAACCCACCGGTTCGGCGGCGCGGACCTTCTCGGCCCAGTCGAACCGGCCCTCTTCCGGATACGAAGCCCGGACGGCGAATCGCATGGGGCGCGCTCCCTGGGGCGAGACGTCTATCCTGCGTTCGAGGGACCCGGACCGGACGGTCGACGGGGAGGCGACAGCCTGAGCACCTCCTCGACCGCCCAACCGACCATTTCGGCGCACTTCTCCTCAAGACCCCGATCGATCCAGGCCTGGCGGCCCTCGGGAGTGGTGAGGTCGATGCCGGTGAGGTCCCGACACGAGGTCGTGCCGAACTGCGACTGGAAACCCGCCACGAGCCGGCGGGCGGCATCGTAGGCGGGCTCGCGATCCTCCTCGGCCCCATCCCGGCCGAGCGCGGCTCCGATGGCGATGACGGCGCCCGTCACCGCCCCGCACGTGAGACCCGAGCGCGCCATTCCTCCGCCGAAGGGAGTGGCGACCCTCGGGAACAAGTCCGTCTCCAGGGCCCATGCACCCTGCAGGGCCAGAACCACGGACTCGGCTCAGTTGAACGCTTCCAGAAAACGGCGCCGCGCCTCGGCCGCCGCCTCATGGTTTTCCATCACCGTTTCGCCTCCCCTGCGGCCTTATGCTTTTCCATCACCGTTCCGCCTCCCCCTTCTCGCGGGCCCGAATCATTTCCTTCGCCCGGTCGGCAATCCGCCGTTCGTTCTCGTAGGTCAGCCGCTCGACGGCCTTATCGATCGGAACCCACTCGGCCGCGTCGACCTCGAAGTCGTGGTCCTCGGTGTCTCCGCCCGAGTAGTCCAGGAGGTGGAAGTAGACGATCTTGTGATGACGGACCTTCGTCTCGCCCTCGGTCGAGAGGAACCAGTACTCGATCTTGTCGATGCGGCCCAGCAACCGTCCCTCAAGACCCGTCTCCTCCAACACCTCCCGCACGGCCGTCTCTTCCAGAGACTCCCCCGGGTCCACGTGCCCCTTGGGCAGCTGCCATCGGGTGCCGTCGTCCAGGGCGATGAGACAGATCTCGACGGTGCCCCGCTTCACCCTGTAGACCACGCCGCCGGAGGAAATCTCGTGTCGAGTCTCCATGCGCTCCTCTCCTGCCCCCCGATCGCGCGCCCTTCGAAGAGCGAAGGGCCGCAGACCCCGAAGGTAGGGGCTGCCGAGGGATGTGTCAACCGGCGCCTCCCGTACCCACACCCGTGAGATGTCTCGGCGGTCGATTCAGTTCCCGTATCTTCCAGCCGACCACTGGAGGGCGGAATCGGGGTTGACAAGACCGGTCCGTTCCTGTATGCTAGGCTCCGATTGGAGTGCAATCGGACCTGTGGAGGAAGCAGACCATGAGGGAAGCGCGAGTAACCATAAAAATCCCAAGACCTTTGTACCGGAAGCTCCAAACCCTGATCGAGGGCTCGAGCTTCAGCTCCGTGACGGAGTTCATCGTGTACATCCTGAGGGACCTGGTCGCCGAGAAGGGGATTCCCCCGGACAAGGAGGAACTCTCGGCGGGCGAGATCCGGGCGATCAAGCAGAGACTCCGAAACCTGGGCTACCTGGACTGACGGAGGCGTCGCCCCTGCGGCGAGACTGGATCTTCAGGTTACACAACGTGTCGACGATACATGAGACATGGGCGAGTCGCCCGATCACACTCAAGGGAGAGGATCATGATCAAGCCCCATGGTGGAAGACTGGTCAACCGGTTTGTGGAGGGTAAGGAACGGGAGGCGCTCGAGGAGAAGATCCCCGACCTCCCCCGCCTCGTGCTCAACGAGCGCGAGCTGGCGGACTTCGAGATGATCGCCACCGGTGCCATGAGCCCGTTGGAGGGGTTCATGGGGCGCGCGGACTACGTGTCGGTCCTCGATCTCAAACGACTCGCCACGGGGCTGCCGTGGACGATCCCCATCGTGCTCTCCGCCAAGGGCGAGGGCGAGTCGTACCGCCCGGGCGAGGACATTGCGCTCGAGGATTCCGGCGGAAACGTCCTCGGCGTCTTCCATCTCGAAGACATCCACCCCATCGACAAGCGCCAGGAGGCCGAGAAGGTGCTCCTGACGTGCGACGAGGCGCATCCGGGCGTCCAGTACCTGGACTCCATCGACGGCCCCTACCTCGGCGGAACCGTGAGCGCCCTCCACCGTCCGAAGCACGAGTCCTTCCTCAACTACCGGCTGGACCCCAAGGAAACTCGGGTGCTGTTCAAGGCCAAGGGATGGGAGACGGTTGCGGCCTTCCAGACCCGCAACCCGATCCACCGCGCGCACGAGTACCTGCAGAAGTGCGCGCTCGAGATCGTCGACGGGCTGTTGATCCATCCGCTGATGGGCGCCACCAAGAAGGACGACATCCCGGCCGAGGTCCGGATGGCGTGCTACGAGGTGCTGCTCAAGAACTATTACCCGTCGACCCGGACGGCCGTCTCGGTGTTCCCCGCCGCCATGCGGTACGCCGGACCCCGTGAGGCCATCTTCCACGCTTTGGTCCGCAAGAACTACGGGTGCACGCACCTCATCGTGGGCCGCGACCACGCCGGCGTGGGCAACTACTACGGGACCTACGACGCGCACTACATCTTCCGGGAGTTCGACCCGTACGAGATCGGCATCACGCCGCTGTTCTTCGACCACGCGTTCTTCTGCACCAAGTGCGGCAACATGGCGTCCACCAAGACCTGCCCGCACGGGTCCGAGGACCACGTATTCTTGAGCGGCACCAAGGTCCGGCAGATGCTCGGCGAAGCCCAGCTTCCTCCGGTCGAGTTCACGCGCCCGGAGGTCGCCGAGATCCTCATGAGCCACATGCAATCGAAGGAGACGCAGCGCCCATGAAGAAACTCCTCATCCTTGGACTCGACTGCGCCACGCCGCAGTTGGTGTTCGACCAGTGGAAGGACGAGCTCCCGCACCTGACCGGCCTGGGCGAGAGGGGCTTTAGGGCCAACCTGGTGTCCACCGTGCCTCCGATCACGGTGCCGGCGTGGACGTCCATGATGACGTCCCAGGATCCGGGGATGCTGGGCTTCTACGGCTTCCGGAACCGCAAGAGCTACGGCTACGAGGACCTCTACTTCGCCAACGCCAAGTACGTGAAGGCCAAGACGGTCTGGAACTACCTCTCGCGTCGCCGGATGACGTCCATGATCTTCGGCCTGCCCCAGACGTACCCCCCGAAGCCGTTGAACGGCATGATGGTGGCCAGCTTCCTCACCCCGTCCAAGGACGTCCAGTACACCTACCCGGACGAGATCAAGCACGAGCTGGACCGGGCGGCCGGCGGGGACTACATGATCGACGTCGAGGATTTCCGGACCGAGAATAAGGACGGGTTGCTCAAGCAGATCTACGAGATGACCGCGCGGCGCTTCAGGGCCTTCCGCCATTTCTACGGCAAGGACACCTACGATTTCGCCATCGTGGTCGAGATGGGCATCGACCGCATCCACCACGCCTTCTGGCGCTTCTTCGACACCTCGCACCGCCTGTACGAGCCCGGAAACCCCTACGAGAACGTGATCCTCGAGTACTACCGCGAGGTCGACCGGGAGGTGGGCGAGACCCTAAAGCTCGTGGACGACGACACGGCCGTCCTGGTCGTGTCCGACCACGGCGCCAAGACGATGAAGGGCGCCATCTGCATCAACGAGTGGCTCCAGCGCGAAGGGTACCTCACGCTCAAGGAGCCGCCCGCCGGACAGACCCGGCTCAAGATGGGCATGATCGACTGGGAGAAGACCCGGGCGTGGGGCGAGGGCGGGTACTACTCCCGCATGTTCTTCAACGTCCAGGGGCGGGAACCGCAGGGCGTGATCCCTCAGTCCGAGTACGAGACGTTCCGGGCCGAGATGATCCGGAAGCTGGAGGCCATCGTGGACGAGGACGGGAACAACATCGGGACCCGCGCCTTCCGGCCGGAGGACATCTACCGCGAGTGCAAGAACATCCCGCCGGACCTGGTCGTCTACCTGGGCAACCTGGACTGGCGTTCGGCCGGCTCTGTGGGGGTCGGCTCGGTCTACCTCTACGAGAACGACACCGGCCCCGACGACGCCAACCATGCCCAGGAGGGCATCCTGATCTCGTCGGTCCGGCCCGACGGCGGGGCCAAGGACCGCTACTCGATCTACGACGTTGCACCGACCATCCTCAAGTACTTCGGGATCGACATTCCCGAGGAGATGATCGGAACCCCATTTCTCTAAGGAGGACTCTCGATGAAGGGCTTCACCCTCTGGTTCACGGGACTCTCCGGCTCCGGCAAGTCGACTCTGGCCAAGCGCGTCGAGGAAATCCTGCTCGAGCGCGGCATGAAGGTCGAGGTTCTGGACGGGGACGTGGTCCGCACCAACCTCAGCAAGGGCCTCGGCTTCTCCAAGGAGGACCGGGACATCAACATCCGCCGGATCGGGTTCGTGTGTAACCTCCTCACGCGCAACGACGTGGCGGCCATCGCCGCGGCCATCTCCCCGTACAAGGCAATCCGTGACGAGAACCGCCGGCTCGTCGGCCGCTTCGTCGAGGTGTACTGCAAGTGCCCGCTGGAGGTCCTGGCCGAGAGGGACGTCAAGGGTCTGTACAAGAAGGCGATCGCCGGCGAGATCAAGGGCTTCACGGGCGTGGACGACCCCTACGAACCGCCGGACAACCCGGAAGTGGTGGTCGACACCGACACCGAGGGCGTCGACGAGTCCGTCAGCAAGATCATCCGCACCCTCGAGCTCATGGGGTTCATCCCAGCGGACGAGACCGAGGAGGAGTACTCCGAGGAGGAAGAGCAGAAGATCAAGGAGCGGCTGCGGGATCTGGGTTACATATAGCCGTGCCGCCTCCTGGATGTCCCATGACCCGCGGACTGCACAGGCCGAAACCTGGCCGCTCGATGGCCCGACCTGCCCGACGAACCGCCCGGATTGTGCATGAACGCCCGTCGCCGTTCGTGTACAATCCGGGCGAACACGTACCGGGGGACGGCGCAAGACCGAACGTAGGGTTCTCTGGACCCGCGGGGTCTCAGTCGTGCGGGGATCGCCTCTGTCTGGCGACGCCCGGCCATCATCGGTGACGGGAGGAAGACGTGGCGCTGGAATTCCTGAAACGCTGGAAGAAGAAACCGCGGGTGTGCGTCGTTGGCCTCGACGGGGTCCCCCATTCCCTCCTGGAGAGGTTTTGCCGGGAGGGCGTGACCCCGAGGATGGCCGAGATCGCGAGGACCGGTACGCTCCGGAGGATGCAGGTGACGCTGCCCGAGGTCTCGGCCGTGAGCTGGCCGTCCTTCATGACGGGCACCAACCCCGGCACCCACGGCATCTACGGCTTCACGGACCTCAAGACCGTCAACTACGGGCTCCTCTTCCCGTCCTTTCGGGACCTCAAGGCGCCCACGTTCTGGGATTCGCTCGGGGAGAAGAAGAAGACGTCCGTAGTCATCAACCAGCCGTCCACGTATCCCGCCCGCGCCATCCCCGGCGTGCTCGTCTCCGGATTCGTGGCCATCGAGCTGGCGCGCGCCGTCCACCCCCCCACCATCCGGCCGCTGTTGGAGAAGATGGGCTACGAGATCGACATCGACACGATGAAAAGCCGGGACGACCACGAGTTCCTGATGGGGGAGCTGGACAGGACCCTCGTAGGCCGACTCAACGCCTTCGAGCATTTCTGGGGCGAGGTCGACTGGGATCTGTTCGAGATCGTGATCACGGGCACCGACCGCGTCCAGCACTACCTGTGGCCCGCGATCGAGGACGAGTCCCACCCCTTCCACGAGAGGGTGATCACCTACTACCGCAAGGTCGACGCCTTCGTGGGCAGGGTCTACGACGCCTTCCTGGAGGTTTCGCCCTTCAAGGACGAGGGCGACGGGTTCTTTCTCCTCTCCGACCACGGGTTCACGGGGATCAAGCAGGAGGTCTACCTCAACCGGTGGCTGGCGGACAACGGCTTCTTGACCTTCGTCAAACCCGAGCCCGAGTCGCTGGCGGACATTGCGGACACGGCCAGGGCCTTCGCGCTCGACCCCAGCCGCATTTACCTCCACCGGAAGGGGCGGTATCCCAAGGGCCGGGTCCAGAAGGAGGACGCCGCCGCCATCAAGGCCGACATCACGGCCGGGCTGGAGGCGCTCGAGCACGGGGGCGAGAAGGTCGTCTTCAAGGTCTTCGACCGGGACGAGGTCTACTCGGGACCCGTCGTCGAGAAGGGGCCCGATCTGGTGGTGGTCTCCCATTACGGGTACGATCTGAAGGGCTCGCCCAGGGAGAAGAACCTCTTCAAGCGCACGGTCCTCCAGGGCATGCACACCTGGGACGACGCCTTCTTCTGGAGCAAGGACCCGACCCCCGAGGTTCTCAACATCACCGACCTGGCGGGGATCCTCACGCGGAAGCTTCTCGGGTAGCGCGGACCGGGGCGTCCGCGGATCGCCGAGGGCGTACGGGTGAGGCTCGCCCCATCCCCGAACGCCGGGCTTGTCCTCCTCACCCCTCACAAGCGAAGAGCGGCCGACCCCGCGGGTCGCCCGCTCTCTCCGTGTCATTTCCCAGGCGCGACGTGCAGACTGGGCGCCGCGCGGCCCCGCCTACTCCACCTTGAACACCGGCTTCAGCCCGAACCCCACCGCCAGCGAGAACACGCAGAAGAGCGTGAGCCAGTGGCCCAGCCAGTTGCTGAACCCGATGCGCATCGAGGGATAGACGACCTCGATGGACGCGATCGCCGCCCTCTTCGGGAGGGGTTCTTCTCCCGGGTTGAAGAACGCTTCGCTCACGGTGGCCCGCGCCTTTATCACCGAGAAGCGTTTCACGGAGTTGCCCACGGTCACGCGCTTGGTGAACTCGTCTCCGTCCACGCGGAAGGCCAGGTCGAACTCCCCCGCCCTCTCGCCGTGGATGCGCCAGTCGACTTCCCGCTCCACGGGAATTCGCAGCCTGGGGGTCTCCACCACGATGCCGTCCGGGGCCACGAGATCCACCTCGGGCGAGGCGCCGCGGCCCGCGATCTTGACCTTCACCATCGTCGACTCACCCACCTCCAGCGGCCGGTGCCCGAACCGGTGGTCCATGTCCACGAGGATGAAGACGACGGGGATGATGATCACGACCGCGGGGACGAGGACCAGCGCCAGGTAGCGGAGATTCTGCCTCAGGATCTGGCCCTGCGTCCTCCAGACCACCGTCATGTCGTCCTGGTAGAGGCGAAGCTCGATGAAGTGCATCTTGATGCGGTCCTTGACGGCCTTCATCTGCTTCTGGTTGGTGGTGTACTTCCAGATGAAGAGCAGGATGAAGCCGGTGACGACCGACATCGCCAGCAGGCCCCAGAAGGGGTGCGCCGACCGGAAGGGCAGGTAGAACAAGTCAAACAGCTTCGCCACGGCGTTGTTGAATGCGAACATCGATCTCACTCCGGAATATCTCACCCGCCCGGCGCGTCTTCGCGCGCCCGAGTGGCCCCCCCGTGCGTTCCCGATCCGTTCGGCGGCCGTCCACCGACGGCTCCCCCACCTCGGGTGCCTCTCGGGCCGCAAGGTAAGGCCAGCACGTCCTGGCCCACCCGCAGCAGCCCCCTCGCGTGATCGAGGCTACGAGATGTAGCCGAGGCCCTGGAGCTTCCTCTTGATTTCCTCTTCGGAGTCTCCCTCGCCGAAGGTGGCCATCTCCTTTTCGAGGATGTGGTTGATGAACTCCTCGACCGACGTGTAGCCCGCCACCTTCGCGTACTTCTCCGCCTTGCTCAGGAGCTCCTTGTCGATCCGGACCTTGGATCCGCCAAACATGGCATCCTTCCTCACTGGCCGCGCGCCGCAGCCGGCTCCTTCAACAACCGCATCTCCGGCCGATCATTCGCGCGTCCGCTGCGGGTCCTGTCACGGGGTCATCCCACCGTCCTCGTTGCCTGCGGGCGGCGGGAACCCTACCCCATGCCACCCCCAGCGGACGATGGCAGACTCAATGCGTCGACGCGCCGTGCAACCTCCCAACGCTTCGAAGCCCTCTGTCAGGCCGGAGTCCAGGACCAAGAGCGCGATGGGCAACGTCCACGGCACCCTCGCAACGGGTGGCCTCGGCCAGGGCTCCCACGGCCACACGGCCCGCGGGAGGCCGGAGATCGGGATCGAGAGAGCCATGCGGGTTTGGCGCGCCGCGAGTTTCCACCCTCCGCTTGAGGTTGCGCTCGTGCCATCATGGCTCTCGAGAACCGCATCTCCGGCCGCC
>Ga0180437_10008749_pt1 | contig 12756 bp, 8 predicted proteins | sample SS_ome_4_FD_132410 | JGI IMG/M metagenome (GOLD analysis project Ga0180437, IMG submission 132410) | Hypersaline lake sediment archaeal communities from the Salton Sea, California, USA - SS_3_D_1 metaG | ecosystem: Environmental > Aquatic > Non-marine Saline and Alkaline > Hypersaline > Sediment...
CATCTCAAGGACACCGAACATGCCTACGAATGTGTGGATTGGTTATGCAATTCCTATTGGTCTCCGTCTTTTACGTCTTATCATGATCCCGGTGAAATTTTCAATGTGGATATTTGTGGTGGACTTCCGGCGGTCGTTAGCGAAATGATCATCCAGTCCTCGGCAGATGAAATCGACTTGTTACCGGCACTACCTGAGCAGTGGCCGGAGGGTGCAATCAGCGGTGTGAAAACCCGGTGCGGGGTAATGGTTGATTTCGAATGGAAAGACCGTACGCCTGTTCAGGCAATTTTAAATGCGCAGCGTAATACTGTTTTCAAAATAAAATACAAGCACCGGGAGTGGCCACTGGAACTTAAGAAGGGGCAAGTATTCAATTGGGAGATAAATTGATTTAATACCGATGATAAGTAATCATTCTTGTTATTGGTTGGTAAAATTTTTAAGGACAAAACATTAAGGAGAGATCGTGAAGGTAAAATCATTCATTGGTTGGGCCTTGCTCCTGCTGGCGGTTTCCTGTCAGCAGCAACCGACACAGCGGATTGAATTTGTCAAGGCCGGTGTCCCCAAACATCTGGAAGTCCGTGAAATGCGGTCAGAGAATGGCTATCTCCAGGCAGATGAAAGCTTCTTTTTAAAAGCAGAAAAAGCGATTTATGGAAAAACAATTCATGTAAAAATGAGACTGAGTATGAGTGATTTCCAGGGGGATATCACGATTACGGTTGGAGATAACGCTTTTACCATAATAAATGAACCTGATGAAAATGCCCTTGTCCTGCAGGGACCATCAATCGGTAAGCGTGTCAACCTGGGAGAAATGTCAACTTTTATAAATCGGGATGTACCTTTTGATTTGGTCATCACCCATGAAAATGAGAAATTGCTCTATGCCCTGGATGGTAAGGAGATTTATTCCGAAAAGACCAATATTGCCCCTGCCGGATTCATTCAGATTGAGGGTGATGGCGAAAACGTTAAAATCTATGACCTGGTTGGTGAAGGATGGTTTAAACCCGTTGAAACATTTTACACGCGGGAATTTCTGCTCGAACGGGCGCATAAAAGTGTGGCCAGGGCTGCGGAACAGATTAAAGGCGATCCTAATCGACCCGCCTATCATTTTCAACCACCCGCCAATTGGAATAACGATCCCAACGGCATGCTTTTCTACAATGGATATTATCACCTTTTCTATCAGCATAATCCTTACGCCGATCACTGGGAATGGATGCACTGGGGCCATGCTCAGAGCAAGGATCTGGTTCACTGGGAACACCTGCCCATTGCCTTGTGGCCTTCACTTGAAAAAGGTGAGTATCACTGCTTTTCAGGGAGCGGATTTATCAAGGACGATGGAAAACCGATTTTATTTTACACCTCCATCGGACATGAAAATCCCGAACATTGGGCGGCCCTTCCTTTAGATAATAATTTGAAGCAATGGGAGAAGCACCCGGCGAATCCGATTATTGTGATGAAAGCGCATGGCGAGCAATTTATCGATGACTGGCGGGATCCGTTTTTATTCAGACAAGATAGGGACACCTATATGGTGATTGGCGGACATCCACAGGATGGGAAGGGCTCGATTATGATGTATAAGGCTTTAAATCAAGAATTGACAGAATGGAATTACCTCGGGGTTCCGTTTAGTGGTAAACAAGGCAATTGGGAGTGTCCGAACTTCTTCAAGATCGGTGATAAGTATGTTTTGATATACTCTCCCCATGACAGGGTTGAGTATTATACAGGGACGATGGATTTCAATAAAGTTCAGTTCACTCCTGAATATCATGGTATTATTGACAATGGATGGAATTATTACGCGCCCAATACCCTTCAGAAAAAAGACGGAAGACGGATTCTGTTTGGATGGATTCCGGGATTTAAGGAAAATCAGGGCTGGCAGGGGGCTATTTCATTGCCCAGAGATCTTTCCATTGATGAAAAAGGTCGTTTGCGCCAAAAACCGGTTTCCGAACTCACAAAATTACGAGGGAGTCTGGTCGCTGAAAAAAACGTTAAACTTCACAACACATCAAAAAAATTTGACATCAGCACTCCTCAATTTGAATTGAAGATAATCATCGCCGAAGGTGGTACGGATCAGCTTGGATTCCGGTTCAATGATGAAAATGGAGAATCCTATGAAATAAAAGTAACACCACAGGTACTCTATTTTAGTGATGAAAAAGCGGTGATTGATCCTGTACTGGATGAAAAGATACAAACCGTTCAATTCTTCTTTGATCGAACCGTAATTGAAATATTTATCAACGAAGGTTCCCTCTGCGCCACAAAAGTGGTCTATCCAGGCAAAGAAAATTTAAATTTTGAAATCTTCGGTGAAAGCGGTGATGTCATTCTTGAATCGGTTGGTCTTTGGAGAATGAATTCAATTTGGTAAACATACTCAGCTTATATACTACTAACGACGTGGTTTGAGATTCAACCTTTAAGTCCTCACTTTATTAAAAGAGGATTTAGGCGAGTTTTCAAAATCAGAGCATCTTAAAACCACCTGGATTAATCTGAACGGGGAGTGGATCAAACTATTTGATCATGGTTAAATTAAACAGGTGATAAGCGTGATAAAGAAATTAATGAGAAATTATGGGATGATACTGGTACTTATTGTATTATGCCTGCTATTTAGTATGCTTACGCTCAAAGAACAGAGTCCTGACAGTGTCAGTGCAGCGGATCAAATTATCAAACAGATTGAGGAATCTTATACTCACGATAAAATCATTATTACCGTTGGTGCTTTTAATAAAGATTCAGAGCCGTTTGCCATTTCGTTGAGGGAAAAACTCAAACATAAGGCTTATAAAAATGTCACTTCAATAACTGGAATTCCACGTGATTTGAGACTAACGCTCGATAGTTTAAAACAAGCTAACACAAAACCAGCGGTAATTGCTACCAGCGGAGATGTAGTAAAGTGGCGAATAATTGAATTATTACCTCAATTCTATCCGGAATTCGCCGATTGTGAAATCATCGCGCCTGAGACATATCTCTGGCCTGATTTCCTCAAACAATCGAATCTTATCGCTATCGTTGACAGAATTGTTGTGATTGCCGTCATCGCGATTGGTATGACAATGGTGATAATCACCGGTGGCATCGATCTGTCTGTTGGTAGTTTGATTGCTGTTTCCGCCGTGGTAGGCACGGTTATTATGAAGGCGTTGGGGGGATTGGATGGATCAGCCTGGGCAGTTCTTGTCGGATTTCTGGCAGGAATTCTCGCCTGCGGAATAATCGGTGGTTTAGGCGGTTTTTTAGTGGCCAAATTTAAGGTACCTCCCTTTATAACAACCCTTGGAATCATGTTGATGGGACGGGGGCTGGCGTTTATGATTACCGGTGGTTTTTCGATCTACCAGGTTCCAAAATCATTAACATGGCTGGGCCAGGGAACAACATTGAGTATTCCCAATACAGTAATCCTTCTATTACTTCTCTATTTAATTGCCCATATTTTTATGATTCATACAAGAACCGGAAGACATATTTATGCTGTCGGAGGTAATGAAGAAGCAGCACGTCTTTCCGGCGTACATGTAAAAAACATATTAATCTTCGTGTACATCATAAGCGGAATTGCAGCAGGTATTGGTGGAAGCATTCAGGCTTCACAACTTAATACCGGAACCCCTAATATGGGACTAATGTATGAACTGTACGTTATTGCTGCGGTTGTCGTCGGTGGAACCAGTCTCTCCGGAGGTGTTGGTAAAATTCTGGGCACGCTTATCGGGGTTTTTGTTATATCGGTGATCCAGAATGGAATGAATTTGTTGGGGATGGAAAGTTACACCCAGCAGGTGGTTCTTGGTCTGGTAATTCTTTTGGCGGTTCTCCTGGATAAAGTTCGGGGCGGGAATTTTTTATCTATTATTATAAGCAGAGGAAATAAATCAATATGAGAAAAAAGAATTATATCAACATCAACATAATAACCATATCTATTTGGGTACTTTTTGTACTTTCTGCCTGTAATTCAAAATCTGAATTTAAAGGGAAAATAGGAATGACGTGCATGGACCTGACCAATCCCTTTTTTAAACTAATTGGTAATATAATGCAAGCGGAGGCTGCTAAATTTGGATATGAAGTTATTGCGCTGAGTGGCAACTTGGATCCAGCCAGACAAAATAACCAACTGTCAGATTTTGTGGCGCAAGGGTATGATGCTATCTTTCTAAATCCCGTTGATTCTAAATCGGCTGGTGAAGGTGTAAAAAAGGCTTACGCTGCCGGAATTCCTGTTTTTACCTTTGATGTCCAGGTAACTGATAAGGAAGCGAGTAAATTGATTTTCTCTCATATTGGCAGTGATAATTATCAAGGCGGCCGTTTGGCTGGGGAGAGCATGATCCAAATCACCGGTGATAAAGGTAAAATTGCGATACTCAGTTTCCCGGAAGTCACCTCTTGCATCCTCCGGGTAAAGGGATTCCGCGATGTTTTAAGAGAAAATAACAGCAGACTTCAGATTGTGACCGAGCTTTCAGGCAAGGGTAACCGTAACGATGGGTACAGTGTAACCACTGATATTTTGCAGGCTCACTCTGATATCATCGGAATTTTTGCCATCAATGATCCGTCGGCACTGGGGGCTTATGCTGCCGTGCAAAAAGCGGGGAAATTAGATCAGATAACGATTGTCGGTTTTGATGCCTCTCCGGCAGGAAAACAGGCCGTATTTGAAAAGAAAATATATGATTCACCGCAGCAGTTTCCGCGCAAAATGGCCATCGGAACCGTCCGGGCATTTATTGATTATCTCGAAGGAAAAGACCTGTTGAAGAATAATTTTATTCCATGTGCACATTACTATTATCAGGACTCAGTTGATGATTCAAGCCGAGTAAAAGAGCAATGGTAATGGATTCACAATAATTTTAATTTCATTGAAGATTGGGAGAAAAATGTACCAACTATTTCCGTACCTGATTATTCTGATTGGTCTAATATCAGGGTGCGTAAACCAGACCAATACTACAATAATCATAGAAACGTTTGATTCAGATTCCTTCGGGGATTGGACAAAAACAGGCACGGCATTTGGCGATGGACCGTGCGGAGGATACGAATCCCATCTTATGGTCGGATTTTCAGGTAAAGGATTCGCTTCCAGTGTGAATGATGAAAACGAACCGGCCGTGGGTACACTGACTTCGCCGCCCTTTGTCATTGAGCGAAATACAATCCATTTTCTTCTGGGAGCCCATGAAATCCACTTTTTACCAGGTACCATGAAGCATCCTGATGACCTGTCTATTCAGCTTCTGGTGGATGACAATGTCGTTCGATCTACAATACCGGATGAATTTCATGCCATGTTCCGGCGGGCCTGGGATGTTTCTGAATTCAAAGGTCAAACTGCCAGAATCCGCATTGTGGATAATGATAAAAGAGAGTGGGCGCACATCGATGTGGATGAGATCGTCCAGAATGATATTCCGGTGGATGGCTCACCTGTCCAGCGAGTTCTGATTGTGAATAAACCAATCCTCAATTTCCCGGTCAAAGAAGGAGCGGAGAGATATTACATTGAAATATTTTCCGAAGGCAAACAGATACGCGCCTTGGATGTGGAGCTGGCCACCGATGACATCGATTACTGGGTGGTGTCTGATTTCAGTCAGTGGCAGGGCAAAGAAATTCTAATCCGAACACGGCAATACACAGAAAATATTCCAGCGTTACTTGACAGAATCACTTGTGCCGATGATGTCCTCGATTCGGATGATCTTTATAATGAACCGTTGAGACTTCAGTTCCACTTTTCCTCAAAACGCGGCTGGATGAATGATCCCAACGGTCTGGTTTATTACGATGGTGAGTATCATCTTTTTTATCAGCACAATCCCTATGGCTGGGATCACAGTCGGAATGACTATAACAAAACCTGGGGCCACGCCGTTAGTACGGATCTGGTTCACTGGCAGGAACTGTCGGGCGCTATTCATCCCGATCATCTCGGTCCGATTTATTCAGGTTCCGCAATTGTCGACCACAACAATACGACCGGATTCCAGACCGGGGACGAAAAGCCAATCGTTTGTATCTACACATCTGCTGGGGGGAGAAGCCCCTGGTCAATTGGGAAGAAGTTCACCCAATCCATCGCCTACAGTAATGATCGGGGCAGGACCTTTAAAATATACGAAGGCAATCCGGTTCAGGAGAACCTGGACTATATCAATCGGGATCCCAAAGCCATCTGGCATGAACCGACCAATCAATGGGTCATCGTCCTGCATTTCGACGAACGCGCCATGGCTTTTTTCACATCCAAAGATTTGAAATCGTGGGAGTTCCGGAGTGAGTTGGAAAGCAGTGTTCTTGTTGATTGCCCGGAGCTTTTCCAACTGCCTGTCGACGGCAACAAAGGAGACAGGAAATGGATTCTTTACGGCGGCAGCGGGCATTACCTGATCGGTGAGTTCGACGGGAAAAAATTCTTGCCGGAGACAAAAGAGATTCAATTTAATTACGGGAACTGTTTTTACGCTTCCCAGACCTTCAGCAATATCCCGGAATCAGATGGTCGTCGGATTCAGATGGCCTGGGCCCTCATCCCCACCCAAGGAATGTCCTTTAATATGAGTTTGCTCTTTCCCGTTGAACTCACGTTGCGGAAAACCGGGGAAGACATTCGCATGTTTGCCTCTCCTATAAAAGAGATTGAAAAGATATACTCAAAAGATCATTCGTGGTGTGATTTGAAACTGGAACCGGGACAAAATATTTTATCAGAAATTAATGGGGAGCTCTTCGATATTAAGGCTGAGTTTGGAGTCGGAGAAGCCGAATCTTTCGGATTTGTCATCAATGGTCTTCCTGTGACATTTAAAAGGGATGAAAATCAATTGTGCTGCGGAGAGGAAGCAGCCGATCTCAAGCCGGTGGATGGCCGGATCAGACTGCGCATTCTGGTTGATCGTATGTCTGTTGAGATCTTTGCCAATAACGGCAGGATTTATATGCCGATAAGGAATAGCAAATTATTTATGCCGGGAGAAGGATCTAATAAAATGGAGGAAAGGGGGTTGGCCGTTTTCACAAAGGGTGGAATAACGATGATCCACTCCCTGAAAGTTCACGAGTTGAAATCCATTTGGAATGCTACTTATTAAAATAATAGAAATAAATCATTAATTGAAAAATCCGAACTTAGAACATTCATAGGTGGCAAAATGAAAACAGTAAATATGTTTGTAATTTTGATTTGTGTTTTGCTTCTAGGACTATTCGTGCACTGTGGTGAAAAAGCGGATAAAACATCTTCAGATAAAGTATTATATGAGCCGACATGGGAATCCCTCTCCCAATGGAAAGTCCCGAAGTGGTTCGATGACGCTGTACTAGGCATTTACTGCCATTGGGGCGTTTACTCTGTCCCTGGTTATCGTTTCAACTCAGGATCTGAGCAGGTGGACAGCGGTCTCTGGTACGGGCATTTTATGTATGTGCCCAACGATGCTGAGGAAGACAATTACGGTGTGTATGATTTTCACCGGAAAACCTATGGCGATCCCATGGAGTTCGGATATCACGACCTAGTACCGCTTTTTAAGGCAGAAAAATGGGATCCTGACCGCTGGGCTGCCCTCTATAAAGAGGCTGGTGCCGACTTCGCAGGTATTGCCGCTGAACATGGTGACGGCTTTGCTCTGTGGGATACGGAATTTGACGCATATAATGCCATGGATATGGGGCCCCGCCGTGATATTCTGGGTGAAATGTTTGAGGCTGCCAGAAAGGTGGGCCTGAAAACCATCGCCACCTTTCATGAACCGCCTGGCGAGATGTTCGACGCCGCCAGGAGTTTCTATCCGGAAGGTGTAGGCGCCAATGATCCGAAATACGCCGATCTGTACGCAGTCAGTGATTTCAGCGTACTCAATAAAAAGCTGTTGGAGGTGGTTGATAAATACAGACCCGATCAGATCTGGTTCGAAGATCCTTATTGCGGTGAGGAGAACTGGAAAGAATTTATCGCCTACTATTATAACAAGGGTCAGGAATGGGGTAATGAAGTTCTGATTTCCCAAAAGCATGATTTTGCACCTCTCTCATGTTCAGTTTTTGATGTAGAGGGCGGCATTTTTCCGGACGGTGTCTGGCAGTGGGCAGGAATGACTGAGCCTCAGAAACAGCGCTGGCAGAAGGACGTACCCATCGGCAATTTCTGGGCCTATGCCGAGGGTGTGGGCTGCCGGCCGGTGAATATGCTCGTCGATGGCATTGTGGATCGCGCAAGCAAGAACGGAGTGACTTTACTGGATGTGGCACCCAAGGCTGACGGCACACTTCCCGAAGCTCAGATCAAAGGACTCAAAGAGTTGGGCAAATGGATGGCAATCAATAAAGAAGCCCTTTATGCGGCCAAGCCGGCCCATTTTATGGAAGGGGGCATCGATGAATGGAAAGTAGATTCATACAGATTCCTGGAAAAAGAGGGTTGCCTTTACGCTATTGAGCTTGGAAATGAATGGCCTCCGACTGTCGGTTTTGCTGAATATAAAGACAGCGAGGTTCCCTCTGTTCCTGTAACCATCCCCGGTGTGAAGCCGGTTAAGGGTTCTGAGATTAAGATGTTAGGTAGCGATAAAATTCTATCCTGGCATCAGAAAGGGGAAAGTTTAGTCATCGAAGAAATCCCAGATTCGCTGCCGTGTGAACATGCCTGGAGCTTCAAGATCCAGGTTCTTCACGAAAACCGATGATACGATAGTGGTGCCTCTTTTCGAATTTAGAGTGAATTATAGACTAAAAATAAGAGGGAATTTTGAAAACCAATAAAATGCAAGTAAAAAGCGGACTTTACTGGATTGTTATTGCGGTCATGTGTAGTTCAACAGTAGTACAGGCTCAGAGTACATCCACGCCATGGGATGAACATGGCGCCTTGAAAGTATCGAAAAACGGTCGCTATCTCCAGCATGTTGACGGCACTCCGTTTCTGTGGTTGGGAGGTACTGCCTGGTCAATGTATATCCATGCGAATCGGGAGGATGTGAGGGATTATCTCGATAATCGGCAGGCCAAAGGCGTTACCGCAATTCAAGCCGCCGCCTATCCATTTGCCTATCCGGATGGAGAGGATAATTATGCAAATAGATTTGGTCACCGCCCTTTTGAGGGAACCCCGGCTAATCCAAACCTGGGTACTCCCAGGATAGTTGAAGGCGGTAGTCCTGACAATCCCAACGATTACTGGGACCATTCCGACTTTATGGTCCGCGAAACAAAAAAACGTGGGATGTGTTTTGCCATATTACCGTGTTGGGGATCGGGCTTTGTCAACAATCATGACTGGGGCGGATGGCATGACGTACAATTTACTGCCAATCAAGCCCGCGCTTACGGTAAATTTTTAGCAGACCGCTATAAAAATGAACCGCACATTATCTGGGTCCTGGGCGGGGATACTGCTCCCACGGCTGGTGTTGGTGACAGAAGGGCGGTTTACAGGGCCATGGCCGAAGGGATTGTGGCCGGCGGTGGCGGTCAGGATAACGTATTGCTGACATATCATCCTTGTCCTCCGCGTTCTTCTTCCGAATGGTTTCACGATGATCCCTGGCTCGATTTCAATATGATTGAGACGCACAAAAGTCAAGACAGAGTGGTTGGGGTCGTGACAACAGATTATAACAAAATTCCAACGAAACCTACCATGCTCGGTGAAGGGCACTACGAGTCAGAGGGTGCCGGCATTTTGGGAATCCACCGGGATGCCTTTCATGCCTATTTGTCCGGAGGGATGGGCTACGTCTATGGGCATGGTTTACCGGTTGCCGTATGGGATTTTCAGGGAAATTGGCGGTCCAAGCTCGATGCAGACGGCGCAATGGATCTGCCGCATATCAAAACATTGATGACCAGCCGTGAATGGTGGAAATGGATTCCAGATCAGGATATAATTAAAAAAGGAAAAAAAAGCGGGGCCGAAGAAAAAGTGGCAGTTAAATCCTCAGACGGTGATGAAATCATTATTTATTTTGCTGACAATTCCCCTGCCAGTATTCAATTAAACCGAATCACCACTGCCGGGACAGTTAATGGAATGTGGTTTAATCCGAGCGACGGAAATATTGCCAGCGCCGGCAAAGGGTATGTGACTGCGGAGACAATAAAATTTGCACCTCCGCAAAGTTGGTTAGATGCAGTGCTGATTCTGGAGGCAGATAACTAAAGACAGGCATTCAGGAACTTTTATTTAATCTTGAAGCCAGTGAGCAATCACCTTTGTATAATCCGACATTGTATCCGATCAATATTAGATGGAGAGGTGGTTATCTCGGAAGAGGGCGATGAAGAAGACGCGTACACATTCAATGCCTATTACCTACAGGATGGCCAGAACGTACATATCATGGGCGAGAATCTTGATCTCACAGGCACTTACGATGGTCGGACACTGACATTAAGCGAACAGAGTCATTGAAAAAAGTGAGGAAATCGATGAAATCCAAAAACACTTCATTTTTCATGATCGCCATTTTGCTGATGGCAATCAGCGTCAGTTGTCATCAGCGAAATCAAAATTATCCTGAATACTTAAGCGGCTCCTACAAAGCCAATTGGAAATCCCTGGCCAAACATGAGACGCCCGAGTGGTACAAGGATTCGGTTTTCGGTATATACTGGCATTGGGGACCCTATTCGGTTCCCGCCTTCGGTTGCTGGGGCGGTCGCAACATGTACTTGCCTGAGGGTGGCAATTCGGAGGATTGGGGCCACATTGAGGATAAGTACAAAAACACCTATGATTATGTGAAGCAGGTCTACGGTGAACCGGGCATCGAATTCGGATACAAGGACTTCATTCCCATGTTTAAAGCGGAAAAATGGGACCCGGAGGCCTGGGCGGCATTGTTTAAGGAATCCGGCGCCGACTTTGCCGGACCTGTAGCGATCCATCACGACGGTTTTGCCATGTGGGATTCGGAATTTGCCGAATACAACTCCATGGACATGGGTCCGAAACGGGATATTGCCGGAGAGATCATGGCGGCCATCCGGAAACAGGGGCTGAAGACGGTGGCCACCTTTCATCAGTACACTAACTGGTTCTACTATAATCCCGGCAGAAAATTATGTCCTCCAGGAATTGATGTTAACAATCCTGACTACGCAGAATTATACGGTCCGGTGCGGGAATATAAAGGCGATTGGCAGGAATATCCTTTTTCCGAGGAATTCCAGTTAACCTGGTACAACCGGGTGGCCGAATTCATAGATAAATATCAACCTGATCAAATATGGTATGAAATCGGATTCAGTGATAAGGGGTGCGTCGGACCAAAATATGTGCAGGCAATTATGGCCCACTACTTCAACTCCGCCGAGCAGTGGGGCCGCGAGGTCGTGGTAACAAGAAAGGATGATGACCTTCCTCTCTCATGCTCCGTGTTGAATCTGGAAGCACACAGTGAGGATGAGGCGCAGGAAGTGGTCTGGCAAACGGATATCGCCCTGGGAACCAACCATTCCTGGGCCTATTCCCCCGACGCGGTTTCCCGACCCGCCAATGTGGTTATTGATGAAATTGTGGATCGGAAAAGCAAGAACGGTGTGACTCTGTTGAGTCTCGCACCCTTACCGGACGGCACACTGCCGCCGACCCAGGTAAAGGTTTTGAAACAGATGGGTCAATGGATGGCTGTTAATAAAGAAGCGCTTACTGCCACCCGGCCGGCACCCTTTGTAGAAGGCGGACCTGATCAGCGCAAAACCGGAACCATCCGGTTCACCGAAAAAGGGCCTTATTGTTATGCCATCGAACTGGGGAACGAATGGGATGAAGAGGATGTATCCGGCAACGATATACCAAGCGCCCCTCCGAGTGCTCCCTTCATGATTCCGGGCGTCAGACCGGTCAAGGATTCTCAAATCTTCTTGCTTGGTTACAGTGACAGTCTGCCCTGGCATCAGGAGGGTGAGAATGTGGTCATTGAGGAAATACCCAGCCCACTGCCCTGTGATTACGCCTGGAGTTTTAAAATTCAGGTTCGATAAATTCACATTTAACCTTTTGGGAGATAGATGATGAAAAGCGCAAAAATCAGCCTGTTGCTGTTTTGTATTCTGATTGGGCTTGTCCAGGGTGCCCATCGGAAAATGAAGCTTGAAAGTAATTATCTTAATTTGCCGGTGACTTACAATGAGGATGATGCCACATTCATCGAGATCATTGTTGACGGCAAGAGTGAAATCTATCTTGACTGCTTCCTTGCGGACAAGGATCCCAATTTCTGGGTCTTTCTGGATGTGAGCGCTTTCAAAGGTAAAACCGCTCTGATCAAATTGGACCGGGAAGATAAGGCGGAGGCATTAAAGAACATATATCAGTCGGACAAGCGTCAGTATCTTGATAATCTGTATCGAGAAAAGCATCGCCCCCAGCTTCATTTTTCCACGATACGCGGCTGGATCAATGATCCCAACGGTCTGGTCTATTACGACGGTGAATACCACCTTTACTTTCAGCATTATCCTTATGGTTATTACTGGGGACAGCCCCACTGGGGACATGCGGTGAGCATCGATCTGGTCCACTGGAAGCAATTGCCGGATGTACTTTACAGACATAAGCTCGGCGGAATATTTTCGGGAAGTTCTGTTGTAGATCATAAAAATACAGCAGGATTCAAGTCAGGCGAAGTTGATCCGATTGTTGCTTTTTATACGACCACGAGAGCCTTTGGAGACAGCGAAGCAGAC
>Ga0180437_10008750_pt1 | contig 12756 bp, 13 predicted proteins | sample SS_ome_4_FD_132410 | JGI IMG/M metagenome (GOLD analysis project Ga0180437, IMG submission 132410) | Hypersaline lake sediment archaeal communities from the Salton Sea, California, USA - SS_3_D_1 metaG | ecosystem: Environmental > Aquatic > Non-marine Saline and Alkaline > Hypersaline >...
GCGCAATGAGGAAGTAACCCAGCAGATGCTCGATGTGGCTCAGTTCTGGCTACTGGACATGGGGGTGGACGGGTTCCGACTGGACGCCGTGAGGCACCTGATTGAGGACGGACAGGATCAAGATAGCACCCCAGACACGCTACAATGGTTACAGCGCTTCCGCAACGCTCAGAGGGATTGGGTGCCCTATGCGCTGAACATAGGTGAGGTTACGGGTCCGACCTCGGAACGGCTCGCATACTACGATGGCCAAGTAGACCTTTGCTTTGAATTCGACTGGTCCGGCGCCGCGGTCGAGAGTCTCGACACGGGTGATCCCTCCGGACTGCTGGCAGCGCAGTCATTCATCTACTCTGTCTACCCGCGGGGTCAGTATGGTACGTTCTTGGCTTTGCAGGACCAGAACCGCATCATCTCCCAGTTGCGAGACAGCCTTCCCAAGGCGCGCCTGGCCGCCACCCTCCTGCTGACATCGCCCGGGGTTCCCTTCATGTACTACGGGGAAGAAATCGGCATGCGCGGCATCAAGCCCGACTTGTTCATCAGGCGCCCGATGCAGTGGTCGGACGAACTGCGGGCTGGGTTCAGCAGCGGGCGACCGTGGATGGACGTTGACCTCAACTACGACACCGTCAACGTCGAAGCCGAATCAGGCGATCCCGACTCGCTGCTAAGCCACTACAGGCGGCTGATCCGTCTGCGTCTGCAGCACTCGGCGCTGCGCACCGGCGATTGGATTGCGCTTCACGCCTCGGACACCCAGGTCTATGCCTTTCTCAGACACGACGAGCAAGCCGACCTGATGGTGGTGCTGAACCTGTCGGACCAGGCCCTGCCTCAAGTGACCCTCTCCGCCACCAAGAGCCCGGTGCCTTCCGCTGACTACCAGCCAACTGATCTGCTGGCGCAGAATGAGGTGGCACCTCTTGCAGTGGACAGCCAGGGCGGCTTTGCAGACTATGCCCCGCTGTCGAATCTCGCTCCGCTCTCAGGCTATGTTCTTCTCCTACGCTAGCACCTGCCGCCAGCGGGTCGGGGAGGCAATGACCCGCTGAGAGGTGCCAGCCAGACGTGGGTCCGGCAGCCGGTGTCCACCACCGATCGCAACCCCGGCCGAATCTCTCAAGGCGTGCCAGAGAGCACCAGCCTAGCGCACGCGGAGGGCTCAAGCTGCAAAGACCACTTTGCCAGCCACGAGGGTCATCTCTACCTCCGTGCCCAGTAGGTCCTGTGCAGGCACATCGAAGATATCCTGCGAGAGCACGACAATGTCTGCCTGCTTGCCAACCGAGATCGACCCTTTGATGCTTTCCTCACCTGAGGCATAGGCCGCCCCCATGGTATAGGCGTGTACGGCTTCGGCCACAGTCAGGCACTGCTCAGCGTGCCACCCGCCATCAGGTGTGCCATCCTCCCGTGTGCGCGTCACCGCGGCATAGATGCCGCGCAGTATGTCGGGCTGTTCCACCGGCGCATCAGAACCAAAGGCAAGCGTCGCGCCATTCTCCAGCAGCGAACGCCAGGCATAGGCCGACGCACAGCGCGGCCCCCAGTGCTTCTCGGCCATCAGCATATCCGAAGTGCAGTGAACTGGCTGCATCGATGCTATCACACCCATGGTGCCCAGACGTGCCGCATCGTCAGGAGAGATCAGCTGCACATGCTCCACGCGCGGACGCAGGCCACGCGAGGACCACATCCGCCAGTGTTCCTCCAAGGCATCCAAGACCCGGCAATTGGCGCGGTCTCCGATAGCATGAATCGCAACCGACCAGCCTGCAGCGCTACACTCTGAAACCAGCTTGCTCAGACTGTTGCTGTCGGTGACCTCAATCCCACGATTGTGAGACTCAGTCTCAAAGGGCTCGAACATGTCCGCTGTCCGGGAGCCCAGCGCGCCATCCGCATAGGCTTTGACCGCCAGCAGCCTCAGGTACTCATCACCAAAACCTCCGCCAAGACCCATTGCACGAGCATGAGCAGAGTCCTCAGCCGGTATCATCACACCCACGCGAAGGGAGAGCTGGCCACGCCGCCACAGGGCCTGCAATGCGGCCAGGCCGATCGTTCTCTCCGGCGCGTGTACGCCGACGACTCCCCGACGATGCAGGCTCCCAACGGCACTGCGTAGCGCCACGAGCTGCTCTTCCTCGGTGAAGGGACCGGCGACCTTGGCCATCGCTTCCATGGCGCGCTCCTGCAGAATGCCGGTCAAATCACCGCTGTCCGCATCGCGCACGAACTGCCCGCCTGCAGGATCGGGCGTCTCCGGACCCAGGCCAGCTCTCTCGAGAGCCAGCGAATTGGCCCAGCCCGAATGCATGTCCTTGCTGATCAGGTAGACGGGATGATCTGGCATGGCCAGATCGAGTTCCTGCTTAGTGGGGAAATGCGCACCCGGCCACAGGTTTCGATTCCAGCCCCAGCCCCTGACCCACTCCCCGGGAGCGGTCCTCCGTGCCCTCTCAGCCACTGCCGACACGGCCTTGGCCGCAGAATCCAGCCCATCCAACTGAACCCCGGTCAGGCTGAGCCCATACCCGAGAAGGTGCAGATGGGCATCGGTAAAACCCGGCAAGGCAATCCGGTCACCAAGCACAATCTGGTCCGTCCCCGAGCCGGAAAAGGCCCGCATGTCTTCTGCATCCCCAACGGCGATGATCCGGCCACCCCGGATGGCCATACCAGTCGCCAAGGGGACAGCCTCATCCATGGTATAGATCCGTGCACCGGTTAGTATCAGGTCAGCCTGCAAATCAGTCCTCCAAGTCGCTCAAGATCAGCGGGATCATCGCTTCTGCTGCCTCACGTCCACGCTGAATCAGGGTCGGTATGCGGGAGATATCTATCCAACTGAACTCCCCCACATCCGGGCAGATTACGGCATCTGCAAGGGATGCCTCGCGATGCGCATTCCGTATCAGCGTCGCCACGCTCAGAAACCAGATCTCGAAGAGTGAGCCGGGCATCTCCCGCGCGCCAGAAGGCGGGGCGGAGAGATCCACCGCGATCACATACTCAGCCCCCATGTCCAGGACTGCAGACACGGGCAGGTTGTTGATCAGCCCACCATCGACGAGCAGGCTCCCTTCACGTTCGATGGGCGTGAACACACCGGGCAATGCGCAACTGGCTCGCACTGCGGGGGCCACCCGACCCTGGGAGAGAATGACCAGCTGTTCGTTGACCAAGTCTGCGGCCGCGGCAGCAAAGGGGATGGCCAAATCATCGAACGTGACATCCCCAATAAGGTCGATGATTGACTGCTCCAGACGGCTCCCGTCGAGAAAGCCCCTGCGGGGCAGAACCACGCTACCGAGCTGCCCCCACTCCAGATGCAGTGCGGCGAGCCGGATGCGACGCAGGCTTGTTCCTGCACAGTAGACTGCCCCGACCACAGAGCCTGCACTGGTGCCGGCGACACACGAGGGACGAATGCCATGCTCCTCGAGCACCTCGAGCACGCCTATGTGCGCCGCGCCTAATACCGCTCCCCCGCTGAGAGCCAGACCAATGCGCTTGGTCATCGCGTTCATCCCCCCAGAACCTCGATCGTTCAGCGTCCGCAGAGCGATGGGAGCTTGCGCCGAGCCGCAATAGACCGCCCGGACAGTGCTTTCAGGCTGTCAGTGGCAGTTCCAAGCGGATCTCGTCGCGCGCCGGGATCGCGGCAAAGCCGGTCTCATCCCGCCCGTGATGAGCCAGGATGGCTCCAACCACCACCTCGGTGATGACAAAGCCCCAGCGCTGATAGACGTAAAGCGCAGGTAGATCGTCGTTGCTAGTTGCCACTAGAAGCCGCGACAGGCCACGGTTACGCGCCTCAGCCTCTGCCGCCGCCAGCAGGGAGCGCGCTGCAAGCCGGCCCTGGAACTCTGGGTGCACATTGAGCATCACGATCTTCAGTTCGTCGCCTTCAACTGCGTATGAGAGCACGCCAGCCAAACCCTCCCCGCTGCAAGCAACGAACGCTGGCAGTGCCGTGACATCGTACTCGGAACCGAAGCAGTCCACCTCCAGCTCATCCCAGTACATCATGGCCACCTGCGCGATGGCTTGGCGATCGTCTGCAGAGGCAGCACGCACGGGAAGAGGCTCGCGCTGGGAACGCGTTGCTACAGAGACTACGTCTAGCCGCGCGTGGTTCAAACACACGTACTCCCCGGTTTGAGCGCACCGATAGTGGGCGTTGAGGTCATCGTAGTGGCACTTCATGCTCCCGATTCCTTCGCTCGCCTTGGCATCAGCGGCACGATCCTCGGCCTGACTGAATGTTATGTCACGAAGTGGCGTCAGCTGGCCGTAGCTGTTGCCTGCATTATGTCCATCACAGCGAGGCGCATTATCGTTCTGAGGTCAGATCAACGAGCTTCAAGCTCACTGGCCCCTGCCCGCCCAGCGCTCCGGTGCGGTCTACCAGGCGCAGCGCTTGTACTTCGGCGCTCGCCTCCAGCGGTGGAAAAAAGCCAGCAAACTGCACCTCATGCCAGTCGCCGGCTGCCAAGGTGCGAACAGCCTCGTGTTCAGTGCCCTGCTCATCTACCAGTACCACGGCGAGGTGAAGCACACGCGTTGCACGTAGGAGCAGACTCACCGACGGCTGGCTGTTGCCTCTCTCGAGCGCTAGCCGACGCTCAATGGCGTAGCTTTGCCCAGGCACCAGGGTGTACAGAACGGACAAGGCCGGCGAACCTTCTGGTCCCTGCCCTTTCTCTACCCTCAGCCCCACCCCTGGCTGCAATGCCCGCCAGCCTGCCACTTCATGATACCGGGTGGCGCAACTGACCACAAGGAGCGCTAGCCCAAGCAGAAAGAGCGCCCGGGACCTAATCACGGCTCGTCTGACGGGTGAACGAAACCAGTTCCTGAAGCTTGTTGGCGGCCGCCCCAGAGTCTATCGCCTCCTCTGCCCGCTGGATTCCTCCCCGCAGGCTGCGAGCGACTCGGCCAACCACCAGCAGCGCCGCCGCATTCAACACCACAATGTCGCGTCGTGCACCGCGCTCGCCCGCCAGGACCGATTTGGTTGCTTGTACGTTCACCTCAGGGGTCCCGCCTGCGACCTCCGACAGCCGCGCTCGCCTTATGCCGAGATCGGCCGGATCCAGGAAGAAAGTGGCGACCACGCCGTCCTCGTCCAGGCGACTCACCTTGTTCACCCCGGAGGTCGATAGCTCGTCCATCCCATCCGCACCGTACACCACAAACGCCTCTCGAATGCCCAGTGCGCGCTGCGTATAGGCCACCGGCTCGGTCAGCGTGGCCGTGTAGACGCCAAGAACCTGCGCCGTAGCTCCTGCCGGATTGACCAACGGATCAAGCACATTGAGAATGGTCCGCACCCCAGTGTCCCGCGCCACCCCCAGTGCTGCCGCCAGGTCCCCCTCAAGAAGCGGGGCGAACAGGAATCCGATCCCGACTTGGTCGATGCAGCGAGCCATCTCTTCAGGTGTGAGATCAAGGCTCACCCCCAATGCCTCGAGCAGATCAGCGCTGCCGCACTGGCTAGAGACAGAGCGGTTGCCGTGTTTGGCGATGGCCAGGCCAGCGCCCGCTGCAACGATCGCGGCGGTGGTTGAGATGTTGAAGGTGCCGGCCATGTCATCTCCCGTACCGGAGATGTCTACGAGGTCACTGCGCTGGGCGCGGACAGGCGTGATGCCCTTGCGCACCGCCCTTGCGCATCCGATCAGTTCCTCAACACTCTCACCCTTCATGCGCAGCGCAATCAGAAAGGCAGCTACCTGAGCGGGATTCGCTATGCCGGACACAATCTCCAGCATGGCGGCCTCAGCCTGAGCCTCACCCAGGGGCTCCTTGTCGACCAGCCGGGCAATGGCCCGACCTATCTCACTCATCTTGACCCTCTGTCTCCGTTGTCCCATCAGAAAAAGGCCTTGAGCCCCCAGCGTCAACCTCGGGATCAGGCCCCCGCCGCCGATCGTCACCAGTGGGTGGCGGCGATGACTCCCCCGAACCATCCTCGACGCGCAGCGCAGCCCCACAGTAAGCACAGTACGCCGCATCCGACGGGTTCCCACGCCCGCACGAGGGGCAGACCGGCCTGGATCGCCTTGAGAGGCCCAATGTGGGCAACCGGACCCTGAAGCGTCCGCCTCTTGAGCGCTTCTCCTGCGGTGCAGGCAGGGCGTCACGAGCCTTGGCCACCAGTTCCGAGCTCACTTCCCGTGCCTCAGCCGCTGCATCCCGGCCCAGCTCTCGCAGGCGGTCTGGCGTCACTAGCCGGCCCACGTCGCACCAGGCCGCTGTGGCCCTGCCCAGAAGCAGCGTGCCCCCGTAGGCCAGTCGGACTTTGGAACTGAGTGCCCACATCGGCACGATACCGCGAACTTGGCGCGACAGCTGCCGCCACAATGGTCCGGCCTGCCGCGCCGGACTGGAGGGGCTCAGGCCACGGTGCCAATCGAAGGGCAGCCCGTGGGCCAGGCCGACTCGGTAGATCATCGTCGCCTGGTTCTCGCTCAGCACCGCGACATCCTCTTGTGTGAGCGGCATCCGTAGGAGGGGCACTGGCTCCGCCAGTCCACTGGCAGAGGCATATGTCGCATTCACCAGCGCGGTGCGTTCCACCAGCCTATCAACGACTGGCTCTCGGAACTGCGCCAGATGCCTGGCCAGCGCCAGCGCACACTCCGGCAGTGCCTCAAGCACCGCGGGCACCAGCAGCTCCGCCACCGTTGCCGGCTGCGTTGCACTCAGCGGCATGATCTCGACCCCGTGCCATCGCGCTTGGCCGCGGATAAGCTTGGCCTCGACAGGCAGGAGGTCCATCTTGTTGTAGCACACCAGCATCGGCTTGCCCAGATAGGACAAATAGTCCGCGGCCGCCACCTCTTGCGCATAGTCGCCCTTGGTGGCGTCCAGCAGAAGCACCAGCAGAGTTGCTGCGTCCAGATCAGCCACATCGTCAACCGAGAGCGGCAGCCGGTATTCGATCATCCGCTCCTGCGTAGCTTCAGGCAGACCCTGCGCCGGCTGAGCGCCAGCTAGGGTCAATGCAAGCGTCGTCTTGCCACAGCCGGCAGCCCCAACAAGGGCGATCGTGAAATCCCTCTCGGCCTCATCCTGGTGGAGATTGACATCGAGCCTCGCCAACGCCTGCCAGATTTGATCACCAATCTGATCCCAGTCGGACATGTGGACGGGTCCCCCTCAAACCCAGGCCGATTTTAGTCTACGGCCAAACCGTTGTCAACAACCGCCAGAGGATGCGATCAATCGCCAGCACACGACCCGCGATATGGCATCGAGAGCACTCCACGGAGCGCGCTGATACTGGCTGGATGCGGCAATGTCACCCAGTTGACATGGTCAGCGTATAATGAACCCACCTTGAGAGCTACCACATAGCTGCGGAGGTTGGTCAGTGCAACGCTGTAGGAGGATGAGAACGGCAGCCCGCATCGCTGGCTCGGCCAGCAGGATGGACAGCCGTACTACCGGCCTCGCATCCCTGTCCAGGCTTCTTTCAGAAGCGTTGCTCCTGCGACGCCCTCGTCAGCTGGCTAGCCAGCCCGTCACCCAGAGAGCCCAGGACGCTCTCCCGCTGTGGCGCCCCGCGCCCGCGGCTACACTGAGCACCAGCCCGGCACGCACGAGATTGACGGGAGCCATCTGTGATTGAGGAAGAGCGCGGAGCAGTGGTGATCCGGGAGGCCATAGGCGCCGATGTGCCCGCCCTCACTGAGCTCATTGCACAATGGGGGTATCCAGCACAACCAGCCGTGGTTGCCGCGCGGCTGCAGCGAGTCACGGGTGAAACGGATGCCGTCCTCGTAGCCGTCGCCGCGTCAGGAGTAGTAGGTTGGGTCCACGTGGGGCTGTATTCGACGCTGGCCACGGACAACGCGGCGCAGGTCCTGGGACTCGTCGTTGACACGTCCAAGCGGCGGCAGAGTATCGGACGGCAACTGATGGAGTCCGCCGAAGCTTGGGCGCGAGAGAGAGGGTGTCACGCCCTATACCTACGCACACGCTTGTCACGCCGTGGCGCTCACGCCTTCTACAAGCGCCTCGGGTATCGCCAGATCAAGACCTCCCTGACCTTTGTGCGCGAGCTTTGAGGACACCAACAACGGCCCGAGGCACTGCCACCCGTCTGCATCGCGCTGCCGGTCAATCCGAAGCGGGCCTGTGACGCCAAGCGTGCGCCCGTCAGACACTACCCCAGGCTCTCGACCCCCTTGGGTTCAAAGCCCTCCTGATCTAGCTCCAACATCTCGCCAGTGACCGTGAAGATCACCCGCTCGCAGATGTTGGTCACGCGGTCGGCCGTACGCTCCAGGTTGTGGCCCACCCACAGTAGGTAAGTAGCTTGGTCGGTCCTCCTTGGATCGGCCAGAATCAGCATCAACAGTTCTCGGTACACCTGATTGTACAGCGCGTCGACTTCAGAATCCTCACCAGGGATGCTGCGGGCCATCTCCACATCACGTCGCACAAAGGCATCAAGTGCTCGGTGCAGCATGTCTGCAGCCTTCTCAGCCATCCGCGGCAGGTCGATCAGCGGCTTAACCAGCGGCTCCTTGCCGATCATCAGCGTTACGCGGGCGATGCCCTTGGCATAGTCGCCGATACGCTCCAGCTCGCTGGTGATGTCAAGCACGGACGCCAGCAGGCGGAGATCAACGGCCATGGGCTGCTGGGTCGCAATCTGCACCAAGGTGTCCTCTTCGATCCGGAACCGCTTACGGTTGATCGCTTCGTCGCTCTTGATCAGCCTTCGTGCACCATCCAGGTCCTGCCTTTTGAGCACATCTACAGATTCTACAATCGCCTTCTCCACCATGCTGCCCAACACCAGGACCTCATCCTGCAACAGTTGCAGGTGTTTGTCAAAGGCTTCCCTAGGCATGATTTCCCTCTCCTTGTCTGTCACTCTGGTACTTACACACCGGAGCTATCGGCCAAGCTCCGTTCAAGTGCGTCCACACCCTCACTGGCACTCCATGCATGGGACGGTTTCGCACTATCCGAACCTCCCAGTGATATAGTCCTCAGTTCTCCGCTCGCGAGGCTTGGTGAACAGCTCTGACGTCGGCCCATACTCAACCATCATGCCAGCAAAGTTCTCGTCCACCCAGAAGAACCCGGCATAGTCCGAGACTCGCGCAGCCTGTTGCATGTTGTGGGTAACGATCACAATGGTGTACCTCTTCTTCAGGCCACGCATCAACTCCTCGATTTGCAGCGTGGCAATCGGATCGAGCGCCGAGCACGGCTCGTCCATCAGTATGACCTCCGGGTGCACGGCTATCACCCGCGCGATGCACAAGCGCTGCTGCTGTCCAAGCGATAGGCTCAGCGCATCCTGCCCCAAGTTGTCCTTGACCTCGTCCCACAGATCTGCCCCTCGCAAACTGGCTTCTACGAGTCGTTCCAGGCTCTGCTCTTTGTCCAATCCCAACACTCGTGGGCCAAAAGCAACGTTGCTGAAGACGGACTGAGGGAAAGGATTGGGACGCTGAAAGACCATACCAACCCGCCGCCGCAATTGAACGACGTTTGTTCCAGGGGCATAGACATCCTCGCCCTCGAGCAGCACCTTGCCGTCCACCCGAGATCCAGGAATCGTATCATTCATGCGGTTCAGACAGCGGAGGAAGGTAGACTTGCCGCATCCCGATGGGCCGATCAATGCCGTTATCTGCCGGTCTAGTATCTCCACACTGAGGTCCTTGAGGGCCAGAAAGCTCCCATAGTGGAAGTTCAGGTTCAGAACGCTGAACTTGACGCCACTCATCCAAATCGCCCCGTCACATAATCCTCAGTCCTGCGATCTGTGGGCGCAGTGAACATCGCTGGCCTCGTACCCTGCTCGACCAGCTCGCCCATCAAAAAGAAGGCCGCATAGTCTGCAAGGCGCGCCCCCTGTTGAACGCTGTGAGGGACAATCACGATGGTGATGTCCTGCTTCAACTGATTGAGAGAAGCCTCTACCTTCGCTGTCGAGATAGGATCCAGTCCAGACGTGGGCTCATCAAGCAGTAGAACTTCAGGTTGAAGGGCAAGGCTCCGCGCTATGCACAGGCGCTGCTGCTGTCCCCCAGAAAGCTTGCTGGCCGGGCTATCAAGCCGGTCTCTCACCTCATCCCACAGTGCAGCCTGACTTAGGCTGCGCTCGAGGATGTGCTGTAGTCGCGTGCCATCCCGGATTCTGGCTAGCATTGGGCCATAGAGGACGTTTTCACGCACTGTGCCCGGAAGCGGAAGGGGAAGGGCGAATACCATTCCGATGCGGCGTCGTAGCTCACAGATGTCGACGTCTGGTGCATAGACGTCCTGGCCATCGAACCAGATGTGCCCTGACATATGTGTGTCATCGACGAGATCATTGAGTCTATTGACCAATCGAAGCAGCGTTGTCTTGCCTCCGCCTGCAGGCCCGAACAGCACCGTTATCGCTCGGGCCGGCACCTGCAGCGTAACATCCTGCAAAGCCGCCTTTCCGCCGTAGGAGTAGCTGACTTCCTCTATGGTTATCGCAGGGACTCGGTTTGACACTATGCTCGCCTTCGCATCAGCTTAAGCCAGCTAGCCCAAGCGTTCCATTGCAGAGCAGTTGAGTAACTACCACTCCCTCCTCCTCCGGAAGTAGCTGCGTACCAGCGTCGCCACTGCGTTCATCGAAAGTGCAAGCGTCAGCAGAACCAGGGCGGTGCCATATTGGATTTCGAGAGGCATACCAGGCACCTGGGTGCTAATCACGTACAGGTGATACGGCAGAGCCATGGTCTGATCGGAGACAGATCGAGGCAAGTGTGGCAGGTAGAAGGCAGCCACAGTGAAGAGGATCGGCGCTGTTTCCCCAGCTGCACGCAAGAGCCCAAGAATCACACCGGTGATGATCCCAGGCAGAGCCTGTGGCAGTACGATGTGCCTAATGCCCTGCCATCGGGTTCCCCCTAGGCTCGCGCTCACGGTACGATACTCAGTTGGAACGGCACGTAGTGCCTCCTCAGCCGTGCTGACAATGATGGGCAGAGTCATGATGGACAAGGTCAGCGAACCTGCAAGTATGGACGTGCCGAAACCGAGGAACAAGACGAACAGACCTAGGCCGAACAGGCCGTATACGATGGAAGGAATGCTGGCAAGGTTCACGATCGCTAGCCGGATCGCGCGAGTGAAGGCCGTATCCCTGGCGTACTCAGCCAGGTAGATGGCACCTCCAACACCTACAGGGATAGAGACCAGCGCAGTGCCCGCAACGAGGAGCAGGGTCCCCACGATCGCGGGCAGAATGCCGCCAGCCTTCATCCCCTCTCGAGGCATAGCGCTCAGGAACTGCCAGTCGACGGCCGCAATCCCGCGGGCTACAACGGCGGAAATCACCAGCAGGATAGGGAGAACAACCGCTATAGCTGCCACGGCAAGCACTGCGAAGCCTATGCGCTGAACCACGAAGCGGTTCATTAGCGCAGTCCTCCCTTGCGTCGCTTCTCGAATATCGCTGAAGCAGCGGTCAGATTGATCACAAAGGTGATGAGAAAAAGGAGCATCCCCAAGCCAAACAGCGCATGATAGTGAGTACTGCCCTGGGCCACTTCCCCCATCTCTGCGGCGATTGTAGCCGTAATCGTCCGCACGGGGCGCAGCAACGAGTCAAGCGTTGTTGGCATCCTGGCAGCATTGCCCGTAACCATCATCACGGCCATTGTCTCCCCAATGGCACGGCCCATGCCCAGCATGACCGCGGTCACTATCCCCGATCGCGCTGCCGGCACCACAACGCGCCAGATCGTCTGCCATTCTGTCGCTCCCATCGCCAGGCCGGCATCTCGATAGCTCTTGGGCACGGCGTCGAGGGCATCCTCAGCCACGCTGATAATCGTCGGAAGCGACATATACGCCAGAATCAGCGCGCCAGTCAGTGCCGTCAAGCCGGTCGGCGCTCCAAGGTTCTCACGCACCATTGGAGCCAAGGCCGTCATCCCAAAGAAGCCCAGCACCACTGAAGGAATCCCTGCCAGCACTTCGATCAGGGGCTTGAGAATCTCACGCGCCCAGCTTGGCGCAACCTCGCGCACAAAGACAGCCGTTGCCACACCCAGAGGAAGAGCAAGGGCGATCGCCGTCACCGTGACCAGTAGCGAGCCCAGCACCAGTGGGGCGACTCCAAACAAGCCAAACGTTGGGTACCATCGGTTTCCCAGGGCGTTCCGAGCTGCCACCTGAGCAGCGACTGGCAAACTCTCACGCACCAGGAACAAAAAGATGAGCAGCACGAATCCAACGGCGGACGAGCCCAGGATGCGAATCAGGCTCTCTACTAGGAACTCGGCGCCCAGTTCCTGCTTCCCCATCGATGAGTGCTTCACGGATTGACTCATACAGACTCGCTACTTCTCCAGAGGTACAAACCCGAGCGATGATACCAGCTCCTGCCCATCACTCAGAACCCACTCCAGATAGGCTTTGATCTCTCCGCTTGGTTCACCACGAGTGTACATGTAGAGCGGCCGCGAGATCGGGTAGGAGCCATCGCCTACGCTTTTGACGGATGCCAGCACAAAGGCCCCGGAATCGGTGACCCCAACCGCAATCATCTTCTGATCAGGCGTCACATAGCCGAGGCCATCGTAGCCAATCGCATTGGGATTCTGACGGATTTCGGCACTGATGCCCTCCGATGACGGCATCAGGAGCGTTTCCGGCGAAAACAGCAGATCGCTATCCTTACGACCCAAGCGAATCACATTCTCCAAGAAGTACACGTAGGTACCCGAGTTTGAC
>Ga0180437_10008751_pt1 | contig 12753 bp, 10 predicted proteins | sample SS_ome_4_FD_132410 | JGI IMG/M metagenome (GOLD analysis project Ga0180437, IMG submission 132410) | Hypersaline lake sediment archaeal communities from the Salton Sea, California, USA - SS_3_D_1 metaG | ecosystem: Environmental > Aquatic > Non-marine Saline and Alkaline > Hypersaline >...
AAAAACTCCCTTTCCCGGACAGGATCGAAGGCGATCGAGGAGGCCCTCGACAGAAGAAACGCAGAAGGCTTCGTTCGACCCGTCAAAGGTTTTCCGGGCAATTATATCGTGAGTTACCGGTTGAAGGGGACTCCTTTAATCAGTATTATCATTCCTACAAAAGACAATCCAGAATATCTCGAGCACTGCCTGTCCTCGATCCTGCGGAGAACCGGATACGAAAACTTTGAAATTATCCTCGTGGATAACGGCAGTTCAAAACAGCAGACATTCAAGACCTTCAGAAAGTGGGAGCGGAAATTGGGCTCCCGTCTCCGGGTGGAACAGCTGAATATTCCGTTCAATTTTTCGAAGATCAACAATTTCGGCGTATCGCTGGCACGAGGGGAATTCATCCTGTTATTGAACAACGATACCGAAATTATATCCTCTTCCTGGTTGGAAAGGATGGCCGGATTTGCCCAGCAGCATGAAATCGGAGCGGTGGGTGCGACACTGCTCTATCCCGATAAAACCATTCAGCACCCGGGTGTGGTCCTGAGTCCCGAATTCATCGCCGGTCATCTGCATAAAGGATTGACCGCCAGTCATCCCGGTTATATGAACAGGCTGAAAATCGTGTACAATTACTCTGCGGTGACCGGTGCCTGTCTCATGGTCAAAAAGAAATTATACCAGGAGGTCGGCGGATTCGATGAAAATTTGGCTGTGGCCTTCAACGATGTCGATTTTTGCCTGAAACTCTTGAAAGCCGGATACAGGAATGTCGTACTGCCTCATGTGAGATTGAAACATCACGAGTCCAAGACGCGCGGGCCCGAGGACACAATGGAAAAACAGCGGAGGTTCATCCGTGAAAAAGAGATGATGTTCGAAAAATGGACGGATTATCTTCTTAACGATCCTTTTTATAATCCAAATTTGACACAGGCCGGGGAATATTTCAATATCAAGTATTGATAAGGTTGCGTAATTGGCGAATACGGCATTGAATCTTCTGTTGATTACCATAGACTGCGGCCGCCAGGACCATATTTATGATAAGAAAACAGAAACACCGAATATAGATGCACTCAGAGAGGAAGGGATCGTATTCACGAATGCCTTCAGCCAGGCCTCGACTACTTATCCTTCTTTTTTTTCGCTTTTCTTGAGCCAGTATGTCTCCACTCATGGTTTCACTCACCAGGATCCCAACTACTATAAAAAAGTCGACGGGAATTTTCTCCCCGTCCTTTTTGGGAAGAGCGGTTGGGAGCTTGCCATGTTTTCCGGGTTCGATCTTCTTCAAGATGTGCTGATCCGGGATATCGGCAACTGCGTGAGGGGTTCGGGAAGCATTCCGGTTTTGGAAGAGATGCTCAAGGATGAAAGCGAAAAGCCCGGTTTCCTGATCAAAAAAATTCATCCCCAGTCTTCCTTTCTTCCCAACAAGATCAAGGCCCATTGGAATAGGATAATAAACTTGAGATCCAAGACAGCGGCAGAAAAAATAACCGAAAAAGCGATCGATTGGCTGTCGAATAGGAGAGACCGAAGTTTTTTTTTGTGGACTCATTTTTTCGATTCCCATGAATTCTACGCGGCACCCCGCAAATGGATAAAAAGGTATTATAAAAAACCGAAAACGAAAAAGTCCCGAAATGCCTATCAGGAAGCCACGGAAAGAGGTTTCTGGTTCCCGAGACATTTCGAAGAATATCTTAAGAATCTGAAGGACTTGGACATCCTGCCTGCTTCCTATCAGGCAAGCCTCTCGTATATCGATGAGCAGATCGGGAGACTGATCGAGTATCTCAAAATATCCAGCGAGTATGAAAAAACCTTTATCATTCTCACAGCCGATCACGGCGAAAACCTCATGGAAAACGGAATGCTCTGCGGTCATTACAAGCTGTTCGATCAAACGACGAAGATTCCCTTGATCATCAAAGACCCGGATCTGGGTGTGCCGGTAGAGCTGTCCTGTCTGGCCCAGCATATCGATGTGATGCCCACCGTGCTGGAACGTTTCGAACTGTCGTTCCCTGAAAACATGCAGGGAAAAAATCTATGGCCCTGCATACGGGATAGACGGGAGGTCAATGAATTCGCTTTTGCGGAACACGACAGATTGTGTCAAAAAACGGTCAGGAGCCCAAAATGGCAGTATCTCTGGGCAGATCCCGGAATCGAACACCCGCACGGGATCGTATTCGAGAGCGATCTCCTTCTTAACCGGATCGAACCGGGCGATGCGAAAAACTATGCCCCGGACTATCCTCTCCTGTGCAAAGAGTTTCGATCGTTGATTCAGGGCCTGTCACGCATGCAAAATGAATCGAAAGAGGAAAAGGCCTTGAGCGAGAAATGGAAACAACGGCTTATGGCACTGGGTTATTTGTGATGCGAAAGGAATATTTGACGCATATGATGCGGTCCCCGGTGACGATCGTCGGGAATCTGTTCGCTTTTAAACATGTGATCCGTCAGATGATCAAAAGCGATATCAAGGGGCGGTTTGCCGGCTCGGTCGGAGGTCTGCTCTGGAATTTCATCCACCCGATCATCATGCTCCTTGTCTATTTATTCGTGTTTGTCTACGTGTTCAAACTGAGGATAGGAGAGGGAGCTTTGATGTCCGCCATGTACATTATGGCAGGGCTTTTCCCCTGGATCATCTTGGCCGAAGGCCTGTCGTCCGGAACGGTCTGTTTGATCCAAAACGCAAACCTTATTAAAAGAACGGCTTTCCCCGTGGAAATACTGCCCACAAAGTCCGTCCTCGCCCCCTTTTTCAGTATCGGGTTCGCTCTGGTCGTGCTGGCCCTTTACCAGGTCGTCAGTCAGGGATTTCCCGCTATCCTCGTCATCATTCCTTTTCTGGCGGTGATCCAGGCTTGTTTCACACTGGCCCTGGCTTTTCTCGCATCGACCATTTCCGTGTATTTCCGGGATATGGTGCATCTCGTCCAGATCCTGATCAGTTTCTGGATATTTTTAACGCCAATCCTTTATCCTGTAAGCATGCTCCCGGATTGGGCCAAAAAAGCCATGTATATCAATCCCATATACCCTCTGGTTGCCATCTATCAATCCGTTCTTTTAACGGGAAAAGTGGGGCCGCTGCGGATGCCGCTGCTAGCCCTTGCCTGGACACTGGGATTTTTCCTGGTGGGATCGTTCGTTTTCAATAAACTAAAATACGAATTTGCAGACTGGCTATGATCTCGGTTGAAACGAAAAACATCAGCAAGATCTACAAGATCTATCCCTCTCCTCTGCACAGATTGAAAGAGATATTGAGGAGCAGGGCGTATCACGCTCCCTTCGCCGCCCTGAGCGACATCAGTTTTGTCGTCCCGAAAGGGGAGACTCTGGGGATAATCGGGGAAAACGGGGCGGGAAAAAGCACTCTTTTGAAAATCCTGGCCAGGACTCTAAAACCGACAACCGGGGAGGTCCGTATCCAGGGCAAAGTGGCGGCTTTGCTGGATTTGGGGGCGGGATTCAATCCCGAACTTACCGGTGAGGAGAACATCTTTCTGAATGCCTATTTGATCGGCCTGTCGAAAAAAGAGGTCGATTCGCGCAAGGACGAGATCATCGCATTTTCCGAAATTGCGGATTTCATCAAAAGACCCGTCAAAACCTACTCTTCGGGCATGTACTTGCGCTTGGCCTTTTCCATCGCGGCCTGTGTGGATCCCGATATCCTGATCATCGACGAAGCCCTCTCCGTGGGAGACCAGCACTTCCAGAAGAAGTGCATCGACAGGATGATGGAGTTCAAGAAGGCCGAAAAAACGATCCTGTTTTGCAGTCATTCGCTCTACAGGATCCAGGAATTGTGCGACCGGACGATGTGGCTGAACAGCGGAAAGATCACAGCTTTAGGCGATAACTCCCAGGTGATCAAGGCCTATGACGATTTTGTCCGGGAGAAAGACTCCCAATTCGAATCCACCGAAAGCTCCGCCGAAAGCGCCGCAGACGCCGGAGAGTCCAAAAACGTCTGGATCGAAAGGATCGTCGTTGCGGACAAAAACGGGGAGGAAATTCAATATTTCAGTGCAGGGGATGATGTGTGTGTGAAAATCACTCTCCGGACGAGAGAGCCTGGCTCTGCGTGCAAAGGTCATATGGCTCTCGCTATATACAGGAATGACGAGCTCCATCTTTTCAACACGACATCGAAAATCGAAGGATTGTCTCCCATAACTTTTCATGACAACAAGGAGATATCGATTGAGTTCAAGTCGTTTCCTCTGCTTTTCGGCCAGTATTATTTCGTCGTCACCATCGGGGACGAACACGCTTTGCTCAAATATGACAGCAAGTGCTCGGAGATCTTCCATATCAAAAAGGAGCATAAAGAATTCGGGATCCTGGATATCTACCACGAATGGAGGATTCCCGAGTGAAGATCCTGTACCTGCTCGAATCCACAGGGCTCTGGGGCGGAGTCAAGAATGTCTTCGACCAGGCCAGAGCCCTTGAGATGGAGGGGCATGATGTGGGCATCAGAACCAAACAAGGGGATCACTCCTGGTATCCTTATTCTCTTCAAGTCGATTATGTCGGGGATCTGGATAAGGCTTTGAATCCCGGGGAGAAGAGACCCGATGCCGTTGTGGCGACTTTCTGGACCACGGTCCTTCCCGCTCTGCGGCTCGGCTGCCCGAAAACTTTTCATCTCTGTCAGGGATATGAAGGGGATTTCTTAGAATATGCAGATATGCGCCGGGATATCGAAGACGCCTACCGGTCGTCCATCGCAAAAATTACCAATGGGGTATGGCTGAACAGGATTTTGGAAGAACGCTTCGGCAAGGGGCGCTTTAAAATGCATGTCATTCCACCCATAGTGGACACGGCCATATTCAAGCCGGGGTCATCGGCAAGCCAGGATGCTGAAAGCCGTGGATCTAGACGGCAGCGCGTTCTCATTGTCGGTTTATTCGGCATTTCAGGGAAAGCGATCGCCGATGCCCTCCGGGCGACCGAAATCATGCGCAGCAAGAATTCCGATATACAGACTGTCCGGGTGTCCCCTGTCGACACATCGGATAAAGAAAAATCGCTTTTTAGGATCGATGAATACCACGCGGGGCTCACTCCGAAGGAAATGGTGCAGCTCTACCGAACGGCCGATATTTTTCTCTCTTCCTCCCATTCCCAGGAAGGTTTCGGGCTCCCCTTTGCCGAAGCCCTGGCCTGTGGTGTTCCCTCGGTAGTGACCGACATCCTGCCGTATAAGAGTCATGATGCAGTTAAAGATTATGCCCTGTTCGTTCCACAGCGTGATCCCGAAGCCATGGCCGACGCCGCGTTGGAAATCATTCGCGATGAAAATCTCCGAAAAAAACTCCGTCAGCGAGGTCCGGAGGTTATAAGGCGGAAATACAGAAGCGATCTCATCGCCAAAAAACTGGAAAAAGTCTTCCAGGAGGGATAGAAGGTCGAACATGATTGTCTGGACAACACGTGATGCCGGCGAGGTCTTCGAAAGGCAATATGCTTTCCGCTTTTGCCGGAAAATGACCGATCGGCTGACTGCGGCGAGGATCATAGACGTCGATCCGGAGAGTACACTGGGGGAATTGGGATCGGTGTTTGAAGGGGAGCGGGATGTTCTCTTTGTCGATGATCCCGAAACCATTATCTCCGGGGTTGCTCGAGATATGATGAGAAAGACGTTGGAACGGAAGAGCGGCCTTGCGGTCGGGCCGGTCATGAATGTTTCCTCCCAAGCCGAACAGACAGCCGAACTGCCTTTTCGATATCTGGACCTGGCAACGTTCCAGGAAGCCTGTGAAGCCTCGGCCGAAAAACATGGGGAACGGTCGGTGGCGGCGAACGAACTGGATCCAGCCTGTGTCCTTATATCTGCGAGAGCCTTGGCTTCGGTTCCTCCCGGGACGAAAATAAGTCAAATCACCGAAAATTTAGATCGGGACCTCCACATTGCCACGGGGGCCCTGGTCCACCGTTTTTCCCGATATTTCTCATCCCCCAGGACAGACCTGGCGAATCTCGTCCCCTCTCAAGCCGGAAAGGTTCTGGACATCGGCTGTGCCAAAGGGGGCTATGGCCGCACACTCAAGAATATGAGGCCCGGTATTTACTTGGTGGGGATTGAATTGTATCCTGAATTGGCCCCGCATGCAGAGCAATGGTATGACCGGGTCATAACGGGGACGATCGAAGAGATCGATATTGTGGACGATTTCGATGTCATCAACATGGGAGACATCCTGGAACATCTCCAAAATCCCTGGGATAGTCTTGCCGAAATGCATTCTTTGCTGAAGCCGGGCGGTTTTCTTGTGGGGAGCGTGCCCAATATCGGGCACTGGACGATCGTGCGGAGTCTTCTCGAAGGAAATTTCGAATACATCCCATTCGGGCTTCTCTGTGTCGGCCATCTGAGGTTTTTCACGGAGAAAACCTTGATCGACAGCCTGCAAGATGCCGGGTTCGCTCTCGATATTCTGGAAAAGGAAAAGATCCCTCCTACTCCCAAGGGGATCGGGTTTATCGATGAGATGGTCAAATCCGGCTGGGGGGATAGAATCTCGTTGGCTACGAACGAATTCGTTTTTCGCGCACGAAAGGTTTCCCGATGATCTCCGCTATCATTGTCAACTATCGCACAGAATCGTATTTGAGGGTGCTGCTGCGCTTGCTCGATAGGGAAAGCCTGGTCGATGAGATTATCGTCGTCGACAATTCTCCCGGGACACTGCCTTTTGCCCCCGAAGACTGCACCTGCAAAAGGATCAGGCTTATTTCGAACAGGGAGAATGTGGGACTGGCTAGAGCTGTCAACCAGGCAGCTGAGATGGCCTCATGCGACGATCTTTTGTTGATCAATCCCGATGTCAGGCCGTTGGAAGGTTCTATCCCCATGCTGTACGAAACGGCAAAAAATTGGTCTGCAGCTATTGCCGGTCCGCGCTTTTATTGGGACGATGGCAAGGTCTTCCGGCTTCCTCCTGCCGAAGGGGCTTCCTTATTCTGGCAGAGCGCTCTTGCCGCAGCCCAGGCCGATCCCGTCGATGAACGCCTGGTCACCTTTTACTGGCAGCTCCGTTTCGACCGTTTCTGGCAGGCGCGGAGACCGTTCTATGAGCCTTTCCTGGGGGGAGCCTGTCTTCTGATGAATAGACCTTTGCTCGACCGGAAAGACCTGTTCGACGAACGGTTCTTCCTGTACTACGAAGAGACGGATCTCTGTCATGAGTCCGTAAAAAAGGGGCTCAAGAACCTTTGTGTGCCGCAAGCGGAAATGATCCACTACTGGGGAATGAGCCCGCCTCCGGCTAAGAGTAAACCCGATCTTCGGGCATCCAGCGCCGCAATCTTTATGGATAAACACTATCCCGGTATCTCCATTCCTGACTTTCCCAAAAAAATCCCTTCCATCCCCAAAAAAGCGAGACCCGAGCGCATAATGAAAGAAATGAAAGACCTCCAGCCGCCTATCCGGTTTCAAGTGCCGGAGGTCCCTGATATCGCATTTTATTTAGAGATCGGGGCCAATCTTCTTTTTATCCCCTTTGCCCAGGCCCAGGTTGCGGCGCACAAGACCTTTATCCTGCCGGAAGATATCTGGTCCCGGATGGAGCCCCGCGAATATTTTGTGCGCATTCGCGGGGAGCTGACAGGAACGGCCGAGACCTGGAAACTGCACAAAAAACGATGAACCGATTATTTCCGGCCGCAGACGAAATCCGCCAGCATTACGGGATCTGGCCTGAAGACGGTTCCCCGCGGTCTCTCGAAGAGGCTCAGGCGAAGTTACTGGAGCGCGTGCTGGAAGATTTCCCTCCCGCTCCGGCCCGGGTTTTGATAGCCGGAGTCCCGCTGGGATCGACTGTCACGGCGATCGCCAGACGGGGATACGCGGCCGTTGCCCTGCCCCCCTCGGAAGGACCCGTCGGAGATACCCGAAGAGAAAAGATGGAGATTGGAGCAGATATCAGGGATGCGGATTTCATGGCGGATGACGCGCTCAAGGAGGGGAGCTTCGATGCTGTGCTCTTTTTGGAGACTGAAGGACGGTTCGGATCACTGGATCGCAGGATCGCCCGGGCCCGCCGTTTCCTGAAAGAGAACGGGTCGCTCATTATTGCCGGTGAGACGACCTATCACCGCCGCTATGCAAAAGAAATGAATGTGCAAACCCCTGCCGATATTACGGTGATTCTTTCGGAAAATGGATTTTATATCGCAAGAAAAGAAAATATCACGAAAAGCGTGAAAAAAACCCCCGATCATGTGATCCGTATGATCTTGGAGATAAATGGGACGGCCAAATCTAAAGAGACAGGCCGCGAAGGGGAGAGCGGAGATGTAAGCGGTCTGGATCACTGGGAAAAGAAAAAACAGGGATTCGCAAACAAAAAGCTGGAGTATGAGATAGTCGCGGCAAAAAAGTCCGGATTTTTCCTGAGGGCTTATGCTCCCAACGATGAGGGTGAGATCCTGGAATTGTTCAAACACTGTTTTTATACAGAAAGGAGCATCGATCACTGGAACTGGAAGTACAAGGAAAATCCCTATGGTTCTTACAAGATCGCATTGGCTGTGGACGAGACGGGTACCATTGCCGCTCACTACGCAGGCTATCCCGTTCCTTTTTATTTTGCTGAGGTTACGGCATCCCCATCCGAAGACTTGCTGGCCTGTCAGAACGGGGATACCATGACCCGGCAGAAATTCCGGAACGTGGGATTGGGAAGAACGAGCCTGCTCGCGAGGACCTTTGCCTACTTTATCGCCAAATTCGCCGAGGATCCCCTAGACTTTTATTACGGTTTCAACACGGATAAAATCAAAATTCTCGGAAAAAGATATTTGGGATACAACTACATCGACCCGGTGCTCTACCGGAAAAAGGATCTGGAGGCTGGCCCCGTTCGGAAGCCCGGAGTGTGGCGGAAGATTTTGGGAGGATACTCCCTCGAAGAGGTGAGGGAGGTGAATGCGGAGTGGGACGATTTTTTCCATCGTGTCGGCCCTTCGTACGGGCTTCTCGTGCGAAGAGATTCCCGATATCTTCGGTGGAGATATCTGGAATGCCCCGATGACATTCACGATATATTCGCTGTCCGTAAGAATAAGCGGCTGGTGGGTTGGAGTGTTTTTTCCCGGAAAGAAAAGAATTTGATTTGGGGGGATGCTCTTTTCGATAAGGATTTTTTGGATTCGGCGGATTTTTTGCTCTATGATGTCGTGAAATTGGCATATCCTGGTACAGAGTCTATCGAAGCGTGGTTTCCGCCCCATCCCGAATGGTGGGATCGATGGCTCGACAGGTCCGGTTTTTCCCGTCTTCCCGAACCTCGAGGACTCACTCCTTGTGCTCAGCAGAATGTCTATAACGATCGAAAGGGTTCCTCTGTTGTGGAGAGAGAAAAAGACCGTTTTTATTACACCATGGGAGACAGCGACCTGTTTTGAGAGAGGATCGGATGGAAGTGAGAGGCAAGACGCTCTGGAAGGTCAACCCCTTCCTCCATTTCAAAGAAGATGAGATTTACAGCCCGCTAGCCGACTCCTCGATTAACAAGGAAGACCCCGGTTTCCGGTTTCTTCAGGAGAATCGCAAAAAGGAATTCCTTATCGATCGGCTCCCGCCGGATACGGCATCTTTTTTGGCCGGAGGCACCTGGGTCGTTCCTGCGCTAGCGGATGTGACACCACGATTTTTTTTAAAATACGCTTCTATCGAAACCCATACGGTCTGCAACCAGGCATGCCGTTTCTGCCCGGTATCCGTTTCCCCGAGGAAGCCTCATTATATGCCCACGGAATTGTTCGGCCGGATCGTCGATGCCCTGGCTGCATACCGGAAGACATTGAAAGGGGTTTTTCTCAATAATTACAACGAGCCCTTTTGCGATAAAAGAATAATCGATCATGTGCGAACCATCAAAAAAGCCGGCTTGAATCCCGCGATCCTCACGAACGGCACGGAATTCACACCGGAAAAAATCGATGCTCTGGTGGATCTGGGCGGCATCGGTTATCTGGCGGTCAACATTTCTTCGATGCAAAAAGGGGAATATGTCGCTCATCATGGAAAGGATAACCTGGCAAGAGTGCTTCACAACCTGGAATATGCCCGGAATCGCGATGTCGCGGACAGGATGGCGATCGTCGTTCTTGGCGATGGCAGCGATCGGCATCGACGAAACTTCGAAGCGATTTCCAAAAGGTTCGATAAGACCCGGTTCGAGACCAGATATTTTTTGTTCGTCGACCGGGCTGGTTTTTTGGATAAAGGAGCTAAGCCAGGAGCCGGCCATAAAAAGCTTTGCGGTTGCGAAGAGTTCGGCTCCCGCCCTCTTCAGCACATCCATATCAATTCATCCGGGAAATGTCTGTTCTGCTGCCAGGATTACGATGAGAACTATATCGTGGGGGATTTGAACCGGGATACCGTCGAAGGAGTTCTCACCGGCCCGCAACTGTCATCGTTGAGAGCGCAGGCTTATGGATTGCAGGAAGCTCCCCCGGATTTTATCTGCAGAAAGTGTGTGTTCGCTCTCACTTGTTAGGTTCTCTCTTCTTCTCCTGTCGGGTTTTTCGACTGGAAATTCCATTTCGCCGCGAGAAAGACCGAAAAAATCGCTGCCGGCCACAACTGGAGAAGAAGGCGGTCGAGGGCCGTGTTGATATGCCAGGTCACATCGTACGGGGTGAGGATGAACACGAAGTAATATCCCCCATGCATAACCAAGAGGGTAGTGAGAGGGGCCAAAATCCTGGATTTATTTTTCCCGAATTTTTCAACGCCTACCAGAAGCAGGAATAAACATGCCAGGATCAGCAGCCCGTTTTCGAAGCGGATCAGCTTGCCGAGATAGAGCTTCGCCACCTGGATATACCGGGGCCAGTCAGTCAGCCTGGAAGATAACGGACCGGTATTTGCGGCTGAAAAGAAATCGCTCGATGGGGCATACTTCAATTTGAAGAAAGCCCATACAGCGAGGACGGGGACAAGTCCCTTGCCGAATGGAAACATCTCCCGGATGAGAGCCCTGAAACCGTTTTTTCCCAATGAGGCAACGGCTCTTCCTGCAAGGATTGCGAGAAGAAACAGGATCCCTTCGTTTTTCGTCCAGAGTGAAATCCCGGCCATGGCCCCGGCAAGTATAACCAGATTCCTGTCGGGGACGTTTTGAAAATCATGCACGGCAAAGGACACGAGAACGGCCAGGATAAAGAAACCGAGAGGGATATCGGCGCACTGGGCTGCCCCGAAGCGGATGAATTGGAAGCTGGCAACGAGAGTGATGCCGGCCAGAAAAGCCCGGTTTTTTCCTCTCAAGATGGAAAGTGACGAATAGAGGAGAAGGATAGTCGTGAACGTGAACAAGAAGGAGATGGCTATGGGCACGAGAACGGTTTCACGGCCTATGAACGACCAGCATTTTGCCACAAGGCCGGGGAGGAGCAGGGGATAATCGGGATGAGACCAATCCAGAAGACCTGTGAAAGCATCGGCCCAGCCAGCACCTCCCCTGAAGATAAACCGGGCCCGCAAATTCCAGATCGCCCAGGCATCCCAGCGGCCGTGCAGATTTCCTAGAGAAATGAGAACAAAGCTCGTGACAGAAGAGGTGCACAGAATATAGAAACTCCAGGAGATCATTCTGGATGAGTGGGGAGCGGAAATACCGGTGAAAGCCGGACTCGCTTTTTCCCCTCGTTTTTTTCGTCTCCTTACGTGCCACGCCATTAGCAAAGCCAAGGCAAGGAGGCTTACCTCGAAATAGACATAACCGGCTTGTGTTGCCTTCAGGACGGAAATCCACAGGAAGAAAAATATTGAACTCAACCCCAGGCCCAGCCCCGTTGAGAGTGCGAGATAAAAGTACAGCCGCGCAGTGGGAATCCGTCTGTCATTACGACAGGCATACAATATCGAGATCCCGAGAAAAACAGGCAGGGCAAGGGACAGGAAAAACATCATTTTCGCTCGGCTTTCCTTTGGAGGACCATCGCCCCGTTGCCGAGATCCGCGACACAGCGAAGGCCGTTTTTTTCGGCGATCGCGATCCCTGTTTGCCGGTCACTGAAGTTCCCGAGGATGATCTTCCGGTCGGTATCTTTGACGATCACGAGTGGGGCCAGGATGTACTGGGTCATGATATACGCCCGGGCAGCCTCGGCGCTTTTCAGCACGTTTTCGTCGTCATCGATGTATCCGATGATTCCCCGGGGTGTCAGATAGGTTTTGGCCCTTTCGAGCTTCTTTTCAAGATGGGCCATTTCCGCATTGAAGGTGGGCTTTATCTCGCCTGCGATGGATCTCTTGAGAAGAACAGCAGAAGAGGCGCAGGCGAATGCTATCAAAAGAACACAGCCGATATAAGAGCGGATGGTTCGGGATCGTGTCATTTATTCTGGTGCTTCCTTGATATCACAGAGTCCGTTCATTTGGCAAGTTCCGATTTTCCCCGAGCAAAAGACCTGTCCCAATGTAGCCCCGAAGAGGATCGGCGGCCGCATGAATTTAGCGAATCTATATGAATAATTTACGTGACATCCCATAGGTATTATTATATAGTATCGTCTACATCATATAAGGCTATATAATCTATACATAATGAAATTAGGTGTTCAAGTCACGCGTATTTTATACACCCCATAACTAAGGAGGAAAAAATGGGTAAAAAGAACAGGTTTTTCGGGATTCTATCAGGAATATTGTTGACGGTTTTCTGTCTGGGAAGTCTTTGGGCCGGGCCTCAGGCCGAA
>Ga0180437_10008752_pt1 | contig 12749 bp, 10 predicted proteins | sample SS_ome_4_FD_132410 | JGI IMG/M metagenome (GOLD analysis project Ga0180437, IMG submission 132410) | Hypersaline lake sediment archaeal communities from the Salton Sea, California, USA - SS_3_D_1 metaG | ecosystem: Environmental > Aquatic > Non-marine Saline and Alkaline > Hypersaline >...
ATGATATTATTATCATTGATACAAACACCCAACATATGACACCCATTTACAATCCATACTCAGAGATTGTATATTCAACAAATGGACGCGATGTCATAGATGTAATCATAAATGGGAAGATATTTTACAGAGATAGACGCATCATAACTCTAGATAGAGATGATATTATGAATGAAGCAAAGAGACTCAACAGGCGGGTAAAAAATAGCTGAGAAGAAAGCTATTATTCCCATCTGAGCAAGAAATTACACTATATTTCATCACACACAGAGAGTGATAGAAGTAAGCAGGCAAATGAATATTGTTCTATATGTGAGACTGGATTAGGAGAATATTTGGCTCAGGTCTTGCTGGGAACCGGCCTCACCTTGCGGGGGGCAATAAACCACATCAGTACTGCACAGGCTATAAAGGAGCCCAGAAGTATGAGGAATGATGCGAAATAGCTACCAGTCCTGTCATAGAGGAATCCCGCAAGCCATGGAGCGATGGCACCACCTAAGGAGAAGCCCAGAACTACAGTACCCATGATAGAGCCGAAGTGCTTTCCCTGAAATAGATCAGCAACCGTAGTGAGAAAAACAGGCGCCGCGGTGCCCAATCCTAGGCCAAAACAGACAGCAAACACGAAAGGCATCCAGGGTTGGGATGTGTCCCTTATCAGGAATAAAAGGGATACGGCCCCAACACTTAACAGACAGCTCGGTATGAAAACCTTTTCCCGGCCCAGGCGGTCTGAGAAGAAACTGCACAAGTTCCCAGTCACAAACATAACGCCAAATAGGCTGTAGATGATGGCAGCAAGCATAGGACTGTAACCTACATCTCTGAAGAAGTAAACCTGATGGGCAATTGCAATCTGCTCAGCGAGACCCAGTAGGCAAAAAGAAATGGAAAAGAGTAGCCAAAAACGATAGGTCTTCAGCGCCCGCAAAAGTGTCCAAGTAGTGGTGTTCCATTTTCCTTCCAAGGTGCCTGTTATCCAAGTCTCATCTTGATTCTGTGGTTCAGCTGATGTCTGTTGTATGCCATAAGGTAAAAGCCCTTTGTCCCGGGGGCTACGGCGTACCAAAATGCTACACAGTGGAACCGTAATGGCAATCGAGGAGATCCCTATAATGACATAAGCAGTCTGCCAGCCAAAGCTGGAAATGAGAAATTGGGCAATAGGAGCTAATATGAGGCTGCCGCCGAAGCCGGCACTCAGGATACCAAAGACCAGGCCGCGCTTTTTGAAAAACCAGTTGGAGATTATGGCAGAAAAGGGTGTCCACCCCATTAAGCTCATGCCTGCGGCTACCACACACCCGTAGAGGAGATAGAATTGCCACTGAGCATTGGCCAGGCTGCACAGGGCTATACCACCTCCCACAATGCAGGCCCCTGTAGATATAACAAATCTCGGATCAAATCTATCCGCGAGGCTGCCTGCCACTGGTGCCATTAAACCATAGATGATGATAGCAATGGAAAACATCAGAGCAGTTTCGCCTCGACCCCAACCGAATTCTTCCACGATGGTAGGATAAAAAACCGAGAAGGTGTTCCTGATACCATAGCCGAGCACTAAGGTGATAAAAGCTACGGATAAGACAACCCAGCCGTAAAAGATCTCCTGTCTTTTTTTCAAGCCATATTCTAACGTTCCACATTTGTTCACTGAGCCACCTGTTTTAGTTAGTGATAGTAAGTGAAGTGATAAGAAGTCTCTTTTTTAGAGCCAGGATATAGGGGATTTCGCTTTGTGTGTCAAGGGTAATGTTTGACGCATCATGTAGTGGTTGAAGAACTTGTGTGGAATTCGTTGGACGGTAATGTCTTAAAGCAACAAGGTAAAGACAGGTCTTTGGAAGATTTATTACCCCAAAAAGGGCAAATTGACGGGATTGAGGTACAGCTCTCCTCTTAAATGCTTCCTCCATTTTAAAGATTAGGCAGAAGACCATTTCCTGATTTCATCGGGACTCATCTCCATAGTGGGCATCGGAGGATGGAGGGAGCTGGGATTCCGAATAGTCCGAGTGAGGTTCAATGTTGTGAGGGGGAGGATCGGCCTTGGGCGGGGGTTGTGCTTTTACGTTCCATAGATCGAGGTGTTTGAGAATTTTTTTGATAACCTCCGGGTCCTCTATGAACGCCATTATATCAATGTATAATCCACAGCCACTGCATCCAATTCCATCATAACGCATTTATTTATTGCACAGCGTCCTTTAGGCTGAGGGGCTTCTGCCCCTCAGCGTTTAAATGGAGAATTAGTGAACAGGAATAGGGTCTGAATATGTTCGCACTTCACACCGAGAGTATTCAGGAGTGCCTCCGCCTGACTCACCAGAAATGGCTCGATATATTATCCTCACAGTGGCAGACTGTCCTTCGGGTATTTTAGTTTTCAACTCATTCCATTCTGATTGAGGGAGGTTAACTGTACCTGTTTGTGGAGGAGCTTCAATCCAAAGATAATAGCGATCCCACTCTACAATAGGTCTCAATTCAATTCTTCCCCCATCGAATACAGGATCTACGATCGGCTCACCCCACTGAATAGCCAGATTTCCATTATCTCTCTCGAAAGCAGTTATATTGTTGACTGTAAGGATCTTCTTGGTTTCTTTCCCTGATGGTGTGACAAAGGGAGTGTCAATTGTTGAACTGACAAGCGGAACTTTAACATCGAAGTTGCCCGGTCCAATATCAATATCTCTTAAATATTTACCCCCATCAATTACGATCTTTGCGGTATATGTCGTACCACTTTGGGGAGTGAATAAAGCAGGGTCTGTTTCTATCCTGATCTCTTGCCCGGCAATCCACCTAGTGCCTTCCCAATAGCCAGGTTTCCATCGATATGCGACTGTGAACTGCTCACTTGAAACCTGATAAAACTCTGAGATACCACTATCCATGACAATTGTATTAGCGTCTAACAGTTGAGCGGAAATCCTTTCAATTGCGATAGGTTGTGGTTCCTCTTCAGGAATCTTAAAGATACTTAGATTCTCGCACTCGCAGCCAGCAGGTACTGGATCTCCTGTTTCACAAACAGTATCACCTGCTGGATCACAACAAATAGAAAAATCATAGCAATGTGAAGGTCGATTTTCCGCACACATTATATTCCAGCCAAGAGTCCCATCAGGAAAATAATCGAACGTCCAAACACAATCAGGAATAAGCCTGGCTTCCACTGCTGCGAAGCTCAAACGGGTGTGGTTTTTAGAGGAGTCTTCATAAGCCCTCTTTGAAAGGAAGAGATTATTAATAATAACCCCATCATTCCACTTAAATGCCTCTGGTTGGATTAGAGGAGTTACCGCTGGCCCTATCCAATCGAAGTCTATCAACTCATCTCCAACACCATCCATGTTCAGTGTTCCATTATCATCAAAAAGCTTAACCTGAGGATAGAAATTGGGGTTCCATGTCCACTCTCCATTTTCCCAATGACCAAAGTCCGTAGCTTTCAGATGGTATTGAGTACCTGGTTCCTGGGCTGCCGCCAATGTGGACAGACCAAGAATCATAAATACCCCCAGTACCAGAACCGCAAACAACCTTGAAAATTTCTTCATCACAACCCTCCTTTCATAAGCACAGATTGCTAATAAAAATGTCGGGGCCATTTCTGGCCCTGTCTTGAATGTCTAATGATTAATGTTGATTCAATTTTTCTAAACTTCCTCCTTTGAATAAAAATTATTTTACATAAAATTCAGTTTATTTTGGCAATATCTATGCCAAATAATGCATACTGAATGACTTCTTGAAATTTCAAATAGTTAGGATAACCTTGCTGGAACTTCATCTTGAGATGTGAAAGAAATAAAAATAATATGGGAAATTAATTTCCACTTGTTGGTAAGAATTTGGATACTTTTAATAGAGGTAATTGGGGTCAAAGGAAAATATATTTGACATGTGGTTATAAAAGAGAACGGTTAGCAAATGAGATATTATGATCTACATGTTGTGGTCTCTGGCTACACATTAAAAGGAAACACTTCGTGCCATATACTCAAATCTGTATACCTCTTAGTATACGCATGGTAATCAAAATATAAACCAGATTTCTCCTTCTCTGTATTTAACAGTATACGGTTATGTGTAAGATGACTGAGGAAGATTTCAGGAAGGCAAGGAAATATTTATTAAGCAGCCTTTTTTATGAGTCAGTTAGTTCCCTTCACCATTGTCTCAAATTGCAGAGAGAATAGGTTTAGCTTAAAGATACTTTATGTGGTGAAATATGCGGTGGGAGTAGCTTATAAATCTTCGAACATTTTTGTTTTTTTATGTAGAAAAGACGTTTAATTATGGGTATTATTCGATAATTGTAAGATAGATAATAAGGGAGGAGCAATGGGTAATGCCTAAGTCTTTGGAATCATTACTAAAAAGCTTAGAAAAACCAATAACGGCTTCGGCTCCGTGCAGGATTGACTCTGGAGGTACCTGGGATATTAAGGCCCTGGCCCTTCCTTTGGAGGGGGTGGATCCTATAACGATAAATTTGGCCATAAACCTAAGAACGTATGTGACTCTCTTGCCTTACAAATCAGGGTGGGTCCGAATATCTTCAGATAATTTTGACACACAAGAGGCATACCCATTTGATAAAGCCCCGTTTAATTCACAATTTGGCCTTTTTTTTGCCATCGCATCTTTTTTTCGGTTTCACGGATTGGAGATAGAAATACGATCAACTTCTCCTGTTAATGCCGGTCTTGGAGGATCGAGTACTGCTGCTGTCGCAACCGTGAAGGCATTGTCTGTGGTTAAGAGCTTGTTGAACGAAAATGGAATTAAAAAAAAGGACATCCTCCATCTGACATATCATTTGGAGGATGCAGTAAATGGTGGGATGTGTGGATTGCAGGATCAGGGGGCGGCGGTTTTTGGTGGCGTGAATAAGTGGTCCTGGAATTACTCCAAGAGAGAAAGATTATTTACGAGAGAATCTATTCTTGATGAGAATGGGCAAAGGGAGATCTCAAAAAGGATCCTTGTTGCCTATAGCGGTAGGAGACATCTGTCAGCCAGGATAAACAGATTATGGATAGAGAAATTTTTACGAGGAGAGACAAGGTCTGGATGGATTGAAGTGAATAAAATTGTCAACCGGTTTGCCTTGCACATAAAGGAGAGAAGGTGGAACAAGGGAGCTCAAGAGCTAATAGAAGAGGTTGCGATAAGAAAGAAACTAACCCCTGAGGCATTCACGCCAATAATTACACGACTTATTGAGGAGTCTGAAAAAGCTGGATGTGGTGCCAGATTTACAGGTGCAGGAGGTGGTGGGACTGTATGGGCCCTTGGCGAGATTGATGCGATACAAAGATTAAGAGAAATATGGGCTCATATATTGAAAGGCACCAAAAAAGGGGGAATACTTGAATGTAATGTGGACCCAATCGGGGTAAGAGTGTTATCATAGGGAAGGTAGAAAGACACATAAACTTGCAATAAGATGACCTGAAAATAATTGTTCCAGGCCATCTTATGAGGGAAAAGTTTAATCATGATATTTAAATGAGACGTTAATCCTGGTCCTGAAACCTGTGACCTTACCATCCTCAATGGTCAGATCTAACTTGGTTATTTCTGCAATTCTTAAGTCCTTAAGACTTTTTGAGGCTGTAGTAATAGCATTTGTTGCAGCCTCTTCCCATGAATTCTTGCTGGTCCCGACAAGCTCAATAATCTTATAAGTACTAGTTTCCATAGCTGCCTCCTTTTTATTACCTTAAGGTTAAATATAATCCTTTCCTCTTATGCCATCACCTCCTTTCCCTTCTCAATTTTTTTAAAAACTGATGTAAGGCATCTGCCCAAGGGACAAGCAGTGTAAAATTTCACCCTGTTAAATCCCTGCAAGGGGCCCCGCAAGCGGGGCATTTAACAGGGCAAGCAAGATTTTGAGCAATTAGGATTAAACGTGTAAAAGTCTTTCTTTTAAAGTATAGGTGAGGAATGTTTAAGAGTCAATTATAAAAGCTGTAGATATCTTTTTAAATTGACCTTTTTTTACTCAGCTGTTATTGCTACTTCATCGCCATTAAGAAGCTTATCTTTATTTTAATATTCTGCTAAGAGGCTTATATGTTTCCCTTTGAGAAACATTCCCTTTTGTTGGCTCGAAGATTAGATATGATAGCCGCCGTGGCAATTTTTACCATGATGGCTCTTACCTGTGTAGATGTTTTCTTGCGGTATTTTTTTCGCAAGCCCATCCCTGGAACCTATGAGATTATCGCCCTTTTAGGGGCGGTGGCTGTCTCCTTTGCCATGGCCCATACATTGGTAAAGAAGGGTCATGTCGCGGTAAGCCTTATTGTACAGATGTTTCCTAAAAGGTTACAGGGAATCGTTGAGGGTTTCATCTCAATTTTTGGAATCATACTATTTGGCCTCATTACCTGGCAGAGTATTTTGTATGGTATAGATTGCCAAAGGGCAGGTGAGGTTTCATTAACTCTGGAGCTCCCTTTTTATCCAATAATATACGGAGTGGCCCTGGGCGCAGCGGTTGTCTGTCTGGTCCTTATTGTAGATTTAGGAAACGCTCTCTCTAATGTGAAAGATACATGAGTCTGACTACAATCGGTATAATCGGCTTAATCGTTCTCATAATCCTTCTTTTCTCCAAGATGCCAGTGGGCTTTGTCATGGCATTCCTCGGCTTTCTTGGTTTCAGTTATATAGTTACCGTTGAGGCGGGTCTTTCTTTATTAGCCAAAGATGTATTTGAGACATTCTCTTCTTACAGCTTAACCGTTATTCCTCTTTTTGTATTTATGGGACAAATTGCCTTCCATTCTGGAATAAGCAGAAGGTTATATGACTCAGTGTATGTATTTATGGGCAATTTTAGAGGAGGCCTGGCCATAGCCACAATTGGTGCCTGTGCAGGATTTTCTGCTATATCGGGGTCAACCAATGCAACCGCTGCAACTATGGCAACTGTAACACTGCCTGAGATGAGACGGTACAAATACGATATGAGCTTGGCTACTGGTACTGTTGCCGCAGGAGGAAGCCTGGGTATACTTATACCTCCGAGTGTTATATTTATTGTTTATGGAATCATGACAGAGCAATCTATTGGGAAGCTCTTTGCCGCAGGAATCTTTCCAGGTATACTTCTTGCCCTTTTATTCATTCTTACTATATATATACGGGTACAAATGAATCCAGAACTTGCCCCTCCTGGACCAAAAACATCACTGAAAGAGAAGGTGAAATCCTTTGTAGGGGTTTTGGAGGCCCTGATTATTTTTGCCTTTGTGATGGGGGGTCTTTTTTTTGGGATATTCACACCAACCGAGGCAGCGGCTGTGGGTGCCTTTTTTACCTTGCTTGTTGCCCTTTTAAGGAGGAGCTTAAGCTGGCAGGCATTTGTTCAATCCCTTATGGATTCAACAAGGATCAGCTGTATGGTCATGGTAATAGTCACCGGGGCAGTTATATTTGGCCACTTTATGGCTATCACCAGGATTCCGTTTAATTTGGCTAATTGGGTGAGTGCGCTTCCCCTTCCAAGCTATGCCATTATGGGAGTAATCGTTCTTATATATCTGTTTGGTGGATGTTTCATGGATGCCCTGGCCATGATTATGCTCACTATTCCTATTTTTTACCCCGTAGCTACCGCCCTTGGATTTGACCCTATATGGTTTGGAGTGGCCATTGTGCTTGTAACTGAGATGGGGGTGATTACACCTCCGGTAGGGGTAAATGTATATGTGGTTCACGGTATTGCCAAGGATATTCCACTCGAAACTATCTTTAAGGGGGTTGCCCCTTTTGTCCTTGCGCTTTTGGCCTGTGTGGCGATTCTGTTAATCTTCCCCCAAATAGTCCTCTTTTTGCCTGGTCTTATGTGATAGAGATAAAGTGAAAAAAGGGATGCAGGAATTCTGGCACCCCTTTTATATGCTTTCAACTTTGGTCTTTTGAAATCTTACTTACTATATTTCGCAACCAAGTCTCTAAGAACTTTCACAGCCTTTTTTCCAGGAAGACCCTTCTCTTCCATCTTTGTTTGATAGTCAATGATGATTGGGCTAATAGACTGTACCCATTTTGTCTCCTGTGCCGGCGAGAGCCCATGGATCTTTTTACCAAGCTCTATCGTAAATTACAAACCTTCTCTGTCAGCAGAGTCCCAGACATCTCCATGCACATCAACCCACTCCTCGCCAACTTCATCAAAGACCTTTTTAATATCAGGGGGAAGGGATTCATATTTTGTCTTGTTCATAACAACAAACATTGCTGTTGTATAGCCCAGGGCCTTGGTCTCGATCACGTAATCTATGACTTCTCCCTGCTTCCACCCCTTGAGAACCTCGATCGGGGCGAATGAACCTTCAACCACCCCTTTTTGCAGGGCCTCGTAGGCCTGATTCTGAGGCATGGCCACTGGTGCAGCTCCAAGATATTTGGCAAGCTTTGAGGCGAGACCAGTACATCGAATTTTCATTCCCTTTATCTCCTCAAGAGAGTTTACGTCCTTCTTCGCAAGAAGTGCTGCAGGTCCATGAGCATGAACAACAAGCACCTTTACATCCTGGAGTTCTTTAGGATTCATTTGTTTATAGAATTCATACGCGACCCTGGTGGCAACTTTTCCACTTTTGTAGCCGAACGGAAGATCCACTGCCTCCATGACGGGAAACCTTCCTCTTGTATATGCAAAACATGACATTCCAATATCTGAGATTCCTTTCACTACTCCATCATAGCAGACTCTTGGTTTGGTCAAAGTCCCTCCAGGAAAGTAAGAGATCTTGACTTGGCCGTTGGTCCTCTTCTCGATCTCTTTTATCATGTTGGCACCTTGAATTGCATGGCCATGGGTAGGTGGAAAAAAATTACTATAGGTGAGATTGATTGTTTGTGCCTTAGTAGATGGCACAAAGACAAACGTTAGGGAGAATAAAAAGCAAATAACAAATAATATGGTTAATAACCCTTTCTTTTTCATTATTTCCCTCCTCAATAAGTTAATGAAAATCTCTTTAGAAAGATCCAATCACTATAAACTTCCTTTATAACCACCTCCTCTCCTGATAAATATAGGATAGTTAATATGTACTTATAACATAATTTTAAAAACCATAATTGGCAGTCCTTTGTCAATCAAAAATGTTTCACCCAGAATCCCTCCCTTTCCTGTAGCCAGCCTCAAAGACTTTAAGGTTTATATCCTTGAATTTTTTTGGGCTGATTGTATCAATGGTCGTCTTTATGTCTTTATACCCAATCGGTCCCTCATCAAAGGCCGAAAAATAACCTAACAACGCCAGATTGGAAGACCTTGGAGCGCCAAGTTTCTGGGCCATTATTCCAGCAGGAAATGAGCGATAAATGATATTTCTTTTATCCAAAAGTCCTTTTGCCTCTTTTCTCGGAAAATGCTTTGAATGTGTGTTGACATACATCCTTGCTCCCTTGGATAGAAAGGGAAGATTTCGGTATCCCTCGTTTTCTTCCAAAGACAGCAGGAAATGGGCCGTCCCAGTCCTCACCAAAGAGCTTTTCGCCTCTCCGAGTCGTAAATGTGAAATCACTGATCCACCCCGCTGGGCCATGCCATGGGTTTCAGCCCCCATAACATTGAATCCTTTATTGAGAGCAGCTTGTGCCAGCACTTTGGTCATAAACAGAATTCCTTGTCCACCTAATCCGCTTAAAATAATATTAATGGTTTCCATCACAATTGCTCACGCTTCAACAATAGCGCCTTTAGGACACACCTGAATGCATACCCCACAATCTACGCACAGTGCCCTGTTAATATTTACCCTTCCAAGTTCGGGATCATGAAAGAGGGCAGGGCATTCAAAACGATCGAGGCATACCTTGCATTCTATGCAATCATCCGTTATGGTTACCTTTTTCTTGTGGAGGATGGCCTTGGTGGGGTATGCAATAACGCAGGGGTGACGAGCAATAATTACTGCCATTCCCCCCTTAGGGTCCTTTACGTATTTGATTGCCTTTTTGAGTAAACGTATAGTTTTTTTAATATCATAGGGGTCAACTACCTCGATGAAATCAACCCCGCAACCAGCGACAATTCTTTCAAGGGGAATAGCCTTTCCCTCACTTCCATCTGCCCTTATTCCCAGGGCAGGAGTCGGCTGCATACCAGTCATAGCTGTTGTGAGATTATCAAGTATTACCAGAATGAATCGTGAACCGTTATACACTGCATTCAATAATCCGGCTGCTCCGGAATGAAAAAAGGTCGAATCCCCGATGGTGGCTACAATAGGCTGCTCTACCGAATCCTGGGCAAAGGAATGATAAAAACCAGATGCCATAGTTATTGCTGCGCCCATATCCAGACAGGTATCGACCGCACCCAGGTTAAGCCCTAAGGTATAACAGCCAATGTCCGAGGTAAATATTGCCTTTGGTCTGGTCTTTCTTATGGCAAAAAACGCTGCTCTTTCAGGGCAACCGGGACAGAGGGTTGGTCTTCGCACAGGCAGTTGAAGATCTTTTACCAATTGCATTGCTTCATAGTCTTCACTTGTCTTGAAAGGCTCTAAGTTCAGTTCCTCAAGCACATTGTTTATCAATGTGTGGATTACTTGGGGAACAAGCTCCCCTTCAGGTGGCACATGCCCAGATAGGCGACCCATAACTCTATCTCTGTCTCGCAGAAGGTATTCGATGAGGGTATCTGTCTCCTCGAGGACAAGCACTTTTTGGCAGGCTGACATGAACTCTATGGCCAAAATTTCGGGAAAGGGATAGGGGGTAGCTATCTTGAGCACAGGGATATCAGTGCGCTTTTCTTCCGATAGAAAATCTCGAATAACAGAGTAGGGTATGCCTCCTGCAATGATACCGAGAGCGTATTGTTTACCTGATTCAAGATTATGGAAGTTGTATTGAGAGAGATTCTCAAATTTTTTTCCAATTTCCTTCAATTTTCTATTTAGCTCGCCGTGAAGTATGAGACGGAAACGTGGTGTGGCTGCCCACCTTTGAGGATTTTTCTCAAAGGAGGCCTTCTGATTATTCTTTTTTATTGGTCCGAATGAGATATTTTGTCGTGCATGGCATACACGAATAGCTGGCCTGAGGATCACCGGAATTCTGAATTCCTCTGAGATATCCATTGCAAGCCCAACCATCTCTCGAGCCTCCTGGGGATTCGAGGGATCCAGAACAGGCACCTTAGCAAGCCTGGCCATAAAGCGCGTATCCTGTTCTGTTTGGGAGGAATGGGGTCCGGGGTCATCACAAGAGATAATAACAAGCCCCCCCACAGTACCTATATACGCTGCACTCATCAAGGAGTCGGCCGCTACATTCAACCCTACCTGTTTCATGCAGCAGGCAGCCCGTTTTCCTGTAATAGCAGCAGCAAAAGCCGTATCCAAGGCCACCTTTTCATTTGTTGACCATTCCACATAGGTATCAAGTTTTTCTGATTTCACGAAACGGACAACTTCGGGCAGGATTTCTGAACTAGGAGTGCCGGGATACGAAGTAACTATTTGGCATCCGGACTCTACAAGGCCCAAGGCTATAGCCCCATTTCCAAGGAGAATTTCTTGCTTAATCATTTTTCTTCTTAGCCTTTTTGACCTTTTCTATGAGGCCCACCAGACTCTGAATCTTCGGCTTTGGAGGATCAAACACTCGATCCAATTCTTCCTTGGAGTAATGGTCTTCCAGAAATGTATTGATATCTATATACATCTTCCAACATCCGACTATCCATCTGCATGGAAGCATATTGTTTTCGAAACGGCAGTATTTAAAATTAACCTCACCGCCCACCCTGGGGCATCGAAGCGTTTTGTGATCATGCTGTTCGATCACTTTGTGTGTCTCCCATTGTAAAGGAGTGCACTCACTGGCCCGAATAGAGAGGATATGTGAGTGCACCATTTAAGAACCACCCTATCTGGCGCTCGCCATTCAAACTCTGAGCACGAGATATTTTATGTCGTATATTTTTCTACGAGGGAACCTTTGGCAGTTCAGCCTGTGCTTTCTTAACCTCATCCTCAGGATATGCGTAATCTTTAAGTTTACCTGACAGGTAGGCATCATAGGCAGCAAGGTCAAAGTGTCCATGTCCACTGTGAGCTATTAATATTGTTTTTGCTTCCCCAGATTCTTTACACTTGAGCGCCTCATCCATAGCAACCTTGACATTGTGACATGGTTCAGGCCCGCTTATAATGCCTTCCGTGCGAGCAAATTTTACGCCGGCCTCAAAGGTGGCAGTCTGGTGAACAGCTACGGCTTCAACAAAACCCAGTTCATAGAGATGGCATATAATCGGAGCCATCCCATGATAGCGAAGACCTCCCGCATGAACCGGAGGTGGGATAAAGCCATGACCCAAAGTATGCATCTTGAGCAGTGGAGTCATACCAACTGTATCACCAAAATCATAGGCATAGAGTCCCTTGGTGACAGTGGGGCAACTTTCAGGCTCAACGCAGATAACACGCATATCTGGCTTTTCTCCGCTGATTTTATCCCTGATCCAGGGCAGGAACTGGCCGCCATAGTTGGAGCCGCCGCCAATATTACCTACAATAATATCAGGATAGGCATCTGCCATCTCCATTTGCTTCCGACACTCTTCCCCCTGTATGGTCTGGTGAAGCAGGACATGATTGAGTACGCTGCCCAGAGCGTATCGCGTCTCCTCATTACCCACCGCTGCCTCAACGGCCTCGCTAATCGCGATCCCCAGGCTTCCCGGCGAGTCA